>Ga0194126_10001021_pt1 | contig 47264 bp, 44 predicted proteins | sample TA2KigC150mmetaG_FD_148641 | JGI IMG/M metagenome (GOLD analysis project Ga0194126, IMG submission 148641) | Freshwater microbial communities from Lake Tanganyika, Tanzania - TA2015035 Kigoma Deep Cast 150m | ecosystem: Environmental > Aquatic > Freshwater > Lake | place: Tanzania: Lake... | reverse complement strand
TATCCCTAATAAAACTACAAAAATCAGGGAGTATTTTTTCTTTGCGGTCAGATATACGGCAGAGGTTAAAGAAACAATAACAGTGGAAAAAGGGAAATAGTGGAATAAGTAAAAAAAGACTACTCCAATAAGGAATGAGACAAAGAAATGCATCAGGTCATCTTCTTTTGAATAACCTTTGCTATATCATTACCAAGTCTTTTAACAAGCTTCATATCCTCACCTTCGATCATAACCCTGATCTTCGGTTCAGTGCCTGACGCTCTGACGAGCACCCTCCCCTTTCCGGCGAGTTTTTTCTCCGCTGATAATATCGCATCTTCAATTTCAGGTATAGCTTTAATATCGTGCTTATGCTTAACTCTGACATTCGTCAGTATCTGAGGGTATAGTTGTATCCCCTGCGAAAGCTTTGACAAAGCAGCATCCCTTTTCTTCATCAGATACAGAACCTGCAGGGCTGTAAGAGGCCCGTCACCCGTTGTATTATGGTCAAGGAAAATGATATGCCCTGATTGTTCTCCCCCAAGGTTGTATCCGCCATGAGACATCTTTTCAACGACATATCTATCCCCTACTTTTGTTCTTATGAGTTTAATGCCGTTCATTGCAAGAAATTTCTCAAGACCGAAATTGCTCATTACCGTTGCAACAACCGTATTTTTTTTCAGCATCCTCTCCCTCTTCAGCTCTACTGCCCACATCCCCATGATCTTGTCGCCATCGACAATCCGGCCTTTTTCATCGCAGAAGATTGCCCTGTCAGCATCTCCGTCGTGCGCTATTCCGACGTCTGCCTTATGGAGTTTAACAGCCTTCTGCAGCGCTTCCATATGCAGTGAACCGGATCCTGCGTTTATGTTCATGCCGTCGGGCTTGTCGTTCATTGATATCACATTTGCCCCTAATTCACGGAACAGCCATGGGGTTGTCTTATATGCAGCGCCGTTTGCACAATCAACCACGATCTTCATTCCCTCGAAGGTTACCCCCCTCGGTATTGTTGATTTGATATATTCAATATAACGTCCTGTCGCATCATCAAGCCTGTATGCCTTGCCTATCTCTGAACCCTGGGGCCTGTTTTTCAAAAGACCGTCTTCTTTCACAAGCCCCTCAATCTTCCTTTCGAGTTCATCAGAGAGTTTGTAGCCTTCAGACGAGAAGAACTTTATACCGTTATCTTCAAAAGGATTATGTGAAGCTGATATGACAATCCCTGCATCCAGTCGTAATGTCCTGATTAGGTATGCAACCCCGGGAGTCGGGATAGGGCCGACAAGTGTGACATTCATGCCCATAGAACATATCCCTGACGTGAGCGCGCTCTCTATGATATAGCCTGACAATCGTGTGTCCTTGCCGATCAATATCATGTTTCTTCCGTGTTTTTCCCTGAGGAGAGAGGCTGCAGCCATACCGATTCTCAGGACCGTCTCGGGTGTCATGGGATGCTCGTTTACAGTTCCTCTTATACCATCTGTTCCAAAGAGTTTCATTTTCCTCTCGGTCCAATTACAACCTTAACAATAACATCGTTTATCTTTGATCTGACATTCCTGCCGGTTAAGTCAATCTTCAGATCCTGTGAAAATGATTCATTGAAACCAGAAATATCAATCGGCTCGGTTTTTACATTACCGATCTTTATAATCTCTGACCGTACTCCTTCGATTACCACATACTGCGGCGACACATCAACGGATTTAACAAAATAACCTTTTTTAGGTTCACCAATAACCATAGGCAATACCTTTACAGTTTTTGATATGGTTTCTTCAATTGTTACTTTTATGCTCGAAGGATTTATATTGGTAACCGTAAATGTATGGGGAAGCTTTATTTCCTTCCTGTCGATGTAATATACACCCTCCCCTTTCCTGGCTTTGCTGAGATCCACATAGACCCTGATATCTGCTGCTTTAACATTCTTAATGAGTCTTTCCTGCCCCTTGATATTGAGGTCTATTGTTTTTATGCCATGATTAACTATCTCGAGCCCCGCCGGCATATTCCTGAACTCAAGAGGCGCATCAAGAGATATCTCCGACTGTCCCCGGGAAGTAACAAAAATCCATAAAACTGCAGACAACAGGACAGCTGCTATCTTAAGTCCAAGATTTTCAAAAAATAATTTCTTCATTTCTTTCCTTTTGCCGTAAACAGATCATTCAGGACATTTCTGAGAGTTCCCATATCGATATGCGTTTCAAACTTACCCTTAATAGCCGTTGATATCGCGCCTGTCTCTTCCGACACAATGATCACAACCGCATCTGTTTCTTCCGACAACCCCATGCCTGCACGGTGCCTTGTTCCCAGTGCCTTGCTGATGTCTGAACTCATCGTTATCGGCAAAAAACATCCGGCAGCAACAATCCTGTTGCCCTTTATTACGACTGCGCCGTCATGAATCGGAGATGTTGGATGAAAAATGCTGAGCAGGACTTCTTTTGACACCTTAGCGTCCAATGTTGTGCCGATCTCAACAAAGTCCTTCAGGCTTGTATCCCTTTCTATTGCGATCAGAGCGCCTACCTTTTTGTTTGCGAGGGAGATGGTCGCCCTGACAATTTCATCGAGCGACTTCAGTTCTTCAGCCGATGTAAGCGTCTGAAACAGCTGTGTTTCACCCATCTGTGCAAGCGCCCTTCTGATCTCAGGCTGGAAAAGGATGATAATTGCTATAACGATCTGCGCCCAGAAGCTCTGTATTAACCAGTCTACCGTATACAGTTCAAAATACTGTGAAAGCAGCGATGCCAGCAGCAGGACACCGAGCCCCATAAGCATACGCGCAGCTTTTGTGCCTTTTATGATAAGAAGAAGGCGATAAAGGATGATTGACATGAGGATAACGTCAACAAAATCCTGCCACCGTATTTGTCTGAGCATCTCCATTCTTAAAATCCTGCCTTCAGCTTAATATGATACCATACATGCAGTCATGTAATGCATAACGATTGCGGAAGTTTGACAAACAAACTGTTGATAAGTTATTGTTAATACTCTATCGCGGGGTGGAGCAGCCTGGTAGCTCGTCGGGCTCATAACCCGAAGGTCAGAGGTTCAAATCCTCTCCCCGCCACCAGTAAAATCAAGGGTTTAGCCAAAATAAGGTTAAACCTTTTTTTATTTTAGATACCCTATAGCTACCCCAGACTTAAAACTGAACAGTAGAAATATACAAATGAGATATGCTCATATCATCAGACAATATAAACCTTGTGTATAAACTGAGGGGATGAAATAAGGACTTCACCTACGAGCAAACGTTTTCCGGTATATAGAGGGTTTATCACTTCCTTCATGTTATGTGCAGCTCCACATAATTCATCAAGTGTGCAAATCGTATTTTCTCAATTGAGTGCGGATTTCGAATAAAAATGATCAAATCAGGTGATAGGAACATCCAAATTACAGTAGCTTTTAGAGTTTAAAATCGAATAATTTGTTTTTATTTTTTCTCATTAATCTATTTGAGCTTGGCGAACTTTTCTTCTAATTCTTCTACTTTCTCTTTCAGTTCCTTGATCCTTAATTCTCTACCAACAGCCATTTCATAGAAATCTTCAAGTTCCTTAACCTTCTTTTTAATCTCTTTTTCTGCATGTTTTCGATCTGTTATATCCTCAACTACTCCGTCAATCCATTTCAGATCTCCATTTTCAAAATGAGCTTGAGCAGTTACCGAAATCCATATTGCCGTTCCATCTTTTTTCTTTAGTTTCAATTCTTTATTTTTCACAAAGCCTTGCTTTGTAATTTCCTCGACAAAGCGCTCTCGATCTGCTGTATCTTGATAATGGTCTGACGCACTAATCTCCATGAACTCTTGAACAGAATCATAACCGAATATCTTAGCCATAGCAGGGTTTGCTTGAATAAAGCGCCCATGAGGGCCACCCGTATTTCTATAAATACCGATGTTCACATTCTCGACTAATGTCCGGTATTGTTCTTCGCTTTCTTTCAATCCTTTTTCAGCTTTTCTCCGTTTAGTAATGTCCCTCACAGAAGCCCATACGCCTGTGGGATCGCCGTTTTCATCTTTGATGAGATAAGTTCTTAATTCAACAGGGGATATAGTTCCATCTTTTCTGATATATTCCTTTTCATAGAGGAAAGAATATCCTCTTTCAAATACTTGCTCTTTGAGAATATTTTCTTCAATATGATGCCATTTCCGGGGAGTAATGTCTTTGTATGTAAGTTTATTAATCTCATCTTTTTCATATCCAAGCATGGCTTGAAATGCATCATTGAATTCAATAATATTACCATTCATATCTACAGAAACTATCCCGTCTCTAAGATTTTCATATAATTCACGATATTTGCGTTCGGCTTTTAATAGAGCTTCCCTTACCCGTTTTCGCTCAGTTATATCTAAAAGAGAAGCTATACTTTTTTTCGTTCCCGGAATCATACCAGCCGTCACGAGAACATTTCTTATATCCCCGTTTTTATCCATTAAAATGGTCTCATAGTTCCTCGGAACAAGATCAGGATTGATTCTTCTCATGCGGTGATACTCTTTCAACCTCTCCAACTCTTCTCTCGCCATAATTTCTGTCCAGCTCTTCTTACCTTCTATTTCTTCCTTTGTATAGCCGGTAAGTTTTTCACCTTCCGTGTTTATTAAAGCGATCGTTGTATCTTCTTCTATAATGACTGTGGCAGTTCCCGTATTATCAAAAATAGATCTGTATTTTTCCTCTGATTCCCTTAGTTTTTCTTCTGTCTGTTTTCTCTCGGTGATATCCCTCGCTATCCCCTGAACACCTATAACCACTCCTTTTTCGAAGATAGGCGTCAAATTAACTTCCGTGTAAAAAGGTGTTCGATCCTTGCGTAACATTTGAAATTCAAGCAATTCTACAGTTTCTCCCGAAAGCGTCCTTTGAAATGCCTCTCTTGCCTTTGGAAGATTTGCTGGTAAAACATAATCTGAAAAATCCGTCCCTATTATTTCTTCAAGAGAATACCCATATCTTTCAATAGACGGTGAACGATAGATTAAGTTTCCCTGTGTGTTAAGCTGAAAGATAAAATCAACACCCCTTGATGCAATCAGTTTTAACCTATCTGCGCTCTTTTGTAGTTCCTCAGTGATCTTCTTACGCTGGGTGTCCTGAATCAGAGACCATTTACCTCTATGCTTAAAAAGGGCATACCCATGCCTAAACACAACATCGATAACTTCAGTTTGGGATAATGTATTCAGCGGGACACTACAAATTGCTATCAACTTGTATTTGCTGATTATATTATTGATCTCCTGTTCGTAATCGATATATTTCTCCCAGTATTTCTTTCTTAACCATGATACATTCCCAGTTACTCTCATGCCGTCATACCCTGCAGAGAGAGCATTCTCTAACTTATCAAGCCAGCTATTCAAAACTTTTTTTGGATCGAAAATACCGTTACGGAGATACCACTTTGTGTGAGCTATGATTTCGATCTGGCCTTTCATAAAATAGTCATCAAGATCTGGCAACACTTTTCTCATTGAAGTCTCGATTTCTTTCTTGTACAGAGGCGCTGAAGTAATCCACATGCAGAACTCGTTACTTTCCAATCCTGCCTTACAGTAAGGAACAAGAATATCTATTAAATCTTTCTTATTCTGATAAAATTGACAAATATGCGTTCCCCACGGAACATCTGGAACGATATGTATGCCTGTCGTTCTTAGCATCGCTTTTTCCCTATAACTATAATAATTTCTTTCTATATATATAGTTTTATTTTATATTTTATTATTTTCTTCAGGTGAGGTCAATACATCTACCTTCGTAGGAGTTAAAGATTTATTCTCATTGATTTAGCTTGAAATGCTTGATTTCACGTCAAGATTGAACATTCATAATTGTCATGTTGTATTTCGCAGGATTCAGTCACTGTTGGATGTGCACATTTCTATTCGGAACTGTGGTGCTCTGGGTCGACTTCTTTGCGCGTTGACTCCAGGAAGGATGCTTTTCTCTTCAGGCCTCTTTGGAATGCTGTGCATCTTTCGCCCTGCAAGAAACGGGGCCTTTTCCAAACTCTCACTTACAATCATAGGGGCTGGAATCTTATTGGGCAGGTTTTTTTGTTATACTTTCGATTAATTCCTTAATTTTAGCTCTCTGCTCAGGGTTTAAGTCAACGAACATAAAACCCATCCCGATTCCTGGTTGACAATGCCGGACTCGTGCTTTAACCGTTAACTTGTCTCCCTTAAAAGGAATAGTTATATCAATTACACTATTATTTTCATAAGATTGCATTGTGGAAATATAAAGACCAATTTCGCTTATATCCATACTCGTACACATTCTTGTGCCGTCTATCAGGATGTCTTCTCTAAAAAGGAATCTTTCGTATTTCCTGCGTTCTTCTTTATCTTCGTTATTCATTTCGTTAATTATACTCTGATAAGGCTAAGCTGGCAATTGAAATCATTGAAAGCTATCTCTTTGTCGATTTTTATTCGAAATGATGATGTTTGAATCTTTACCTGCAATACAACATTTCAGGAAGTTATTGTTATATGAAATTGTAACCAAATTGTAACCAAAAATATCCTAAAGGTCTTAAATGGCAGAAAATACCTTAAACAATAGAATCATTTAACTTATTGATAATTATAGCCTATATTGCAATATGTAGGTAGGAAGCCCACTTATAAAAATTGCCTAAAAAATTCTCATAACCCGAAGGTCAGAGGTTCAAATCCTCTTCCCGCCACCAGTGAAATCAAGGGGTTGCAGAGATGCAAGCCTTTTTTTACGGTATCACTTCTCCGTTCCACAACATTTTCAGAAAATCACGCCACGGCAAAATACGAATATCCTCATGCACCCGTGAAGCGCCTTCGTTGCAGACAACAAACGCTCTTGCAGGACGATACTCCTGGATGAACGTCTTAAGTGGACGCAGGTCCGCGTTATCGACCCGGCTCGTCCCTTTTACCTCGATAGCCACTTCTCCCTGACCTAAAATAAAATCCACTTCTAATCCTGACTTCGTCCGCCAGAAATTCACATCGTAGTTCAGCTCTCTGTATACGCGATGGGCAAGTAGTTCCATCAGGATGAAATGTTCGATTGCCTTTCCGAACTGCTCACCTTTCTCCTGAGGAATCTGGCGGTGGGTGATGGCCCCGGCAACGCCGACATCAAACAAATAAAACTTGCCGGCCCTGATTATCACATTACGGTCCTTCCGCTTTTTGTACGGCTCAATCATCGTGCCAAGCAGGGTATCGACAAGGATCTGGTAATACTCCTTGACGGTCTTCGCGTCTACGCCGCAGTCACGGGCTATGTTTGCATAATTTGTCAGTTCTCCGTGAGAGTAGCCCATGGCATCGAAGAACCGGGAGAAGGCAGGGATATTCCGTGTCAACCCCTCATCGAACACTTCCTCTTTGAGATAATCCTGAACATACGCCTGCAGAGACTTGCGGTATTCCGCCTGCATGTAGTGCAAGGGTATCATTCCCCGGTTGAGCGCTCTGAGCAAATCAAGGTCCGCCACCTCTGCCGAGACAAGCGGGTGCATTTCATAGCGCCAGGCACGGCCTCCAAGCAGATTCGCCTTCCCCCGTTTCAGTTTCCTTGCGCTGGAGCCGCACAGGATAAACCGCAGGCCCTTGTTTTCAATAAGCCAGTGAATTTCATCGAGCAGCTGAGGCACTTTCTGCACTTCGTCGATAATGACCGGCTCCTTTAACTGCTTCGGGGACACCGCAAGAAGCTGCTCCCGCAGCAGAAAGGGGCGCTTGACGAACTCAAGGAAAAGGTCGGTCTGAAGCAAATCATAGCTCAGGCTGTCCGGGAAGGCCGCTCTGAGGAACGTGGTCTTGCCTGTTTTCCTCGGTCCCCACAAGAAGGCGGACTGCCCTTTCGGCAGCTTGATCTTAAGCAACCGGGGTAACATCTGTATCATGGATATACCTCCTGTTTAGTTAAGCTATTATGGAGTATAATCCATTCTGGTTATCTCGTCAACATTAATATTTTAGCGACTTTCTTTGCTTGGGTGAGACGAGGATTCATTTGCGTTCCCCCTTCACTTCACCATAGGGTGCGTAGCGGCTTCGTTCTTCACATTTTAATCTGTAATTGCGTCAATACGGGGAATCTCTTTTATCTTGACTCTACCGCAACTTTAGATTGAAGCTTAACCGAAATCTGCATGCACAAGAGTTTATTGCAGATTCTCGCTTAGATGTTCATATTAATTAAACCTTCGGGCAGCTAACCCGAAGGACAGTGGGTTCATACCTGTCCCTGCCTCCGGAAAAAAAGCAAGCGCTCTCCAGATATAATATTTTGACGGACAAAAGCAACATATTTTCATTTATTTATTATCCGCTATTTTTGATGCATTCATCCATGAATAAATACGTAGTCCCTCCCTCATATAGGTGTCATTGCCTCCATAGATGAGAGAGGGTTTGCCTGAAGGGCAATCAGCAATACTCAGCCATTTCCTGATTCCTGAGAAATAATCAGGGGTAATTGTCTTGCCCGACTTTATCTCAACAGGGGTAAGCGCCTCTCCATCTTCAATAATCACATCGATCTCATTGCCTGTGTTGTCTCTCCAGAAATAAAGGTTGGATGGCAATCCACAGTTGAATCTTGCTTTAACCAGTTCACTGATGACAAATGACTCAAACAAAGAACCCCGCATCGGATGCAATGAGAGATGTTCGGGACTTTGCATATTTACAAGCCATGACGCAAGTCCTGTGTCATAAAAATATATCTTCGGAGTTTTCACAAGACGTTTGCCGAAATTTCTGAAATGTGGATAAAGCAAAAAAATTATATAACTTGCCTCCAGAACCGATATCCATGAACGGGCAGTATTATGGGCAATCCCGCAGTCATTGGCAAGACCGGTAAGATTTAGCAATTGTCCTGTCCGGGCTGCACACATGCGAAGGAAGCGTTGAAAGATTCCCAGGTTCTTAATATTGATCATTTGTCTGACATCACGTTCCACATATGTCATAACATAATTCGCATACCAGTCAGAGGGCTGCACTTTTCTGTCGTATAAGGCAGGATACAAACCTTTGAATAACAATGCATCGAGGTTCCTGCCAAGATTCCTTACATGAAATAATTCGCTGTGAGAAAAGGGCAGCAGTTGCACCAAGCCGACTCTTCCGGAGAGCGTTTGGGTAATATGAGACAGCACGCCGAACTGCTGCGAGCCTGTCAATATGAACAACCCCGGGCGTTTGTCCAGATCGACTATTGTCTGAATATAAGAAAATAGGGAAGGACACCTCCGAACTTCATCCAGCAATGCGCCATCCGGAAATCTTTCCAAAAAACCACGAGGGTCCTTGTTGGCAAACTCAAGCTGGTCAGGATCTTCGAGAGAAACATAGGGTTTCTTTTGGAATGTTGCTCTGACAATTGTAGTTTTCCCTGATTGCCTGGGCCCAGTTACAGCTACGACCGGATAGCCTTTCGCAAGCCGAAGGAGAGTTTTCTTGGCATCACGGGATATCATGCTCAATATTCTAACAGATATTTACAATTTGTCAATTCAATTTACAATTTGTAAGTATACATTGGATGAAGGAGTAATAATCAATTCCAGACAATGAACCTCCCCGCCGCAGAGACGGCGGGGGATTGAAAATTTAATCAAAACAAAATAGTTGCTATCGCACTTCCGGTTTGTATTTACCCTCCTGCGTTTTTTGTGTTATTCTTTCTAAACTTTATTTTTTTTAGTTATTTAACCTATGGCATTTACAGGTGATTTAGAACAGCTGCATATAGTTGATGTAATTCAACTGATACACACAACAAGGAAGTCAGGCACTTTTTCTATTAAAGGACCCAGGGGCGAAAGCCGGGTCATCTTCAGTAATGGCTATATCGTCGGTGCAAATCATCTCAATAACAGAATCCGCATCGGGACGGTTCTTGTAAAATTAAACGCAATAACCCCCGAAGATCTCAAACAGGCCCTTGAAGTCCAGAAGAAAGCAAAAAAGGACCGCAAACCCCTGATTGTTACGCTGATCGAATCAGGCAAATTAAGACAGGAAGAAGCAGCCAAAGGATTGAAAAAGCTGATCGAGATTACGATTGTTGAATTGATAGGCTGGACAAAAGGAACCTTTACCCTTGAGACAGAGGCAATCTCTGTCTCTCCGGATTGCAGTTATACCCCGGACAAAATGGAGCAGACGGTAAGCCTCGACGCCCAAATGGTATTGATGGACGCTCTCCGTATATATGATGAGCGGGAACGTGATCGAAATGCAGGGAAACATATTCCGCCAGATGAAGAATTGTTTGCGGAAGTCATTCCATCAGATGAGACTGTACAAAAAGATGATAAGGACAAAGTCATTACCGAAGACGTTCTAGGATTGGCCGATCTCGAACACCTAAAGAAAAAGATACCCTCGTCTTTTTCTGTTAAAGAAATTTTCAGTCCAATAGAAATCCATCGTCAGAACATAAAGGATACTTTAGGGGATTTTTCATCCGAGGACCAGGACAGCTTTGTTTCTTTCCTGGAAAAGTGCATAAAGAGCTCCGGGACGCAAAAGGACCTGGTAAAATCCGAAAGGCTTGCAAAGGTGATTATCCTGTTCAGCCGGGACAGGCTTATCAAACATTCTGTTATGACTATCTGTAAAAACGAAGGCATCCTTGTGTTTGCGACTGAGAAGGAAGAGGAATTTTACAGCATTATAGACGAGTGTCTTGAAAAAAAGAGCCTTCCTGTCCTTATTTTTGACAGCCCTGAGACCTCGGAGTGGGGTCTTTCCGAAAAAACTATAGTTAGCCTGCGGCAGCAGGCAAAAGAAAGATACCCGCAGGTGTCATCCATTCAATTCGCCTCTGTCCTGCATTATACATTTTTTCTGCAATCGTTCAACGATGGTGTCAGAGCCGTATTTCCCAGACCGCTCAGAGAAGCCCGACAGGAGATGTTCATTGAAGATACGATAAAATTTCTGGAGACCTTTAAATCTTATATCAATGATTTAATGGATAAGCAGCAGCAACTCTCAATTGGAGATAAACGGTTCGGAAAGCTAAGGGAAAAGCTCTCAGCTTTTCGTAACCTTAACGAACCTATTGATATATCATTTGCCCTTCTTCAGTGCATTGCTGAAATATTTGAGCGCTCGATCACTTTTATCGTTCGGCCGGCAGAGCTTATAGGAGAAAAAACCCTGGGAGTGCATACTGAAAGGGATAAAGGACCAAGTTCGGCATCGGGACTAAAGATTCCCCTGACAGAGCCCTCTGTCTTCCTTGATGTAATTGAAAAAGGACATTTCTTTTATGGAGAGTGTGATGATGAAGTCTTAAGGGAACATCTTTATGCAGGGATTGGCGCACCCCTGAAACCAACCATACTAATCCTTCCTGTAAAGAGTCGCGGTAAAATCGTTACACTGACATATGGCGATTACGGCAAGCAAGACGTGTCGCCGGTACAAGATGATATGCTTGAAATCCTGGCAGACCAGGCCGGCCTTGCTATCGAAAATGCCTTCCACCGTAAGATGCTCGCTAAGGCGTCCCGGAAATGAAGAGTCTCAACGCCTTTATGGAATCATAAATAATTCAGGAAAGGAAAAGACCATGGACATTGCCACCTTTACGCAAATTCTTGAAATCGCCTTTAAAAAGAAGGTTTCCGATATCCATTTTGAAGTGGACAACCCGCCGATATTCAGGGCTTACGGCCACCTGATCCGCTCAAAACTGAATACCTTAACAAAAAGCGATACCGAGTTTATTGCTTCAACTGTTATGGAGCAGAGCAGACGAAAGCTTCCTGAAAATTTAACGGAATTCGACACTTCTTATGCCTTGCCTGACGTGGGTCGTTTCCGCATCAGCATCTTCCGGCAGCGCGGCAATATCGGTATTGTGATGCGTGTAATACCTCACTATATCGGCACGTTCGAAGAACTGAATCTCCCTGCTGTATTGGGGAGTATTGTGAAAGCCCCGAACGGACTGATCCTTGTCTGCGGACCCACCGGCAATGGTAAATCTACGACGCTTGCTTCTATGATCCGGTTTATCAACGACAATTTCAGCTATAGCATTATTACCATCGAGGACCCCATCGAGTTCATTTTTCCTTCAACTCAAAGCTGTATTATCCAGAGAGAACTGGGCATCGATACAGAGAGTTTTGGAGGCGCATTAAAGGCAGCCATGCGTATGGATCCTGATGTCATCATGGTCGGAGAACTGCGTGATATAGAAACGATAGACGCTTGCATCAAAGCTGCTGAAACAGGGCATCTTGTATTATCGACCCTCCATACCAACAATGCGGCTTCTACTATTAACCGCATTGTTGGGTACTATCCACCGCAGGCCCAGGAGAATGTCCGCCACAGACTATCAGAAATCCTGGTGGCTACAGTTTCTCTGCGACTCGTAAGGGGAAAGAGCGGCGATCAGCTTTTGCCGGCCTTGGAAGTAATGTATACGACATCTACAATCAAGGCATGTATCCGTGATGGTCACCTCGATGAAATAGAACAACACATTGAAAAAGGACGGGATGAATATCAGATGCAGACGCTCGACCAGCATCTGATTCAACTCTGCAAACAGAATATCATAACTCTCGATGAAGCAAAGAGGCTTTCCCGCGCATCAGACCTGGAACGCAAGCTGATGTATTATTAGCCCTTGCATTTAAAAAATCGGCAATGACAGCGGAGGATAGAGTATTTGTGCTCATTCTCGGTCTTTCCGACCTCCGAGGCTTTTGCCTCCTGTTTTCACATTCTGTATTTGACTATCAGCAAAAGAATCCGCTCAAATACTCTATCCTCGGTATAATCAAATAATTGCATTTGAAAAGTGCAGATGTTGTGAGAAAAATTATTTTTCGATACCTTAGTGCACCTTAATCTAATAGTTTACGGAATATTTTTATGCAAAGAACCTCAAAAAATAATTTTATCAAATCATCGAGTTAAATAATTTTTCGTGCAATGTCTGCACTTTTTGGTTAATCAGAAATATTTTATTAATCAGCTGATCAGCGATTGAAAAAAGGGATGCAACCAGAAATTTAAGAATCAGTTTTTGCATGTTCCGGCACAGTGCTTTTCATAAACATCTTACCATAAGTTTTTGTCAGTATCCGTTCATCACAGATAATAATCCTGCCTGTATCTGTCCTGCTTCTGATCAACCTTCCAAAGCCCTGCCTGAATTTCAATACAGCGCGCGGGAGACTGTATTCATAAAAAGCATTGCCTCCTTCCCTCTCGATCATCTCAGTCCTTGCCTGCACAATAGGTTCAGTGGGAACCTCAAACGGCAGTTTGGTAATAATGAGGCACTTTAAAGCATCTCCGCAAACATCAACCCCTTCCCAAAAAGAATCAAGGCCAAAGATCACCGTATTCCTGCTTTTTCTCATGGTCTCAAGCATTCTCCTGCCTGAGGATTCACCCTGCATTAGCGGGTTAAGATCAATCTTCGATAACTCTTCAGTAGTCAGTTCCCGGGTCTTTCTCATAACATCCCTTGAGGTAAAAAGGACAAGGGTTCCACCCTTTGCCCGGCCGGCCTCTTCAATAATTACACCTGCCAGTTTCTCAATGCTGTCTTCATCTCTAAGGTCGATGCCTTTTTTTATCTCCACAGAAACCTGGTTTTTCATATCAAAAGGTGATGAGACAGACAGCTTTTGTGAACCCTGAACGCCAAGAGTATTTTCTATAAGCCTGAAATCTCCTGAGACAGAGAGGGTAGCAGATGTCAGAATTATGGAATGATATTCCGGCAGGAGATTGCTTTTAATGAATCCGGAGGGATATATGGGAGACATCCTGAGCGCGGTATTCTTTTCTTCTGTCTCAACCCATCTGACAAACCCCGGGGTTTCGTCACAGAATGTTTTCAGATCTTCTGAAACAGCAAGAAGCTTTACGATTGAAGCCTTCAGCTCGATCTCTTCATCCTCCTCAAAGAGTCCCATAGAGGATGTTTTGATGCTCTCAAGAAGCGTCTCTACAGATTCAGCGAGCGCAATTAAAGAATATTTCAGGGAAAAGGATCCTCTTATAATTGTTCTGCTTTTCATTTCCTTTGCGACCTGTTCCCAGAAAAATGACATCTCCATCCTTAATGATTCAACAATTGGGAAAAGCGCCGGGGATTTTGAAAGCAGCCCCTTGTAATTGCCTCTTTCGTCTCTCTTCAGCAGCCTGTTGAATATCTTATCGAGACCCCGGTTTGAGAGCCTCATCCCGATCTGATCGGAAAAAACCGTATCTAAAGCATGCGCCTCGTCAATTATCAGAATATCTGTCTCAGGAAGTATCCTGGAATCATGCTGCATCATGGCGCTGACTGCAAGGAGGGCATGGTTTGTGACAATAATCTGGGCCTGAGACCATTGCCGGCGTGCCATAAAATAATAGCAGTCTCTGTAAAACTGACACTTCTTGCCTTTGCAGGCATCCGCATCAGAACTTATCCTGTCCCATATGACTGGTTTTCTTTGGGAGATATAATCTTCGATATCCCCTGTTTCCGTCTCCATAACCCATTCAAGCATATCCTTATGCTCATCGAGGTCACCCCTGTCAGCAGGCTTGAACGCATTTAACCTTCTCTTGCAGAGATAGTGCCCCCTTCCCTTGGCGATTGCGCATCTGAATTCTCTCAGAGAGGACAGAAATCTAAGGTCTTTGGAAAAGAGCTGTTCCTGCAGGTTGATTGTGCGGGTTGTCACCAGCGCCTTTTTTCCCGAAAGGATCGCAGGGATAAGATAAGCAAAAGTCTTACCGGTCCCTGTGCCGGCCTCTGCAAGGAGAATCCCGCCTTCCTCTATATTCCTTGCGCCGGCATTCATCATCTTCACCTGCGAGGGCCTTATCTCGTAATTTTCGAGAGCGGTGCGTACTGTTTCAGTAAGAAAAGCCTCTGATTCCCTGGCCAGCGCTGATTTATTACTTCCGCTAAGATTATTTTGAATCATATTTAATCATTATCCTGTTTCCATATTTTTTCAATATGGTTTTTTCTCCAGACAACATTGTCTTCATAACTTCTTCATATTCCATTCATGACTTCTTAATAATTTTCGTATATTATTAGATTAATAAGCAAATTGAATGCGGGACAATTCAGGGAAACAGAGATAATGAACTACCCCGCAGCAGAGCTGCGAGGTATTCTTTTGATTAAACAGAAGAAAGGCGGTAATAAAAAACTATGAAAGCTCATAAATGTATGAAATGCGACAATTCAACGAACCAGAAAGACGGCATCTGTGTCATATGCAAGTTAGGTATTACACAGATGCATACAGAACTGGTTGATTTGATGAAGAAGAACAAAAAATTGCGCCTCCATACAAAGACATAGAAATGAGGAAGTAGAAGCAGGCGCTAACACTTTATGTCATTCCCGCTTGTCGGGAATCTTTTTGATATAGGAATGATTCTGGACAAGCCAGAATGACAACATTAAGATAATAATGCGGTTTTACTTATGATGTTAATAAATCCGTTCTCTATTGAAACCTCTGATAGTTTCTTAAAAATTCTTCCCTGTCCATAGTTCCATCACCGTAGACGTCAAAATACCGTATCCGGAAAGGTTTGGTTTTTTTATCAGCGCTCTTATATTTGTACCGGTCCCATTCGTCGTGCGTAATAGTGTCGTCTTTGTTGATATCAATCGTGTTCCATTCTTCCCTGCTTATTTTGCCATCCTTGTTTTGGTCACAGGCCTCGTAGATTTCTTCAGGACTGCATTCAGTTTTCTCATCTTCCGCAAAACATAAGACAGCTGTCAGCAGCATCATAACTGATACTGCAAATACAACTGTACATCTGAATCTGTTCATCTGTCCCTCCTTATAGAATCACTCATGGTAAATAATTGCATCTATTTTTTCTTTGCTGCGAATTTCGTATGCCTGCCGGGCAGCTTCTTTTTTATTGCTGAAAATACCTATCAGAACCCTGTAGATTGCACCCGGCTGTTTGGTCGGGCATTCAAGGGTAAAAGTATCATAGCCTTTTTTTTTATATTTTTCTTTGAAATCCTCTGCATTGCTTCTTTCTTTAAATACGCCGATCTGGACATGGACTGGTTTGGTTGCATGATAATTATTAGGGATTGTAGATTTAAGCAGTTCTTTTTTTTCTAACGGCTTTGGAACAACTTGTTTCTGACCAGGTTCAGGCAGTTTAAAAAATGTTTCTGCATGCTTAAAAAATGTTCCCGGCTGTTTTACGGATTCTGTTTGTTCAGTTGATTGTTGTAAAGGTTCAGGCGCAGTGCCTGATTGCTTTACAGGTTCAGGATTATTAAGAGGTTGTTGATCAGGTTCAAGTTTTGTCATTAATGGTTGTGCAGGTTCAGGTTGTCCAACCGGTTGTATGGAAGACTGAGACTCCACTTCAGCAGACGCATCAGTTTCCTCTACCTTCTTTTTGCGGTATTGGACATACGCATCACGCAAGGAAACATAGGGATCAATGGCTGATTTCTTAAGGTCCTCATAATCTCCTATATGGAATGTCGTTTCATTCACCCTGTCATAAACCTTTATCCCTGCGGCTGATTCCCATGGGGTAACATAACTGACCGGATTCAGGAAACCGTCTCCGATCCTGCCGATTGTATCACGAAGAGACGATGGCCCAAGGAAAGGCCAGACAAGATAGAATCCATGGCCGATGCCATAACTGCCAAGGGCCTGGCCAATGTCTTCATCATGCTGTTTGATGCCGAAATCGAGCTTTGCAGCATCAGCAAGACCACCGACCCCGGCTGTTGTGTTATAAACAAACCTGAGCAGTTCATTTCCGGCGTTTTTTATTTTCAACTGTAAAAGGTTGCTGACAAAACGTATCGGCATGGCAAGATTTGAAAAAAAGTTACTGACCGATAGTCTCATGTCTTCAGGAACTGCCTTTGAATAGCCCTGGGCAACAGGTTTCAGTATCCAGAAATAGAACTTATCGTTAAAATGGTACATTGCATTGTTCCATGGGCGTAAAGGATCAGCTATCTTCACCGTCTCTTCTTCGCCCTCTTCTTCGCCGGCATTATTCACAGGCGCAACATATTTCGACTCCTCTGCTTTCGCTGCGTCTGGTTTTGCCTGGTCTGTTATAAGAGGCTTTTCCCCCTCTTCAGTCTGAGTGAGAGATTTTTCCAGAACATCTCCGGTAGATGCAGCAACAACTTGGGAGAAACTCAACGAAAGACATGTGAGGATCGCACATACCATAATAATCAGCTTCATGAACTCCCCTCCTTATTCAGTACAATCTTTTAGATTTATGCCTTTCCGACTTTCTTTTTTAAGGTATCGAGCAATACTTCAGGCGATTTATTCATTAGTATCTCCCTGAATTGATTGCGGTAGTTATTGATCAGGCTTACGCCTTCGATAACAACATCGTATACCTTCCATTCTCCATCCTTTTGAATTACCCTGTAGTAAATAGGTATATCAGCTTTTTTTGTCAGAATTGTAGTCTGCACCTCAAATGTTTTTTCCGAGAGCTGGTTCTCTTTGCTGAAGGCCACCTTTTCATCCGTATAGTTTATGATCTTGTCGGCATACGCATCTTCAAGAAGAGATTTGTAGAGGTCGGTAAACTCATTCTGCTGCGCAGGGTTCAGTTTCTTCCAGTCCTGCCCCAATGTCCTCCTTGAAAGCTCGGAGTAATCGAACATCTTGTCTGAAATAGATCTGATTTTCTGTCTCTTGGTCTTTTTCCCTGATTCTCCCTTAAGAGCCGGGTCACGTAAAACATCAAGCACCTTATTGATGTTTCCTTTGACGCTGTCAAGCGGAGCTCCTGCATGGACTGAGAGCGGAACGATTAGTAGAATGATGAGCGTTAAAGCTATTCCTTGCTTTCTCATAGCTTCCCCCTTATGTTTTTGGAATCTGTATCCTTTTAAACAGATCAATTATATCACTTTTCTGCCGGGGTTCGATCACCTTTCAGTAATAGTACCCTTTAAAAGAAGCGTTTTCAACCTTTAATATATTAATCTATGATATATTATAGATTCAAAATTATGCACTGTAATTTCTTCAAAGATAAAATTGCATTAATAACAGGGAGTTCCCGTGGCATCGGGAGCGCAATTGCGAGGAAATTTGCCACGCAGGGCGCTGATATTATTGTTAATTTCCGCAAATCAGGAGGTAAATCCCAGGAACAGGGAGAGCTCCTGTGTAAAGATATCCGGGATATGGGACGCCGTGCCTTCCTCATTCAGGCTGATATAGCTGTGAAGGAATCAGTGAAAGAGATGTTTCATGAAATAGATGAAAAATTGGGTCGTCTGGACTTTCTAATTTTGAATGCTGCAAAGGCTCCTTTCAAACCTTTGGAGAAACTTCCCGAGAGGGAATTGCGACAGCTTGTTGAAACGAATTACCTTGGCAACATATTCTGCGTTCAGGCAGCTCTTCCCCTGCTTGAAAAATCAGCAGGAAAAATTGTTTTTATATCAAGCCTCGGAAGCCGTTTTTACAACCCTGCATATCCTTTGGGGACCATGAAGGCAGCAATGGAATCCGCTGTCAGAGACCTTGCTGAAAGCCTGAGCATAAAGAAGATATCAGTCAATGGCATATGCGGAGGCATTGTGAAAACAGACTCTTTTAAAGTCCTCCGTCAGTACTGGGAAGAACTTGACCAGATACCTGATGAGCTTTTTGTTGAACCTGATGAAATAGCAGACGCTGTCGTTTTCCTATGCGACCCTGCAAGCAGGGGGATACAGGGGCAGATGATCGTTGTTGACAGGGGACTCAGCAACAGACTTTACAGACCTTTCCTTAAAGCAGATAAAAAACAGGAATTATCATATTGAAATATATGCCTTATTCGGAGGTTACCTTATGAGCCAGAATTTTATTACAGAAGCAACTGTATTTGAGGAAGTCAAAAAGGCGATAGCTGAAACTCTTAATATCGACAAGGATTCCATTACTGCGGAGAGTTCTCTCATTAAAGATCTTGGCGCAGAGTCTCTCGATTTCCTCGATATCAATTACCGTCTTGAGCAGGCTTTCGGGATCAAGATGGCGCGGCATTTTATACTTGAGCATATCGAAGAGATGTTCGGTGAGGGCTCTGCCATTGATGCGAACAGCCGGATTACCGACAAAGCTGTCTCTCTGCTGCAATTCCGCATGGGCGAAAACTTTCCTGAGTTGCGCGCCGGCATGGATATGGACGAAGTGCCTGCACTGGTCACAGTTCAGTCCTTAACAAGGGGCGTGCTGGATATTCTCGACAGCCTCCCTGAAAAGTGTTCAGCCTGCGGAAATTCTGAATGGCAGTCAGAAAACAGTCTCCGCATCAAATGTGGTTCATGCCAAGAATATGCAGCCTTTACAAATGGCGATGATCTCATAAAGGCCTGGCTGACAAAGGTCCAGGAAGAAAAGAAAATTTTTTAATACATCTGCATTCATTTATTATGTCCAGAGAATTTCTAAAAAGAAGGGTAGTTGTAACCGGTTATGGAATGATAACGCCCCTCGGGAAAAATACAGAAGAGACATTCAGTAACGCTAAACAGGGGCTTTCAGGCATTGATTATATTACCTCTTTTGATACAAAAGGGTTGCCCTGTCAGATCGGAGGACAGGTGCAGGACAGATGGCTTGATGAGATACGTGATCCTATAGCTCAGCGGTATTATAAATTCTCTGCCCGCGGTCTCAGGCTGATCAGGGCTGCAACCCTCGAGGCAACTGAACAGGCTCAAACCGACAAAATAGCAGCACGGGAGAGAATCGGCGTCTCTCTCGGTTATCATGCCGATAACCCGACTATTGAAGATCTCGTCTTCCTCCATAGGTTCTATAATGGGAATGGCTCCTGGGATATGAAAGGCCTGCTGCAGGCAGGGGGGTACTCGTATCTCAATTTTTTAAGAAGAAAGCCTGATGTTGTGACGTCCATGCTCTCGATACTCTCTAACTGCAAAGGCCCCAACCTATCGATCGTATCCGCATGTGCTGCAGGCTCTCAGGCAATCGGTGAAGCATGCAGGATGCTCCAGGAAGGAAAGGCTGATGTCATGATCGCCGGAGGCTGCGACACCACATTAAATTTTATCGGTTTCATCGGTTTTGTGCTGATTAAGGCCTTGTCTGAAAGATATACCACACCCCAGAAAGCGTCGCGGCCATTTGACCGCAAGAGAAACGGGTTTGTGATGTCGGAAGGCGCAGGGACCATTATTCTGGAAGAACTGGAGCATGCACGCTCACGCGGTGTGCCGATATACGGAGAGATCCTCGGATACGCCTCCTCTGCCGATGCATACAGGATTACTGATACGCACCCAAAAGGACTGGGCGCAATCTTGGCTATAAGAGGCGCATTGGAGGATGCCGGCATCTCTTTTGAAGACGTTGATTATATCAATGCGCACGGCACATCCACGGTCCAAAACGACCTGACTGAAACTGTTGCGATAAAGGAGGTATTCGGTGAAAGGGCAAGGAGTCTCCCAATAAGCTCCAATAAATCCATGCTGGGACATACCATAGGCGCTGCAGGCGCCATAGAGTGCATATTGACACTTGCAGGAATGAATCAATCCACCATCCTTCCCACAATTAATTATGAGTTCCCTGATCCAAAGTGCGATCTTGATTACGTCCCAAATACGGCAAGAACACAGGAACACAGGATCGCCATATCTAACTCATTCGGTTTCGGAGGGCAGAACGCATGTCTCTGTATCGGCAAATTTGATGGATAGAAACTTTCTTTACAACTATTTAAGAAATGTCCCTGACCGATAACCGTGTCGTTATAACCGGGGCAGGCATAGTCTGTTCGCTCGGCATTGGAAGAGATGAGGTATGGGACGCCTTGCTTTCCGGGAAAACAGGCATCAGCTCTATCAAAGGATTTGATCCATCAGGTTTTGAATGCAAGTCTGCTGCACAGGTCAAAGACCTTAATCCGCGAGACCTCGGTATACATCCAAGGGATTCCCGCATTATGGATACCCATTCATATATGCTCATGAAATGTGCGCGTGACGCCTTTTCCCAGGCAGGCCTTGATAAGGCTTCCATCCCGAAAGAAGATATAGGTTTTTTCGCCGGTATGGGGATGGTCGACTATAAGGCAGAAGACCTCCTTCCGTCTGTCCTGAAATCCCTGAATTCCTCCGGCAGCCTGAATTACGATATGTTTTATACAGATGGATACAGAGAGATTTATCCTCTGTGGCCATTGTCAATGTTGAACAATATCAGCTTCTGTCAGGTTGCCATAAGTCTCGATATGAGGGGTGAAAATACAGTATTTTCACCTCATGCCGACTCCGGCGCTCAGGCAATTGCAGAAGGGGTGCAGACATTGCTGGACAGCAGGGCACAGGCCGTTCTTAGCGGAGGCGTCAGTGAGAAGATATCACCCTTTAGTCTCGTACGAGGTCTTCTCAGCGGCATCCTTAATACTTCGAATGACCTGACAGAACCGGTCTGCAGACCCTTTGCTGCCGGCAGGAACGGTACTGTACTTGGAGAAGGCTGCGGTATCCTTACTCTCGAATCCCATCAATCTGCGGTTGAGCGGGGGATGCAATGTCTTGCATCTGCCACCGGATACAATTTCGCATTTGAGTCTGACGAAAAGTTTCCAGGCCCTTCTGCACGTGCGCTTGGCAATGCAATGCAGGGAGCACTTAACAGCGCAGGTCTTAAGCCATCCGATATTGATCTGATTATCGCACACGGTGATGGAACCATATCAGGAGATAAGAATGAAATCCTTGCGATTCATAAAATATTTGCTGATTGCATAGACAAGGTAAACGTCTTTTCTTCAAAGGGCGCATTAGGCCACCTGCTTGCAGGCGCGCCTGCTGTTGATATCATACTCGGGATCTCGATGCTTGATTCAGGCATAGTCCCGCCGACGATTACTTCTTCGCCGGACAGCAGTATCCTGTTTAACCTTGTGAGAAAACCCTTAAGAATGAACCTGCAAAAGATTCTGATCAACTGTCAAAGCTGCGAAGGCCAGGCTGCATCAATTATAATAGAGGCTGCCGGATAACCAAGGGATAAATATGCGATTTCTATTTTATGATGCAGTTACCAACATAGAAAAAGGCAAATCAATTACAGGGGTAAAGAGTTTTTCTTTGTCAGAGGAATTCCTCAGGGGACATTATTCAAAGATTGCCATGGTCCCCGGGGTTATTATGATCGAGGCAATGGCACAGCTCCTCGGATGGCTTATCATCTATTCTCATGATTTCAGGCTTACTGCGATAATGTCACTTATTGAGGATGTTACGGTCATTTCTAACTTGCGGCCCGGGTTCAGGGCAGAGATTCGTGGTGAGATCGTCTCAACATCAAGGAGGGATTCGCTCGGCATGGCAAGCATATGCGTCGAAGATAAATGTATTGCATCGCTGAACCGGATCATTTACAGCCATTTTCACGATGTCCAACCAGAGGAACTTATTAAGAGGTTTGAATATTACAGCGGATGGAAAATTCAGTGAATCCGGATAAAAACCATAAAAAAAGAAGGGTGGTAGTTACAGGCCTTGGAATGGCAACCTCCCTTGGTCTTCATGTTGAAGAAAGCTGGGGAAAAGCCCTCAATGGTATCTCCGGCATATCAAAGCTCACCCTGCCCTTTGCTGAAAAATCGCCTGTTCAAGCAGTCGGTGAGGTGGGAGAAAAAGACTGGCAGAAAATACAGGAGGAATTTAAAGAAGAATCCTTAACAGAAGGTGAAAGGAGAACCCTCTTTGCTCTCTGGGCAGCAAAGAATGCGCTCAGCGACGCAGGCATTTCAGACTATGGGAAACAGAGAGATAATTGCGGTGTTGCCCTTGCAGCAGGGCTTGGCATCAACAGGTTAGAGGACATTCAAAACTGGATTAACGATAGAAATTTCAATATAAAAAGATTCGGCATGGAATACAGTCGCGTGCACAGAGAGTCCATCATGAGAAACAATTCGCACAGGCCTTCTGCCCTCATCGGAAAGAGATTCGGTCTGCACGGCATGAATTGCACTGTCACAACAGCCTGTGCATCAGCGACTCAGGCTATAGGCATAGGTTACCGCTCAGTGCAAAGGGGAGACGCTGACCTGATGGTTGCAGGCGGAGCTGATTCGATGATCAATCCTGTAGGGCTCGTCTTTTTTGTCCTGCTCAGCGCTGCTGCAACCTCATCTGAAAGTCCCCAGACCTTATGCCGGCCATTTGACAGGAAAAGGGCTGGACTGGTTATGGGGGAAGGAGCCGGCATTGCGATCCTCGAAGAAAAATCACATGCAGTCAGGAGAGGTGCAAAGATATATTGTGAAGTTGCAGGGTACGGTTCATCAATGGATGCATACCAGGTGACAGCCCCTCATCCGCAGGGCCGCGGCGCTGAACAGTCAATGAGGGCTGCTCTGAATGATGCTGGGATGAATAGTCATGACATAGATTATATTAATGCTCACGGTACGAGCACAAAACTGAATGACGCAATGGAGACAAACGCAATAAAGAATGTTTTTCAGGATCATGCAAAGAATATCGCGATAAGTTCAAGCAAGTCCCTGATCGGACATCTTCTGGCTGCGTCAGGCGGTCCGGAATTTGTTTTCACAGTACTGAGCACAGAAAGGAACAAGGTACATCCTACAATAAATCTGACCAGTCCTGATCCGAAGTGCGACCTCGATTATGTTCCGAATATGCACAGGTCAATGACAGTAAGGGCTGCGCTATCAAATTCCTTTGGCTTTGGAGGCCAGAACGCTTCCATAATAATTATAAAATATCATGGAGATGAACAATGAAAATAGATCTGACAGGAAAAATCGCTCTCGTTACCGGAGGTTCAAGGGGGATTGGAAGAGAGACAAGCCTGTTACTTGCACAGGCAGGAGCACATGTCATAATAAATTACAACAGGTCAGCGGAAGAAGCTGAAAAGATACGGGAAGAGATTATCCGGCAGCAAGGCAAGGCAGAGATCTTCCAGGCTGATATAGCAAAACCCGAGGAAGTCGAAAAGCTCTTTGCCTATATCAAAACCCATTTCAAAAAAATCGATATCCTCGTTAATAATGCAGGGATTATCAGGGACAACCTCCTTTTGAGCATGGGGCTTCCTGATTGGGACAAGGTGCTTGAACTGAACCTGAGGGGCGCCTTCCTCTGTTCAAAATTCGCTGCAGAAATTATGATGCCGCAACACGCAGGTAAGATCATTAATATTTCCTCAGTAAGCGCGATCAAAGGAGGCCGCGGGCAGACAAACTATGCTGCTTCAAAAGGCGGGCTGATATCCTTCACCAGAGCCTGTGCCGTTGAGCTCTCAGGCAAGGGCATACAGGTCAATGCTGCATTGCCGGGGATGATTGTAACGGACATGAGTTCGAGGGCAAGAAAGAGAGCAGGTGAAGATATCCTTAAAGGCATACCATGCGGCAGGTTCGGAGAGCCCCGTGATGTTGCGTTGCTTGTTTTATTTCTTGCATCTGATATGTCAGATTATATTACGGGACAGGCCATATCGGTTGACGGAGGGTTAAGCGTATCATGATGAAGATTCTTCAGGGAATTGATATTGTGGATATTTCCAAATTGAAACGCATAATACAGAAAAACAAAACTTTTATTTCAGACATCTTTACTGAAAAGGAAAGGGAATACTGCGAGTCAAGGAAAGATCCGTATATCCATTTTGCAGGCCGTTTTGCTGCAAAAGAGTCGTTTATGAAAGCCCTCGGCACAGGATTTTCCGGAATAGGCATTGATCATCTGTTTCAGGAGATCGAAGTCCTCCCGGCTCCTTCAGGCAAGCCGGAGCTTCATATAAAAGGCTGGGCTGAAAAACTTGCAAAAAAAAGAAGGATACGCCAGTGTACTGTTTCTATCTCACATGCATCAGATTATGCCGTAGCTTCAGTGATCCTTATAGGGAACTGAAAACTGGGATTATGAAACCACAGAAAGATATTTTAACCACAGAGGACTCAGAGGGAAAATTCAGCTTGTAAAACTCTGTGAACTCTTTGGTTTCTTTGAACTTTTTGATAGTTAATGCTTTTTCTGTGATCTCTGTGGTTAAGTTTTAACAATACGAATAAGGGATACAGGAGGATATATGCGATATTTACTTATAGACCGCATCACTGATTGGAAGGCTGATGAAGTTATCAGGGGCATGAAAAATGTTGCCATGAGTGAGGATTTCCTCGAGTTCCATTTCCCGAAAAACCCGATTATGCCAGGTGTGCTCCTGCTTGAGGCAATAGCTCAGCTTACCGGCTGGCTTGTAGCTGCATCATCTGATTTCAAAGACTGGTTTCTTATAACAAAGGTTCACAAATGCAAGTTCTATGGTTTTGCATTTCCGGGTGACCGGGTTGAGTTTGAGGTGAAACTTATCCCGGGAACTGAAAAAGATAAAATAATATATTCGGGTATCGGCATGGTTGATGGGAAAAAGAAGATAGTTGCTGAGTTTGAGGGAGAGACAATATCTTTTGAAGAGATAGAAGACGCCAATGAACAGAAGAGATTCTTTAAGCTTCTGACGAGGGAATGATACGTGTATGACAGAGAAGTAGTAATAACAGGAATGGGACTCATAACACCCGCCGGAAATAGTGTCGCAGAAAACTGGGAGAATGTAAAGGCATTGAAGACGGGGATAGCACATTATCCAAATGATGGATTGCCGGGCTTTTTGCAGTTTATGGGGAAGGTAAAGGAAGCAGAAAGAGACGGGGATATCCCTCACAAACTACTTGGTCAGATGAAATTTCTGAACCGCGGCTCGATCCTTGGATTCAATGCAGCGCGTGATGCGTTATCTTCATCCGGCATAACCATCACGGACATACAACCCGGCAGAAGGGCTTTGTTCATTGCATCAGGAGACACAACAAAAGTCGGCTGTGATTTCATGTATCCTGCCACAAAGGATGGCACACATGGGAAATGGCATACAATAGAAACTGAGAGGTTAAACAGGTCAACCCTTGATAAGGTCAATCCCTTCTTTCTCCTTGAATCCATTAATAATAATCTCTTCAGTTTTCTTTCAGCCTATCTGGAATTTATGGGACCCAATACAAGCCTTGCAAGCCATTCTCCATGCGGAGGCAATGCAGTCGAACTCGCGTGGAGGAGTATCAGACAGGGAAATGCAGATATTGCAATGGCAGCAGGTTGCGGCAACTGGCTCACAGAGATCCCGCTCTATGAGATGGAGGGCCTTGGTCTTGTCTCTCAATGCAGAGATGGCGTCCGTTCATACATGCCTTTTGACTGGAGAAGAGACGGCTTCATCCCTGGCGAAGGAGGTGCAGCGCTTTTTCTTGAGGCCTCAGACATTGCTGAGAAACGTGGGGCAACTATTCTGGGGAAGATAAAAGGATTCGGGAACAGCATTGAATTCTCGAATGACCGCGGGATAAGCGTTCATTCACACGTTACTCTCGGGAGCATTGCTGCTGCATTAAATGAAACCTCATGTGATCCCAGAGACTTTGCCTTTATCAGCCCCCACGGAAGCGGCTCTCAAAAAGGCGACAGATCCGAACTGAGATCGATCATGAAGGCATGCGACAAAGAGAAACATGCAATTCCCATCTGCGGCATGAAGCCTTACACCGGACATCTCGGCGCTGCAAGTGATATTGCCGAGATAATATTAGGGATTAATGCTGTTCAGGATAAAATAGCCCCTGCTACGCTGAACTTCAGGGAGAGTGAAAAGGAGTTTAGTGAACTCAGGATATCGGGTTCCCATCAGCAATGTGCAAAAGATCATTTTCTGTCTGTAAGCTACGGAATTGGCGGACAGTCTTCCTCTGTTGTAGTAAAGGTTATAAAGTGAAGATAACTCCCCCTTGCCCCCTCTTAATTTAAGAGGGGGAACCTTTTAACTCCCTCTTAGGTTAAGAGGGAGTTGGAGGGAGTTACTTAAAGGTATTTTTGTGTCAATGACAGAACAAGGAAAAAAGTAACCTTAAAACTGAGCTTCGAGAAATTCTTTGTCTAAAAAACCCAAAAAGAAACGTTCCAAAAAGGGGAAAACTTTACAGGTTGTTGAGTTTATAGCTGTTTATATCCTTCTCGTCTTTTGCCGTATAACACCCCTGAAAATCATCCATCTTATAAGCAGCCTTCTGGGAAATCTTTTCTATTTTCTCGTATCGAAACGCCGCACAATTGCAGTCGACAACCTTAAACATGCTTATTCAGGAGAGAAGGATGATAAGGAGATCAGAAAGATCGCGCGCATGAGCTGCATATCGTTTTTTCTCACTTTCCTTGAGAGTTCAAAATTTCAGGCTTTTTTGAAATCAGACAGTGTTCAGGATGATCTGCGGAAGGCGTCACTCGCGCTTGATGAGCTTTTTCAGAAGGCAAAAAGAATTCACGATGATTCTAAGGGCTGCATTTTTGTGACGCCTCATATCGGAAACTGGGAACTCCTGCCACATGTAAGTTCAGTTGTAGGCATCCCCCTGGTGGTCGTGGTAAGACCACTCGACAACATCTATCTCGAAAAACTTATTTACAAAAAACGGGCCGGCAGCGGACAGGTGATTATCCCGAAGAAAAATGCCATGTTCACCCTCCAGAAGACATTGCAGCATGGTGAGTCCATCGGCATGCTGCCGGATCAGAGTACCATGCAGGGGATTTCGGTTGATTTCTTCGGACGCAAGGCTACCACTACACCAGTGCCGGCCATACTTTCTATTTCATACAAAAGACCGATTGTTGTAGTTGCCTGCTGCAGGAGTGCAGATGGATACAGCTTTGAAGGCGTCGTCTCTGACCCTGTTTTGCCCGGAGAATACCGGAGCGAAAAAGAAGAGATCTTTCGTTTGACGGAAGAGGTCAACAAAAAGATGGAGCTGATTATCCGCAAATACCCTGAACAATACCTCTGGATGCACAACCGCTGGAAGACCTATAAACATAAAAATGAATTACTAAGGGAGTTACACTAACGATAATCGGGCATACACCCAAAAAATGCATTTGGATAAAACCACAGAGTTCACAGAGGCATTTTAAACTTTAAAATTAATACTATTTCGTATAAATTCTTACATGATGCAACAGGATTACTGCTTTCTGACAGATATTATTGCAACTAAACAGCAGATTATTGTTGACTATGGCGTCATAAATATGGTAAATATGACGACATGGTAACAACTAAAATCTATAAAAGGCTTTTAAAGCCGCCTCCGGGCAGTTTTTTTCTTTTTGGGCTTCGGGGAGCAGGTAAAAGCGCCTGGGTTCAGCAGACCTTTCCGGATGCAATGCGTTTTGACCTTCTCAATGAAGGGCTTTATCAGAGTTATTTGCGGGATTCCCGTTTATTTGGTCGTGAATTGCTTAGAGTTCCGTCCGGTCAGACAGTTGTTGTGGATGAAATACAGCGTCTGCCGTCGCTGCTGAACGAAGTCCACCGTTTTATTGAGGAGCGCAAACTGCGCTTTGTTCTTCTGGGATCGAGCGCTAAAAAGCTCAAACAGTCCGGCGCTAATCTGCTTGCAGGGCGAGCCCTGAGGCGCATAATGTTTCCATTTCTGCCTGCTGAGCTGGGTGATGATTTTGACCTGAATACGGTTCTGCGTTTTGGAACCCTTCCGATAATCTGGCAGTCTCCATCTAAACCGGACAGCCTTGACGCTTATGTTCAGTTGTTTCTGAAAGAAGAGATACAGGCAGAGGCATTAGTTCGCAATCTTCCGGGATTCGCGCGTTTTTTACCTGTGGCATCTCTTTTTCATTGTCAGGTGTTAAGCATATCAGGTCTGGCAAGAGATGCCGGAGTTGCCCGCACAACCGTTGCCGGTTATATCAATATTCTGGAGGATACACATCTGGCATGGCTGTTGCGGGCATATGAAGGACGTATTCGGGTAAAAGAGCGCAAACACCCAAAACTCTACTGGACCGACGCCGGTATTGTAAGGGCAATTCGGCGCGAGTTTCATCCGCCCGGAGAGACTGAACGGGGCGCTCTGTTTGAGGGTTGGATTGCCTGTTTGCTCAGAGCATATGGAGAACCGGGCAGTGCTCTTGGACTTCCATACGATGCGATATATTTCTGGTCTCATACACAGGGCAGAAACGAAGTGGATTTTCTGATCCAGCGAGGCAGGGAATTCATTGCTATTGAAGTAAAGGCAAAAGAAACTCTGAACAACCGCGATTTTTCCGGGTTAAGGTTAGTAGCTGAACTTCGCGGCATAAAACGCCGGATAGTAGTTTTTTTAGGCGAACGTCAGTTTCAAACCGAGGACGGCATCGAGGCCATTCCTTTCAACGAGTTTATACATGAACTTCACGAAAAACGTATTTAATAAAAAGGGTAAATTTCTCTTGGTTCCTATTGCATCGATGATGAGAATACTTTTGAGCCGAAGAGAACTAATCCTTTAATTTTTCTATAGTGTTTCCAGTTTCTGGTTAATAAAGGCAATCTCTTTTGAAGAGCTGTTGCTGCAATCAGGGCATCTTTTTTTGCTGACAGTCAAATATATTTATGAATGAATATAGAGGCAAAAGCCTCGGAGGTCGGTACAACCGAGAATGAGCGAAAATACTCTATCCTCAGTTTATTCAAAATAAATTATGGATAATTATGGATTAAGAGGTGTTTAATCTCTCATAGTTCCGCCGATTTTATCGCCTTTTTATCTAAATGCCTTTTGTTGGCTCCGAGCAGTTTTTTCCTCAACCTCACAGATTCAGGCGTTACCTCAACAAGCTCATCTTCTTTAATAAATTCTATCGCCTGCTCCAGGCTCATGATCCTTGGAGGTATCAGCTGAAGCGCATCATCTGCGCTAGAGGCGCGCATGTTTGTCAGCTTCTTTTCCTTAATGACATTCACTTCAAGGTCATTTGCCCTTGAATTCTCGCCTATTATCATGCCTTCATACACTGAGGTGTTTTCCCTGATAAAGAGTATTCCTCTCGGTTGCAGGTGGAAAAGCGCATAGGTAGTGGATATCCCATGCCTGTCAGCTACAAGTGCGCCTGTCTGCCTTTTGGAGATAGGGCCATGCCAGGGTTCATATCCGTCAAAGAGATGATTCAGCAGTCCTGTTCCTCTTGTATCAGTGAGAAATTGCGACCTGAAACCGATCAGTCCTCGTGAAGGGATCCTGAACTCAAGCCTTACCCTGCCAAATCCATTGTTCTGCATCTTCTGCATTTTGCCTCTTCTCATGCCGATCTGCTGGGTAACAACCCCGATGTATTCTTCAGGCACATCTATGACAAGCAGTTCCATGGGTTCATGCAAAACATCCTGTACCGTCTTTGTTATTGTCTCGGGCATGGCAACAGAAAGTTCATACCCCTCCCGCCTCATCATCTCGATAAGTATTGCAAGCTGCAGCTCTCCGCGCCCCATAACCTTAAAAGAGTCTGTCTCGGTAAGGTCCACTTTTATAGCTACGTTATAGAGAAGTTCTTTCTCAAGCCTTTCCCTTAATTTCCTGGATGTTACATATGCGCCGTCTTTCCCTGAAAAAGGGGATGTGTTTACAGAAAATACCATTGAAATGGTAGGCTCATCCACCTTTATCCTCGGTAATGGCTTCGGGTTTTCTACATCGGTGATAGTGTCTCCTATATTTATCCCCTCCAGTCCTGCAAGGGCGATAATTTCTCCTGCAGAGGCCTCTTCAGTAGCAATCCTCTCAAGCCCCTCAAATATATAAAGCAATGATACCTTTGTCTTTGACAGTTCGCCGTCAGCTTTGGCCATTGCAACATTATCCCCTACCTTCACTGAACCCGAGAATATACGTCCGATTGCGAGTCTTCCGACATAGTTGTCATAGTCGATGTTGGTTACGAGTATCTGCAACAGACCGTTAATTGCATTTACAGGCGGAGGTATGGTTTTCATTATAGTATCAAAAAGCGGCTTGAGATTATCTGAATTTTCCTCCATGCTAAGTGTTGCAGAGCCAAGCTTTGCGTTTGTATAAAGAACCGGGAATTCAAGCTGTTCCACTGTTGCATCAAGATCAATAAAAAGGTCATATACCTCATTCAGCACAGCCTGTATCCTTGCATCAGGCCGGTCTATCTTATTGATAACAACTATCGGCGGGAGTTTGCGTTCAAGGGCTTTCTGCAGCACGAACCTCGTCTGCGGCAGGGGGCCTTCTGAGGCGTCGACAAGCAGCAGCACTCCGTCTACCATTTTCAGTGTCCTCTCAACCTCGCCGCCAAAGTCTGCGTGACCGGGAGTATCTACAATATTAATCTTCATGCCGTTGTACCGAACGGCTGCATTCTTTGCCATAATAGTTATGCCGCGTTCCCTTTCAAGGTCAATGTTGTCCATAATGCGTTCCTGTACCTTTTCATTGGAACGGAATAGCCCGGCCTGTTTCATCATCCCGTCAACAAGCGTAGTCTTGCCATGATCAACATGGGCTATAATAGCTATATTCCTTAAATCATCCCGTCTCATAAAAAACCTTTCCTTTTTTCTGCCTTAAAAAATCTTATGCGCTGATACAGCGCTTTAAAGAATAAAAAGACAAATTCAGTTATTCAGAGTATCAATCATGATTTTATCGACAATGCCTCTGGAGGGACAACGAAATCACAACATTTATATTTTACTTTATTTTTCAATATAAAAGCTACAGGGCCGTCATGTTGAATAAGTCTTAAAAAGAATTTTCAGTTTTGAGCTAAAATATAATTTATATGTACAGGATTATATTCAGACAATGAAGATTCTTTATTACGACTGTTTTTCAGGCATCAGCGGCGACATGAACCTTGCTGCAATGATTGATCTTGGTGTGCCCGAAGGATACCTAAGGCAAGAGCTTGCCGGACTGTTACTGAAAGATTATTCCATACTGATTTCCGAAGATATCCGGAACAGCATAAAAGGCACTAAAGTGCGTATCCGGACAAAGGCTGATTCATATGAGCATCGTAATCTGAATGACATCCTTCAGCTGATTCATAAGAGCGGTCTTAATGAAAATGTCTGTTCCAGCGCAGAGCGGATGTTCAGGACACTCGCAGAAGCTGAAGCAAAAGTGCACGGGACTTCTCCTGATGACGTTCATTTTCATGAATTGGGGGCTGTTGATTCGATACTTGATATTGTTGGCGCAGCAATATGTTTCGATTATCTGAAGCCTGACCGTATCATCAGTTCCGCTGTTGAGCTTGGAAGCGGATTTGCCGGGGGCGAACACGGAACACTTCCTGTGCCGGCTCCTGCAACAGTTGAGCTCCTGAAAAACATCCCTGTAAAAAAGGGATCTCAACCATTTGAATCCACCACTCCAACAGGCGCTGTAATACTTGCGTGCAATGTGAATGAGTTCACTGATAATCTTTCTTTCAGGATTCAGAAAACTGCGTATGGCATCGGCAACAGGCAATCAGCAATCCCGAATCTCCTCAGGGTTCACCTCTGCGAAACTCTTGAAAGGCTTGATAAGGGAGATCACTCGCTGATCGAGTGCAATATTGATGATATGAACCCTGAACTCATTGATTACATTATGGACAAGCTGTTTGCCGAAGGCGCTGATGACGTCTTCATTACTCCGATAATCATGAAGAAGACCCGGAACGCATCACAATTGAGCGTTCTATGCAGCAATAAGAAAAAAGAGAAACTCATTTCATTGATACTGAATGAGACGTCTACCTTTGGGCTGAGAACTTTTTCTGTTGAAAAAACAGCCCTGCCGAGAGAATTCATATCCACAGATACCCGATACGGAAAGATAACCCTGAAAAAAGCCATTCTTCCGAACGGCGATAGTAAGTTCAAACCCGAATATGATGAGATCGCCGCCATCGCAAAGGCGCACAATAAGCCGATACGAGAGGTATACCGGGAAATCATGAATGATCTCTCTCAGGAGAAATGATCACACCGGAGCAGCAATATCAGAGACTCAGAGATTATCTGAAGAAGCTGAAAAAGGTTGTGATAGCTTTTTCCGGTGGCGTTGACAGCACTTTTTTATTGACAACCGCACACAATGTTTTGGGAGACAACGCACTGGCAGTCACTGTTGACTCTCCGTACATCCCACGCAGGGGATTGATAGAAGCAAAAGACCTTGCGCGGAAATTCAATATCAGGCATCAGATAATAAAACTCCCTATTTCTGAATCTATTATCGGAAATCCTGAAGACAGGTGTTACTACTGTAAGTCGTCTTTCTTTTCAGGCATCACCAAAAAAGCGCATCAAAAAGGTTTTGAGCATATTTTAGAAGGCACAAACAGAGATGATCAGGCTGACTACCGCCCCGGATCACGCGCATTGAGAGAGGCAGGGATACTCAGTCCACTGAAAACATGCGGCCTGTCAAAGAAGGATATAAGAAGCCTCTCAAAGCAATTAAAGCTTCCGACATGGGATAAGCCGGCAGACTCCTGTCTATTGACAAGAATCCCTTATAATACGAAAATAACGCTTGATGAACTCAAAAGGATCGAAAGATCCGAGCATTACCTTATAGGGATAGGGTTCTCAGGCGCGCGTGTCAGAAGCCATGGAGATCTCGCACGCATTGAAGTAAGCCGGGATCAAAGATCAGTGATATCCGATGAAACAGTAATGGATTCGGTTTCAGCACATCTGAAAGATTACGGATATACCTATGTAAGTTTTGATCTGGAGGGATACAGAATAGGAAGTTTTAAACCTGAAAAGAACAAACTATGAATCCTGCAGAACTGAAAGAGATACTTCAAAAAGTAAAAAACGGAAAATTAAACGTAGACGAGGCGCTGAAAGAACTTAAGGAACTGCCTTTTAAGGACCTCGGTCACACAAAGATAGACCTTCACCGCAGTCTCCGCACAGGCTATCCTGAAGTTATCTTCTCTCCCGGCAAGACCATAGAGCAGATTGAACATATTGTCGGATCCATGCTTAAAGGTAAAAACAATATCCTTTGCACGAGAGCGGATGAAGAGATATTTATGGCAGTAAAAAAATTAAGCCGGCGTGCCGAATATAACAGACTGGCCCGGACCATAAGCATCATACAGAAAAAAATGAAAATGCCTGCTACATATATCTCGATCGTCACTGCCGGGACATCGGATATCCCTGTGGCAGAAGAAGCCGCGGTTACAGCAGAGATTTTTGGCAATAAGGTAAAAAGGATCTATGATGTTGGGGTTGCAGGCATTCACCGCCTGAGCGAGAATATGCACAGCATCGCCCGTGCAAGGGTGATTATTGCTGTTGCAGGCATGGAAGGCGCCCTGCCGAGCGTAATAGGCGGTCTCGTTGATAAGCCTGTAATTGCAGTGCCTACAAGCGTCGGATACGGCGCAAGCTTTCATGGCATTACAGCATTGCTCGGCATGCTGACCAGTTGCGCAAGCGGTGTCAGTGTTGTGAATATTGATAACGGTTTCGGCGCCGGCGTCCTCGCAAGCATGATTAATAAATTGTAAGCTTCCATGTAAACTACAAGGCATCCAATATCTCCCCTCCCTTAAGGGGAGGGGATGCAGGGGAGGGTGTCTAAATCAATCATCACCAAACACCCCCACCCTAACCCTCCACCCTCAAGGTGGAGGGAATTACAGGGAATAAGATTTATAGAAAATAAATTTATGTTTACTGGGAAAGAGGTAAGGTTTTGAATGATACCAACATTGCCCGAATAACAGTATTCTTTTTGTTTCTCCTGTTATTCCTGTGGGTTCCATATGCACAGGCTGAGCAGACTGTAATCCGTATTTTATACCTTAATGATTTCCACGGTTTTGCAGAGCCGTATAAGCCCTTTGGCTCTGATGAAAACCTTGGAGGCATTGCATATCTCTCTGCCAGGCTGAATTCACTGCGAAATGAAAGAGATTCGTTATTGCTCTCGGCAGGGGACATGATCCAGGGAAATAACTGGGCAAATCTTTCGCAGGGAGAATCAGTCATTGAATTGATGAATGCCATGAAATTTGACGCTATGGTACTGGGAAACCATGAATTTGATTTCGGGCAGGATGTTCTGAAAAAACGGATATCTGAAGCAAATTTCCCTGTGCTTGGCGCAAATGTTAAAGGTTTTGATTTGCTCAAACCGTATGTCATAAAAGAAGTCGCCGGCGTCAAGATTGGCATCATCGGCGTTGTTACAGATGACACGCCCGTGACAACCCATCCACGAAATGTCGCAGGTCTTGCTTTTATTTCCCCTGAGGATTCTGTAAAGAATTACATCAAAGAATTAAAAGGCCGGACTGATATAATTGTAGTCCTCTCTCATATCGGATACTCTGCCGACAGGCTTCTGTCAGAGAGAGCAGAAGGCATTGATGTCATAGTCGGCGGGCATTCACACACAAAGGCGCTCTCTCCGGCCATTATCAACAAAACCATCGTTCTTCAGGCATGGGAACATGCAAAGGCGCTTGGAGTCCTTGATCTTACTATCTCAGATGGAAGGATAGAGAAATACGAAGGTCATCTTGAGGAGATCAGGCCTGAGCCGGGCAAGGATGATAAAAATATCACGGCAATAGTCGAGAAATATCGAGGGAAGGTCGATGCTGTCCTCAACGAGACTGTCGGATGGGCTGAAGCTGATCTTGATGGTGAGAATGTAAGAAAGAAAGAGACAAATCTGGGTGATTTCATTGCTGACATCATGAGAGAAGAATCCAACGCTGATATAGCATTAATAAATGGAGGGACTATCAGGACAAGCATTAAAAAAGGAGAGTTAAAGGTAAAACACATTTATGCTGTTCTGCCTTTTGATAATTATATTGTTGCTGTAAAACTAAGCGGGAAACAGATCAGGGAAGCATTGGAGCATGGCGTGTCAGCCATAGAAGAAGGAGCAGGCAGATTCCCTCAAATCTCGGGGCTCTCATTCACATATTCCAGTTCAGTAAAATCCGGGGCAAGATTACAGGAGATTCTTGTCGCCGGCAACCTGATAGACCTGAATAAAGAGTACAGCGTTGCCACCAATGATTTCCTTGCAGCAGGCGGTGACGGATATAAAGCATTCGGAGATGCTGTAAAATCGTCAAAGGATTTTTCGGTAGTTGGGGGTATGATGAAAGGTGAAAAACTGACATACAGTGATTCCGGCAGATGGTTGCGGGACGTGGTAATCGAGCATATAAAGAAGAAAAAAAATATACATGTTGCTGTCGATAATAGAATCATGGAGGTTAAATAGATCCCTCTCCCTTGAGGGGAGAGGGGAGGGAGAGGGTGTTTGATGAATAATCTCCACAGGCATTTCATGGCTAAAGGTCTCCGGAAGAACTTTACAAGGACGGGATCGAAAGTCCCAAGGGGAGTACGGTCTGTCACACCCGTGGTTAAGTTCATTGTTAATTTACCCTATCCTCTATCATACAAGGGGAGAGGGGAGGGAGAGGGTGTTTGATGAATAATCTCCACAGGCATTTCATGGCTAAAGGTCTCCGGAAGAACTTTACAAAAGTTATTGTGGAGACCTTTAAGAGCAAAACAGATGGAAGGATACAAGTTCAGGAGGCAAGAACCGATGGGCAGCTATATTGTCGATTTTGTGTGTCAAGAAAAAAAGATAGTCATTGAGGTAGATGGAGGTCAGCATGCTGTGGAAAGAGAAAAAGATTGCGAAAGAGACAAATGGCTTGAGGGGCAGGGATATAAAAGTCTTACGTTTCTGGAATAATGAGGCACTTACGAATATCAATGGAATATTGGAAGTGATACGGATTAATTTGAACCACCCTCCCCTCAATCCCCTCCCCTCAAGGGAGGGGAAGAGAAAGAGGGGAAATCTCCTCAAGGGAAAGGAATCTATGGATCATTCTTACACGCAAGTCTGAAGAACCTTAATTAAATACTTACGCTAAAGCATATCCAACATGAAAGTTTATGTTAACGATAAACCAATCTATATCCTGCCGGGGATGACTGTCAGGCATGCCCTTATCAGCGCAGATCTTCTAAAGGGAATAGAGTCATCAAAACGGGTTTTTGATGAATGGGGGAATGAGATCGGGCTGGACGGGGCATTGTCCGAAGGAGCAAAGATTTACGTTCGATAATCCGTTCTGCTTTTAACCTGCCGCTTCATCCACCACCCATAATACCATTCACTGATTACAATGGTCAGAAGCGTTAGACCGAAACCCGCGATCACATCAACGACGTAGTGATACCGGCAGTATACGGTCGAAAAGATTAAGGCTGATACAATAGGGAGCGTTATCCAGAAATATCCTCGCTTATACCTGTACGCAAGATAGAGGACTATTAGTGCAATACCGGTATGGCCGCTTGGGAACGCATCTCTTTTTATGCCCTCAAGCCTGTTAAGAAGATTCTGTATCGGCTCGGCGGCAAAAACCCCCTGGAGTTCTGTTGTCTGAATGTCGCTCAGGTAGAATCTTGGGCCAAGAGCAGGGAAGAGTATATAACCGAGATATGAAAGATAAAAACACAGCAAAATCATAAAAATCGACCTATCGAACTCCTCTCCCTGTTTATTCAATAAAAGGATGACGCCAAAGCTTATCGGTATGAAGTAGTACGTTGAATAGGCAATCTGAAGGATATCAGTTAGAAAAGGGTTCATGATCCTTTCGAGCATAACAGTAGGATGGTTGCCGAATATAAGATAATCAAGTTTGATAAGCACCGGGTCTATGTCATCCGGATTAACATAATGCACCACCCATTCAAGGCTGTCAAAAACCGCCAGCACACAGATTGTTGGAAAAATCAGATCATAAAAAATCCTCATGAATCTTCCGTTGTTTTTAAACCGGATCAGAATTATCTGTGCAATAATCAGGAGCGAGTAAATACTCAACAGATAAGGCGCTCTCGGGAGAATTCTAAAATAGATCAAGGTCAGACCGGTCAGGAACAAAAGGAAAATAATTGCGACGGTATCTGCAGGTCTTTGCTGAAAAAGTGCGCTGAAGATCTTTTTCATTAAAGCTTGCTTAATGCCCTTTTGATTGCCTTGTCTTTTTTTGACAACTTCCTTGGATTGCCTTTCCTCTGAGGTTCGATATATTCATCATCGTCATATTCTCCTTCATCAGGCGAAAGTGAGTCTTTTCTCTCAAATGCATTCAGGAACTTCTCTGAAGATACAGGGATAGAACCTGAAGCCCATGCATGGTCTGCAATCTCCCTGTCTGATGTTATCACAATCCACTCACGCCGTTCCGAAGAAATGATACGTTTAATAACAGCATCAGCCCTTTCACCGATCCTTGAATATATGATCCTGATTCCACCTGTTACTGCCCGGCTCTCCTTGCCCTCGCCTGTCCTCCATCCGTCAAAAACAACGGTTATATCATGACCCTTGTTCTTTCTGTAATCGACGAGAGACCCGATAAACAGTTCCCTCTCATGCCTGAGGTCATTGTGATATATACCGATCAGATTGTACCCGTCAATAATAATCGAAGAAATGGCAGCCTCCTCGAATATTATATACCAAGTCTTGATTTGCCTGTTTTTGCCGGGTCAGATCATCAATAAATAGGACACGTCCGAATAATCTAAGGCTTTTGCAGCGCCCGAAGGCTTTCGGGACGAGGCATCTTAAATCTCCCCCCTCAAGGGGGAGGGAATAATTGGGAACCCCGAAGCTGAGCTTCGAGGAATTCTTTTGATTAAAACACGTGGATGGTGCACAAGGATTGACATCTCCGCATACTTGTGAGTAAAATTACTCAAAGTATTGAGTAATATGTAGGGAGGTGAGATGTACCACAGACCGGTTTATCAGACTCTTTTTGCCCGATTAAGCAAGTCTCGCAAGTTTCTGCAGGTTCTGGCAGGCCCGCGTCAAACCGGCAAGACCACGCTTATTCGCCAGGTCATGGAGTCGCTTAAAATCGAGTGCCATTATGCCTCAGCCGATGAGCCGACTTTGCAGAGCAGGGCATGGATTGAGCAACAGTGGGAACTGGGGCGATTGCTGGCACGAGAGGCGGGTAACAAGGCAGGGGCATTGCTTGTTCTGGACGAGATACAGAAGGTTGTCGGATGGTCCGAGACGGTGAAGCGTCTGTGGGACGCGGACACCGCGAAGAAAGTCCCTCTCAAGGTTGTTCTTCTGGGCTCTGCGCCGCTTCTTATTCAGCGCGGGCTGACAGAAAGCCTCGCGGGACGTTTTGAAATCACACCGGTTGTTCACTGGCCTTACCTTGAGATGAAAGATTCCTTTGGATGGGGGCCGGAACAGTTTGTCTATTTCGGAGGATACCCGGGCTCTGCTGACTTAATCACTGACAGACAGAGATGGTCGCGATATATAATTGATTCACTTATTGAGACTACGATTTCGCGCGATATTCTGCTTATGACTCGCGTTGACAAACCAGCGCTGCTCCGCAGATTATTTCATCTCGGATGCAGTTATTCCGGCCAGATTCTATCATATCAAAAAATGATCGGGCAGCTCCAGGACGCGGGCAATACCACAACATTGGCCCATTACCTGGAACTTCTCTCAGGCGCGGGCATGTTGACCGGTCTGCAGAAACTGGCTGTGCAGCGCGTCCAGCAGCGCGCCTCAAGTCCGAAGCTTCAGGTGTTGAACACGGCGCTTTTAAGCGCTCAATCGAATTTGTCGTTTGAAGACGCCCGAAGGGACAGGGAATTCTGGGGCAGACTGACCGAATCATCGGTCGGCGCCCATCTGATCAACGGCGCAGCCGGGACAAACATCGAGGTGTTTTACTGGCGGGAGCGGGGCAGGGAGGTGGATTTTGTCCTGCGCAAGAACAAGGCAATAGCGGCAATCGAAGTCAAAAGCGGATACAGTAAAGGTAGTCTGCCGGGAATGGAGGAGTTCGGCAGGATATTCAAACCGGCGCGTAAGTTGCTGGTCGGAGGAGACGGTATTTCACTTGAAAAATTTCTCTCTCATCCTGTGGAGGGCTGGCTTGAGTAGTTCCGGGATGAAACAAGCTCTTTGCCGGCAGGGAATTGAGAATGATAGAACCTAAATTTAGCGATTAAAAACTTTTTTGAAGGACTCATAAGAGATATTATCGCCGCTGAAAAGATTTAATATTTTTCAATTTAATATTTTTCAATTCTCCCAAGTCTCATTTTTTCCCGTTGATTAGATATTATTGCGATTATGTATGGTACAATCGCAAATAGACTGATATAATTTATCCGTCTTTTCAATAAATAATTGAAGTAGTAAGAAAGTTCGATTAAGGGGAAAAGAGTTCATGGACAAAGAAATCCGCATACTTATCCTTGAAGATAGTCCGGCCGATGTTGAATTACAAGAGCATCAATTACGTAAAGCTGGATTGGTATTCACCTCAAAGGTTGTGGATACGAGAGAAGCCTTTCTGAAAGAACTTGATGAGTTTTTCCCCGATCTTATCCTGTCAGATTATGATCTTCCGACTTTTAATGATCTTGAAGCATTAAGAATTGCGAAAGAAAAGTGTCCTGATGTGCCTGTTATCTTAGTAACCGGGAGACTCGGAGAAGAATTTGCAATTGAAAAACTCAAGGAAGGTGCAACAGATTATGTGTTAAAGAGCAATTTAAAGCGTCTTGTTCCCTCGGTAAACAGGGCTTTAGTAGAAGCTAAGATGATAAAAGAACGCAGGCAGGCGGAAGAATTTCTGCGGGAAAGTGAAGAGAAGTACAAAATACTAACAGAAAACTCCTTAACAGGGATATTCATACATCAAGACGGGAGGTTTGTCTTTGTCAATGATAAATTCACAGAAATGCATGGTTATGAACCTGAAGAGTTACTTGGGAAAGAGCATTTGACATTAATTCATCCCGATGAAAGGGCTACCCTGAGAGAATTAGCATTAAAAGACTGGAAGGAGAATCTGTTCCCCAGCGGTATGAAGTTCGGAGAATCAGTAAAGATGGAAAGACTATTTGGTCTGAAATGTTGGCAGCCCGTATCCAATATAAGGGAGTGCCCGCTGTTATGGGGAATGTCATTGACATCACCGAGCTTAAACGGTTGGAAATGCTGATTCAAGAGAGCCAAGCCAAGTATAGAGCAATATTCGAAGCCACTGGAACGGCAACTTTGATCGTTGAAGAGGATACTACCATCATAATGGCAAACAAGGAATGTTTTCTGGTCTCAGGATACAGTTCCGAAGAGCTTATCGGTACAAAATGGACCAACTATGTTGCACCTGAGAGTTTGGAAATAATGCTGAAATGCCATAAGTTGAGGCGTGAAGAACCCGGCAAGGCGCCACGTAAATATGAAGTAAAATTAGTCAATAAGAATGGCGAGATACGCGATGCTATTCTGGACGTTGGTGTGATTCCTGATACCAAGCAAAGTTCAGTCTCTATAGTATGAGAAAGGGGAAATTATTCAGACAACCTGTAACCGAAGGGTTGCGATTAAGGTATAATTATTTATGAAAGATATAGAAAAGAGTGCATTATCTGAAGAACATAGGCGAATACTCAAGCAGTGTCTGTGGGATTTAAATCTTACGCCGGAGGAGTTCCTTGCAATCATAGAGGGGCGAAGCACGCGTAAATGGCCTGAAAGAGGGTTTTGTGTAGCGCGGCTTCTTGAGAGTGTAAACTGGTTCAAGATTGTAAAAATATTTGATCCCAGAGTTCTGTGTGGTTTATGGGGCGAAGCAAGAAGGTATGTAAGATTTAAAGAGATAAAAGAAGGGATGGATTTTGCTTGCAGAATACTACAATAATGTGCTTTATCCCTTACAGGACATGGCCATATCTGTATTTCGGGAATCGCCTTTTTATCTGACCGGAGGTACGGCTCTGTCAAGGGGATATTATAATCACCGTTATTCTGATGATCTGGACTATTTTGTTAATGATCATGCAGAGTTCCGGAGAATAGCAGAAATTCAGTCGGTAAAACTGCAAAAGCTATTCAGTGACGCCGAAACTGACTATAAAGGTGAACATTTTTATCGTATTTTTATCGGTCATGAGAGGTTAAAGATTGAACTGATAAACGACGTGCCTTCACATACCGGCCAAATGGTTAATCATCCAGCTCTCGGCATTATAGATTCAAGGGAGAATATCCTTGCGAATAAGATAACTGCAATAGTTGACAGAACTCTGCCTAAAGATATTGTTGACCTATTTATACTCCTGAAAGATGGGCTCAGTATTAAGAAGGCATTGACTGACGCAGGGAGTAAGGCTGCGGGCATTTCACCTCTCCTTATCGCCAGGATACTGGCAGAGTTTGATTATACGATTATTGACGATGAAATAAAATGGATAACATCTGTGCCAAGCCTTACGATCAAACAATATCTGAGCAACCTGGCTATCAGCATTGTTGAAGGGAAAATATACTAATACGGTCATTAGTAAGAACAGAAGAAACGAGTTAAAAATGATGAAGAGCAATAAGGGGTCTGCTTTTGATTGTTGACAAAATATCTTAATAAACTACCATCGACCTTGTCGATGGCTTTAAATGCGGCAAGACTACGGACAATGTCCTTCGTCTTGCCTGATAAGGAATTCTTTAAATTTCTTATCGGCTTACCAACAATGTTGGTTCGCTTATGGTTAATTAGAGTCTGTTTATAAACTCTGCTTAGCTGTGTGTCATTCCGGCAAGCCGGAATGACAACAAGAGGCTTTACTAATGTTCTCATTAGTATATTTGGTCTTGCTAAAACATTGGAGAACATGTCCTTGCAGAGAATAGAGCTTTCATGAAATCCTGAATTGTCAACAATCAAAAGCAGACCTGTCAAAAGCAGACCCCTTTTCAGAGCATTTGTGTCCATGCTGGTAACAATCTCGACGTTCAGGAATTTATGAATTGTCAAGGCAGGCGTGCTTATCGACATTTATCGACATATTTATCGACATTTGAGCTATAATGATATTTATGAAACCAAAAATCGAGCTTAGCGGCGTCATACTTAATTTAATAGCGGAGATAGATGAATTTAAGGGTGGCTGGAAATATTTAAGTTTTCTCAGGCCGGACGCACTGGCTAATCTGCGCAGGGTGGCGACCATTGAATCAGTAGGGGCGTCTACACGGATTGAAGGCGCAAGGCTTTCCGACGTAGAAGTGGAAAGACTGCTGTCAGGCCTGTCAGCGCACTCCTTTCAGTCCAGAGATGAAGAAGAGGTTGCCGGATACGCCGAGGCCATGGAACTGGTCTTTGATTCATACAATGAGCTGACGCTCACTGAAAATCATATCAGGCAGCTGCATTCGGTCTTGCTCAAGCACAGCTCAAAAGACGCCTGGCACAGAGGTGAATATAAAAAATTGCCCAACAATGTGGAGGCATTCGACCCTTACGGAAAGAGCCTCGGGGTCATTTTTGAGACAACACCGCCCTTCGAGACGCCGGGGAAGATGAAAGAGCTTGTGGAATGGACTTCAGTGTCGTTGCGCGAAAGTGACCTGCATCCCTTGCTCGTTATAGCGGTGTTTAGCGTCCACTTTCTGGCGGTCCATCCATTTCAGGACAGAAACGGGAGACTTGCAAGGATACTGACCATTTTGCTGCTCCTGCGGCAAGGGTATCTGTATGTGCCCTACGCATCCCTTGAGGCGGTGATGGAGGCGAATAAAGACAGTTATTATATTTCGCTCAGGCGGTCCCAAAAGACGCTCTATACGGACCGATACAATATCAGCTCGTGGATCTTGTTCTTTCTGAGGGCGCTCAAGACACAGAAAGACAATCTCGCTATGAAGATCGGGCATGGCAGTCCCGTTGCCCTTCTGGACCTCCCGCCGCTGTCCCTTCAGCTTCTGGAGCTTGCAAAACTTGAAGGAAGGCTCACTTTATCGCAGGCCGCCGGAAGCATCAAGGCCAATGAAAGGACCATAAGGGACCATATACAGAAGCTGGTCAAAAGGGGTTATCTTACAAAACACGGCGACCGGAAGGCGACGTGGTATGACATTACTAAGGCATAATCTGTATATCGTCTATTATTTTTCAAATATTCTGATATAATTTGATTAAATTTGAAGCTGATAGTTAGTTGCGAAATTTCTGTTTTCCGGCAAGGAAGGTGAATTATGCAACCGCGTAAACGCATTGGTGAACGTCTTATAGAAGCCGGTCTTATTACACAGGAGCAGCTCCAAATTGCGCTTCAGGAACAAAAAAAGACCGGGGAGCTCATAGGCGCCATTCTCTATGGCAATGGGTTCATAACCCAGAAAGACCTCTTCACAGTGCTTTCAATGTCATACAGCGGCGAATACACAAAAGAAAAAGAAGAGGAAATGGATCTGCCGCGTGATATAACCGATATTGTAAGGCAAAGCCGCGCAGTCCTGAGAACAACCATCCGCGACGTTGATAAGATCTCTGATATATCAATGGCGCCTGTCGTACGCCTCGTTGAGCAGATAATCGTTACAGGGATGAAGAAGAGGGCTACTGATATTCATATAGGGCCTGATGTCAAGGGGACGCGCATACGTTACAGAATTGACGGCCTGCTTCAGCATGCAATGTATCTCCCCAAAGATATGCTTCCTGCAATTGTCTCAAGAGTTAAGATACTCGGGGCCATGAATATTGCCGAGAGCAGGATACCGCAGGACGGTTCAACAGAATTTGTATGGGAGACCAAAGTCTTTGACATCAGAATTTCCACATTTCCGCTGACAGGCGGTGAGAATATTGTCATGAGGATACTCGATAAATCCCAGCTTCTGCTTGGACTTGATAATCTGGGATTTCTTGCGAATGATATAGAAACACTCAAAAAATCACTCAGCGTACCCTACGGAATGATCATTGTTACAGGTCCGACAGGCTCAGGCAAAACAACGACTCTCTATTCTGCGCTCTCTACAATCAACAGCGTTTTCAAGAATATCTTCACAATCGAAGACCCGGTGGAATATCAGCTCCCCCTGATAAGACAGTCACAGATCAATGTCAAGGCAGGGCTCACCTTTGCTGCAGGGCTGCGTTCCATTTTAAGACAGGACCCTGATGTAATACTCGTCGGTGAGATGAGGGATATGGAGACAGCAGAACTTGCCATACGGTCGGCCCTCACAGGTCACCTTGTTTTCACTACTCTCCATACAAATAATGCAGCTTCAAGCTTGCCGCGGCTTATAGATATGGGAGTTGAACCGTTCCTGCTCGCCTCAACCATTGACACTATCATTTCCCAGAGACTTGTCAGGATGCTCTGCAACAATTGCAAAGAAGCATATTCCCCCAGCAGTGAGATGAGAGAAAGCATAGGGGTTGCAGTCCCTGAAAATGCGGTATTTTTCATGGCCAAAGGATGCAAAGAATGCAATGATACAGGATACAGAGGCAGAACGATCATATATGAAATAATGAAAATGAACGAGTCATTGAGAAAACTCATTCTTGTAAAATCCGGCTCTGACACATTAGCTGCTGCTGCAAGAAAAGGCGGCATGGAGCCAATGTACGAAACAGGAATCAGGAAAGTAGTCCTTGGATTAACATCCCTTGAAGAAGTGATCAGCACAACAAGGACCGCTTACTGATGGCTCATTTCAATTACAGAGCAATCGATGAAAATTCCATGGTCATTAAAGGGAAGAGAGATGCTTCAGATGAAGATGACCTTGAACAGATACTGCGTTCCAACGGTCTCATATTGCTCGAAGCAACAAAAAGCAGATTTGTTTTCTATCGCAAGCCGAGACTGAGCGATAAAGACCTTGTTAACTTTACCTATCTCCTGAATTTAATCCTGTCTTCAGGCGTTCCCCTTATGAGCGGTTTAAATCAGATGGCACAACAATCTGCCAACAAGAGAATAGCAACAGCAGCTTCTTTCATACAATCCAAGCTGGAATCAGGCAAATCGATCTCAGATTCAATGGCGGAATACCCTGAACTATTCCCTCAGTTCTATATAAGCATGGTCAGGGCCGGTGAGATTTCCGGCAATCTGGAACAGGTGCTCAATGATGTAATGGCTTACCTTGAATGGCAGATCAAATTGAAAAAAGACGTCAAAGCAGCGCTCGCATATCCGGCAATTGTATTGACCGCTGTTGCCGTTCTTATTGCTGTTTTGTTCATTTTTATTATGCCTAAGTTTATGAAAATACTTGCTGATTTTAAGGTTGGGCTGCCTCTCCCTACAAAGATCCTCGTTTTTATAGTCGGGATTATAAAAGGTTACTGGCCTTTGATACTCCTGGGTTTGATCTCAATTCCTTTTATTTTGAGAATTTTATACGGCACATCAACCGGAAGAAGGGTCATTGACACGTTTTTCCTCAGGATTCCTCTTTTTGGTGAACTCGTCAGAAAACTCAACCACTCAAGGTATTTCAGAACTTTTGCAACACTCTTCAGGTCAGGGCTCAATATGAATGAAATACTCAGGGTATCTTCTGATGTCGTAAAAAATACCGTTATCGCCGATTCTTTCTATAAAGTAACAGATGCAGTGCTTGGAGGCGCACAGTTGAGCAAGGCATTAAGGGATTCAGGAGAGTTTCCACCCCTCCTGGTCAATATGGTTGAAATCGGTGAACAAACAGGAACCCTTGACAACACCATTCTCAGGATAAGTGATGTATATGACAGGGAAATCCCGGAAACCATGAAGAAGATTTTTACAATCGTTGAGCCTTTAATCATTGTCCTGCTCGGTGGGCTTGTGCTTCTGACAGTAGCATCTTTCTTCCTGCCTCTCTACAAAATAATCGGCGGAATCCGGAGATGAAGACTGAGGTCAAAATGATATGAAAATATTATTTAATAAAATCCCCCTTCATCCCCCTTTGCCAAAGTGGGATTTAAAATATTCCCCTCTTTGGCAAAGAGGGGTTAGGGGAGATTTTCTTTTATTTTCTTTACTCCGCAGTATGTTCGGGAAAATATCCAGAAATGGTTTTACCCTTTTAGAGGTTATTGTAGTAATAGGCATCATCTCATTGATGGTCGGAATCCTCGTTCCGGTTCTATACAGGGTCTGGGAATCGCAGGAAATTGACACGACGAAGGAAAACATGATAAAACTCAAGGAGGCGATGGTCGGCAATCCCGCACAAATAAGCAATGGGGTCAGGACCAATTTCGGTTTTGTGGGCGATCTCGGCCAGCTGCCGCCGGATTTTGATTCCCTCATCAGCTACACAAATACAAACGGCGAGACCTTTGGGCCATATCTGAGCGGAGGGATAAACCCGCAATCGTTTAAAAAAGACGCATGGGGGAACG
>Ga0194126_10001019_pt1 | contig 47296 bp, 45 predicted proteins | sample TA2KigC150mmetaG_FD_148641 | JGI IMG/M metagenome (GOLD analysis project Ga0194126, IMG submission 148641) | Freshwater microbial communities from Lake Tanganyika, Tanzania - TA2015035 Kigoma Deep Cast 150m | ecosystem: Environmental > Aquatic > Freshwater > Lake | place: Tanzania: Lake... | reverse complement strand
GAAGCGTCCACCTTTGTGCACGTACTCGTCCCAATGTGCGTCCAGAATTTCGGCGAGGCGAATCATGACGGCAATATTACGCGCAATTCAAACACCCGCAATACAATGCGAAGCATTTCTGTTCAACTCCCATCCCCACGCTACTCGAACTCCCCTTTCTCCGGGATGAATATGATCTTCAGAGGGAGCGCACTCTGTACATCTTAGATCATCTCGCCGATGCGACCCAGGTTCCCGCGCCGGTCTTTGTCTTTGCCCACATTCCAATTCCTCATCCGCCTTTCCTGTTTGGGGCACAGGGAGAACCCTTACGCCCGCGTCGTGAATTCTCTTCCGAAGGAACCGAGATCGTGATGCGTATCTCGGAACAAGAGTACGCCGAGTCATATCGGCAACAAGTAATTTTCGTCACGACAAAGATCCGGAATGTCATTGATGACATACTTGCAAAATCACAAGGACCGGTCATCATCGTCCTGCAAGCCGATCATGGACCTAGCATGCGACAATTGTCTCCCAGCGACCCGAAAGCAATCTATAGAGAGCGGATGTCCATACTTGGCGCTTTCTATCTGCCTGACAGACAGTACGATCTGCTCTGTCCCAGCGTGACCCCTGTGAACATATTTCGGATAATTTCAAACCGTTATTTGGGCGCCAACCTTGAACGCCTAGAAGATAGGAATTACTTCTCGACATATGCCTTTCCATACACTCTTGTCGATGTGACTGATCAGGTAGCCAAATAACGCTTCTTTTCTATGCCATCTGCTCCCCATATACAACAAAACTGCGGCTCTCACTTCCGAGAGCCGCATTTCCTTTTCACCACCCACTGTTCACACCGTCCACTGCCCACTGCCCACTATCCACTGTCCACCGCTTCCGCCATCGCGCGAATGTGTGCGGGCGTCGTGCCGCAGCAGCCACCAATGATGCGCGCGCCGGCGTCGCGCAATTCGCGCGCGCTCTGCGCCATCACCTCCGGCGTCGCGCGGAAAATCGTTTTGCCGTCCACGAGTTCCGGCTTGCCCGCGTTCGATTTGGCGATCAGGATCGCGTCCGGCGCGACCGCGCGCATTTTTTGCACCACGCCCAAGATTTCTTCCGGACCGTTGCCGCAGTTGCCGCCGATTGCCGCCGCGCCCCAATCGAGCAGCGCGCGCGCCGCCGTCTCCGGCTTGACGCCCATCATCGTCCGCCCGCGCGTGTCAAACGTCAGCGACGCAAGAATCGGAATATCTTTGGAAACGCGCCGCACGCCTGCGATCACCGCGCGCGCTTCTTCCAAATCGGACAGCGTCATCGTCCAGATCACATCCACGCCGCCGTCAATCAGCGCGCGCGCTTGCTCTTCGAATCCGGCGACCGCGTCGTCGAACGCGAGCGCGCCCAGGGGCGCGAGCAATTCGCCGGAGGGTCCGATGTCGCCTGCCGCGATCACGTCTACGCCCGCGCGCGCGATTTCCTCGCGCAAAATTTCCGCGCCGACGCGATTCGCTTCGGCGACGCGCGCCGCCCAGCCGTGTTGCGCCAAGCGAAAGCGACTGCCGACGAACGTATTCGTGATCAAGATCTGCGCGCCCGCTTCGATGTAGGCGCGATGCACCGCGCGCACGCGGTCGGGATGCTCGATGTTCCAGACGACCGGCGATTCACCGGGCGCGAGTCCGGCGGCTTGGAACATCGTCCCCAGCGCGCCGTCGGCGATCACGGTTTTCGATTCTTGCAAAAGCGTTTGTAGTTTGTTCATTTTCATTTCCGTTCTGCTTCCACTATCTGAATTTCTTCTTTCGTCAGTCCGTAAAGTTCGTACACCAACGCGTCGATCTGTTCATCCATCACGACGATTTCGCGCTGGAGGCGTTCGCGCGCCGCGTCGCTTTTGACGGCTTGCTTTTGCGCGTGCAAATCGAGCATTCGCTCGACCAGCGCGACGAGTTGGTCGTGACGCGATTGATCGGCGGAAACGAGGATCGGAAAACGCGCGACGTTCGTCTTTTTCACTTCAGCAAGCGCTTCCCCAACTTCAGGGTTGAGCGTGTGGTAATACCAATTCATCAACCGCGAATTCAACACGCCGAGAATATAACGAAGCGATGGCTTGTCACCGATAGGCACAAGCACGTGCATATTGTTCAAGCACAGATATTGCCGCGTGTCCAAAGTTGCAACGATGCTATCGCCGGTTTGGCGCATCACGATTTTTTCAGACGCGTCGAAATTGGCGGCGGGGCGCGGTTCAGCCAACCACGCGCCATATTTCAAATAGCGCGGCTCCAGCGGCGCGATTGTGTATCGCCCAATGTCGCTGCCCCTGAGATACGGGCGATGCAACTTGCTCGCCTGACGATTGCTGTCGTAGATTCTTTCTTCGACGACCTGGCGCGTTTGCGGTGGCTTGCCTTTGCCGACTTGGTACGGTTTGATGCCGACGTTAATCCCACACAGCGAATCCAGCCGCGCCCCGAGTCGCGCACATTTGCGCGCCAACGCTTTCTCTGCCGCGCCCAGAAAAATATTGATGACGGCGCCATCCGACTTGCGCCACTGGTCTTGGTTGTGGCGGATGTGTTTGATCCCAGTCGCGCTCCACGCTTCAAAAGCATCCAACGATTCGACAATCGTCGCGATCGATTGCCAACCTGCAGCGTCGCCGCGTTGCAACACGACGATTTCCGTATCCACCGTGACCTTGGGAAACACGGGGAATCGAAAGTGAACGATTTCAACGACGCGCGTATTCGCGACAACGAATTTTCGGATGTTTCCTTGCAGCACGTTCGTCAACCAAGGATTAGGAAAAATCATTCCGAAAAATCCGCCGCGCTTGATCAAATCCCTGATCGCTTTTTCCAAGAACACAAGATAACTGTCGAGTTGGTAACTTTGGCAACAGTACTTGGAATTCAGGTATTCTTTTTCCGCATCGTACAAAGACGCGCCGTACGGCGGATTGCCGATCACCGCGTCAAAGCCGCCCGCCGCGATAATTTCGCCAAAGCCGTCGCCCTTGCTTTCCCAATCGAACGGATTGATGCGCGCGCGTTCGTCGCCTGTCGCCGCGATGTCGCGCGCGATCAGCGAATTGCCGCATTTGATATTGTTGTTCAGACGCGGCAGCAACGCCGCGCCGTTGCCGTGCTCCAGCATCTTGATGTACAAACTCATCATCGTGATCTCGACCGCTTGCGGGTCAACGTCCACGCCGAAAATATTGTTCCGCAGAATCTCCGCTTTTTGCGCGAGCGACAATTTGAATTCGCCGTACTCCGCCTGCGGTTCCTGCAACAAGCGCGCCTGCCGCGTCGAGACGCCGCCGCGGCGTCGCCGCGCGCGTTCGGCGTAATAGCGCGTGTGATACTCCAGCAGCGCGTCGTACGCGCCGATGAGGAACGAGCCCGAGCCGCACGCGGGATCGAGAATTTTCAGTTTCCTGATTTGCTCGGGCGATTTGCCCTCGATCAATTTGCCGACCGTCTGCGCGACGATGTAATCCACGATGTACTTGGGCGTGTAGTAAACGCCGCCCGCTTTACGCACTTCGGGCTTGTCCTCGACAACCGCGCGCGTCGCCGTCACGCGAATCGTCTTGCCCAGGTAGCGTTCGTAAATCGAACCAAGCAGTTCGACGCCGATCTGCGCGAAATTGTACGGCGCCAGTCCTTCGAGCACGATTTCGGCGACGAGCGCGGAATCCCACCGCAGGTCCTCGCACCGATGCCGCTTGAAAATCTCGCCGTTCAGCCGGTCATTCACCTCGCGGAAATACAACAGCAGTTCCGCCATCATCGCGCGATCGTGATCGCCTTCTTTCCACGCGCGCGCGATTTTCGCGAGGCGTCCCGCATCCAGCACGCCGCGATCTTCCGCCACGCGAATGAAAATCAGGCGGTCGAGAAAAATCTGAACGACGTTGTTGAGATCGGCAGGATCGTCTAAATCGGGATGCTCTCTGAAAATCGCTTTGGCGAATTGTTCGCGCCAACGCGAGAGGTCGGCGAGGAACTCTTGATCGAGGGGCGCGCGTTGTCGCGCGGCGCGCGCAGAGGGTTTCAACAGTTTATCGAGCGAACCAGCCGCGACGGACGCGCGCGCGAGTTGCCACAAATCGTCGAGCGCGCGCGCGGTGAGGTATTCGTTGTAACGATAGGAGAAAATCAAGCCAATCTGAGGATGCTTTGGATCGGGCTTTGCCGTCGCGTCGTAAAAACGAAACTCTTCAAAATCAGTTGCCGCCGCAAAGTAGACGAACGGTTCGGGCGTGTTCCACGCGTACTTTTTCGCTTGCAACGCCGCGCCGCTTTTCTCCAACGAAATGTGCGGCGCTTTGGCTTCGACGTAGAACATCGTCTTGCCGCTAACGCGAAACGTGTAATCGGGTTTGCCTATCGTCTCGCCGCGTTCGACGATCACGTCGCACTGCGCGCGCCCCAGCCCCGCCTTGTCTTGCACGTCCCAGCCCAGCGCTTCGAACAGCGGATTGATGAAATGCAAGCGCCCTTCCGCTTCGGTATAATCGCTGCGGAGATAATCGGCGCGATGCTTTTCAAATCGCGCGACGAGCGCGGCAAGTTCTTTTTCAAAATGCTCGCGCGTGGAACTCGGGTTAGTCATCAGCCAGCAAACCATCCAGGAAACTTACAAAGTGCTCCAGGTCCGTCGTATACGTTCGCTCCAAGGTGCGCGCCTTTTTCCGCACCAACGCCAGCCGCTCGAGATCGAGATGAAGACGATACGCGCTCCGAAACAGATGACGAAAACGGCGCAATTCGTCAAGATCATCGAATGTCACCGAACTGATTAGCGCAGGACGAATGCCTTCGATGTCCAACGTCATCCGATGGAGCAATGCAACGTGCCAACCCGATTGGTCGCCAATCTGGTTCTCAAACACTTCGGCGACGCGCTGGAAAATACTCTCGAACGCACAATAGAGATTGTGCAAATGGTATGCCACCGCGATCATCTGCTCTTCATTCGCGAGGGCGTCGGGATAGCGATTGAGCGCGGAGTAGATTTCGGCAATGGCTTGCGTATCAGCCGCGATGTCTGCTTTCAATGTCAGAATCTTGGGCTTCATAGATCATTTCTCCCGTCTCACGTACTCGCTCGGCAAAACGCAAGTCTTTGTCTAGTTCCACAATCTCCACGGCGCGATCAGGAATCGCGCGCTCCAATTCTCGCCAGAGCGCAAAGTAATCCTCCGCCGTCAGATGACCTTCGATCGCGATGTCAATGTCCGAATCACGGCGCAACATTCCAGGGCGGATCGCTGAGCCAAAGAGATATGCCTTACGTACCTGCGGAAAAGCGGGGATGACCGAACGCGCTGCGGCGCGCACGATTTCCCGTGCGCGTTGACGCGCGCGCTCCTGTTCTTGTATGCGCTTTTTTTCTCGCGCCGAGAGATAGGCGCGAACTTGGGCTAGATCTACCGATGTTGGCGCAGGTGACTTGACTCGAACTACCATTGCATCCTCCTCACCCCGTTGCCCTGATTCTATCGCAGTTTAGCGCGAGTGTCAATTATAAAACGGCGAGTGACAAACTTGCCACCCGCCACCGTTCACTGACTCAGCACTCGCTATACCCGCACGCGTAACACTTGCGACAACCTTCTTCATTCACAAACGACGCTTGCCCACACTCGGGACACAGATCGCCAACCTGGAACAATTGCATTTGCTTCGATTCGGTTTGTTCGACGCGCACCTGACCCAGGTCTTCGGCTAACGCTTGCGCGATGCCATCTGGCAGCGAACGCACGCGCCGCGCGCCAAATCCCATCGAACGTCCGCCGCCGATCCCGCCCAACTGATCCACGATCTCTTGCAAACGATCCGTCGGCGATAACGGCGAGGGCAAGCGCAACGCGAGCGAAATCAATCTGCCGATCGCTTCGCTGACCGCCGCCGTATCCGATCCGGCTTTGCCGACGTTGCAAAAAACTTCAAACGGCTGATCGGCGCCGTTGCGATTGACGGTGATGTACGCCTTGCCCAGCGGCGTCGCAATTTCGTACGTCGAGCCGTGCACGGCGCGCGGGCGCGGTTTTTTCGCCGCCGCGATTTCACTCGGCGTGGATTTTTTCGCGACCGTCTCGCGCGTTTCCAAGATCACCTTGTCGCGCGATCCGGCGACGTACACTGTGATCCCCTTGCAACCCAGTTTCCACGCGAGAAAGTACGCGCGCTCCACGTCGTCAGTCGTCGCGGTCGCAGGAAAGTTGACTGTCTTGGACATCGAATTGTCAACGAACGCCTGCAGCGCGGCTTGCATTCGCACGTGTTGTTCCGGCGTAATGTCACTCGCGACGACGAACGTATCGCGAATTTTTTCCGGCACGAGATCGACATCCTGGCAGGTTCCGGTCACGCGGACGCGCTCGAAAATCTTTTGGCGCGTCGCGTCGTCCAAGCCCGCGTCGCTCAACGCGCGTTCGAACGCCGGGCTGACGTATTCGAGTGTCAAGTCCTTGCCGTTGTCGTCAACGTGGCGCGTGTACGCCAGCGCAAAGACCGGCTCGCACCCGTACGACTCGACGCCGGCGACAGTGGCAATCGTGCCGGTCGGCGCGACGGTTGTCTGCGCGGCGTTGCGAATGCCGTACTTTTTGATCCCTGCGACGATTTCGCCCCAATCCAGTTTCGGGCGTCCCCATTCGCGCGTATAATGCTCGATTGGCTTGAGCGGCATCCACTTTAGATGCTCTGGATCGTACAACGATCCTTTGATCGCCGGGAACGCGCCGCGCGTCTTCGCCAGTTCGATGCTCGTCTTCATCGAATTGAATCGCACGAACTCCATCACTTGACCCGCGAATTCTTCGCCCGCGCGCGAACCGTACCGCACGCCCAGCCGGTACATCGCGTCACCCAAGCCCATAATGCCCAAACCGATCCGGCGCGCGCGGTGCGCGGCATCGGCAAGTTCCGGCACGGCGGGGACGTACTTGTTCGCGTCCACGACGTTATCGAGGAAATGCGTCGCGAGCTCGACCGCGTCGCGCAATTTCGCCCAATCCATTTTGTCGTCCGGCGTGATGTGTTGCGCGAGATTGATCGAGCCGAGGCAGCAATTTTCGTACGGACCGAGCCATTGTTCGCCGCATGGATTCGTCGCTTCCAATTCGTACAGATGCGGCACCGGATTTTGCCGATTCGCCGCGTCGAGAAACAGCACGCCCGGCTCGCCGTTGTGGTGCGCGTGCTTGACGATTTCGTCGAAGAGTTCGCGCGCGCGAATCGTGCGCCACACTTTGCCATCGCGCGGATTGACCAAATCGAAATCGCCGTCGCTTTCGACCGCGCGCATAAATTCGTCGGTGACGCCGACAGAAATGTTAAAATTGCTGATCGCGCCTTCGGTCGTTTTGCAACGCACGAATTCCAGAATGTCCGGATGATCGACGCGCAAGACCGCCATATTCGCGCCGCGCCGCGTGCCGCCTTGCGCCACTTCGCCGAACGCGGTGTCGTAGACGCGCAAAAAGCCGACGGGACCGGACGCAACGCCCGCGCTCGTCGCCACGCGATCACCGCGCGGGCGCAAGCGCGAAAACGAAAAACCGTTGCCGCCGCCGGTTTGCTGGATCAGCGCGGCGGCGCGCAGCGTCGAAAAAATGCCGCGCGCGTCGCGCCCCATATCGTCGGTGATCGGCAGAACGAAACACGCGGCAAGTTGCCCGAGCGGCGTACCCGCGCCGGTAAACGTCGGCGAGTTGGGGAAAAAATGGAGCGTCGTCAACAGATCGTAGAATTTTTCGCGCGTCGCGACCGGATCGCCGCCATAGCGCGCATCCGGTTCCGCCATCACACGCGCGACGCGGTCGAACATTTCTTCCGGCGTTTCGATCGGCGCGCCGTCCAGCCCGCGCCGCAAATAGCGCTTTTCCAAAACGACGCGCGCATTCGAAGTTAGCTCGATCGGTCGACGCACACGCGCATCCTCACGCGCAAGTGTCGCCACGCGCACGGGAACGTTGACGCGCTGATCCATACCACACTCCTTCTCAATGGATAGTTCAAAGATGTTGCACAAAAAAACAAGAGCAGACACACCACTGGGGGAACCTGGGTGTGCCTGCCCTCAGAGGAGAAAAAACGAACGTCAGAGTGAAAGGGGAACGAGGATGACTCGGATGATGAGTGAAATCATTTCTGCTGCAAGTTGGAAGTTGGAAATTGGAAGACCAAAGCGCGTCTTTCTAACTTCCAATCTCTAATCTCTAATCTCCAATCTCCAATCTCTAGATCGCCATCTTGACTTGCATTCGCTCTTCCGCTTCGCGCTGCTTGCGTTCTTTCAGACGCTGAATCTCCAGCGCGAGCGAATCGAGATCGGCAAAGCGGCGATAGACCGACGCGAAGCGAACGTACGCCACATCGTCGAGTTTGCGGAGCCGCGCCATCACCATTTGTCCGATCTTTTGCGAGTCCACTTCAGATTTGGCAAGCGCGTGCAATTCCATTTCGATTTCATCGGCGACCGATTCGACGGCGGGCATCGGCACAGGACGTTTGGCGCACGCTTTGACCAAGCCGCCCAACAACTTCTGCCGGTCGAACGCCTCGCGGCGACCGTCTTGCTTGATCACCATCAACCCAGTTTGCGCGATCCGTTCGTACGTCGTGTACCGTTTGCCGCATTTCGCGCATTGGCGGCGGCGGCGAATCGAATCGGCGGATTCGCGCGTGTCAATCACTTTGTTATTTTCGGTCGCGCAAAAGGGGCATTGCATAAGTGTTCCTCCGCAAAAATGTGCGATGGGCGCAAAACAGGGTTTGGAAAGATCTTCCCAAACCCCGTAGATTGTGGTGGACGACAAGTCAACTACAACTGCTCGTGCGTTCGTAGTGTATCACAATTCGCAATGGAACGCAAGAGGAACACCTTAAAAGTCAAACGCGATTACCAAATTTTAACTATCTTGGCAATGTCAGATTAGCCACAGAACCACACGGAATCACACGGAAAATTTCTCTTTCTGTGAATTTCTGTGTGATTCTGTGGCAGAAAAAAGGTAACTACTCAGCCCATGCAACTTTTTAGTGGCGTCGAGATGACTCGACCACAATATACAGTGGTGCCACTTCTGAAGTTCTTGAGCAACTATGGCAACGACCACAACATCTAGTAGCCAAGCGCGTGACGGCTACTAAAAAAACGGGCAGGCTGAGTAGTTACGAAAAAAGAAATGTGACATTGGCAAACTATTGACACTCGGTCCAGTACACGCGCGCGCCGTTGGGGTAACTTTCCCAATAACTGTAGCACGATTTCTTGCTAATGTCGCGCCCGGAACTGGTCAACGTGTATTGCACCGCCATCGGATTTTGGTTCGTCACGCGTGCGAGCCAATCGCCTTCCGATTTCCAGTGCCCGCCTGCCCACACCAAGCGTCCGGAACTATTTTGCAACGTGCCTTGCCCGATCGGATCGGATAAATTGCCGGGCGCAAACACCGCGAGCGCCATTCCACTCAACGGCTTGGCATCGAGAAAAACGTCAATGTGTTGTCCGCCGCTGCCGATCTTGTACCACGCACTCGCGCCCGCGCCGAGCGTACGTTGCGCGCCATCCGCGCTCAACGCGCTCGTCGGACTCGCGCCATCGCGCGATGAAACTGGCGGCGCAACCGGCGCGGGACTGACCGCCGGCGCAACGCGCGGCGCGAAATTTGCAGGCGGCACCGGCGCGGGACTGACCGCCGGCGCAACGCGCGGCGCGAAATTTGCAGGCGGCACCGGCGCGGAGTTGACCGCCGGGACCGCGCGCGGCGCGTGAACGATCACCGGCGTCGGCGCGCGGACGATTCCCGACACCGTGAATCGTTCGCCGATGTTCAACGGACGCGGCGTGGGCCACGGCGTCGTCGTCAACCAGGGAAGTCCCTGACCCCAGGGCCACGGATCAGCCGCGCGTGCGGTCGTCGCCATTCCAACTAGCATCAGCAACGCAAAAACGATCGTGACGAGCCCTTGGAGGAATGAACGCGTTTTCATTTTACACTCCTGTGGGGACGTTTGATTAAACGTCCCTACCCACGTTTCCGCAGAAACGCCGGAATGTCCAAATCCTCGCGGTCGAATTGGCGCACCGGAAAATCAATCGTCTTGCGCGCGGGCGCGGTCACGACGTTGCCGACGGCTTGCCCCGCGCCGGTTTGGCGTTTCGCCAGCGCGCTGAAACCGGTCGCGATCACCGTGACTTGAATTTCGTCTTTCAAGTCCGGATTGATCACCGCGCCGAAGATCAAATTGACGTCCGGATCGGACACGCGGCGCACCACATCGGCGGCTTGGTAGACATCGTTGAGCGCGAGATCGACGCCGCCCGAGACGTTGAGCAGAACGCCCTTCGCGCCATCAATCGCCACGTCGAGCAACGCGCTCTTGATCGCGGCTTCGGCGGCGGCAATCGCGCGATTCTCACCCGAGCCGCGCCCAATCGCCATCAACGCCGCGCCGCCCACACCCATAATCGTTTTCACGTCGGCGAAATCGAGATTGATCAAACCTGGGACGGTGATCAACTCGCTGATCCCCTGGATGCCTTGCCGCAACACATCGTCCGCCGTGCGGAACGCGTTTTGCAGAGTGACTTTTTTGTCGCTCACTTCGAGCAGGCGATCGTTCGGAATGATGATGAGCGTGTCCACCTGGTCTTTGAGTTTGGCAAGACCCTCGTCGGCGACTTGACGGCGGCGCGTCCCTTCGAACGTAAACGGCTTGGTGACGACGCCAATCGCGAGCGCGCCCGCTTCTTTGGCGATGCGCGCGACAATCGGCGCGGCACCAGTGCCGGTCCCGCCGCCCATTCCGGCGGTGATGAACACCATATCGGAGCCGACGAGCGCGTCGTACAACTCTTCGGACGATTCTTCCGCGGCTTTTTCGCCGATGATCGGATCGCCGCCCGCGCCTAGCCCGCGCGTCAATTTGTCGCCGATGCGAAGTTTGTTCGTCGCGCGCGAATGAAGCAACGCCTGTCCATCGGTGTTGATCGCGACGAAATTGACGCCGTGCAAACCTTCGTCAATCATCCGATTGACCGCGTTCGTTCCACCGCCGCCCACGCCGATCACTTTGATCTCGGCGAAATTTTCCGGACCCGCGTTGGTCTCTTTGGGTTGTTGAAGCATACTTTCCTCCCGGCGCGCTGCGTTCGCGCTCCAATTCGTGCCTTTGCGTTTTACGTCTACTACAACGTTTTTTGCGGTCTCCATTGATCCCCCACATCTAGTAGCAAAAGGAGCGGCTTGCCACAATATCTAGGGAGTGTACAGACATTTTATCTTATCTGTACACTTCTGTCAAGCCCCTTTTGCTAAATTTCGGAAATTCGCTTTTCGAGCGATTTTCCGAACACCTGTTCGGTTTTTCGATTCCTACCCCGGCAAAATCGCGCCGCGCGCCCAACCGAACAATCCGCCCAACGGATTCGATTTTTTCGATCCGCCGCGCGGCGGCTTGGCGACCGCCTGCGTTTCTTGCTGTGTCCAGCCCCAGCGCAACAAGCCGATGCTCGTCGCAAACGCGGCGGACGACACGCGATCCACAAAACCCTCCAGATCGCGCGGCGCGCCGACGCGCACCGGCATATCGAGGACCTGACGCGCCACCGCTTTGATGCCGACCAATTCGGCGGTGCCGCCGCACAAGACGACACCGGCCGGCAGCAAGTTGTCATAGCCCGATCGTTTGATCTCGGTCAGGATCAACTGGCAAATTTCTTCGACCCGCGCGCCGATGATCTCCGCGACATCGCGCCGCGCGACGGTACGCCGCCCTTCCTCACCGAACGCCGCCACGTCAATCAGATCCGTGTCCGGCACTTGATTCGGGTCGGCGTGCCCGTACTTGAGTTTCATTTCTTCCGCCGCGTCGAACGGCGTGCGCAATCCGACCGCGAGATCGTTCGTGATGTGCAAACCGCCGGTCGGCAAAATGACCGTGTGCCAGATACTGCCGTCAATAAAAATCGCGATATCGGTTGTGCCGCCGCCAATGTCCGCCAGCACGACGCCCATTTCTTTTTCCGCCGTCGTCAGCACCGCGTCGCCCGCCGCGATGGGTTCCAGCACCAGGTCAAGAATTTTCAGCCCCGCGCCTTCGACCGCTTTGGTCACATTTTGAATGGACGCCGCCGCGCCGGTGACGATGTGCGCTTCCACTTCCAAGCGAAAGCCGATCATCCCAAGCGGATCCTTGACGCCGTCTTGTCCATCGAGCGTAAACCCGCGCGGGATGACGTGAATGATCTCGCGATTCGTCGGAACCGCGATTGCTTCTGCGGCTTCGAGCGCGCGATCAATATCGTCTTGCGTCACGCCGCGCCCGGAATGAATCGCCGCGACGCCGCGCGAATTCGTCGCCTGGATGTGCGCCCCGGCGATGCCGACGTACACCGCGCCCATCGTGAGTCCGGACACGCGTTCCGCCTGCTCGACCGCGCTGACGATCGCGAGCGACGTTTCCTTCACGTCGGTCACGACGCCTTTGCGCAAACCGCGCGACGGCGCGATGCCAGAGCCAAGGATCCGCACGTTCCCGGCATCCGTCACTTCGCCGATCAGCGCGCACGTTTTAGTTGTTCCAATATCAAGTGCTGCGATGGGAGAAACCATAATTCCTCTGCGAATGACAAATGGACAAATGAGCAAATGACAAAATGGATTCTGCATTTGTCATTTGTTCATTTTTAATTTGTCATTGATAATACGGATCGCCTTTCCCTAGATCGATAAACCGAATTCGCGCGTTCTGCGCGACGAGCTGCGCGATGAGCGCGCGCAAGATCGCGATTTTACCCGGCATCGCGTCCGCGTCGCCGAGATAAATTTTCCAGCCGCGCTCGTCCGTGAACGCGATGCCACGTCCCGTTGACCATTCGAGCGCGCGGGGACTTTCAGGCATCGTCGCGCGCAACGCCCACGCCGCGGCGACCGCGTTCGCCTGCGCGCGTTGTCCCGGCTGAATCACGCTCGGATCGAGATCGCGCACCGTTGGCAATTCCGACATCGGCGCGCGCGCGCGAAAGAAAATGCCGTCCGCATCCACCCAGAACGTTTCCGCGCCGCGCTGCCAAACGAAAACCGGCTGGCGTTCCTGAATTTCAATCGCGACGTAATTGGGCAGACGCGTCGTGACGGTTGCCGCTTTCACCTCCGGCAATTTCAGGATCGCGCGTTCGACCGCGCGCGCGTCCACGAAGAAAATGTTATAGCCGCGAATCCCGCTCGCCTTTTCGATTTCCGCCGTCGTCACATAGCGCGCGCCGGTGATGTTGAAATTGAAAGCGTAGAAATAATCTGTATCGAAAAAAACGTACAAGGCACCGCCAAGGATCAATAGCAAGAGAACAGCAAAAATCTTGGGACGCTGGGTTGACCAGAGAGTACTCGTCCAAGACGGCGCGCTCAGCGTGCCTTGCGCGATCGTATTCAAACGCCGGCGCGTTTTCGCGGGACGCGTGGGTCTGCGCGCTGAAAATGTCATTTTGCTTTCACGCTTCGTACGCGATTTTCGATCTGCGCTTGTCCGCGTGCCGTTCCAGCGCGAGTCGAATCAAGCGATCGATCAGATCGGCGTAACTGACGCCGCTCTGTTGCCACATTCGCGGGTACATCGAAACGGATGTAAAACCAGGAATCGTGTTGATTTCGTTCAGCAATAATTTCTGCGTGCCGCGCTCCAAAAAGAAATCCACGCGCGCCATTCCGCACGCGTCAATCGCCTTGAACGCGCGCGCCGCGATTTCCTGGACACTGCGCGCGAGCTCCGGCGCAAGATCGGCAGGGACGATCAACTCCGTACCAGAGTCGCTCTCGTACTTTGCCGCGTAATCGTAAAACTCGCGGCGCGGAATCACTTCGCCGGGGATCGACGCGATCGGCTCGTCGTTGCCCAGCACGCTACATTCGATCTCGCGCGCGTTTTGCGCGGCGCGCTCGGCGATCAGTTTGCGATCGTACTGCGCGGCACGATCGAGCGCGCGCTTCAGTTCATCGCGTTGATGCGCTTTCGCCACGCCCACACTCGATCCCAGGTTCGCGGGCTTGATGAAGCAGGGATAACCCAGCACACTCTCGATCCGATAAATCGTATCGTCCGGCTGCGCGTTCCAATCGCGTCGCAGAATCACGAGCCAATCCAGGATCGGCAAATTGTGCGCGCGGAAAACCGCCTTCATCAACGCCTTGTCCATTCCGACCGCGCTCGCCGCGACGCCCGCGCCGACGTACGGAATGTCCGCCAGTTCGAGCAAGCCCTGCATCGTCCCGTCTTCGCCAAACGGTCCGTGCACTAACGGGAACGCGACGTCAATCGTCGCCAGCGGTGAAGTCGCCGTCGCGGTTGGCATGAGTTCCGCGCTGGCAATGGGCGCGCTCATCGCGCCGTTCGTACTCTCGCTTTCCGGCGCGAGGAGTGGTGTCGGACTGATCGCCGCGAGTTGTTGCAGCGCGTTGCCGCCGGTGATCCAGCGCCCCTCTTTCGTGACGCCGATCAACACCACGTCGTATTTGTCTCGATCAATCGCGCGCGCAACCCCTTGCGCCGACGCGAGTGAAATTTCGTGTTCGCCGGACTTGCCGCCGAAAATAATTCCAACCCGAATCCGTTTTTCAAGCGCTTGGGAAATTGGGTGATTCGGTGATTGTTCATTCGTCATTGGTCATTTGTCCTTCGTCAGACAATCTCTAATCTCCCACCACTTGGATCTCCAACTCCAACTCCACGCCAAACTTGGCGCGCACGCGTTCGCGCACGATTTCGATCAATTGCAACACGTCGTTCGCCGTCGCGCCGCCGCGATTGACGAAGAAATTCGCGTGGACTTGCGACACCTCGACGCCGCCAACGCGCGTGCCTTTCAATCCGGCTTGATCGATCAATCGTCCCGCCGCGCTGCCCGACGGATTCTTGAAGATCGAGCCGACGCTGGGTTCGGTCGGTTGCGTGCGGCGGCGATGCTCGACGTACTGTTGCATTCGCGCGATGCACGCGTGCGGATCGTCGCGCGTCATCTCGAATTCCGCGCGCAGGACGATTTCGTCTTGCGCGCGCTTGAAACGACTCGTGCGGTACGCGAACGCCAATTCCGTCTTAGGTAACTCGCGCACAACGTTGTCCGCGTCGAGAATCGTCACGCCGATCAAATTGTCGGCGATGCACGCGCCGTGCGCGCCGGCGTTGCCCACAATCGCGCCGCCGATCGTGCCCGGGACGCCGATGCCCCATTCCAAGCCCGCCCAACCTTGTCGCGCCAGACGATTCGCGAGTCCCGGCAAGACCGCGCCGCTTTCGACACGCAAAAGCGCGCGCGTTGGATCCAATACGTCTAATGAAAATTGATCGCACTGATTTTCGATCACGAGTCCGCGAAAACCGCAATCGCGCACGAGAATGTTCGATCCGTTCCCCAAAACAAAAAACGGAATCTGCTGTGCGCGCGCCACGCGCACGAGATCGATCAAGCCGTCCGGCGTTTCCGCCGCGACGAAAAAATCTGCCGGACCGCCGATCCGAAACGTCGTATGCGCGGCAAGCGGCTCGTTCGCGCGCCCGCGCGCGCCGAACGCGGCGCGCCCATCCGTCATCACGATTGACTACTCGCCTCGGCTTCGACATTCACCGGCGTCGTGTCACTGCCGAACGTCTCTACTTGCGCGTTCTTGTTCCCACATTCGGGTAAAGTCAACTTGCGAAACGCCAAATACATTCCCAGCACGCCCCATGCCGCCGCGAACGGAACGTTCGCCTCGTTCGCCAAGCCCGCGCCAAACAGGGCTAACGCTTCGATGACGTAACTGAAACTCGTAGCCGCCTCGCGCGGGTACATAAACAACGACAAGAGACCGCTAGCGATCAGCGCGCGCCAGAACGCGCGCTTGCTCTGAAACCCTTCGCCAAAGAAGGTGATGAACAACAGCAGCAACTGAATCACGATGTATGCGGCAAAGGGATTGTCCACCATCACGCGAAACCAATTCGCAAACGGCAAACTCGTCGCCAACGAAACGATGTGACCGACGATCCGCAGAATGATGTAGATCACTCCCAGCGCGATGAAATCGTCAAACCAGATTGACGACCTGATCGCGCGGCGCAAGAACAAAATTCCTAGAATGATCAAGAGGAATCCTGCAAAAAACGCCAGCGCGAAACTGGGAATGACGGTTGAGCCGACTGTGAGCAACGGCGCGTTCGGATCGAATTTGACCGTCTCCCGAATGAAATTGCCCGCGCCGTCAATCCAGCTGTTCAGCCCCGGTACGATGTTGAATGGAATCCGTTGCGGAGAAAACGTATCGGAGGTTCTGAAAAACGCCGCCAACTGTTTGAGCCAGCCCTCGATGAACATCGTCGCGGTCAAAACGCCCCACCAGTAGAGCAAACTCCGCGCGCCAAAAATTTCGGACATTGTTTATGCTCCTCGCTCGCGCGCGATGATTTCGCCGATGCGATTCACGTCGCCCGCGCCGAGCGTGATCAAAATATCGCCTGCGCGCATTTGCGCGCTCAAAAATTCCGCCGCCGCATCCAAGGTCGCGATCACGCGCGCATCGCGATGCGTCATTCGTTCGACGAGCTGCGCGCTGCTGACCGCGCGCGCGTCGCGCTCGCGCGCCGCGTAAATGGCGGTGACGATCACGTGATCCGCGCCCGCAAACGCGGTCGCGAATTCATCCAGCAGCGCGATCGTGCGCGAAAACGTATGCGGCTGAAACACCGCCCAGATCGCGCGACTCGGGAAGCGCGTGCGCGCTGCCGCCAGCGTCGCGCGAATTTCGGTCGGATGATGCGCGTAATCGTCCACAATCGTCACGCCGCGAAATTCGCCTTTGATTTCGAATCGCCGCGCCGCGCCGCGAAATTTTTCCAGCGTCGCGCGCGCGCTTGAAAGATCAACGCCTACTTTGCTTGCCACGGCGATCGCTGCCAACGCGTTCAGCACATTGTGTCGCCCCGGAGTCTCTAATCTCCAGTCTCTGATCTCTTCCGTCCCGCGCCACACGCTAAAATCGCTGCCGCCGCGCGCGTTCGGCATCACGTCACTCGCGCGCCAGTCGTTGTCCGCACCGAAACCGTAGCGCAACACGCGCGATTCACAGCGCGCGAGTTCCACAGAAACCCGCGCCGAATCGCCGCACCCGATCACGACTCCGTCACGCGGCGCCAATCGCATAAAATCGCGGAACGCCTGCGTCACATCCTCCACGTCGCGGAAAATATCCGGGTGATCCATTTCGACGCTCGTGACGACCGCGATGTGCGGACGCAAACCCAGGAACGCGCGATCGTACTCGTCCGCCTCGATCACGAAATACTCGCCCTGCCCAGCGCGCGCGTTGCCGCCCAGTTCCGGTACGGCGCCGCCGACCACAGCGTCCGGATCGAGTCCGGCATTTGTCAAGATCAGCGCGATCATTCCGGCGGTCGTCGTTTTGCCGTGTGTCCCCGCGACGGCGATTGTTTTTTTGCCGCGCGTGAGGTCGGCGAAGAAACCATAGCGTTTCGCTATACGAATTCTTCTGCGTTGCGCTTCGACGATCTCCGGATTATCTTCCGGCGCGGCAGACGTGACCAGAACGAGATCAACCTCCGGCAAATTTTCCGCGCGCTGACCGATGAAGATCTTCGCGCCGAGTCGCGCCAGTTCGTCGGTAAGCGGCGACGCGGTTTGATCCGAGCCGGAGACCTGGACGCCGCGCGCGATCAGCACGCGCGCAATCGCGGACAAACCGATGCCGCCGATGCCGATGATGTGGATGCGACGCGGGATCATTATTTCGCCTCACATGATCCGTGGTACGTAGTGCGTGATGCGTAATGCAGGTTGCGTGATGCGCGATACATAGATTTTTAACTTTGAGCTTTGAACTTTGAACCTGACAACGCCAATTGTTCCAGCAAATTCGCAATGTTCGTCGCCGCGTTTGGATTTGCCAGCGCGCACATCGCGTCGCGCATCGCGTTCAGTTTTTCAGGCGCGTCGAAAAGATTGCGAATCGTCGGGATCAATTTTTCTTTCAGCGCGGCATCGTCCACTTTGAGCGCCGCGCCGCGCTCGACCAAGAATCGCGCGTTCGGCTCTTGAAATTGTCCGGCAAACGGACCCGGCACCAGAATCGCCGGGAGACCCAGCGCGGGAAATTCGCCGAGCGTTGCCGCGCCCGCGCGCGCGACGACGAGATCGGCGGCGGCAAGCGCATCCGGCAAATCGTCATCCAGATAGCCAAAGACGCGGACGCGCGCTTCCAAATCCTGGAACAACTGCTCGACTTCGCGTCGCACCCACTCCTCGTCGTTCTTGCCGGTGAGGTGAATCACGTGCGCCAGTTCCGCCAGCGCGACGTAGTTCATCACGACTGCGCGATTGATATTGTGCGCGCCGCTGCTCCCGCCGAAAATCGCGACCGTGCGCGTGTTGGGATCGAGTTGAAATCTGGCGCGCGCTTTTTTCTGATCCGTCGCAAAAAATTCGGCGCGCACCGGATAGCCGGTGACAATCGCTTTGCCGGGCGCGAAATGCCGCGTCACATCCGGAAACGACACCGCGACGCGCGTCGCCCAACGCGCGGTGACGCGGATCGCCCAGCCGGGTTCGAGATCGGGCAGATAGATCACGCGCGGAATTTTTTCCGCCGCGCCCGCCCAGATCACCGGCGCGCTGACGTACCCGCCGGTAACGAAAATCGCGTCCGGTCGAAAATCGCGAATGAGCGCGCGCACCGCGCCGACGCTGCGGTACATTCGCGCCAAGCTGCGCGCGACGATCCAGGGCGCCTTGCCGCGCACCTGCCCGGTTTCAATCGCGCGAAATGGAATCTGCGCGCGCTGCGCCAGGCGCGCTTCGACGCTGTTCGCGCGACCCAGGTAGAGAAACGCGTTATCGTCGCGCGGCGGAATTGCGTTGACGACGGTCAGCGCGGGGTACACGTGTCCCCCCGTTCCGCCACCCGAGATTAAAAGTCGCATTCGGTTCTTTCGTCGCAGCGGCGCGCGAGATGCTGAGCAACACGCCGATGGACACGAGCGCGATCAACAACGACGAGCCGCCGAACGAAATGAACGGCAAGGGCACGCCGGTAAATGGAATCGTCGCGGTCACCACGCCGATGTTGACGAACGCTTGAAAAATCATCCAGAAGGTTAGTCCCGCCGCCAAAACTTGCCCAAACGGATCGCGCGCGTTTGCCGCGATGCGAAAACCGCGATACACCAACAAGAGAAACAGTCCCAGCACGAACCAGGTTCCGACGAGCCCCATCTCTTCGCCGAGCAGCGCGAAAATCGAATCGGTTTGCGGCGTCGGCACGAAACCGAATTTGCCGTACCCCGCGCCGATGCCGCGTCCCAGCAATCCGCCGGACGCAAGCGCGATCAAGGTTTGAACGATCTGGTATCCTTCGCGATCGTTCAGCATCAAAGGATTCTGAACAAAAGTCCACAAGCGATCGAACATATACGGCGTCTTGAACACGACGATTGCCGCAACGACGCCGCCGATGATGCCGAGCAACAACAGTTGCACCAGGTCCGCGCCCGCGATGAAAAACATCGCCAGCGCGCAGAGCGCGATGATGATCGCGGTGCTCATATTCGGCTGCAACACGATCAAGCCGCAGACGATTCCGACGATGATCGCGAACGGCAAAACGCCGTACGTCACCTGGCGCAATTTCTCGCCTTTCGAAGACAACCATTTCGCCATATAGACGACCATCGCGAATTTCGCAAACTCGGCGGGTTGGATCGAACCGTCGAACAACCAGCGGCGCGCGTAATTGACCGGCGGCGTGAACAACACGACGACGAGCAGGACGAGCGTGATGCCCATCAAGATCAGCGCGCCGCGTCCCCACCAGCGATAATCAATCCGCGCACAAACGATCAGCGCGATCAAACCCAGCACGGCGAACGTCGCTTGCTTGACAAAATCGCCTTGCGGGTTCGCGAATCCTTGCTGAACGCGCGGCGCGAACGTCACGCTGAACACCATAATCAAACCGATGATGACCAGCATCACGACGACGCTGAGCAAAACGTAATCCACGCGCAATGCGCTGGTCCAGTCGTTTCTGGTTTGGGATTGAATGGTCATTGCCACCTTTCAGTAGACAGTCGTCAGTAGACAGTCGACAGACGCGCTTTATCTTTCCACTGTTCACTGACCACTGTTCACTATCTTTCTGAATTGATCTCCGCGTTCAAACTCATTCGCAAACATTCCAAAACTCGCGCAGCCGGGCGAGAGCAAAACGATTTCACCGTCGCGCGCGATTTCACGCGCGCGCTCTACTGCCCGCTGTAAATTATCAAACCAGCCAACCAACAAACCTTCGCCCCCCGCCCCTCGTATCTCGCCTTCCAGTTTATCAGTCGCGTTTCCTTCCAGCAGGATCACCGCGCGTACCTTTTGTGCGATCACGCGCGCCAATTCAGAAAAATCAAGCGACTTGTCCGCGCCGCCCGCAATCAAAACGATGCCCGCCGCGCCTGGCGCAAAGGTCTCGATGGCAACGATCGCGGCGGCAGGCGCGGTGGCGGTCGTGTCGTTGATGTACCGCACGCCGCCGCTCTCGCGCACGAATTCTTGGCGATGCTCGACGCCGCGAAATTCGCGCAACGCGTCCGCGATTTGTTCCGGCGTCGCGCCCCAAACCGATGCGAGCGCAATCGCGGTGAGCGCGTTCGCAATGTTGTGCTCGCCGGGGACGCGCAGATCGCGCGCGTCCAAGATTTTTCGTGCCGCGCCGCGCCATCGCCACACGAGCGCGTTGCCGTCGCGGAACGCGCCTTCGCTAGCCACGCCCTTGAGGACGTGGCTAGATGTCCACACGATTTTGCCCGGCGCGCGATGCGCCAAGCGCGCGAGCGGTTCATTGTCAAAGTTCAAAACGATAAAATCGTCCGGGCGTTGGAATTGGAAAATAATCGCTTTGGCATCTGCGTAATCATCGAGATCGCGGTAGCGATTCAGGTGATCCGGAAAAATATTCGTGATCGCCGCGACGTGCGGACTGATTTTGCGCGCCGGAAACGCTTCGAGTTGCCACGACGAAAGTTCGAGCACGACCGGCGTTTGCGCGTCAATCTGATCGAGCAGTTCGAGCGCGCTCACGCGCAAGTTTCCCGCGATAATCGTTTTAGGATTCGCGCGTTTCAAAATCGCGCCGGTCATCAACGTCGTCGTCGTTTTCCCTTTCGTGCCGGTGACGCCGATGACTTGCGCCGCGCCGCGCGGCAGTCGCTCGACGAAGAGCGACATTTCCATCTCGACTGGAATGCTGTGCTCGCGCGCGAATCGCAACCACTTGCTCTCGCGCGGCACGCCCGGATTGCGAACGATCAGATCGGCGTTCAGAAAATCTTGCTCGCGATGTTCGCCCAGAACGTATTCGATTGGTAAGCCGCGCAGCGCGTCGAGCGACGATTGCAAGTCTTCCGCGCGTTTCAAATCGGTGACAGTAATGCGCGCGCCTTGCTTCACCAGCCAGCGCGCAACGCCCAGTCCGCCGCCGTGAACGCCCAGTCCAAAAACAAGGATGCGTTTGTTCTGCAGATTCATCATCGTTCACTATCGCGCGATCAAAAACACGCCAATGAGTAAAACCAGCCCTCCCAACACGCGCGTCAAGCTGATCGGAGTAAGTGGAACGCCAAACCAGCCCCAGTGATCGATCACCATCCCGACGAACAATTGTCCAACCGTGATTAAAACGACCACCATCGTCGCGCCCAAACGCGGCATAGTCACATTGATCGTCAAGTAGAGAATCAAGCCCCACACTCCAGCCAGGAGCATATACCAAGGCAACGTGTGCCACTCGCGTATTCTCTCACCGCCACGCAGAAACAACAACGCGCCAGATAAAATCGCGCCGCTCACGTGAACGATGAAACTGCTCGCCGTCCCGCCTATGCGTTGCGCCATGGCTCCGGCAATCGGCGATTGTATGCCAACTGCGATGCCACCGAGCAACCCGATCAAAACGATCGTCACATATTCAATCATTCACACCTGCAATCTTCAATTTCGGCTGACCCAGATCACAACATGGTCGCCCATCATCCGCCACGCGAGGCAGACCGGAACATCGTACGGATTGGTGATCCGCAAATCGCGTTGGATCGAACAGTTGCAACTCCAGATGTTCGTCCAGTACTTTTGCTCCACGCCGAAAACCGGCGGATGCGTCGGCACAGTCACGACGCGCTCTTGCGCGCCAATGCCAAGCACTTCGACCGCTTTCATTCCGCCCAACTCGGCGACCTCGCGCAAGCACGACGCGCTCAAACAAACGCCCAAGCCCCACACGTCGCCCACTTTTTTCCATGGCGCGTACTCGAACGCGATCCACTCGCCATTGACAACGCTGCCCCAATCGCGGATCACCCAACGCGTCTCGCGCGCGCGAAAACAAAGTTTGCCGGAGAAATCGTTTGGGTTCGCGTTCGTGCCGCCGCTCTTCACTTGGAAAAACCATTTCTGGTTGAAACCGAGATCACTGCTCGTATCAAAGTTGTATGTTTTGTACTGCCCCAGGTAACTTGCGGGCGTTGGAATTGCCGATGTCGGTGTTGCGATTAGCGCGATCTTGGGCGCGGTCACAGGTTGCGCGTTCGCCGGAGTGCTGCACGCGGCGAGCAGTAGGACAGTGAGACAGTAGAATAGTAGGGCTGTCACCATCTCGATTGCCACAATCTCGCGGTCGCCCGTCATCGGTCATCGGTCATCGGTCAGTTCTACAACAACGCCAACGCGATCCCCAACATTCCCGCCAGCAACGCCGCCAACCAAAATCGCTGAACGACCTGGGTCTCCGACCAACCGAGCAACTCGAAATGCAAATGCAACGGCGCCATTTTGAAAAAGCGTTTGCCGTGCGTTCGCTTGAAATAGAAAACCTGGATCATCACCGACAATGCTTCCGCGACGAAGACCGCGCCGATCAGCGGAAGCAACAGCCACTGCCCCGTCATCAACGCGACGACTGCGAGTGTCGCGCCAAGCGCGAGCGCGCCGGTATCGCCCATAAACAATTCGGCGGGATGCGCGTTGTACCAGAGAAACGCCAACAGCGCGCCGACCATCGTAAAACAAAAGACGACGAGGTACGCTTGCCCCTGCAAAAACGCGATCACGCCGTAACACGCAAACGCAATCGTCGAAGTCCAACCGGCGAGACTGTCCAAACCATCGGTGAGATTGACCGCGTTGGAAAAACCGACGATGAAAAACATCGCGACCGGAATGTAGAGCAAACCGATGTCAATGCGAAACGGGATGAGTGGAATTGCGATGCTCCGCAGATCGAGAACGAAATGCAGCGCGCACGCGACGACGAACGCCAACACGACTTGCGCCAAAATTTTTTGCCGCGCGGTCATCCCTTCGCCTTTGCGCGCGCCGCGAATTCCGGCAAGATCGTCGAGCGCGCCGAGAATCCCAAACGTCAACAGCGTTCCCATCGGCACAAGAATCGAACGACCGATCAGCGTGTTGCCCATTAGCGCGGCAAGATTCAAACCGGCGGTGATGATCAACACGGGCGCGATCACCATAATTCCGCCGAGCGTCGGCGTGCCGGTTTTGATCTGATGCTCGGTCGGCTCCTCGATCCGAATCTGCTTGCCCAGCCGATACGCCTTGAGCAAGCGAATCAGCGGGCCGCCCCAGACCACCGCGAGAAAAAATGAAATTGCGCCGAGCGTGAGGGGCCACGCCATTAGTGCGCTCCCTTCGCGCGCGCGAACGCGCTGACGATTTGTTCCATCTGCATCCCACGTGATCCTTTGATCAAAACCAGGTCGCCTGGGCGCGTCACGGCGCGCAACATTTCGATCGCGCGCGCATTGTCCGCCGCGAAGAAGATTTTATCCGCCGCTAAACCCGCGTCGCGCGCCGCCGCGCCGATCCATTTGCCGCGCGTACCCACCGCGATCAGCGCGTCCACGATTTGCGCCGCGCGTCCGCCGACAACCTGATGTCCGCGCGCTTCTTCTTCACCTAGTTCTAACATATCACCCAGCACCGCGAGCTTGCGCCCGTCCAACTCCGCCAGCAAATTCAGCGCGGCAAGCGACGAGGCGGGACTCGCGTTGTATGTGTCGTCGAGAATCGTCGCGCCATTTTCGGCTGGCACCGCGATCAAACGCAGTTGCGCCGATACGTCGCGCAAGCCGCGCAAGATTTCATCCCACGCCAAATTTTCGACGATGCCGACGCTTGCCGCCGCCAGCGCGGTGTGAACGCTGTGCCGACCCAGGAGCGGGATTCGCACGCGCAAGTTTTCGCCGCCGTGGTGTAGCGTAAACGCGATTCCTTCCAGCCCCAAACTTTCGATCGCGTCTGCCCAGAGATCGCAGCGCGAATCGAGTCCATATGAAAAGACACGCGCGCGCGTTTTCTCGCGCATCGCGCTCACGCGCGGATCGTCGCCGTTCAGAATCGCGAATCCGTCGCGCGGCAACGCGGTAACCAATTCCGCTTTCGCTTGCGCGATTCGCTCAATCGTCCCCAAGCGTTCCAGGTGCGTCGGACCGACGTTCGTGACAACACCGACGCGCGGTTGCGCGATTTCGCACAGCGTTGTGATTTCACCGAGCGCGTACATTCCCATTTCGAGAATCGCGCGCGCGTGCGAATCGTTCAATTGTAACAACGTCAGCGGCAAACCGATTTCGTTGTTCAGATTCCCTTCGCTTTTCAAAATGCCAAAGCGTTGACGCAACACCGCCGCAATCAATTCCTTGGTCGAACTTTTGCCGATGCTGCCGGTGACGCCGATCGTTTCGCATTTGAATTTGCGGCGATAGAACGCCGCCAGTTGTTGCAACGCGCGCAAACTCGATGGGACGCTGAAAACGCACGGAAGGGTTGGCGGGCTAGGTTGCAACCCGGCGACACCTGAGTTGATGCAATCAATCAAGTGCGTATTCGGACCTAGCCCGCGCCCTCCGCGCGCTTCGGCAATGATCGCCGCCGCGCCGCGCGTAATTGCGTCAGAAATAAATTCATGCCCGTCGCGCGTTTCGCCTTGCAACGCGATGAAGAGCGAACCGGCGCGCGCCTGCCGCGAATCAATCGTCACCTGTGGAATCGCGATTTGCGCCGCGCGCTCGACGCGCGTGTTCGTCAATGCCTCGTACAAATCCGCCAGGGTCAACATCTTTAGACGCCAGTATTCAGTGTTCAGTATTCAGTATTCAGTATTCAGTATGCGCGCTGAACACTGAATACTGAACACTGTTCACCGTTCACTGTCCACTATTTGCTCGCCACACGCGCATCCGGCGGCAAGCCGACCATACTCACCAATTGTTTTGCGAGTGACGCAAAAACCGGCGACGCGACCTGGGAACCCCGCTCGGACGTTTGGGGCTTGTCAATTTTCACCAGAATCGCATAGCGCGGATCGTTCGCGGGCAAATAGCCGGTGAACGACGCAATCGTCCAGCGCGGATCCAACATCCCCGCAATCGGAATTTGCGCGGTGCCGGTTTTTCCCGCGATCGAATAACCGGGCACGCTCGCTTTGTTGGTAGACTCGGCGATGATCGCGTCCGCCAACACTTTGGTCAAGGTCTGCGCGATTTCCGGGCGAATCACCGCGCGCACCACTTCGGGATTGGTCTTGCGCGCGGCGCCATTCGCCGGCTGAATTTCTTGGACGATGTACGGACGCATCAACTTGCCCTGGTTCGCGACCGCGCTCACCGCCGCGATCATTTGCAACGGCGTCACCGCGATCCCTTGTCCGAACGAATTGGTCGCGAGATCCACTTCGCGCCATTCGCCGTCGCCGACCGCTTTGACTTTGCCCGCTGCTTCCGCCGCGAGATCGACGCGCGTCGGCGCGCCAAAACCGAACTTGGCAAGACACTGATAAAACCGTTCCGCGCCCAACCCGACGCTCATCTTTGCGGCTTCGACGTTCAACGACATTTGCATCACGTCCGTCAGCGTCACGCGCCCCGGCGCGAGGTCGTCGTGATTCTTGATCGTGCGCCCGCCGATGATGATATAACCGTTGTCGTCGAAGACGGAATGGACGTTGACGGTTCCGGCTTCCAGCGCGCATGCGACCGTGACGATCTTAAACACCGACCCAGGTTCGTACTGCGCGCTGATCGCAGGATTGGCGTACCTGGGTTGATTCGCCGGATCGGCAAACGCGTTCAGGTCTGCCGCCGGGGACGACGCCATCGCGAGAATCGCGCCGGTCTTGACCTCCATAATGACAATCGTGCCGCCGGTCGCGCGCGTCTCGCGCACCGCGTTCAGCAACTCTGTTTCGGCGATGCGCTGAATGCCGCTGTGCAACGTCAAGACGAGGCGCGCGCCATCCACGGCGGGCTTGGACGCCGGCACGTCGAACGGAATGATGTCGCGGAACGCGTTGCTCGCGCCGCTGATCCAGCCGTCGGTGCCGCGCAATTTCTCGTCGTACTCGCGCTCGACGCCATACGCAGACTCGCGCACCACATTGACGTACCCGACGATATGTTCGGCGAACGCGTTCGCCGGATACACGCGCTTGGTTTTGCCTTCCACCGACAATCCGCCCAGCCCCAACCGCTCTTTCAAATTTTGCGCGGGACCGCCCACCGATTGCGGCGCGTTCTGCGCGAGGATCACATTCTTGTCGCGCGATTTCAGTTTCGCCAGAATCGCGTCGTAGGGCTGACCCAGGATCGGCGCGAGTTCGCGCGCCACACGTTCAGGATTGCGAATGTCCTTGGGCGTCGCAGTGATCTTGTAGACAAAAATATCGGTGGCGAGCAACATCCCGTCGGAGGTGACGATGTCGCCGCGCCGCGCGAAAATCGGCGCGTAATACCTGGTTTGATCGTCCTGGCGCGCGGCGAGTTTGTCCATCTCGACGATCTGCCACCAGAACAAACGCGCGGCAAGGAAAAAACCCACCGCCATCAAACCGATCAGCGCGGCGCGCAGGCGCACCGGCGCGCGCGACAAAGTGGTTTCGGTCATTGCCGCCTCCTACGGACTCGCTTCCACCGTGCGCCCGCTGGACAGCAAACCCAGCCGCGCGAGCAATTCGTTCCACAACAATTCCATCGGCGCGGCGCTTTTCGTCGGCGCGAGCGTGGCGGGCGACGCGGGCTTGGACGCAGCGGGATAATTGTTGATCGCGATAAATACCGTCTGCGTGATCGTCGCGGGGCGCAGACCCAGCCGCCGCGCGCGTTCCGCGATCTTGTCCGGCGTCGTCAAGACCGCGATCTCGTACTCTAACTGCGCGTTCTCGCGGCGCAAGCGTTCCAAACGATCTTGCAATTCCAGGGTGCGCGTGCCGGTCATCGCCGCCTGACTGTTTTGCGTCAGGTACATCATTCCCAGCAACGCAATCACGCCGACGAGCAAGAGCAACGCGCGCACGCCGCTGAAGTTAAAGCCAGGATTGATTTCAAGTGCGGAAGGATTGGGATTGTCCATCAGATTTTTTCATTGTCATGCTGAGCGAAGCATCTCGATCTGCGAGAACGAGACTCTTCGCTGCGCTCAGAGTGACAGACTAACTTTTTCCGCCACGCGCAATTTCGCGCTGCGACTGCGCGGATTGACGGCGATCTCGTCGTCCGTCGGTTGAAGCGGATGTTTCGTCAGCACGCGCAACTGTTCCGCCGCGCGGAAAAATTGTTTCACGCGTCGATCTTCGAGCGAATGAAACGCAATGATCGCGACGCGTCCGCCGGGCTTGAGCGTTTCGACGATTTGCGGCAACACACGATCGAGCACATTTAATTCGCGATTGACCGCGATCCGTAACGCCTGAAACGTGCGCGTTGCCGGATGAATTCTGCCGCGCCGCCCCAGCGCGCGTTCGATCACGGCGGCAAGTTGCTGCGCGGTGTGAATCGGTCGCGCGTAAACGATCGCGCGCGCGATCCGGCGCGAGGCGCGCTCTTCGCCGGATTCGAAAATCAAGTCCGCCAATTCTTTTTCGCGCAGCGTGTTGACGAGATCGGCGGCGGTCGCCGGATCGTCCGGATTGAAACGCATATCGAGCGCGCCGTCCGTCAAGAACGAAAAACCGCGCGCGGCGTCACTCAACTGCATTGACGATATTCCAAGATCGAGTACAATACCATCGGCAAAAGCAAAACCATGGGCGGCGGCAACGGCTGATAAATTTTCAAAGTTCGAATGAATGAGTTGGGCGCGCGCGCCAAAGCGTTCCAGGTTTTGCGCGGCGATTGCGAGCGCGTTCGGATCGGCGTCCAGACCCAGCAAGCGTCCCGCTGGCACAGACGCATCGAGGATGCCTGCCGCGTGTCCGCCCGCGCCGAGCGTCGCGTCAATGTAGCGTCCGCCGTCGCGCGGCGCAAGAAATTCGATCACCGGTTGCAAAAGAACGGAGACGTGCGCGCGTGCCTGCGTCATCGCGATTATTTTTGCCCGTACAACAACGGGCGAATCCGTTCGGCGAGCGCGGCGGGATCGGCTGTCACGCGCGCGTTCATCGCTTGATATTTTGGCGGATTCCAGAGTTCGATCCGGCTGTAGACGCCGACCAGCGTCACTTCGCCGTTCATTCCGAATTCCGCGCGCAGATCCTGGGGCACCAAAATACGACCTTGCTTGTCCACATCCAGCATCTCGGATTTCGCAAACAAATAGCGCCCCCACTCGCGCGCGTCGGCGCTTTCAAAACCCTGCGCGTCGACTTTTTCGGCAATCGCGAGAAAACGCGATTCGGGGAGAATGAATAGACAATCGTCCAGACCGCGCGTGATCGCCACTTTCGACTCGATCTTTTCGCGCCATTTGGACGGCAAAGTCAAACGACCTTTTTCGTCAATCGCGTGCTGAAATGTTCCAAAGAACACTCGTTCTATTTTCTCCCACCTGAGGTTAGAACCGACGTTCTAAACGGGCTCAACGTCCCACTTTAACCCATTTTGACCCACTTTTCTCCCACTATTAAACCACAATCGGCGCGCAGTGTCAAGGGGTCGTGTCCATTGATTCAAACTTTTAAGGTCAGTCAAAATCGCGCCGGGCGCGCGACACACTACCGCTTGTGGCGCGCTCGGATCAGATCGCGAGGAAAACAATGAATCTGGTTGCCCTGCTCTGGCACCTCCAGACAACCGACGCCGAGCTTGACGATAAAACAAGGCGCGCGCGTCAGGTAGAGGATGCGCTGGCAAACGATCCAGCCGTCGTCGCGGCGCGCGCGGCAAACGACGACGCGCACAAACGATTGGGCGCGACGCGCGCGCAATTGCACGATCGCGAATTGGAAGCGCAAACGCTCGACGCGAAGATCACAGAGATCGAAATGCGCTTGTACGGCGGACGCGTGACGAATCCGAAAGAACTCGACAGTTTGGAGAAGGATTTGCAGATGCACAAACGTCTGCGCGGCGCGCTCGACGACAAGCGGCTGGGGCTGATGGACGCCGTGGAATCCGCGCAGAAACACGCGGACGAGACGGCGCGCGCGCGCGAACAGAGTGAAATAGCGCGCGCGTCCGCGCTGGAACATTTGGCGCGCGAACGCGACACGCTCGGCGCGCGGCTTGGGGAGTTGAACGCGGCGCGCGAACGAACGCGCGGCGCGCTGAACGCCGACGCGTTACGGCTGTACGAGCAGCTGCACAAGACGAAAGCCGGACGCGCGGTCGCGCCAATCAAGCGCGACGCGTGCAGCGCGTGCGGCGTCGGCACGCCGACGGGGTTGATCCAACGCGTGCGCGAAGGAAACGAAATCGTGCTGTGTTCGGGGTGCGGGAGAATTTTGGCGGCCTAGTCCGTGAATTGTCATTGCGAGCGGAGCGAAGCAATCTCCTAATCGCGAGTTGGGGATTGCTTCGTCGCAAAGACCGCTCCTCGCAATGACACCGCTGACTTTTTCCATTCGCGAAAAAAACTCCAATGACGCGCAAGATCATTCTCTGCACCGACGGCGCGGCGCGCGGCAATCCGGGTCCCGCCGCCATCGGCATCGTTCTTGCCGACGAACAACGCCGCGAAATCGAAGCGTTCGGCGAAGCGATTGGACGCGCGACGAACAACGAAGCAGAGTATCGCGCGCTCTTGCGCGGCTTGGAACGCGCGCGGCAACACAGCGACACGATCGAAATTCGCACCGACAGTGAATTGCTGGCGCGGCAACTCCGCGGCGCGTACAAAGTTCGCGCCGAAAATCTAAAACCACTGCACGCGCAAGCCGAGCGCGCGCTCAAGCAGTTCACGCGCGCGACGATCGCGATCATTCCGCGCGAGTTGAACCGGCGCGCAGACGCGCTGGCAAACGCGGCGCTTGATGAACGACAGAGGACGGACGACGAATGAGCGACGACAATAATCCACCGTCATCCGTCGCCGGTCATCGGTCGCTGCCCGTTCTCATCCTCGTCACCGGCGCGCCGGGCGCGGGCAAGACGACGCTGGCGCGGCGGATCGCGCAAGAATTTCGTATACCGCTGATCGCGAAAGACGACATCAAGGAATCGCTCTTCGACTCGCTCGGCTGGAAAGATCGCGCGTGGTCGCAACAGTTGGGGCGCGCGACGATGCGCTTGCTGTTCTACTTTGTGGGCGCGCAACTCGCGGCGGGGTGTTCGTGCATCGTCGAAAGCAACTTTCGCGCAGAGTGGGCGACGCCGGAATTTCGCGCGTTGCGGGCGCGGCACGATTTTGCTTCACTGCAAGTTGTGCTAAAATGTGAGCGCGATGCGCTCGCGCAACGTTTCCACGCGCGGTCGAATTCAACCGCGCGGCACCCTGGTCACGTTGACGCGCTGGTCGGCGATCAAGCAATCGCGGAAATGCTCGAGCGCGATTATCGCGCGCTGGAGATCGGCGGGCGCGTGATCGAAATGGATACGACGAATTTTGCGAAGGTGGATTACGCGGAATTGTTTCGCGCGATAAGATTGGAATTGGGAAAATGAACCTGCTTGCTTTATTTTTGCTCATCACCGCGCCGATGCGGATTTATCAGAACACCACCTTGCCGCCCAACGGCGAGTATCGGCAGCCGGTGTACATTATGGCGGACAATATCACGCTCGATTGCAACGGCTCGGCGTTCATCGGCGAGAAAGTGGGCGTGGGGTTGCTGATCCAAAATCGCAAGGGCGTCACGATTCGCAATTGCAAGTTTCGCAATTGGGACGTGGGCGGCTATATCGTCGGCGGCAATCGGTTCGTGATCGAGAACAACGATTTCAGCGGCAATTTTCTGAACGACAACTCGAACATCGAACATCTGAAACCGATACCGCACGGCGGCTTGATTTTGAACGGCATTCAAAATTCGCGCGTCGTCGGCAACAAATCGAACGACAATGTCACCGGGATTCAGATTTTGAATTCGTCGCGCATTCGCGTCGAACGCAACACGACGAGCCGCGATCGCGGTTGGGGGATTTATTTGTACTCCACGACTGCCAGCCAGGTTTTTTCGAACACCGTCGAGTACTGCAATCGTAGTTGTCCGGAATGGGGACAAGACGCCGGGTGCGGTTCAGCGGGAATCGTGCTGACGATGCAATCCAACTTCAATCAAATCGGCTGGAATACTCTGACCGCGAACGGCGACGGCATCTATCAAGGCAACTTGCCCGAAACGGCGAGCAACGACAACGAGATGATGTACAACACGATCTCGAAAAGTATCGCGAACGGGATCGAAGCGACGTTCAGTTTCCGCAATTACATTCACCACAACACGTTCACCAACGACAATTACGGCGCGTGGCTGGGATACGCGCAGAATGTGCGCTTTGAATCCAACACCGTCAAAGGCGCGCGCGTCAACAGCGTGGAACATCACAACGCGCAGTTCTCCAGTTACACCGGCAACACGTTCGAAGGCGCCAATGTCTTGCTCCGCCCCAACGCCGATCCCAGGTACGAGCCCGTCGCGGGCTTGTGCCAAGGCAACGGTTTTCAAGACAACAAACTCATCAACGCGCGCATCATCTTTGACGGGTGCAAATGAACGCGCGATTTTTCGTCGTCGCGATTTTCGTCGCGCTGAGCATCGCGACATTTGGCGCGCGCGCGCCGCTCGCGTCCGCGCAAGCGCCCACCGAAGAACCGACCAAGCGTCCGTACGTTTTTCCCACACCGATCTTTATCCCGACGTACGCGAACGATACGCCGCCCGCGCCGCCCACGCGCGTCGCGCCGACGGCAACGCCGCCCGCGCCTGCCGGAACTCCGGCGGCAACTGAACCAGCCGCAAGCGAGCAAACGTACACGGTCCAGTCCGGCGATTCACTCTGGATCATCGCGCAAAAAGTGTACGGCAACGGATCGAAATATCCATTGATCGCCAACGCGAACGACATCACGACCACGACGCGTTTGCGAACTGGAATGATCTTGAAAATTCCGAACGCGCCAGGCATCGCCACGCTCGCGCCCACACCCGCGCCCACAGTGCCGACGCTTTTCCCGACCCTCGCGCCGACCAGCGCGCCAGCACTTGCGTCGCCGACGCCAACTCCCGCACCAACGGCGGCGTGGCTGATCCCCGCCTCTCTCAACGAAAGCGCGACGCTCGCGCTCCAAATTCTCGCCGCGCTCTGCGCGCTGGGCGCGCTCGCGGCGGCGATTCTGGCGTACTTGAGGTACGCGCGCGCGCGCCGCTTGCAACGCATCGAAGAAGGCAAGCCGCCAATCCGGTTGCGCTGAAAATCAGGAAACCAGGTTTCTACGAGAAACCTGGTTTCTTTTTCATATCTTCCGCCGTCACACCGCGCACGCGCACGATTTTGCGCCGCGCGGTTTGCCCGCTGATGATTTCGATCTGCGCGCGGCGCACGCCGAGCATCTCCGCCAGAAACGCGATCAGCGCGTCGTTCGCTTTGCCTTCGACCGGCGGCGCAGTCAAACGAACCTTGAGCGCGTCCCCTTCGACTCCCGCGATCTGATTTTTGCTCGCGCGCGGCACAACCTTGACGACGAATGTCACCGCGCCATTGGCTTGTCTCAATTTGTCATTTGTCATTTGCAATTTGTCATTCGATCCAAATGCCGCTGACCAATCGCGCGAGGCACACCGCCGCGATCACAAGTCCCAGCGCGATTTGTCCCGTCAGCAACACGAACGCAGACGCGTAGACTGCCGCGAACGCGACATAGAAACCGAACGTTCCGACGATCAAACGGCGCGGCGTCGAATGACTGCGCGCCATTTGCCGCAAGCCGAACAGCATCATTGGAATTTCGAGTAACGCGAGCGACAACAGAATCACAAGAGTAATCGCGGTGACGATTGTGCCTTGCAACAAAAGCGGGATGCGCGCGCTGAGCGCGCTCGCGCCCGCGTAGATGCCCGCGCCAGTCGCCAAACCGATGATGCCCGAAGCAAGCAAGTCGCGCTTCAACTTTTCTCCAGCAATTGTCTACCAACAGCAATCAGCGATCAGCCGTCAGCGGTCATCCGTCGTCGGTCGGCTTGATGTCCTTCACATTCAACTGCAACCGCGTCTCGCCGTTCCACGTGCGCGCGTCGAGTTGATACGCGACATCAATCCGTGGCGGCAGTTTGCCCAGCCAACTTCCCTGCCGAAACGCGATCGCATCCCAGGTAATTTGCGCGTCGCTCAAGATCAACTTGAGATGTTCCGTGCCGACCACGCGCGCTTCGCGCGCGACGACGTTGCGACTGACGAAAATCGGTTCGCGGTTGCCGTAACCGAACGGCGCGAGTTGTTCCAGCGCTTTGTGCAGCGCCCAGTTCATTTCGCTCAACGATGCTTCCGCGTCCACCGCCAACGTCGGCGCGAGTTCGGCAAGCAAAAGTTCGCGCGCGGCGATCGCGCGCAAGCGCGTTTCGAGCGCAGATAAATTTTCGTTGCGCACGGTAAAGCCCGCCGCCATCGCGTGACCGCCGTGCCGGATGAGCAGATCGCGGCACTCGTCCAGCGCGCCGACGATGTTGAACTCGCTGATGCTGCGCGCCGAGCCGCGACTTTCCGTTTCGCCGCGATGCACCGCGACGGAGGGGCGATAAAATTCTTCCGTGAGGCGGCTGGCGATCAAACCGACAATGCCTTCGAGAAAACTTGGATCGACGACAAACAGCAGCGGCTCCGCATCGGCAAACGCGGCGACCGCGTCGCGCGCCTTGAGCGTCAATTCGCTCGTGAGGTTCTGCCGATTGCGATTCGTCCCTTCGAGTTCTTGCGCGAGTTTTTCCGCTTCGTCCGGGTAAATCGTCGTGAGCAAATCGTACGCGCGCAACGCGTGCTCCAAGCGTCCCGCCGCATTCAGGCGCGGCGCAAGCGTAAAACCGATGTGACCCGCGTCGAGCGTTTCGGGTTTGAGCGCGGCGTGACGAATCAACGCCTGGATCCCAGGTCGCTCCGATTGCCGCAGGCGCGCGATGCCGCGCTTGACGAGCGCGCGATTTTCGTTCGTCAATGGAACGAGATCGGCGACGGTCCCGAGCGCGACGAGATCGAGCAACGCGTCTTCGGAAACCGGCGTTTGATTTTTGAGCGGCACGCGCTCATTGACGCGCAACAATCCCTGCGCGAGTTTGAACGCGACGCCGACGCCCGACAATTCTTTCGCCGGATATTGGCACTGCGGTTGTTTCGGATCGATCACCGCGAACGCGTGGGGCAGTTGATCGGTTGGCGCGTGATGATCGGTGATGACCATATCCAAGCCGATGCGCGTGGCGAACGCGACTTCGGCGAGCGAACGGACGCCGCAATCCACCGTGATCACGACGCGCACGCCGTCGTCCTTCAATTGTTGCAGCGCTTCCAGATTCAAGCCGTATCCCTCGTCAACGCGATGCGGAATATACGGCTTGACCTTTGCGCCGAGCGATCTCAAAACTTGAACGAGGAGCGCGGTCGCGGTGACGCCATCCGCGTCGAAATCGCCGTAGACCGCGATAGATTCGCCCGCGCGCATCGCGCGCCGCAATCGCTCGACCGCATCGTTCATGCCGCGCATTTGAAACGGATTGCCAATCAGCGCGTCGGGCGCGAGAAATGCGTCGGCTTGTTCCGGCGTGGTGATGCCGCGATTGTAAAGAACCTGGACGATCAAGGGGGGCAGGTTGGAAAAGCGCGCGATGATCGCAGACGCGACGCGCGGCGCGATTTGCCAGCGTTTGGGTTTGGGAGACACACTGACTCCGATGTTTAAGGTTGTTGCGATTTTACCACGAGGAAGGATTAGACGCAAACATAGAGAGTGTCATTGCGAGCGCAGTGCGCGAAGCAATCTCCACGTAGCGATTCGGAGATTGCTTCGCGAAGACCGCTCCTCGCAATGACACATCGCACGCGCGCCGTTTCCGTTTTTTGTCTCTCTGCGGTATAATCCAATCAGGAGTAAAAAACCTATGAACCTCACCATCCGCCGCGCTGAGCCAGGCGACTATGAAGCGATCCACAAAATTTTTACTTGCCCGAAAGTGATTTGGGGGACGCTTCAAATCCCGTATCCTTCGCTCGAGCAATGGCGCAAAAAAATTGCGGAACCGCCAGAGGGATTTTACTCGCTCGTCGCGTGCGTGGACAGCGATGTCGTCGGGCAAATCGGCTTGCACACCTTTCCGAATCGTCCGCGCCGCCGTCACGTCGGCGAAATCGGAATGATGGTGCGCGACGATTGGCAAGGCAAGGGCATCGGCACCGCGTTGATGCAAGCCGCAATCGATCTCGCCGACAAATGGCTCAACTTGTTCCGCCTCGAACTGGGTGTGTACTCCGACAACGAGCCCGCGATCAAGTTGTACAAGAAATTCGGCTTTCAAGTCGAAGGGACCCAAATCGGTCACGCGTTCCGCGACGGGCAATACGTGGATACGTTGATGATGGCGCGGGTGCGCTTGCCGTCGAGATGAAAAAACCTGGAAGGTTTCGGAACCCTTCCAGGTTTTTGTTTCTACAGCACCGCGTCCAACGTGATTCCGCGCGCCGCCGCGCGTTCCACGCGCCAATCGTTTTCCGTGCGCGGCGTTGGCAAAACCTGATCGGCTGGACGGCGAATGAGTTGCAGCGCGTCTTGATCGCATGCCAGCACGCAGACGCCGCAACCGACGCACCGTGTTGCGTTGACGCGCGCGACCGCGTCCTCCATCGTCAGCGCGTCGAATTGACAGCGCGCGACGCACAGCTCGCAACCGATGCACAGCGCATCGTCCACGCGATTGACGAACGCGGATCGCGCGACGACATTCGCGATCCCGAGTGCTTTCATCCCGCGCAAGATCGCGCACGAGCAGGTACAGCAGTTGCAAATGTACCACAAGCCCTCTTGATTGTTGCTGACCGAATGCACCAAGCCCGCTTCCGCCGCGCGGCGCAAAGTCGCCAACGCTTCAGCGCGCGTCAGCGCGCGAATCGCCGGACTGGATGCGAACGCGTCGGGAATCTGGCTCATCGTCATACACATTGCGATCGGATGCGCGCACGCCTCGCCGAGCAGCGATTTTTGTTTGCGGCAAATACAATCGAGGACGCCCCACGATTTTGCGCTGTTGATGATTTCGACCACGCTCTCGAACGGACGCACCTCGACATCGTTCTGCACCGTCTTGCCAACGGGAATGACGCGATGCACGGGCGGCGCGGCGTTCATCGCTTTGACAAACGCGCGCTGATAATACTCTTCGAACAAGCGCGCCAGTTCCGCATCCAGCGTACTGAACTGCATCTCGTAAATGCCGACGACGAAGGGCATCAGGTGATAGCCCATCCCCCCTTCCGCGCGTCCTGCCGCGATCAGTCCGCGCCGCGCCATCGCCTTGAGTTGCTTGCCTAACGCGTCCGCGTCCCCACCGAGGCGCGCGGCGATTTGCGCCGGCGTCTCGCGCGTCAAGCGCAATTGCGCGGCGAGCGCGGCTTCTTCCGGCGTAAACAATTTCGCGAGCAATCGTAATTCCGCGCCGTCATCGGTTGGCGGAAAACCATTCGGCAGCGCGTCCAAGCGTTCGGCTAAAAGTTTGTACGGATTCATAATCCCCCCACCTGTTTGGATTTGTTCTACATCAGCGCGGCGTTCCGAACATTTGCGCCCAGTAATGCTGATAGTTCACATTCCCGGTATCGTTCGCCAAGTAGTAATAGCCCACGCCCGTGTCACGGTATCCGCAATTCAAAATGTTCGCGCGATGCCCCGAACTATTCATCCATCCTTGCACGACACTTTCAGGGGTCGCGTATCCTGCCGCGATATTTTCCCCAATCGCTGACCAGCTATACCCCGCGCGCGTTGCGCGGGCGCCTGGTGATGAGCCATCCGACCCCGTGTGGCTGAAAAAATCGTCGAGCGCCATATCCGTACTGTGTGCTTGAGCAGCATTCGTCAAGGCGATGTTCTTTGTCAACGCGGGGCATCCATTATTTGCCCGCTGTTGATTAACCAACTCGATTACACGATCGGCAAAAGTAGTCGGTGTGGGTTGTTTGATGATGAGGGGCAAGAAAACCGTGTACGGGTCTTGTGCCGAATAAAGTCGGCGCGGTGTAGGTGTCTCTCCGTGTTGCGCAACCACTTTTTCGCTGAAGGAAAACACGCCTGACAATCCGATTACAATTGCCAGAAGAAAAATTATCCGTTGAACTCTCAGCAAATACCTTCTCCCAAGAAATCTTGCAATAGCGGGATGGAATATATTGACATTATACACATAGTCACACGAAAACGAAAATCGAGTTTTGTGATACAATAGCAATGTGAGCAGTGAAGCAGGCAATCAGTCAACCAGTTGCCCAATCACCTAATCACCCACTCACCCAACCGACGAAAAAAATTTCTGGAGGAACGATGTCCCGCATCGTCTTTATGGGCACACCCGAATTTGCCGTACCGCTTCTCGACGCGCTGACGCGCACACCGCACGCCATCGTCGGCGTCTACACGCGCGCCGATCAACCGGCGGGACGCGGCAAGCAACTGCAACCTTCGCCGATCAAACAACTCGCGCGCGCGCGCGGCTTGCCGATTTTTCAACCGCCAACACTGCGCGCGCCCGATCAGATCGCGCCACTGCGCGATCTCGCGCCCGATCTGATCGTCGTCGCGGCATACGGTCTGATTTTGCCGCGCGACATTTTGACGATTCCAGCGCGCGGGTGCGTCAACACGCACGCGTCGCTCCTGCCGCGCCATCGCGGCGCCGCGCCGGTGATGGCAGCAATTCTCGCAGGCGACGCGGAAACCGGCATTACGCTGATGCAAATGGACGAAGGACTCGACACGGGACCGCTTCTGGCGCAGCGCGCGATTCCGATCAATAACGACGACGCGACCGGCACGCTCACGCCGAAACTTGCGACGCTCGCCGCCGCATTGATGATCGAAACGTTGCCGCGCATTCTCACCGGCGACATCGCGCCGCAACCGCAAGACCACGCGCGCGCGACGATGTTCAAACAGATCAAAAAAGAGGAAGGGTTGATTGACTGGACGCGTCCCGCCATCGAAATCGCGCGGCGCGTCCGCGCGTTCAATCCCTGGCCCTCGGCATTCACGTTTTGGCACGGCGCGCAACTGAAAATCTTGCGCGCGGACGCGGCGCCAAAAAAATCTGACGCCGAACCGGGGCGCGTAATTGAACTGGGAAAAGAAATCGCCGTCGTTTGCGGCGGCGGCGCGTTGATCTTGCGCGAGATTCAGTTGGCGGGCAAACGCGCGATGAATGTTAAAGAGTTTGCGCGCGGGCAGCGCGGGTTCGTTGAAAGTTTGTTAGTTGGATAGTTGGATCGTTGGATATCGAACAATCTGATAGACAATCATATTTTTCTCCCCCGCCGCGCGCGTCACCGCGCAATTCGTTTGGAACACGGGAACGAAACGCGGATCCGCATCGAACTTGGGATACCAACCTGGGAACACAACTACGAAGGTCGCGTTGCGCGCGAACAAAAACTCGCGCAGGCGATCTTCGTCGCGAATGAACGGAATTACTTCGGGTGAGACGAGCCCCGCGAGATCGATGAACGGACGCGGATAAAAATATCCCAGCGCGCCGATGTCGTGCGCGGCGATCACCGCATCGTCAGGCGCGTGGGCGGCGACCCAGCGCGCGGTCTGTACCATCTCGCAATCAATGATCGCGACATCGGTTGAGTACTGCGCCGCGCCGATGAGCCAGAACGCGATCAGCGTCGCGCCAATCGAAAGTGTCCACGTCGCGCGGATGACGAAATTCTTCATCCGCGCGAGCAGCGCGGCAGTTCCCCAAACGCCGTACACGACGATGAACGGAATGATCGGCATTTCGTAGCGACCGTGTTGGTACGTCACGGGCAAGCGCAGCGCGTACAGCAGCGGCAGCAGCAACAGCCACGCGAACGGAATCAGCGCGCGCCATCGGCGTTCCCGCGCGAGCGCGACGACGCCGTAGATCGATCCTGGGATCAGCAAAATCTGCGCGCCGATGAACGGCGTGAACAGCAATTCGAGCCAGCGCACGGGAAATGGCGCGCGCGCGAACAGTTCGGCGTACTCCGCGCTCTTGGCGTAGAAAGTGTTCGGCAACAGCGCGCCGCTCGTCATCAAGTTGAACGCGAGGTATGGCGCAAGGCAAATCCCAAATCCCCAAAGACCAAATCCCAAATCGGCGAATCGTTTTTGCGCGAGTATTGCGAGAAGCACGAGCGCGGCAAGGACAATGCCTTCCGGACGCGTCAACGTCAGTAACCCGCCAAGTAATCCCAGGAGCACTCCTGGCGCGCGCGCGTAAAATCGTTCCAGCAACAAAAGCGAGAGGAAGATGAACAATGAAACCTCCATCCCGCTGACCGCGCTCCACGCCAAATGCCACTCGAAGAGCAAGAAAAGAGCAACGACGAAAGGTGAAAGATGAGAGGCGTGAGGCGTGGGGCGCGCGGTGTGAACGTCGAACCTTGAACTTTGAACCTTGAACTCTGCAAACTGAAACGTGAAACGTGAAACGCAAAGCGCGCTCGCGGCAAGCAAGACGATGCCAAGCGCGTACGCCCACGCGCGAAAATCGAGGTGAAGCAAGTAGCCGACGGAGAGGAAGATCGTCCAGAGCGGCGAGGTGGAGCCCGCGCTCGGTTGTCCCGCGAAAAACGCAAACTCGCCGCGCGTCCCCAGGTTGCGCGCGTAGACCTGATGAATCCACGCGTCGTCCAACGGAAAGCCGAGCGCGCCGCGCGCCGATGCGAACAGGACGTATGCGCCCGCGCTCACCAACGCGGCGAGCATCAACCACGCGCCGCGCTGCTTCATCGCTTTTTTCCCACCGATGCTAAGACGAATTGCGCGGCGTAGACCAGCGCGAGCGTGATGAAGGCGGACGCAATCGCCAAACCGATTTGGGTGTACAACGATTGACGCGCGGGGAGAAGAATATCGTCCTCACTGGCGGAGGCGATGACCGTCCACGGGTTCGTCGTGATGCGTTGCGTCGCGGCGTGGATGGCGCGCCCGTTCGCATCGCGATACACCAGTTGCGCCGCGCCGCCGCGCTGCACCGCCTTGGCAAGGTCGCCGAGATCCGTCGCGCGGATTTCGGTGATTTCCGCGCCATAACGTTTTTCCGCGAGCGGTTGCGCGGCAAGGTCGGCGGGGACGGGCGCGAGCGCGACGAAGAGTTGCGTGTACGAACGATCCAGCAACCGCACGCCGATTTCGTCCACGAGCGTCACGGTGTACGGCATGGCGAGCGCGCGCCACATCTCTTGCGCGTCGACGCGCAGCGCCAACACGCCTGCGATGTCACCTGCGTTGTTCAGGATCGGCGCGCTGTACAACTGCACCACCGCGTTCGCTTCGCGCGCGGGCGCCGACGCGTGCAAGTGCCCGCGCAACGCCTCGCGCACAAAGACGCGCGTGCGCCAATTCGCGCGCATCGCGTCGTCCGTCGTCATGATGACGATGCCTTGCGCATCCACGAGCGTCGCCGCGCGCAGATTGGGGTCGGCGTTGACGATGGCGGCGAGTTCGGCGCGCGCGATGGCGGCGCGCGCGTCACGGCTCGTCTCGTCGGACGCAACAAAGCCGCGCAGCGACGGCAGCGCGGCAAACGTGAATGTTTGGATCATTCGTTGTTGCAACACGCGGTCGAGCGTCTGCGCGGCAAACTGCGCGCGCGCGGCAAGTTCGCGGTCCGCGTCCGCGAGCGCGCGGTCGCGCGCGAGAATCCCGGCGACGAAGAACATCGCGGCGAAGAGGAGCAAAGCGACAATTCCAAAGAGCAGAAATCGTTTCATCGCGTACTCTCACTCATCGAGCGGAGGAATGATCATATTCGCCAAAAATTCATCGCGTTCGAGAAAAGGGACAAGGTCTTCCAAGGGTTTCGAGACCATCGAGCCGTCCGGTTTTTGCATCGAAGAAAGGCGCGGCGCGGTCGCTTGGTTCGGCGTGATCTTGACATCGCAAATGACGGGACCCGCGCGATCCAAGGTTTCGCGCACGCGCGCGCGAAGATGATCGTGGCTGGAAATCTGCGCGGTGGATAATCCGTACGCGCTGGCAACCCTGCAAGTATCCGGCAAAGTCAATCCGCTGGCAGGATGACTGCCAACATATCGTCCAGCAAAATAATTCTGTTGCGTCGCGCGGATCGAAGCGTATCCGTCGTTGTTCAAAATGAAAAACTTGATCGGAAGATTCAACCGCCGGATCGTTTCCAATTCTTGAATATTCATCTGAAATCCGCCGTCGCCATCGATACACACCGTACGCTGCCGCCCACTTGCCAGACAACCACCGATGCTCGCAGGAACGCCAAAGCCCATTGGGCCCAAACCGTGACAGCCAAAAGTCCGGATCTGATGAAGCATTTGAAATGCCTGCGCCGTCACTTCACTGCACGCGCCGGAACTGCCCGGCACGAGTAAATCTCCATCCGCCATTTCTTCCGCGAGAACTTGCAGCAACGCGTAATTACTGACGCCGTTTTTTTCTTGCCAGTACTCCGGCAAGATGATCGGATACCTGGCTTTCCACGCCTGACAGCGCGCCAGCCAACTCGTGCGCTCTGTGAGCGTTACCCGTTTGATCTGGCGGAGAAATTCGCGCAGGAAATCTCCGGCGTCCGCGCAAATCGGCACATCAATCGGCATCATCATCTTGCCGATTTCCGCCGGGTCAACGTCCACCATAATTTTTTTCGCCGCGCGCGCAAAGGTCGAATGAGTATAGCCGGTTTGACCTAGATCGAGTCGCGCGCCGATGGTCAAGAGCCAATCCGAATTTTGCTGCGCGAAATTCGCGCCGCGCTGCCCCACCATTCCCGGGCGACCAACGTAAAGCCGATGCGCTTCCGGCAACACATCCAGCATCTTCCAGGTGGTGAGAACCGGTATGCCCAACGACTCGATCAATTCCAGGAATAGATCAGTCGCTTTGGCTGATCGCACGCCGTTCCCAACGAGAATGATCGGTCGCTCGGAATGATTGAGTAGTTCGATGGTTTGACTGACTTGCGCGAGCAAGGTGTGATCGCGCGGCGACGCCACCTCAGCCGGATCGAAAGCGCGCAACGTTGTCTCGTCAATCTGCGCGGCTTGCACGTCTAGCGGAATGTCCAGCCACGCGGGACCGGGACGCCCGTGTTGCGCGAGATAAATCGCTTTGTCGAGATGGTAACGAATGGATTCCGGCTCGGTGATCGTTACGGCATACTTGGTGATCGGCGCGGCAACGCGCACGATGTCAATTTCCTGGAAACCCATTTGCCGCACGCCGCGCGCGCCGACCATATCGGCGCGCTTGACTTGTCCGGACACAATCAGGCACGGCGTAGATTCCAGCCACGCGCCCGCCACACCGGTGATCGCATTCGTGCCGCCAGGTCCGGTCGTGACGAGTGCAACGCCAAGATGGTTCGTGTATTGCCCGTACGCGTCGGCAGCCACCGCGCACGCTTGCTCGTGCAAATTGCACACGCGCTCAATCGCGTCACATCTGCCGAGTGAATCAACCAGGTGCATACATCCGCCGCCGGGCAGAAAAAAGACGTGGCGCACTTCTTGGGCAAGGCGTTGAATTACATAGTCGGATAGTTTGATCAAACTGGGACTCCTGTTCAAATTGAGGATCGGTATCCGAGCGATCCGCGAATAACGCGAATATCGCTAATCTCGTTTCTTATTCGCGCGATTCGCGTTATTCGCGGATTGCCTGACCGATGTTCTAGAGCGATTCCATCAGAACGTCCAGTGTCTGCGCCAAAGTCAGTTGACTGGTATTCCAAGGACGCGGCACGAGGATCGTTTGAATGCCAAGTTGCCCTGCCGCGCGCGTGTTGGTTGGATTGTCGTCCACGAGCACATCCACTTGTCCGAACCAGCGCAAAAAATCGGCTTTCGTTTCATCGTATACCGGAATCGTTTCGCCTGAGCGCGGCGATGGCACAAAGTGGAAGGTACGGATCCAGGTTCCAAAATGGCGCATCACCCACGCGGCAGAATTCGGCGCGGTTCGCAACGGCGTCGCGGTCAACGCCAAATGCCGGAACGATGAACCGTGCCGCTGGAACCACGCCAATACTTCTGACACCGGCTTCATCGCGCTGGCGATCTCGGACAGACGAAATGCGTCCAACGATGCTAGATATTCGGTGCGCGTGATCCCCAACAATCGTTCCGGTGGATTTTCCACAAGTTGATCGTAGTGGAGCGAACAATCGGAGTGGGCGGGTTTCCAAAATTGCTCGAACCACGCGCGCGTCAAATCGTTCAGCACATCGTCCACATCCCAAGCGATGGTTTTCACCGCGCGCCTCGTTGACCCACACGAACGTTCCATTCGATTGTGCGCTGGATCGCTTCGCGCAGAGAAATGGTTTGCCGCAAGCCCAGTTCGCTTTGCGCGCGTTGCGTTGAGGGAACATAGCGATCCACCGGACGATCCAGCGCGCGCGGTTGCATCACTTGCACCGGCAACGGCGGCTGAAACTCCTGCGCGACAATTTCCGCGAGCGCGCGAATCTCCACTCCGTCTTCTGAACCGACATTGTAGGGACGCGCGACCTGCCCGCGCAAAAAAATTGTCCAGAGCCAGATCACGAGATCGGCAGCGTAGAGATACGAACGCACCGCCGAACCGTCACCCTTGACGACAATCGGTCGGTGGTTGATTCCATCGCGGATAAAATTGCCGATCGCGTAATGAATATCCAAAGGCAAGTACGGACCAACAAACGTAAAACATCGCGCGATTTTCGTCGCAAGCCCGAATTGATCGGCGTAGAACGCGCAGAGAAATTCAGCGACGCGCTTGCCTAATCCGACCACTGCGTCGAAATTCGCTGGATCGGGCGCGCCGCCATAAGCTTCCACAAGATGTGTCAACGCTGCCGGTTGCTTGCCGTAGACCAAACCAGTACTGGTCAGCAAAAAATTTCGTGCGCAACATTGCACCGCGAAATCCAACACACGCCGCGTGCCTTCAACCACGGTGTCAAATTTGACCAAAGAGTTTTCAGTTTTGTAAAAGGTCGCCCGCGCTGCTGTAGTGGCGGCGTGGATAATGTGCGAAAACTCGCCTGACGGAAAATCGAAATTCCGCACATTGCCGGTCTGGAATTGAAGCGCGGGCTGCGCGGCGAGGTGCGGCGCGAGCTTGCGAAAAGTCTCGACATCGCGCGTCAAGATCACTGCCGACACATCCAGATCGAGACGCGCGTTCGCCCAAAGCAGACTTTCCAAAAGCCAGCCACCGAAAAAGCCGGTACCGCCGGTAATGAAGAGGCGTTGTCCGCGCAGATCCTCCCACAAATTTCTTGTGTGGGCGAGGATGTGATCGAGATCGTTTGCAAGCAGACTTTCGCCATGAGAAGTCGGGTTACTCAAAAAAAATCCTCTGGCGCGAAGACATTCCCGCACGTCACCGGCAGCGCTCGATCGTAGATCTTTTTCACCACGTACTGGTCAATGAACTGGCGATCTTCTGCTACCAAGCAGGTGTCAACGTATTTTCCAAATTGCTTGATGTGCATTCCGCGATTCAGAATGTCCTTCAATGGCTCCTCGAAAAAATTTCCGAGCGAAACGTGAATGTACGGACACGGCATCACGTCGCCGTACTTGGTGATGGAGACCATCCGCTTGACTGCGATGCAACCCAGGTTCAACCCATACGACGGCGTGAGATGCGTGAACACGTTGTATTTCTTTTCGAGTTCACGAATGTAATCCATATCCGCGCGATCCACGAGCGCGTCGAAATGGCCTTGCCACGCGCCGACGGGCTTGGCATACGTCACGAACACGCCGACGCCCTTGCCGTTCAAGAATTCGACGAAATCAATAAACTCTTGCGAACGAACGCGCTGCTTCCACACAACGGTCTGGACGATGATATTCAGCCCCGCCGCCTGCGCCGCGTCAATCGCGCGCATCGCGCGATCATAGGAACCGGGCTTGCGCCTGAACTCGTCATGTTCTTCCGCCGATAGACTATCCAGACTCAACTGGATTTTGTCCACGCCGATCTCTTTCAAGTGCCGAGCGCGCGCGTGATCCAAGAACCAGCCGTTCGTATCCGACGTGATGTAGAATTTCTGCGGGTCAAGCGCCTTGACAATGTCATCGAAATCTGGGAACACAAGCGGCTCACCGCCGGTGATGACGATGTGCGCCAAGCCCATTTCATCCGCCTGACGCCCCAGTTCCGCGACATCGGCGGGAGTGAAGCAACGCGCCTGCTTTTTGCCTTGAAACGGTTTGATGGAACAATGTACGCACTTGAAGTTGCACGTGTAATCGTACTGAAATTGGAGAATGGCGATGCTCTCGCCGCGTTTGACTTTATCATCGAACCGCACGATTTTTTCATAGACCTGCGGTTTGGCTTGCTTCAGCGCGTCCCGTTTTTGGGACTCGCTGGTTTTCAATTGTCCAGGTTGCGCGGACATGTGATTTATCTCCTTGCTCTCATGTTGTCGCATAAAGCACAGTTTCGCTAATGAACGAAGTGTAATTTCGCAAGAAAAAGCGATAACCCAGATGCAAATCTGCCAAGTAGAGCGGAATATCCCATATGTGATTGGGTGCGTGATACACACAGATTCCAAGATCGGGCTTGTTTTCTTTGACAAGCATTTCGGCGCCTTGCAACGCTTCCAATTCTACACCTTCCACGTCCATGCTAATAAATGTTGGCTTGAAGCCAGGTATCGCACGATCCAACGAAACACACTGGATGATGCTCTCACCTGTCTCCGATATCATACTGTTGATCTTATCGCCCCCAGCAAAATGAAGTTGCATTTCGTGGCTAAAGACTCCGCATGGGAAGGCAACCACCTCGTGCGCCATTTCGTGATGGTGGGCACACAAATATCGCGTCAGCAACTCAAAGTTATACGGATCAGGTTCAAAGCAGGCAACTGCGTCAACCTTGCCGGACAGAGTGTTGAGCCGCATCACCGTATCGCCGTTATACGCCCCACAGTTTACAAAGCGGGAATATCCTTTCTTCAGGTTGATGTCTTTCGGGAAATATTGATCTTCCAACGCGCAGTCAGGAATACGAATTGGCATCTTGTGCATATGCGTCTGAATCACGCGAAAAAATATTTCGCGGCTCAAATCATCGGTCCAAAGATCGAAACACGCCATGATCCGGTTCTGGTTGTTCAAATAGTAATCCCATCCTTGCGCCTCCAGTTCCTTTGGTGTATGTAAGAGATGATATTCGTATATTTCCGTCGCCAATATCACATTCTTGAATCCTAAACCACGCAAGCAATTGAAAATCTCTTTGTGATATTCCTTTTTCCCAACCGTGACGACGACAACGGCATCTGCTTTCTCTTCCGCCGTTGGCGTATATTCGAGAGGAGAAAAAGCAGGAACTCCCAAATGGGTATCGCCACATTTGAATTTGCGGTCAAGCACCGCGTATGCCTCAAGTCCGTATTTCCTCAAAACGAAAACCGAGAAGGTGATAAATCCGTCCCCCCCCCCGTATGCAAAGATCTTTTTGTTACCGAGCAAATCGCGCACACTATGCGCCGGGTGGTACGGAAAAGACGCTTGCGTGAATAATTTCAAAAGCATTTCCCTGGAATCGTTCATTTAACCACTTCCAATCCATCCTCGCGCACAATCGCGATATGACGCACGCGCGGATATTTTTGCCGGACGATCCGCGCCACTTCGTCCGAATAACTCGCCGCCATCACGATCACTGCGTCCACCGGGTCCGCATCCAGCACATCCGGCGCGACGATTGGCAAATGCGTTGCCGGTGTATATTTGCCCTGCTTGAACGGCGCTGAGTCCACCACGTACTTGATCCGATCCGCCAACTGCGCCAACGCGATCACGGCGAATGCCTGATGCCC
>Ga0194126_10001014_pt1 | contig 47428 bp, 40 predicted proteins | sample TA2KigC150mmetaG_FD_148641 | JGI IMG/M metagenome (GOLD analysis project Ga0194126, IMG submission 148641) | Freshwater microbial communities from Lake Tanganyika, Tanzania - TA2015035 Kigoma Deep Cast 150m | ecosystem: Environmental > Aquatic > Freshwater > Lake | place: Tanzania: Lake... | reverse complement strand
TGCAAATCCATTCCACAGTACAATTCCATACGGCACCTCCTGGGCTAAGATTGAGATTCTTTCCCTGAAGCATATCAGATTTGTTTCTGCTTCGCTTCAAGGAGGTGCCTTTTAATCATTATCAATGATAAGTTTCTTGGCGCCCTGAACTACGCTGAGTTCAGGGCAGCCATGCACCCTATGTGGTGCGTGGCGCGCCCGGTCCGACTCGAACGGACGGCCTGCGGATTCGAAGTCCGACGCTCTATCCAGCTGAGCTACGGGCGCATTTGGGGTGAGTGAAGGGACTCGAACCCTCGACCACTGGGGCCACAACCCAGTGCTCTATCCGACTGAGCTACACTCACCACCGAAAAGATCATCGCAAAATGGCCAATGAACAATAATCAATTAGCAATTAAGAATCTAAGAAACAGGTCCCATTGCTAACGTTGCATTGCTAATTTTACAATTTGCATTGGTTTCTATGTCATGCATGGCGCGCCTGGAGGGATTCGAACCCCCGACCCACGGATTAGAAGTCCGTAGCTCTATCCATCTGAGCTACAGGCGCTTGGCGTCTAAATATATGACTTCCCTGAATTTTATTCAAGGCAAATTATAAGACTTAATTAGGCGGGTGTAAAGAGGCTTGATCTTTAAGAGGATAACTTTTTAAAAGAAAAAGAAATTTATTTACGCTGTCCTCTCAAACATTAATTTTAGTCCGGAAAAGAGTTGTTCTTTGGTAAAGGGTTTGGTCATATAGTAATTGGCTCCTAATTCATACCCTTTGAACATATCGACATCATCATTTTTAGCCGTAAGAAGAATGATTGGAATATCGCTTGTCTTAGGGTTGGTTTTAGCTTCTCTTACGACTTCCCAGCCATTCTTGTTAGGCATCATGACATCACAGATGATCAGGTCGGGTTTCCCTTCGTCCAACTTTTTTAATGCCTTTTCTCCATCTACAGCCTCTATCACTTCATATCCCAGCTTGGTCAGATGGATTTTTAGAAACTTCCGGATCACCTCTTCATCGTCAACAATCAAAATCCGTTTATTCATCTTTCATCCCTCCATTTTGGAAATTTTAAGGTAAATTGGGTACCCACACCTTCTGTGCTATCAACTTCAATCGTTCCTTCATATTTAGTGACGATACGGTAGACGATATTTAGCCCCAGGCCTGTCCCTTCGCCCATCTTTTTCGTCGTAAAAAAAGGATCAAAAATCTTTTTAACAGATTGGGCCGGAATCCCGACTCCATTATCACCTATTTTTATCTCAACAAAATCTTTGAGTGACCTACTGGAAAGAGTCAACTTGTTTCCCCTCCCATTCATCGCCTGAAAGGCATTGGTAATCAAATTGGTAAACACCTGTTGAATTTCGCCTGGATTGGCTTTTATCTTCTCAATAGGCTGATATTTTTTAATCACTTCCACGGAGGCAGATTTCGTCGTAAGTTGAACCATCTTCAATGAAGTTTCAAGAACCTCTTGAAGATCGACTGCACCCAACTCCTCTTTCTTGGCGGTTCGTGAATAGGACCGCAAGCCGTTGACAATCTCACCGATTCTTTGCCCGCAGGTCAGGATATCCATCAAATAATCCTTTTGCTTGGATGGATCCTCTTCCTCCAGAGCAATCTCAGCCATCCCAATAATCCCACTCAGAGGATTATTGATCTCATGGGCCACCCCTGAAGCCAATATGCCTATTCCAGCCAGTTTCTCCGATTGAACGAGTTGCTCCTGGAGCTTTTGTTCCTCGGTAACGTCTTTCACATATTCGATGAGGTAGAGTAAATTATCTTTTTCGTCTGACACAGGATACGAAAATATCTGCTGAACCCTTTCTGCTTCCGGAAATTTAAGAATGGCCGATGCCGGTTGCTTAGTCTCAACCGTCACCTGCAAAGGGCAACCCTCACAGGGAGAGGTTCTTTGATAATAGGCCTCGTAGCATTTTCTTCCAATCAGCCCTTGAAAGGTAGCAGCATGTCTCGCCGTGACGGCTTTATTCACACGGAGAATTGAAAAATCAGGAGATTGGATGGAAAGCTGGTCTCCGATGCCGTCGAAAATGGCCTCCAGGTTCCTCTTGCTCTCAATGATCTTTCTTTCAAGTTTCCTCTTCTCAGTGACGTCTCTAAAGATCATCTGGAAGAAAGATTCTTCACCCAATTCAATCCTCTTGATGGATATATCGGCTTCGAAGAAATCGCCTTCCTTTTGTCTTAAAGAAAGACCTTCAATCCTGCCCTCTCCCTTTTCAACGACTCCATCCAAATAAACCTTTGTCTTCTCAATCGCCTCCGGACCGAAAAGATCAAGAACCCCCTTTCCCAATAGTTCATCCTTATGATAATGGGTTGTCTTCTCTGCCTCTCGATTCACATCCGCTATTTGCAATGACGGACTTTTTAGAATCAGAATCCCCTCATTTGCATTTTCAAAGAGACCCCGGTACTTGTCCTCTGAAATGCTCAGCTCCTGATGCTTCTCTCTGGTTAATGTTTTAACGAGATAACCATAAAAGGCTGTCATGATGAAGATAAAGGGAATGCGGAGGGCATAGCTACTGCCCTCATCCGAAAATAAAAGCCCCCATGAATAGAGAAGAAATCCATAGAGGAGGGCAGTCGCACCTCCGATGAACATTAATAGCCTAAAATTTCGACTCAGTGATGCAAAGATGATGATCAGGAAAAAGGCGAGGTAAAAATCGGTGACCATCTTCTCGGAAAGATACATTCCGATTAAGATAAGCCCCGTATCCCCAATGACTAAGGGATAAAAGAACTTCGGACTCGAAAACCACCTATCAGGTAAGAAGGCTATAATAATATTTGAAAGGATGTAACCCAAAACAAGAAGGTGACTTAAATTTGGGTCTGCGACCTTCCCCCTTCCAAGAAGGATGAGATAAGAGGTGACGATAATAGCACCCCATCTGAGAAGAAGAATTATCCTTTTCTTATCACTCTCTTTCATAACAAGTAATAAATAGCAAAAAACATACCAAAATCAATAGGTTGGGAAATATTTCATCACGAACCACTTCTAACTATAAGAAATTTTTGACTTTGTTAAGTTGTCGGGAGTTGCCCATTTTCTCCCATTTTACTAAAATGTTGTTCGATTTTTTCCCATTAAATCGACATTTTGTGCATGGTTGAGGAGAGGGAGGAAATTTTTAGGTTTATTTATTTGGTTAAAAGAGGTTTGAAGGATTCAATTGGTTTAACTGCTCACTGGTCACCGATAACTGATTACTTATTCTTATAAAGAATGGTCGGGGCGAGCCGATTTGAACGGCCGACCTCCTGCTCCCAAGGCAGGCGCGCTAACCAGGCTGCGCTACGCCCCGACACTTCAAATCATAATCACAAATCTGCGGCTTGCTCCTCACTCGCCGAAACGGCCGACCTTCCCGACACACAGTCGGGATGCGCTAACCAGGCTGCGCTACGCCCCGATGGATAAATCAAATCCCAAACACCAAATTCCAATTTCCAAATAATAACCAATTGACCAATGTCCAAATGAGCAAATAACAATTGGCCTTAGATTTCTTTAACACATCCCTCAAAATATTCCAACAGGTCATAAGCCAGTGAAATTCTTTAAACCCTTTTTCAGTTTCCTTAAGGCTTTGCCTCTGTGACTTATCTTGTTTTTCGCTTCGAGGCTGAGTTGAGCCATCGTCTTCCCATATCGTGGAAGAACGAAGATGGGATCATATCCGAATCCCCTTTTCCCGACCTCCTTAAATCCTATTCTCCCTCTGCATGATCCTTCGGCTACCAACTCCCATCCTTCCGGTGATACCATCGCAATCACGCATTTAAACGCCGCTCCCCTCTTTGAAACCGGAATGCCTACCATTTCCTTCAGGAGTTTTTTCCGATTCTCCTGGTCCGATGCCCTGATTCCAGCATAACGGGCTGAATAGATGCCAGGGTTCCCACCTAAAACATCGACTTCCAATCCTGAATCATCTGCAATGGTTAATTTTCCAAGAAACTGACAATAAAAACGAGCCTTCTTCAATCCGTTTTCAATGAAACTGCTTCCATCCTCTTCTACTTCAGGAAGATCCTTATAATCGGTCAATCCAAGGATCCGAAATCCGAACCCTTTTAAAACGCTGCGAATCTCCCTTACCTTCCCCGGGTTTCTTGTCGCTACAATCAGTTCTAATCCTTTTGGGTTGATTACTCTTCTCCTTCAAGCATTTTTTTCTGAAATATTGTCAGTTTTTTAATTCCCTTTTCTGCAACCCGGATCAATTGATCCATCTCTTTTTTTGAAAAGACAGCATTCTCTGCCGTGCCCTGAACCTCTATAAATTTTCCGGAGCCGGTCATCACCACATTCATATCCACCTCTGCCCGGGAGTCCTCCGCATAATTTAAATCGAGCAGTATTTCCCCGCCCACCTTCCCGACGCTCACTGCGGCGACAGAGTCCTGGATAGGAATCTTTTTAATCAACCCTTTCTCAACCATTATTCGAAAGGCATCAACCAGCGCCACATAGGCTCCGGTGATGGAAGCGGTTCTCGTTCCTCCGTCCGCTTGAATCACATCGCAGTCAATCCAGATGGACCTTTCTCCGAATCCGGTGAGATCGGTCACTGACCGCAGTGAACGGCCGATCAGTCTCTGGATTTCAAAGGTTCGGCCGCTTCCTTTCCCCGTATCTCTTGGCGTTCGGGTATTGGTTGAGCGGGGAAGCATTGAATATTCTGCCGTAACCCATCCCTTCCCTGTATTTCTTAGAAAGGGTGGCACCCTCTCTTCCACACTGGCCGAGCAGATCACCTTTGTATCTCCCATCTCAATCAGGACCGACCCCTCGGCATGCTTCATATAATTTCTTGTGATCTTCAATGGCCTTAAAGCCTCTAACTTCCTTCCGTCCGGACGTTTCACTGGCTCTCTCCTTTGGTTTTGTAAAAGGTCAATGGGTAAAGGTTACGGTGATCGTCTATTAATTATTACCTAACCGTTACCGATAACCGAAACGGACCTCGTTACCCTTACCGTTAGAGTTCTTGAATTGATCTGACCCAAAATATATTTTTCATAACTCTTATTTCCATTATACCTAAAACTTTTCCCTTTTGTAAAATGGCCCCCTTTCAATCTCCGGAGAAATCAAGCAATATGCAACTCCATGTGCCTTCTCCATTCTTCCAGGGAAGCGGTTTTGATGAAAGGTTTTGCCTCTTCCTCGGTCATCGTCGGATTCTGGTGTTGAATCCCAAAGAATTTACACATCGCCGTGAAGAGATATGTATTGTCCACATGCCTGTTCAGGTCCAACTGGTTTGCCTTATGGCCAAAGGAGAGAATGATCTGGTCTTCCCCAGTATGATTGGTCGATGTAAATCCCACGTTCCCTCTTCGGATAACAGCCTGACCCTCCACCATCGCACCCCTTCTTTTTGGATAGAGGCTATGGGCCAGGATCTCTCCCATCACGGCATCCGGTTGAATCACGTAGTCTCCGGGGAAGGGTTTATAATCGGGCTGCATCGCAGCCTGGATCGTGGAAGCCTCTTCATCCGTGATCCTGAAAGTAGTGAAATGCTCGAAGATATCTTTGATCTCCGCCGGCGTCATCTCTTTTTTCAAGCGTGTCTTGATCAATTCGAAGGAAGCCTTGATGGTCTGATATTTCTTCAACGCTTCGGTGGAATCATTATATTCAGGGCCCGTGCCATTGATCCCCCAGCCTGAAGTCCCGTGATCGGAGGTGACGATGACCAGAGTTTTAGGATTGACTTTGAGATACTCATCGATGACACCCAATATCAGATCGAGCTCATAAGTATCGAGGATCGCTGCCCAGGCATCATTCGAATGATTGGCATGGTCTATCCTCCCAGCCTCCACCTGAAGGATAAATCCTTTTGGATTTCTTGAAAGTTTCTGCAAGGCAATCCTCGTCATTTCCGGCAGTGTTGGCTGCTTCTTCCCCAGTTCGGGTTGATTGAGTCTGTCCAAATAATAGCTCATATGCGAGGAGCTGAAGATGCCTAAAATGGGTTTGGAAGAGGAAAGGAGCTCTGTTGAAAGAAGATTGGCCTTCTCTCTCACCACATCGTAGCCTGAATCGGTGAAGGCCTTAAAAAGATCATTTTTGTCTTTTCTCCTCGAGGAGTCGAAAAACCTGCTGCCGCCGCCCATGAGGACTTCCGGCTTGAACTTTAGAAAATCCATAGCGATCTCATCTTCAGCATCCCTCTGCAATTGATGCGATACCCATGCTGCCGGGGTTGCATGGGTTACCCTTGTTGTCGTCACCAGACCGCATCCATAGCCTTGCTCTTTGACAAGTTCCATAATGGTTTTAAGCGGCCTGCGATCCGGAAGGGAGGCCAGCACTCTGTTTAATGTTTTAACTCCAGTGGACCAGGTAACCGACGCAGGGGCAGAATCCGTTACAATGCTTGAAAGGCTGTCCGTGGACATGTAACCGACCACAGAATTGGGATCTTTCATCCTCGAATAAAAATTCGTCCCCTTATCTCCATAAACCCTCGTCCTGACCTGGTGCATCCCCTTGATGACACCCAGGGGCATCCCATCCCCTACGAGAAAGATCAGCCCTCCTCCTCCGGATGTTGAAAACACCTCAGAACTTTCCCCGCGTCTCGCACCGGGGAGCAAGGCACCGATCGCCCCTGCCCCCATGATCTTCAACATCTCTCTTCTGCTCACGCCCGGCAAATATTTTTCATAATCTCCCCCTGCTTTTTTCATAAAGACACCTCCTTTTCTCCCCTTCTCCAGGAGAGAAAAATAGCGATCAGACCAATCACTAAAAGTATCTGCCAGACATCCTGAATGCCTTCAAGAGAGGGGCCTTTGATTGCTTCCGGTGCCCCGGAAGTTTTTAAGGCCACAACCATCTCCGCAAAGGCCACACCAATGACAATTCCCAAATTCCTCGCCAGGGCTAAAAAGCTCGAAGCAACACCCACGTGGGTCTTGGGAAGCGATCCCAGGATGGCACTATTATTGGCCGGGTTGAAAAATCCGATTCCTACTCCAAGGATCACATGTCTTACTAAGATTTCATAATCACTCGCCCCTTCCCTAAGGAACACAAAAGAGAATATGGTCAGAGAGGTAACTATCAAACCAAGGGTTGTGGGAATTCTAACGCCGATCCGATCCGAAATCCTTCCACCGATAGGTGCAATCACCATCACCACCAGGGCTACCGGAAAGATGAGCATGCCCATCTTGGAAGGAGAATATCCTAAAAACATCTGTAGAAAGAAAGGGAGAACGAAGTTATGGGCGCCATTCATCCAGAAGGAAAAAAAGCTTGCCCCAAGAGAGGACAGGAAGGATTGGTTTTTAAAAATCCTCAAATCCACCAGCGGAGAAGAAGAACGATATTCTGTGATGAGAAATAATCCAAGGCAGACCAGGGCTAATACAATCCAGGCCCAGAACAGAGGTGTGGATTCCCATCCCACTCGATTCAGAAAGAGCAGAAGTGAGGTGACAAAAAGGAAGAAGAGGAGCGCGCCCAGAAGGTCAATTTGCTGCGAAGCTGTTTTTCGATCTCCCTTTAACACTTTTGAAGAAAGCAGGGTCCCGGCAATACCAATAGGAAGGTTGATCAGAAAGATGGATCGCCACCCTAAGTGCTCAACTAAAAACCCTCCGATCAGTGGACCGGTGATAAATCCCAGGGAGACAATGGAACCAAGCATCCCCAGGGCTTGCCCCCGGTCTTTCTCAGGATACGCGCTTGTGATGATCGCAGGGCCGATCGCCATCAATGCAGATGCTCCAAAGCCCTGAATCATTCTTGCCCCAATCAGGAAATAGATGGTGTGAGAAAAACCGCAGAGTCCAGACCCGATGGTAAAGGTTAAAAAACCTAACCAGTAGATCCTTCTCTGGCTGAAGAGATCAGCCAATTTCCCCATCAAAAGCAGACACCCTGTGATGATGATCAGATAGGCCATCATCACCCATGCCACAGTCTTTATATTGGTATTCAACGATTGAACGATCGTGGGTAGAGAGATGCTGACAATGCTAGCATCGAGTGTGGACATAAAGATGCCAATCGAAATATTCAGGGTTAACCACCATCGGTGTTCGATGCTGAGGGTGAACATAGGTAAAAGTTTAAACAAATTTCCATGCCTTATGCAAGGAAATCCCTAAATCTGGGTTGAAACATGGGGTAAGAGTGGTTATGATGTGATGTAAAATATTTCACAGGATTGGATCCCAAAAGGAGTTGAGTCGATGAAACAAGCAAATGAAAACAAAAAATTTACAGGCGGTTCAAAGTATGTGCTCGATGAAGAACTCGCCAAAATCGTTAACATCTCAATGGCACTTGAAATGCCCCTCCTGCTCAAAGGAGAGCCTGGAACAGGCAAAACCATGCTCGCTCATGCCATTGCCGAAGCCCTCCATATGAGGTTGATTGTTCTCAATGTCAAATCAAGCATGAAGCTGATCGATGCTCTCTATCAGTATGATACCCTTACCCGGCTCAACGATAGTCGCTTTGGAGATTCGAAAAGGGATGTGAGTAACATCGAAGAATATATCCGGATGGGTAAAATCGGACAATCCTTCGTATCAGAGGAAAGGGTGGTCCTCTTAATTGACGAAATTGACAAGGCGGATACCGATTTTCAGGATGACATGCTCGATGTGCTCGACCAGATGGAGTTTGACATCATTGAAATCGACAAAACCATGAAGGCTAAAAACCGGCCGGTGATTATCATCACCTCCAATGCCAAAAAAGACCTTTCCGACCCATTTCTGGGACGGTGCAATTTCCATCACATCGCTTTCCCTGAGCCTGACATGATGAGAAGGATTGTGTCGGTCCATTTCTCCGATATTGATAAAGAGCTGCTGGAAAGCGCTATCAGGACATTCTATCGCCTCAGAGAGATCAAGGGAGTTGAAAAGAAACCCGCGACCAGAGAATTGATCAACTGGATCAGGGCATTGAGATCGGATCCCGATTTTCGGGTGAAGGATCTGGTCAAGGGGGAGGTCCCCTATCTCGGCGTTCTCTATAAGAAAAGCCCTGACTATGTCGTAGCCCAAAATGCCGTAACAAGGTTTAGAGCCTAATAAATAGATTGCGGATTTCGGATTGTGGATTTCGGAATTATTAAACAGATATTCCAATATTCCACTATTCCATTATTCCATCGGTAGATTATGTTCGTCGATTTCTTCTACCTACTCAAAAAAGTGGGCATTCCTGTTTCGCCGACCTCATTTTTAAGGCTTCAAAAAGCCCTGAATATGGGGCTGGTCAATTCTGTGGATGACTTCTATACGGCTGCCCGCTCGATTCTCGTAAAGAGCGAAAGATACTTCGATCTCTATGACCAGGTCTTTGCCCATCGCTTCCAGGGAGTCGAGTTAAAGGAACCGGATATTGTCGAACTCTCGGAAGTCGCCCGTTCTCTTCTCGAAGAATGGCTGAAAAACCCAAAAGAACTGGCAAATCTCCTCGGCATCAAGGAGGAAGATCTAAGTAAATTGACCCCCGAAGAGCTTATCCAGTATTTCCTCGATCGCTTAAAAGAGCAGACCGAAGCCCACCATGGTGGAAGCAAATGGATCGGAACAGGAGGGACTTCTCCCGTAGGCCATTCAGGATATCATCCTGGTGGAATGCGGGTTGGAGGTGTTTCCCGAAATAAGTCAGCGGTCAAAGTGGCAATGGAACGAAGGTACCGGGACTATTCCCAGGATGGCCCGCTCACCGAAGCTCAGATGGGAGAAGCCCTGAAACGTTTAAGGAACATGGTCCCCCATGGCCCCAAGGACAGGGTCAATATTGAAAAGACGATTTACGAAACGATGAAAAATGCGGGCGAGATCGAGATCATATTCGATCAAAGCCTGAGAGATCGGCTCAAGGTAATTCTCGCAATAGATAATGGCGGATGGTCCATGGACCCTTATATAGGAATGGTCCAGACTCTCTTCAACTATGCGCGGTCACAGTTTAAAGACTTAAAAACCTTCTATTATCACAATACGATCTATGACCACCTATGGGAAGACCCCCAGAGACGGTTCAAACCTTTTTCTGTGGATGAATTGGTTCGTCTCGATCCTGAGACAAGATTTATCATTGTTGGGGATGCAAGCATGGCCCCTTATGAACTGATGTCCACGGACGGTTCCATCTATGTCGGTGAGAGATCAGGAAAGCCAAGCTATATGAGGCTCCAGTTCATTGCCCAAACCTTCCCCCACTCAGTCTGGCTCAATCCGGTGCCCCAGGGAGATTGGCCCTACACCAGAACCATCCTCCACATTCAGGAAATCTTCCCCATGTTTGAGCTCACCCTCGACGGCCTCGAAAAAGCAGTCATCCAGCTCATGAAAAAATAATGGGTCAACGGTAATTCAAGGACCATCAAGTCAGTCCATTCTTGAACACACCTGAATAGATGGCCCGCTATCTTCATAGGGGGAACAGAAATCAGCCCCCAGAACCATTCCTGTTTCTTTCAGATTACAGAACTGAAGCCTTGACTAATCTGTTGCTTTAGATAGAATGGGCCTAAAAAATAACAGTCATCAGGGTCATTGGTAGAATTGGAAGCCTCAATAAGTCCAGCCCTCAGTCCTAATAATTTTTTTGTTGACAAAAGGTATCAATTGATACCATAATGGTTATGGATCGACCCTCTCACAAAGAAATCAACCGCAAGATAAAACAGGCAAAGGAAGCGGTATCAGGCGGTCAATTTTCTGTCTTGAATCCGGTTAGTGTCTCTGCTGATGTATTAAAATTAGGGTTTACCATTGAAGGTATTTCAAATATTCTCACCAATCTTTTGAGCGAGATAACACCTGATGATTATGCTGGAAGTTATCCACCACAAAAGTCGTATGAAAGCGACATTCTTGATTGCGAACTCTTTACTTTTCGATGGGTAAGTAAGCATTTGGGAGAGATAATCTATTTGAAATTTGGCTTCAAAGGACAATGGATGTGGGTTGTATCATTGCATGAGGATAGAAAGGAAAAAAACGGGTGAATAATATGAAAGATATAAAAATAGAATGTCCGAAAGGACATGGGAAAATGGTGGTAAGAAAAACCGTAGAAAAAATCGATTTTCGGGGTGTTGGCATTAAATGTCCCGTGGAACAATATATATGCAGGGTGTGCGGGACAAAAGCGGGGACTGCGGAACAAACAGATACAATTCAGAAAACGATCGCCAACATATACCGCAGGGCAGTCAACCTTCTAACGGGGGAGGAAATCGTTGAGAAGAGGAAGCGATTAAGCTTGACTCAGGAGGGTCTTGCGAAGCGCATGAATGTTGGAATTGCAAGTATCAAAAGGTGGGAAGGCGGCACGATTCAGAGCAAATCGATGGACCATGCTCTCAGGATTGCTCTTGGAGGTCAAAACGTTGGAGATAGTTGTACCGGGAATCGGGCTTTTTCAATCCCCAGGATAAAATTGGTGGTTAAAGAATTTGAGTCCGTTCTTGGCAAACATATTCTTAAAAAAAATGATAAGATGCTGTTCGCCGCAAAATACCTGTGGTATGCGGACATGGTTGCACACCGGGAGACTGGGGAAAGCATGACCGGAGCCACCTATGCCGCACTTCCTTACGGGCCCCAGCTCAATAATTATAAGGACTTAATTGAAGACATCATAAAAGTCAATGAGACGAAGGCCGAAACCCTTACCCCGGAAGAAAAAAGAATAATTACCCGCATCGCCCTGAAATTTCCAGAAGAACGAATGGTTTATGATGCGGCTCATAAAGAAAAAATCTGGAAGAAACAACCCAATGGAGCAATCATTCCGTATACCGATTCGACGGAGTTAACAGGCATTTAAATATTTCTTCAAAAGAGCGGGCTTTCTATTCTCGCTCCTAACGGATTGTAGTAATGAGTGAAAGATTTCAACAGAGCTGATGGAAAAGCAGGTTGTATCAAAAAAGAGAGTCACTGATCATGGTGAGGTGTATACCGGCAGGCGGGAAGTCAATGCCATGCTTGATCTTGTGAAGCAGGAAACTGAGCGGATCGAGTCACGGTTCCTTGAACCTGCGTGCGGCACAGGTAATTTCCTGACAGAAATCCTAGAACGGAAACTGTGCATCCTTGAATCACGTTACAGTAAGAGTCCATTAGAGTATGAGCGGAATGCCATCCTTGCTGTGTCTTCTCTCTACGGTATCGATATTCTGGAAGATAATGTCGTTGAATGTCGCAAGCGTCTTTTTGTAATTTTTGACCGCCATTACAGTAGCCTTTTTAGAAAGGAATGCCTTAATACGGTCAATTACATCCTTGGGCGTAATATTATCTGGGGGGATGCCCTCACCCTGAATACGGTAGGTGAAAATCCGCAGCCGATTGTATTCTCCGAATGGTCGCCGGTCAATGGCAGTATGATCAAACGCAGGGACTTTGCTTTTCATGAATTATTTTACTATGGCGAAATAAGAGAATTGCCCCTTTTTTCTGATCTCGGGGAGAAGGCCTTTATTCCTACTCCGGTAAAGGAGTTTCTCTTAACTCACTACCTGAGGCTCGTCGATGTTGAACAGAAATAATTATAACCCCGATGTATTGACCTGCCTGGCCAATCTGAGCAGCGATGAGGTTTTCACGCCGCCTCAACTGGTGAACCAGATTCTGGACTTGATTCCAGAGGGAATCTGGAGCGATAAGAATGCTCGGTTTCTCGATCCATTCTGCAAGACGGGGGTGTTTCTTCGGGAGATTGCCAAACGTTTGGATGTAGGACTGGAACAGAAGATCCCCGACAAGCAGAAAAGGATCAACCATATTTTTAACAACCAGCTTTTCGGGATTGCCATCACTGAGTTGACAGCCTTGCTCTCCCGTAGAAGCGTTTACTGCTCCAAGACGGCCAACGGGAAATACTCTGTATGCGAAACTTTCGATAATCCGCAGGGCAACATCCGCTTTGAGCGGATTGACCATACATGGGAAAATGGGAGATGTGTTTCCTGCGGAGCAAGCCAGCAAGAATATGACCGGGGCGGAGAGCTTGAAACCCATGCCTATAAGTTCATCCACACTGAAAATCCAGAGGAGATATTCAATATGAAATTTGATGTGATTGTGGGAAATCCACCATATCAGTTGAGTGATGGCGGTCATGGCGCAAGTGCTATCCCTATCTACCATAAGTTTGTGCAACAGGCGAAAAAACTAAATCCACGGTATTTAACCATGATCATCCCCTCGCGATGGTTTGCAGGTGGTCGAGGCCTAGATGACTTTCGCACAGGATAATCTTAGAGATGGGACATGGGGTCAGGGGGGACCTTGACAGAAAAAGGGCAAGAGGGTCGCTCTGGTGCCGGGCAACGGTAACTCGGTATAGGGTACAAAGATGGTCTATTGTTTCCAGTTGACCAGGAAGATTCCGGCGGAGACCATGGGAAGCCCTACCATGAGAGAAAATGTGAATTCTTCTTTGAGAAAGAGAGTGCTTTTCAGGAGGATCTATCGTTCCGGCTCACTGATCGCAAAAACTCTTCAGGCGTCATTGCTCTGACAGAAAGCAATTTCCTAAAGTGTAATGCATCCCAGCTTACAAATACAGCCCCTCCAAGCATGGAAACATTAACGATATTTGCTACAAGGGCATCTCCGAAACTGGCTTTCTGGTAAATCATCTCCATTACTGCTCCCACTGAGGTTTCTGGAAGAAAAATATCCATCTCGCTAGATGGGATGATATCTACACGGTATTTCTTAGGGAAATAATAAAACAGCTCCAAGATCTGTTGTCGGTTTAGATTAAAAGATAGGATACCGCATACTTCAAGAAGGTTGATGATACTCGTTACCCCTCTTCCCTGCCTCATTACAAAATCCAGAAAAAGGCGGTTGATCTTGTAATTGCGGTCTCGATGATACCGGAGATCAATAATAAATACATTGGTATCAATAAAGAGACTTACCTTTTTCTTGTCCAATTCATCGCCTCCTTGACATTTTTAAACCTCGGTCTGGTCTTTTTAAGGGCGCTCTCTATATCCTTCCATGCATCTTCAGGTGAACGCAGGGAACTCTCAGCCAGCGATACAGAGGTCATAGGGGATATTAATGCAAAAGGTCTCCCCCTTAACGTGACGATCACCTTCTCTCCCCTTGAGACCGTTCGCATTGCTTTACCGGTTTGGTTCTTCAGATCCTTAGCAGTCATCGTCCTCATGGCTTCCTCCAAAAATAGCTACTTTGGTAACATTATAGCTACTTAAAAATTAAACTGCAATAAAAAAAGAAGGGGAGGGGAGTGTATTATCTGTGTGTCAGGGTGGATATCGGAATATGGGCAGAGTGATGAAAATGGATTATAGGGCAAATGGTGAAGTCGTTTTTAGAGCCCTGAGAGTTCTAGGCCCTGACTCTATGAGATATCCTAACCGATGGGACATTCGAGGGTGGTATCAGGAAAAAGAGGGTCTTCGTGGAAGTGAGTGGGTAAAATTATATCTCCTTGAGCATGCAAGTTAGAATTTTAAGTCGGAGATATTCCTCATCCCGAAGACCATAAGCTCTTCTCTGAAGGACGCGGATCTTATTATTAAGTCCTTCCACAAAACCCAAAGAGACTTTGTTTTCAGGTTTGCTGTATGCTGCAACCCCATCCCAGTGTCTTTCAATCATCTCAGCAAATCTCTCGTAAGGGACTAACCGTTGCCATTTCAATGAATCCTTCCAGTGGTCAAAAAACCGCCGTGCCCATCCTTCCGTCTGGTAACTCCATAACTGACCAAAGGATTCCTTCAACACATACGCCGTATGGAGCCGTTTGTTGGCCTTCAAGAGTTTTCTTAAGGCCTTGCGCCCATCCAGCGTCAAGTTCTCCTTGCTCGACAAAAGGGTGTACTTCTGTCCCTTTATATAGGAACGATCCTGACCGGAAAGCCTCGCATATTCCATCTTGCGCACCTTGTCCAGCGCCTCCCCCAGATGTCTCATCACATGAAACTTATCAAAGAGAATGGCTGCTGTGGGGACGTTGCTCCTCGTCGACTTCTCAAAGGCCTTCCACATGTCCATCACAGCCAACCGAATCTTCTTGGCCTTCCTGTCCCCAAGCCATTGGTAAAATCGATCCAGACTCTGTTCCGATCGATCCTCCCCTCCATACCAGATCGGGCGTCTCCGCTCCAAGTCACTCACCACAATCCGACACCGATGCCCCTTACAAGGGGCCTCGGTGTCAGGCAACGGTAATTCGGTATTTCTTGTTAAAGATCGTTTCACAATAGTATGTTAGAGAATGGATGAGATGTAGAATGAAATTTAAAATGTGACCCTGTCCCTTATTTATCAGGTGAGGACAATAACCCCTTCTTTTTCGGCGGATTGATTCAGTTTGGCGTCGTGGCTTGAAAAATAGATATCTATCCTTATTCGGTTCTTGAGATGAATAGCTGAGGCAAGATGAATGGAGTCGAAACCTCTAAGAAGATATTTTTCTGCAATATCACCCGCTACCCTGATCAATCCATCCGTAACCTCAATCAAATAGTAACTGTCCCAATCCCTGTTAAAATCCGAAACGACTCCTCTCAGTAAGTTTAGAGGAAACCCATCTTCTTTCTGTTTTCTCGCGAAGGCAGACCGTGCCTCTGCATAAGCTACTTTTGAAGTCGAAATAACCGCTGCCTTTTGGGCAATGTTTCTTATTTCCTCAGAACCTACTTCTTCAACGTATAATTTAACCAGGGAGCTTGTATCGAGGTAAACGATCATCTTCTGTCTTCCAGAACCATCTCAGAAACGGTCTTCCCCTTTATTTTAATAGGGCGATGGCTTCCCGTAGGTTTACCCCCTTTCCATGAGGCAAACCCCTCTTTTACCAGAGAAAGGAGTTTTGAATCCTCTTCCCCCCGTTCTATGGGTAAGATAGTCGCAATCACCTGGTCTCTTTCGGTGATCAGGATCTTTTCGCCCTTCTTTACTTCTCTCAGATAATAACTCAGCCTATTTTTTAGTTCTTTGATCCCTGTGGCTATCATAGCTACATTTTATATTAAGGTAGCTACCATTGTCAAATGAAATTATCCTGAGAAATTAGGAAAGGGCAACGGTAATTCGGTATTTCTTGGGAAATCTCCCCCAGCCCCTCCTTTTCAAGGAGGGGTATAAAAGATGAAAGGGTCAATGGTAATCCGGAATTGGCGTTTGGGATGCTATCCTGAAAGTAGATCCATTCAAGGACGGTCTATTTTCTCCAGTTGACTAGGAAGATGCCAACGGAAACCATGGGAAGGCCCACCATGAGAGAAAATGTAAATTCTTCGCCTATGAAGAGAATGCCGGAGAGAACGCCGAAGATGGGAGTGAAGAAGGTGAAGGCGCTGAGCCGGCTCACGGAATACTGATGGATTAATTTGAACCAGACAAAATAACTGATAAACGCCACGATCACCGATTGATAAAAAAGCGAAGCAACGATGGATGAGTTGATCTGATAGACCCACGTTGGTTCAAGGATGAGGCTGACGACAAATAGAATAGGAATCGAGAAGAAGAGCTGATAAAGAAAGGTATGAATCGGTTCAACTTTCCCCGCCATGAATCTCTTGATGTAAAGGGTGGTTGCTCCCCACAGCATTCCTGCAATAATCTCCAGAATATCGCCAATGAGCATATTGGGTTTGGCAGTTTTCGGCTTTCCATAAAAGACAAAAACGATCCCCATAAAAGCACCGGCCAAACCCAGGGTTTTCAGGACAGTCAGCCTGTCCCCACGAAGGAAGAAATGGGCACCCACAGCCACTACAAAGGGGCTCAAGTAGACGAAGACGACGGATCGAGCCGAATCCGTATAGAGCATCCCGAAATAGATGCAGGCGAATTCCAGGCCAAATAAGAGGCCCACGATCACACCGTGGAACAGCCGGATATCGGTGTGGAATAATTTTTCTCCTTTTCTGAGGCAATAGATCGCGCCGCAGACCGAGGCGATGAGCGAACGCAGGGTTGAGGCGAAGACCGGAGAAATTCCCTCATTGGAAATTTTAATGGCGGAGTAATTCAATCCCCACAGGAGCGTTAAGATAAGGATAACTAAAATGGCTTTCAAATCTAAATAATCTCTGCTCTCGGAAGAACTCATCGAATTGGATTCCACAGTGCTTTCTAAGAAAGTAGATTGCTAAATGTAAATTGAAAGAGCAACTATTCTTTTTGAAGGGTTCTTTTCGACCCTCTTAAAGAAGAGAGAAGGATCGATGAAGTGTTTAGAGTGAAAGTTATTTTATCCGGGCATGACTATCTGCTTTGTATGTCATGATCCGATCTCACGGATCGGTATCTTGTTCATCTGGAGTCCGAGGGGTTCAGGTGGAATTCCCATGCTCAGGCCCAGGAGCTGAGGATAGAGGATGGAGGGAAGAGGATGGCCTGAACCTCTCCGAGAAAGAATCATCTGTTGAACGGTATCGAACTGGATCTGGCAATAGGTACAGGCGGTACAGAGGTAATCCGCGCCTGACGCTTGTCCATTGTTCAGTTTCTTTAGTGTCATCTCTGTTGATAGCTCATCATTGCTCCCCAACAGAGGAGCGCCACAACATTCGAGTCTCATCAACCAGTCAATACTTTTTGCCCCGGTTACTTCCACCAAACGATCAAAGATGGAGGGATTCCCGGGATCATCAAACTGGACAACCTGGCTTGGCCGTAAAGCATGACATCCGTAGTGAGCGGCAATGTTAAGCCCTTCAAAAGGTTTTTCGACCTTCTTCCGGATCGTTTCGACTCCTACCTCTTGATCAAGAACGGACAGGAGATGCTTTATCTCAATCTTTCCTTCGTAGGAAACACCCTCCTGCTGAAGAACCGCATTCACTTCCTTCTTAAGAGAGGGATTCTCTTTAAGTAAAAAGTCTGCCTTTTTCAGTGCTCCATAGCAACACTGGCACAGAGTCATCACATTCAGGTTCTTCTTTTCTGCGAGAGCAAGATTTCTTGCCGACGCCAGAAGAAAGGTTTTAAAATCGATATTCCGCAGAGGATACCCGCAGCAGTTAAACTCCTCGATATCCATCAGCTCCACACCAAGCCGCTCCAAAACCGCCCTGGAGGAGGTTTCATATTGTTGCAATCGAATGGGAATCTGGCAACCTAAAAAGAGTGCGTATGTCATCATATCTTCTCTTTCGTGTATTTGATGGCTGAATTCTTCAACTCATACAGCACGTCGGTGACGGATACCCCCCTGGGGCACTGCTCCTGGCACTGATAGCAGGTGAGGCAATCCCAGAGCATATTGGAGCCAATGGCCAGGTCCTTCAGCCCTAATCCGGCGGCATGCATGATCTGATGGGGCAGAAGCCCCAGGGCCTCCTGTGGGTTTTCATAATGTCTCACCACCGGACAGACGGTCGTGCAGGTCTGACAACCGAAACAAATTGAAAAGTTTTTTGCCTGGGCAGAAAGGTCCAGCCCACTTTTAAATTTTTCATCCACAGGGGTCAGGTGAAGGATTTTGTCTTTCTTCTTCATTGAATCGCATTGAGATGAAATGGCCTCCCTTGCCTGGATGAGGGGCTTTTCGTAATCTCCCTGAACCGCCTCTGCCTTCATCAACCCCCGATAAAATGAGAGAGGTGAGAGAACCGAAAGTTCGGGAATTCCTCTTTGGATGAGAAGCTCTCTGACTCTATTCCACAAATTCTGCAGATTGATCCCCACCGGACAAACCACTGTGCAACGGTAACAATTGGTGCAAAGATAGACGCCTTCCTGAAGACCACGAATCTCCTGTTCGGTAAGCGGGTTGCCGGAAGCCAGAGCCTTGATCGAGGCGACTTTTTCGGAGGGGAGGATATTGATGTTTGGAATCCCTTCAAAAGCGATTGCAACAGAACAGTGGGAACTGCACATGGCACAATGGGTGCAAGCGTCCAGTTCCATGAGTTGAATCATGGAGAGGTTCTTCCCCATCCAGCTTCTGGAAAAACGCCTCGAGTGAATCAGCGTTTTACACCAATGGAGAACTTTGTCGGAAAAGCTTAAGTTCATTTTTCCCCCATAGCAGCCTTAACCAAAACAACGAGAGGGCTGATTAGGATATGAAACATTTTACTGAATGGAAGATAGGCAACCAGAGCCCCTGTCAGTATCGCATGGACATACCATCCATAGGGATAGATCATCTCCCAGCGGATAGGAATAAGGCCGAGAAGGAGCGAAACAGGATAGCCTATAAAAGATGGAAGCGCCTTTGAAAGGGGGATGCCCGTTTGAAGAATCCTCATTCCCTCTACCCAAAACCCTGTCAACAGGATCGCTCCGATCAAACCCAGGACTACATAATCCTGGCCGCCCGTGACCAGCTTCTGGCTCTTTCCCTGTAGGCGCCTCATGATCGCGAACATAGCTCCAAGGATGATGCATAATCCCAGAAAATCGTTGATGAACGCAAGAGGAGGAAAATTTTTATCGAGCAGCACCGCCACCTTCTCGTTCATCGGAAAGAGAGTGGAAAGGATAAGAAGTGTCAATCCAATCAGAAACCGGATAAAGATGGGAAGGTAGATGAGACTATGAATCGTCCAGCGACCTACACCTTCCTTCAAGATACTTCTGAGCAGGAGAACATCCACAACAAAGACCTTGAGGATGGTCCATATCTTCCTGGAGAAGACGATCTGCCAGGCTTTTTCTCCAAGGTAGGAGAGCTTTTCACGGCCAGTAAAGGAAGGATCGACCATCGTCCCCTGAAACCAGAAGGCGAGCGTGCCTCCAATCCCAAACAGAAAAAGGAGAACGGAAACGATTGAGACCGGATCATTAAGAGACACCGAACTGCTATGACATCCCATGCAGATCACACTCTTTGCCGGAAGCACACGAACCGGAGCTCCCACCTTATTTTCAGGAAAGTGACATTTCTTGCAGGCTTCGTGATTTTTAAAATCGGCAAACAGATGGGAAGTCATCTTGACAGGCGCGCCATCTTTGATCTTGGCTAACAAAATCCGACCTGTCTTAGGATCCTTCCTCACCTCTTTGGATTCATGGTGGCAGGCCTCACAGTTGACGCTCCGATGAGGGTCATGCGCGGTCCCCTCACCATGGTATCCATGGCAGGAGACGCAACTGAACTGTAAGGTTCGATGAGGTGAGGAGGCAATTCCCTCATGACACTGGACACAGGCAATTCTTCGATGGATGGTCTTTCCGTATTCTTTCGGGTCAAGATAAACAGAGACCGTTTTCCCATCGACCTTCTTTTCCACATCCTTCTTTCCGTGACAATCCATGCAGAAGAGAATCGTCGTAGCAATGCCCTCATTGCTGTTGAGATTGGGCTGGCGATGGCAGCGCAGACATATCTTCTTTTCCGCCTCCATCATCTCTTCATCGGTCATTCCTCGGGCAAAAGAAAGGGTCGGGAGCATCCCACAGAGGATCAGGATGAGGAAAAGAAAGAGAAGGTCTTTTCTCACCTTTCGCCTCTTTTTCTCTTCAGGATGTCGATTTAACTCCTCCCACTCCAGAGGATGATGCTCCATGATCTTTTTAGCTTCCATCTGACCCGTAAAGATGGACTTGTCCATTGGAAAGACGCTGGCGCGGAGATGTCCATTGAAGATATGGACAACAAAGATAAACCCCATGGCCAGAAGCGCCTCATCGCTGTGGATCGTATAAGCGATATTGAACCAGAAGCCAGGCAAAAACCCGGAGAAAAATTCCGGGAACCAGAGCAAGAGGCCGGATCCCCCGATAAAGGTGATTCCCCAGAAGACCGCCCAATAATCAAATTTCTCCCAGTACGTAAACCGGCCAAATTGCGGCGGAGATCCCTTTCCCAAAAAGTAGAGAAGGTGCTGGTAGAGATCTCGAAAATCTTTTAGTGAAGGAACCATGGAATGGGGCCCCAATAACTTCCCTTTTAATATAACAAGGTAATAGCACACATAGAGCAGATGGAGGGCGAAATAACCGAAGGTGATCCCGGCGAACCACCGATGAAACAGTCCGGCTCCCTTTACCCCTCCCCAGAGAAAGATCAGCCCCTGCGCCCAGAAGGCCTGCGGGTATTTGAGGGGAAGCCCGGTTAAAGCCAGGCCTAGAAAGGTGATCATCATCACCAGGTGAATAAACCGATGAAAAACATTAAATCGCCAATAGACTTCTCTCTGATCTTCCTTCATGGACATAAGGCTAATTCCTTTTTAACCATTCGTGAACTTTCCTGAGAATCCAGACCAGGGTGTGAGAGTAAAAGAAAGCAAGCACCGCAAAGACGATGATTCCGAAACCGATTTCAATCCAGCGGAGGATGGTTAGCTTGTTGAGCTTCTCCACATCCCCTTCCTGAACCCCTTCTTTTGAGGCATGGATCACATAATCCGTAAAACGAAGCTGGGCATTCGGATGGCACTTCTTACAGGCCTCTAAAGCAATCTCCTTCTTCTTTAATGAGAGGCAGTTATGAGCGCCATGACAATCCGTACAATAGGCAGAAGCCTCATGACCCAGGGAAGAGGCTGCTTTTCCGTGGTAATTTTCGAGATACGATCTCTTCTCGCTTGGGTGACACTCTCCACACATCTCTGTCATCCATCTTCCGAGCTCCAGACGTGACTGACTGGAAACGACGTAATGGCTGACATGACAGTTTCCGCAAGTTGGAGCGTCCTTCTTTCTTTCCACCAGCGCTTTGGCGTGTTCCCCTTTGAGATATCTCTGGTAAACCTGGGGGTGGCACTTTTCACATCTTTTGTAATCGTAAAGAAGGGTGGAAGACCTGTTTAAGAGCTGCGGATTAGGATGTTTCACCCCTTTTTCTTCGATGTCTGGGTGGCATTCCGAACAGGAGATGCGACCATGAGATGAAGATTGGAACTTACTCATATCCACAAACCAGGACCGCTGGGGAAGATTCTTCTCCGTGGCCTGGGCAGGAGAAAATAACAATCCAAGGAAAGAAAAAAGTAACAAGAAGAGCAACCCTATCGTTTTTGCTTTTTTTATCCCCCTTTGGCAAAGGGGGATAAAGGGGGATTTTAAAATGATGTTCGGAAAATCTCCCCTACCCCCTCTCGGTTGCGAGTCGTACCGACTTTTCCAAAGAGGGGTAAAAAGGTACATACGTATTGCTTTAACGAATAACTGTGGAATTACGAAAATGGCCAATAAAAAGGCTTTCATCATTTTTTTCTTCCTATTTAAATGAGTTGCGGTCTTGGCAATAGCCCTGCCATGTCGGCAATCTCTCTGACTTTCTCTTCCCACTCAATGGCCATGATGTGAATCCCGCGAATCCCAGGAACCTGTTTGAGTCTCTGGATCGTCTCCACACACATCTTGATGCCTTCTTCGGATTGTTTTTCCTTGGGCACCCCTTTTAAGCGGTCGATCATCTCATCCGGCACATCCATCCCGGGCACTGAGTTCTTCATGTAGCGAGCCATCCCCACCGATTTGAACGGCGTGACTCCAGCCAAAATCGCCACCTTCTCATGAACCCCTCGATCCCTCACCATCTCCATCCATTTTTCAAATCTCGGCAGATTATAGATACACTGCGTCTGTAAAAATTCTACTCCAGCTTTTGCCTTCTTGCCAAGCCTTGCCGCCCGAATCTCAAATGGGTCAGCAAAAGGGTTTTCCGCAGCCCCGATAAAGAGGTTGGGTCTCCCTTTGATCTCTTCCCCTTCGAGAAACTTCCCATCGTCCCTCATCGTCTTGACTGTATGAATCAACTGGATGGAGTCCATGTCAAAAACGTTTTTGGCCCTTGGATGATCTCCGAACTTCTGATGGTCACCGGTCAGACAGAGGATGTTGTTGATCCCCATGGCTGCCGCTCCCAGAATGTCGCTCTGGATGGCGATGCGGTTTCGATCCCGGCAGACCATTTGAAGGATGGGGTCAAAACCCATCTCTTTGAGAATGAGGCAGGCCGAAAAGGAACTCATCCTCACTACCGAGGTCTGGTTATCCGTGACATTGACTGCATCGACCGCCCCCTGAAGGAGTTTCCCTTTCTTTCGAATTACCTCGGCATCTGCCCCTCTCGGCGGCCCACACTCCGAAGTCACCACCAATTGACCACTCTCAAGTACCCTTTCAATGTTCGACTTGGTTTTCATCACCGCTCCTATAAATCGTAAGGTTAAGGCTAAGGTTAAGGTTGAGAAAACACTTAACCTGAACCTTAATCTGGCCTTCTTAAAGGATTAAGGCTGAGATTTTTGGGTTAAGGAATTGATCAGAGAGTTTAACTCCTTCCATATTTCTTCAATAAAATTTATCAGATCTTCAACATCTTTTTTTTCAAAGTACCCAACTCTTTTTTGCCATATATCAGATGACTTTTCGTTTCAGACAAAGACCCACGTGAATGATAATAGAAATTCAACTTGTCCTTTGTATGCTTTCTCCCAAATCCTTCCGCAATATTACCCGATACAGATAATGATGATTTTCTGATTTGAGAAGTCAGGCTATAGTCTTCCTTTCTTGGAAGATTTTCAGTCAAATTAAAGATCCTTACGGCAAGTTCCATAGCCTTTTGCCATACAGGCATATCTTCAAATGATTTATATCCCATTCTTTCTTAACCTGAACCTCAACCTTAACCTGCCTCTATAGTTTTAAATCTTCTCTTATTCTCTTCCTCGGTCCTCCATCCCTCGACGTTCTCCAGTCTTTGATCGGGATGATCTCTTCGTATTTCTCCATTTGGTTAAGCGCTTTCAGCCGATCGATGATGAGCTGCCAACCACATTCGAGATCTTTATCCACTTCACATTTGCCGTTGGAAGAACCACCACAGGGTCCATTGAGCAAGCTCTTGGCACAGCGGGCGATCGGACAGATTCCCCCGGTCATGTGAAGCACACACTCTCCACACCCTTGGCACCGCTCAGACCAGACTCCCTGTTCAAGTGTTACCCCCAAAAAGGTGGTATTGACTGCAGGCAGGACCGTTTTATCCTTGTAGGTCTCAGCCACATACTGAATTCCAGCTCCACACGCCATCGAAAGAATGACCTCATAGTCCCCTACAAACGGACGCACCTGATCAATGTATTCATGATCACACTGACGCTCCAGAGTCTGTTCCCGGATCTCTATCTCTTCCCCATCTTTGGCTCGAGAAAGCTTCAGTTCTGAGGCCAATACCCCCACCTCCCGCTCCCCCCCTGTGGCGGAAACCGTTACGCATTCGTTACAACCCAGGAGCAAAACCTTTTTATAAGGCTTCAGCATGGTCAGGATTTCTTCAAGTGTCTTACGGTTCGCTACGATCATTGATGCCTCCCTATAGTCTCTTAGTCTGATCGTCTCATCGTCTTATAGTCTTTCACTATTCGACTATTTGACTATCCGACTATGCGACTTTATCTCCTCTTTTTCACGGGGCTTGGTCCCAATGCCCTGATCTTCTCCGTCATTTCACGGGCCACCTCTGCAAACCGCTGGCCCTGGGCTGAGCTCATGTTGTACATCTCCACTCTGCCGGATTCCAATCCGACTTCTTCAAGCAGGGTCTTCACATACTGGACGCGTTTCTTTGCCCTCAAATTCCCTCTTAAAAAATGGCACTCCCCCTCCAAACATCCTGCCAGATAAACTCCATCCACTCCAGACTCAAACGCCTTGAGGATGAGAAGAGTATCCACCCTGCCCGTACAGGGGACCTTCACAACTTTAACGTTCGTCGGATAGTTTAGCCTCATCGAACCTGCCAGGTCCGCTGCACTGTAGGCTCAATGCTCACAACAAAAAGCCAGTATCTCAGGCTCAAAGGACGTGGCCGTGTCTCGTGTCACGTGTCCGGACTCTTTAACCTTCGTGATATCTTCTGCCTTCATAGCTAATTCTGTCATTCTCCCGATCTCCCTATCACCCTATCTCCCCATCCATCTTTTTACGCCGCAACCCCTAACACCAAAGCCTGGCACTTCTCTTCCAGTTGATGGCTCTGGAAATGCATCAGTTCAATCGCTTTTGCCGGACATTCAGCCACACACCCGCCACACCCCTTACACATGGCTGGATCGATCTCTGCCTCTCCCTTGGCATTGATGACAGGAACATTATACGGGCAGACTCTTACACAGGTCAGGCAGGCTGCGCAACGTTCCCCTTCGACCACAGCCACCACTCCTCCTACTCGAAGGACCTCTTGTGAAAGCACAGTCGCTGCCCGGGCAGACGCCCCTAAGCCATGGACGATTGATTCATCAATCGGCTTGGGCGCATGGGCGAGACCGCAGACGTAAACTCCGTCGGTTGCGAAATCGATCGGCCGGAGTTTCACGTGAGCTTCCACAAAGAATCCATCCCCATTGACTGGAACCTTAAACAGATTGGCCACAGGATTGACCTTTGGAGGAACAATAGCCGTTGCAAGCACTAACAGGTTAGGTCGAACCTCAATCTCCCGGTTCAAAACATAACTGGTGAAACGAACCTGGAGGTCTTTTCCGTCTTGAGCAACGTTCAATTCCTTGTGATCATCATACCGGATAAAAATAATCCCCTTGGCGGCGGCCTCACGATAGAGATCTTCACGTAGAGCATAGGTCCGCATATCCCGATAGATGATAAAGACATTCATCTCCGGGTTCATCTCTTTCAGTTTGATGGCGTTTAGAACCGAATGGGTGCAACAGACCTTTGAGCAATAGGGCCTCTCTTTATTTCGAGAGCCAACACACTGAATAAAAGCAACTGATCGAGCCGATTTCAAGGAACCATCACGGTCGATCAATTTCCGGTCTAACTCTAGGCTGGTCAGGACTCGAGGGTCCTGGCCGTAGAGGTGTTGATCCGGCTTCAGTTCAGATGCCCCTGTGGCGATGATTGCAATTCCATGCTCCAGCAGTTTCTCAGTCCCATTGGCCTGAATCGTCGATTTAAAATTGCCCACAGAACCTTCCACCTGTTTCAATTCGGTATTGAGGAAAACCTCAATCTTCGAGTTCGACCGGACCTCATTCATGATCCGGTTCAGATGTTGTTGAACATCCTCACCCCGCCAGGTCTGGTGGATATTTCGGGCCTGCCCACCCAGGACATCGCTCTTCTCGATGAGATAGGTGTGAAAACCCTGGTCTGCAAGGCTGAGAGCTCCCACCATACCCGACAGACCCCCACCTATAACAAGACAGCTGTGATTCAGGCTTCGGTCCATTTGATGGAGGGGTTTTAAATTCCTGGAACAGGCCACAGCCATTTGAACAAGTTCCTTCGCTTTATCTGTGGCCATCTCCTTCTGAGCCATATGCACCCAGGAGCACTGGTCTCGAATATTGGCCATTTCAAACAGGTAAGGATTGATTCCTACTTCACGGATCGTATCCCGGAAAAGAGGCTCATGAGTCCGGGGCGAGCAGGAAGCTACGATCACACGATTCAGATTCAGTTCCTTCACTCGCTCCTGGATGATTTGTAATGAGTCTGCGGAACAGGTGTAGATTGTATTCTCTGCGTGGACCACTCCGGGAAGCGACTTTGCAAATTCCGTAACTGTTTTCACATCCACTGTGCCGGCAATATTGACTCCGCAACTGCAGATGAAGGCCCCGATTCTCGGTTCTTCGCCGGCAACCACTTCTCTCTCAGGAGGATATTCCTTCTTTCTTACCAGTGTTCCGCGGGCTTCTCCGATGACAGAGAGGGCCTTTGCCGCTCCACCACTGGCCTGGATCACGCTGTCCGGAATGTCTTTGGGCCCCTGAAAAGCCCCGCAAACGAAGACGCCGGGTTTTGATGTCCGGACCGGTTCGAAACTGCTGTTCACAGGAAAAGAGTATGGATCCAGATCGATATCCAATCGCTTAGCCAGATCCGCAGCATCCTTCGAAATCCCAATGCCAACGGACAAGATTACCAGATCAAATGTTTCCTCCACTCTTCTTCCATGTTCATCCGTATATTGGATCAGGAGGTCACCCGGTTCCTTCCCTGGAAGAACCCGTGTAATCCTCGATTTGATAAAACGAACGCCCGCTTCCTCGGCACGGTTATAGTATCTTTCGAAATCCTTGCCATAGGTTCGCATATCGATGTAGAAGATGGCCGTATCCAAAGGACCCGCTGAATGCTCCTTTGCCACAACAGCTTCTTTAATGGCATAGGTGCAACAGACGCCTGAACAGTAAGGTTTGGTCCCTTCATGGACATCCCTTGAACCCACGCATTGAATAAAGGCAATCTTCTTTGGGTCCCGATGATCCGGGGAGCGACGGGTAAGATGGCCTCCCCAGGGACCTGAAGCGCTGAGCATTCTTTCGAATTCCATGCTGGTAACGACATTGGGGTAACGACCGTAACCTAATTCAGATGAGAGTCCTGGTTGATAAAGGGAATAACCGGGGGAAAGGATGACTGAGCCGATTTCCAGTTCTTCGGTGTAAGGGGCTTGTTGATGGTCGATTGCCTCCCGTTTGCAGACATGGACGCAGAGGTGGCATTCCGAACAGATCCCGCATTCAAGGCATCGCGCTGCTTCTATCCTCGCCTGTTCTTCGGTGAGAACCAGTTCGACCTCTCTAAAGTTCCTGACCCTCTCCTTTTCAGGCAATTCAGGATTTTTTGTTCGAGGAGACAAATCAACTTTACCCTCTTCGATCATCTCCCCTATCTCTTCTTGTGAGAGGTCAACCACAGGGAGAGGAATCTGCTCCCTTGGGGTAAGAAGCGGGACGCCTCTTAAATAGCGGTCAATGGAAAGCGCACCGCGCCGGCCATCGGCAATGGCCTGGATCAAAATCCAGGGGCCTCTTGCCACATCGCCTCCGGCGAAGATGCCCGGGCGATTGGTGGTGAGCGTTTTTGAATCGATGGCAAAAGTCCCCTTGGACGTGACCTCAAGGCCATGGGTATCTTCGAGAAATGAGATTTCAGGGGCCTGGGCAACAGCCGCAATCATCGTATCCGCAGGAATGACATATTCTGAGCCTTTGATGGGTATGGGACGTCTTCTTCCAGAACTGTCCGGTTCCCCTAATTCCATTTTCACACATTTCACACCCTTGACGCGGCCTTCTTCTACAACCACCTCAACAGGGGCAGTGAGAATTTGAATGTCGATCTCTTCCCTTTCCGCAGCTTCAATTTCCCATGAGTTGGCAGGCATCTCATCCTTAGACCTGCGGTAGAGGATCTTCACTTCTCTGGCGCCCAACCGAAGAGCAGTCCTGGCGGCGTCAATCGCAACATTTCCACCGCCGATGACAACCGTCTTCTCTCCTACTTTTGGTGCAGAAGGGTTATCAGGAGAAATGATAGGCCGATCTTGCATTCCTCCAGTGAAGTCATGCTTTTCTGCCAAACTAACGGCCTGCAGAAAGGGTACGCCATGATGAACACCCGGGGCATCCTCTCCCGGGATCCCCAGCTTCTGTGGCTCATGGGCTCCCATTGATAAAAAGACAGCAGCGTACCCTTCTTCGAAAAGACGATTGATATTGCGGATAGGGGTATTTAATTTCAATTCAACATTGGGATGATGGATGATGTCATCAATCTCTCTCTGGAGCACGTCTCTCGGAAGGCGGTAGGCTGGAATGCCCACTCTCATCATCCCTCCTGCGACTGGAAGGGCCTCGAAGATCGTGACCTGATAACCCATCCTCGACAATTGATGTCCACAGCTTAACCCCGCAGGTCCTCCGCCAACAATAGCAATCTTGGCTTTCGGCCTCTCTGGTTCTTCTTTAATATCAACGCCTGTAGGGAACGGTTTTAAACCGTTCCCTACTTCTTTCTCTAATTCTGCTCTATGCTCATAAACCCAGTCAGCAGCAAAACGCTTTAAATTGCAGATCGCTACAGGGGTGTCCAGCTTTCCCCGATTGCACTTCTCTTCACAAGGATGGTTACAAACACGCCCTACCGAGGCAGGAAAAGGATTGTACTCTTTCACCACATCAAGCGCCTCTTTATACCGTCCGGCATGAATGAGAGCGACATAGCCCTGGGCGCTTGTCTCTGCAGGGCAGGTCGATTTACAGGGGCTCGTTCCTCTCTTGGTAACAAGGAAGGTGTTGGGAACAGCCTGCGGATAGGGTCGATAAATCGCTTTTCTCTGGTCAAGACCCTTGTTGAATTCATTGGGAAGGAAAATCGGACAGACTTCTGCGCAATCATTGCAACTGGTGCATTTGTCCATGTACACATAACGGGGATGTCTTTTGAGGATAGCCTTGAAATGTCCGGCCTCTCCTTCCAATCCGACCAATTCAGAATTAGTAATCATCTCGATATTGAGATGGCGGCCCGCCTCTACGAGTTTTGGAGAGATAATACACATAGCACAGTCATTGGTCGGAAAGGTCTTGTCGAGCTGTGCCATCTTCCCACCGATGGCCGGGGATCGCTCCAGCAGATAGACCCGAACGCCAGAGTTTGCCAGATCAAGAGCGGCCTGGACTCCAGCAATCCCTCCTCCCACCACTAATGCAGCACCAATCTTTTCAACCATGTTGATCCTCTCGCTTATTGCAAGGACATGCAATATCTATAGATATGGTCCTTTGTAAATCCGAAATCCGAATATCGAAATCCGAAACAAATCCCAATTTCTAAAATCCAAATGTCATAAACTTTTATTCTTTTTGAACATTAGATATTGGGTTATTTGAAATTGTTTCGAAATTCGTATTTCGTGTTTCGAAATTAGTTCTTTAATGCCTCCAGATACTTCGATATCCGATCCTCTGCTCCCATCGGGATGAGATACACTCCCTGGCAGAGACCCTTTACCCCTTCAACCAGTTCAGTCACCATCTCAATGCTCGTCTTTTCCCTGTCTGAAGATGTTTCTATCCTCTCAATGACTTGGCCTGGAACGGTTTCAGGTCTGACGTGTCTATTCGAAAAATGGAGTGCTTCCGAAGACCAGACCACAGCAATCTCAGCAATCACCGGAATTCCAATTGGTCGAACCCGCTTCATAAACTGATCAAAGGAATCGAGATCAAATACTGGCGTAGAAAGAAAATAGTCGACCCCTCGTCGAGCCATTTCCTCCATCTCTTTTAACTCCAAATCAGGGACGTCCTTGCCCCAGTTCGAATCGATCCCCATCCCAATACAGAATGCCGGCTTCACATGAAGCTCCCTGCCCGTAATATCATGGCCATTCTGGAGGTTATCGACAACGGAGAAGAACTTTGCTGAATCGACATGAAAAAACATCATCTCCTGAAGGCTCTCTCCCGAAATTCGATAGTCATCCGTGAAAGCGAGGAGGTTTTCGATTCCTGCTTCCGAAGCCTTGATCAGATGTTCCTGAATATCAATCCGGCTTTTTTCACGACAAGTTATTTCAAGAATGGGCTCAAACTGTTGTTCCTTTAAAGCACGGCAGGCGCCCAGGGTATCCGTTGCCAATCCCTCAGTCTTTAATTCAGGAACAGTTAGGGCATCAATCTTTCCCTTGAGCGGCCTGATTTTCTGAATAAGTCCTTCTATTCCTGTTTCAACGGAGGGTTGCATCTCTAATGTCACAACAAACTTCCTATTCTGTAAACTCTTCTTCAATTGCATAGAGATCTATATTCATTAAAATTTGGCTTTCCTGGATACCGAGACAGTTGAAAGAAACCCATGCTGGCAAATCACAGGAGACATCATCTCTGTCACGGGATCATTTTTTCAAACCCAGTAACTTGGCCACCTCAAACTTCAATTGTTCTAACGGAAGGGGTTTTGAAAAACAGGCGTCCGCTCCATGATCCTTCATCTGTTTGAAGGCTCCGTCATTGAGGTAAGCGGAGAGGACGATAATCTTAGTTTCCTTGGTTTCCGGGTTGGACTTAACCTTTTGGCAGACTTCATAACCATTGATATCCGGCATCATAATATCGAGGATCAGGAGGTCTGGCTTGAAATGGTTGACCTGAAGGCCGGCTTCAAAACCATCCGATGCAGAAATCATCTCATACCCATATTCATCTTCTTCAAGAGCCTGGACAATCGTTTCAACAATAATCTTGTCATCATCTACAACGAGGATCTTCTTTCTCTCCTCTCCTTTACCTTCGTCTGGTAACGGCATCCCTTTATCTCTAAGAAATTTATCCATATCCTCCTTCTTAATCCTTCGATGCCCCCCAACCGTCTTATAGGCTTTCAAATGTCCTGCCTCTATCCAGTTGATGATTGTCTTAGGAGAAACATTACAATATTTGCTCGCCTGGGATACGGTCAGAATTTCCATAATTTACTCCTTTTGCAGATTTTATTGAATTTTCAATTACTACAAAATTTATAGCTTGTCAAGAATTTTTTTTATAAGCGTGCATATTTTTTGCAATATATTGATTTTATTTACGATTCAGATCAATTGATAAAGCTGCAGAGAGCATAAAAAAATTTGGCTGGCACTTATTCGCACCACCTTTTAGGTTTCCTTAGCTATATAGTCTTCTTCAGAAACATCGGAAACAATAAGAGGCACAGCCTAAAAGCAAAGGAGAGTTTAGTGTGTGAGAAGAAGAACAAGCTTGAGAGATAATAAATGAATAGAGGGAAATCAGGTACGTGAGGTTATCGTATTCTCCATGAATCTATAGAAACATTTTTATGTTCAACCCCCCTCATTTCAATCCGGCTTTGCGGAGGGAATCAATGTAGCGGTCTTTGGTGGCTGAATCTTTGTAGGGGTGGATCTTGGCGAATTGTTCAAGGGAAAATTTTGGGTTTATTTTTAAGACCTCAGCCGCAGCCTCATGGGCCTCTTTTTCGCGTCCCATCATGCTATACGTAGAGGCCAGAACGACATGAGACATGATATCCCTGGGCTCCCGCTCGATCGCTTTCTTAAGTTGAACAGTCGCCTCTTCATACCGGCCAACGTCACGAAGCGCCACTGCATAGTGGCGCAAATAGGTATTGGGTGGTTTTGGATTGAGTCGTATGGCACTCTGAAAAAAGTGTATCGATTCCTCTTGCCTTCCCAGGTAGAGCAGGACATTCGCATAAACATAAACAACGTCAGCAGAATTTGGTTCAAGTTCGAGCCCCCGCTCAACATGGGCAATGGCTTCATCATATCGTCGCATCATCACCAAGGTATAACCCAAGCCGGTGTGACCCAAAGCAAAGGAGTCATCCAGAGCGATCACCTTTTTATATAGCTCAATGCATTTCTTGAGAGACTCCTGAGGATCCTTGCTCAACCCAAGCCAAACATCAACGATGGTGGCCAGCGCCAGCGCCCTATATGCAACGGCATAATGAGGATCGAGGGAGATCGCCTCCTCTGCGAGTTTCCTCGCCCTGATATTCCCTTCAATGGTGGTCTGATAGGATAAATACCTTGCTTCCATAACCTTGGTATAGGCATCAAGATTTTTAGTGCCTTTTGAAAATACTCGGGCTTGTTCACCTTCTGTTAATTTCACCTGCAACGCTGTGATGATGTGTGTTGTAATCTCATCCTGAATGATAAATATGTCTCTTGGATTCCGATCATAACGCTCTGCCCATAAGTGGCGCCCCGTCAGAGCGTCATTCAACTGCGCAGTGATTCTTATCTGTTCCCCTGCCTTCCGGACACTCCCCTCCAACACATATTGTACCCCTAACTCTTCTGCGACCTGTTGTACCTTTACAGACTTTCCTTTATAGGTAAACGTGGAATTTCGGGCAATCACAAACAGCTTCGGGATCTTTGAAAGGGTTGTGATGATCTCTTCGCTCAAGCCGTCACAGAAGATTTCCTGTCGAGGGTCATCGGTCATATTCGCAAATGGGAGCACCGCGATGGATGGCTTATCAGGCAAAGGAAAGGCCATCCTTTCCACAGATGCGACCTTGCCTGGGGGAGTATAAAAATAACCTCTCCAGATGGTTAAACCTGCTGCGATTAATACTATGGCCAGAGCCACCCATTGCCATCGTTTTAGTAATGCAATCTTTTTCCCCGTGGGTGGGGCTACTTGAACTTCGGGTTCTTTAGGCACGTGCTCAATAGGCTCTGGTTTCTTTTCTTCTTTCTGTTTAAGATTTGCAATAAACCTCTCCCATGCCTCTCCGTTCTGGACTCCCTCATAAAGGATTACAACATCATTTAAACTCGCTCCAAGTTTGTCAATCGAAAACCTTAACCTCACATTCTCCTGGCTCCCTTTGTACTCAAATAGATTAGCCCAACTGTCTTTCTCGGCCTCCGTAAATTGATATGTTTTTCCAACCCCATCCTCTAATTCTTTCTTTCGTCCGATGACCTTGAAAAGGGGGCCATTCTCAAGATCAGGCAGGGCATCTTTCCATTTCCTGTAAATCCTCGGAAGCAGATGCTCTTTGTCTGATGATCCGGCTGAACCTCCAATGGTCTCGTTAAGCAAGGCAAGCAGGGGGGAGTGCTCTTGTAATGGGATGGAGGTGATTTTCCCCAGTTTTTTCATTTCGTTAACAACAAGGGCTATGACAGCAAGATAAAACATCCGTGATGGAGAGTCGAAATGAAGGGTCAATTCGGTTTTGTGTTTGAGATGGATGTGAAGTTTGAACTGACTGAGGTCAATTTTTATGGCCTGCTTGGTTTTTTCGTCCATTTGGGGCCTCGACCGGTTTTTGAAAAGTGAAGTAATGTTAGAGGGTTAAATGTTACAAAAAAAGATTCACAGTTTAAACCGTCAATCATTATATACCAAATTTAAAATCAAGTAAAATTTTTTCATATCCGCTTTTAAGAGGAAGGGAGGTGAGATGGAAAGGTCAAGATGGAGTAATTGAAACGGTTTTATTAAAAAAGAAAGGAGGAAAAAAATATGTGTAAGATAAAAAAGATTTTGTTATTCTCATTGGTCATTGGGTCCCTTTTCATTGGAGCCACTCCCATAACTTGGGCTGGACCAGCAGAGGATACTGCCCAGATGGCCGAGCAGTGGTTTAAGTATTTCTATGAAGGTAACGCCGAGGCAATAGCCAACCTCTATGCCCGTGATGCAAGCTTCTGGGGGTTTCTTAGTCCTTTCCGTGTTGAGGGTAGAGATGCGATCCGGGCTTTTTATGCTGGTACCTTCAAGATGTTCCCGATCCGTGTTGTTGTTAAAAGATATTTCTATAACCAGGTTTATGACAGCACAGTTGTAAGAAACTATTACTTCACAATGACCTTGGGTGATTCCAAAGGCAATGTGAAGAGCTATCATGCTCGCGCTAACATTGTTTATATGGTAGTGGATGGTCAGAGGGTGATCGTCACTCACCACACATCTTTGCTTCCACCGTCACAGTGAGAGGAATTAGGGGCGGGTTCAAATTTAAGGCCTTATTCGATCGCCCGGAATAGGGACCCGTCCCCAATTATAGGCAAGGAGGAAGATTTGAGGAAAAGACGCCCTTAATTTTACAGGTTTGAGACCAATTCCATCCGTGGATTAACAAGACGAGATTCCGTAGGAGGAAGAAGTTTCTGAATTCTTACAACAACCACAGGTTGACTCACCTCTTTATTGCTTTGTGCTAACTCCATCGCTCGTTGATTGAAAGCAGGATCATCTTCTAAAAGTAATATGACGAGTGCTCCTTTAGGAATCTTTTCCTCCATCTCTGGGTGAGCTATGATATATCTGCTAAACTCAAAACTTAACGTAAGGCTTTTATCAAAAAATTCTTTATCAGTCATTTTCAGATACCTCCCTTAAAAACCTCTCGCGATACAGTTCCCAATTTGACCTAATGTCAAATTCAGCAAATGTTAAAGTGCTATTAAAATCGCCAATAGATAGTGGGACTTTCTCAACATTGCCATGAACCGAATAGGTGTCTCTATGGGCGAATCCATGAGCCGTATCATACCGGATGACAGGTTTCCATTCCCCTTTTACATGGATCTCTAACTGTGAAAAAGAGGAATTGGGGACGGGTTCAATTTAAAGGCCTCATTCGATCGCCCGAAATAGGAACCCGTCCCCAATTTTATTCTAACCCATATTCCTTGGTGGCCATCTCCCTCATCTTAAACTTCTGGATTTTTCCTAAAGGGGTCATTGGAAATTCTTTTACGAATTTTAAATAGCGAGGCACTTGTGAAGGCGGAAGTTTCTCTTTACAGAATCGTAGTATCTCTTCTTCTCTTGCAGTTGATCCCTCTTCTAATTTAATCCAGGCGGCTATCTCTTCTCCCAATGCTTTATCTGGAACACCAAAGACCTGAGCATTTGAGATTCCCGGAAACGTAAATAAAACTTCTTCAATCTCCGCAGGATAGATTGTCTCCGTTCCTTTTTGGATGACCTCTTTTATTCTACCGGTGATTCTCACGTAACCCTTCTCATCCATGGTGGCCAGATCTCCGGAATGGAGCCAGCCCTCCCGGTCAATGGCCTTCTCTGTGGCTGCGGCCATCTTATAGTAACCCTTCATATTCAATCCCCGCGCGCAGAGTTCTCCTGCGATACCTTTTGGAACCTCCTCTCCGGTCTTGGGGTCCATGATTTTTACTTCAACATTGGGAAGGGGTCTCCCAACGGTCGAAACACGCAATTCCAATGGGTCGTCTGACCGTGTCTCTGTGATCCATGAAGAAGATTCTGTCAGTCCGTAACCAAGAATGATCTCCCTCACCCCCATCTCATCCACAACCTTTTTCATGACCTCTATGGGACATTGAGCGCCTCCCATGATTCCGGTTCGAAGGGAACGGATATTAGACGGAAAATATTTCGGGTGCTCCATCAGACTGATAAAGGCGGTCGGAGATCCATAAATGGCACTGCATCGCTCTTGTTCGATGGCTTCGAGAATCTTTCCTGGCTCGAAGGTCTCGGCGGGAAGAATGAGGGTCGCCCCCTTGATGATGGCAGCAAGGGTGATGCAGATGCAACCAAACATATGGGATAAAGGAACCGAAAGGCAAAGATGGTCCTTCTCCGTTATTCTCTGGATATCCGCACTTGCCACCGTCGTGTTAAGAACCCCGAAGTGCGTGGACATCACCCCCTTGGGAGCGCCCGTTGTCCCGGAGGTATAAAGGAGGGTAACCACATCGTCCATTCGGGAATCTCGCTCACACTCGTATAAAAGGCTATCCGCTGCGTCTTTTCCCATCTCCAGGAGGGTTTCCCATTTCATCATGTCTGAAGGGGTCTGATCCGCCATCAAGACAAAATGCTTCAGCTCTGGCAATTTAGGGAGTTGCCGGACGATCTCAAGGTATTCGGACCCCTTCATTCCTTCGGCCATGATGAGCGCTTTGGAATCGGATTGGGTCAGAAGGTATTCGAGCTGCTGACGTTGGGCATTCGTATCCACGCTTACCAGAACCGCACCTATCTTGGCAATCGCAAACTCCGTGACGATCCATTCCCACCGGTTGGGAGACCAGAGGGCAAGGTGATCGCCTTTTTTTATACCCAGTTTTAAAAATCCTTTTGCGAGTTGATTGACATGATTTAAAAATTCTTTGTAGGTTAAACGCACCTCTTTAGAAAGATCCACCAGGGCTTCGTTCTCTGGGAATCGCGAAGCCACCTCTCCCAGAAGTTCTCCAATAGTTGTTTTTAATAGGTCCATTTCCTCACCCTCCTAGTTACAAATATAACGATTTAGTGAGGGAAGTCCAATATTTTTTGTTCAATCACCGCATAAGTTTGTGGGTAAAACCTTATGAATGATATGGATATCATCCTTATGATCCCCATTTGGAAAAGGGGGGGAAGGGGGGATTTGAAGAACAAATTCTTCCTATGGAGTAGTCTTTGATTTATAAAATCTCCCCGCACCCCTCTTTGACAAAGAGGGGAAAAATATTAAGAGGTGACCTATTCATTGATACGAATAGCCATTCTATTGAGGGGATTCGACATCTTCGTTTTTTGTGCTATAGTCTATCCAAATAGATCGGGAGGGGAAAATGGACGAAAAACTTAAAGAGGCATTCCACAAGGTATATGAGGCAGAGGCCAAGGCGGCCCTGCGGTTAAAAATCTTTGCCAAGAAGGCAGACCAGGAAGAACTTCCTCAAATGGCAAAGCTTTTCCGTGTGATCTCATTCAGCGAGGAGATTCATGGGGAGCGTGCCCTCCGGATGCTCAGAGAGATCAAGGACACCGACACGAACCTTAAAGAAAGTTTTCAGTCGGAAACGAGCATCGCAGGTGCGGCTTATGAGGAGTTTCTTGAGCTTGCCGAAAATATTGGAGACACAACATCTTCAATCATCTTCTCCAATTCGAGAGATGTGGAAGAAGGTCACGCCAAACTTTACAAATTGGCGATCAACCACCTGATTGGAGAACGGGAGACCACCTATCACGTGTGCCAGGTCTGCGGTTATGTGGCGGACGGAGTCTGCCCTGAAACCTGCCCGGTCTGTTCCGCCCCCAAAACCGAGTTCGTAGAGTTTAAGTGAAACTACTGGATTAAAACTATGAAAAAAGAAAAGAAGGAACAGGTGTTTGCGCTTTGTGTTGAGAACAAGGACTGCGAGGATTTAGAAAAACGTAAGATCTACAAGGTTCTGCCGGACGAAGGAGCAGAAATAGAAGGTTACCTCAGGATAATCGATGAATCAGGTGAAGATTATCTTTATCCTCAGTCCTACTTCGTTCTGATACGGTTGCCCCGCGAGGTACAAGAAGCACTAAGAGTAACAATGTAAGATACCCCTTTTTTGTCCTACCCGGCACTTTCCCTGATTGCGGTTCCACAACGAACCGGTAGCGAATCAGCTTGATCGCCACATAAAACCCTCTCTGAAAATTTGCTTTGCAAGGGCAATTTATCCGGATAAATTGCCCTAATTGGGAAAAATATCAATCTACACCTGAAATATCTCTTGTTCAGTGGAGGTTAGGATCTCATAACCATTCTCTGTGACAGTTATCGTATTCTCAATCCCCACTGCTCCTTCACCGGGGAATACGATCTTTGGCTCCACGGCAACAGTCATCCCTTCTTCAAGAGGATAAGAATGGCCCTGGGCGATGAAAGGTAGTTCATTTAATTCCAGCCCTATTCCATGCCCGATGAAACGGGTCTGGAGTCCTGGCGGCCCCAAATAACTGTCTTTGTAACCTAACTTTTTTGCCAGACGAAGCGTCTTCTGAAAGATAGCCGCACAATCCACTCCGGGCCTAACCTCTTCAAGAGCTGCATCATGGATTTCACAACAAGCCTGATAGGCATCAATAAATTTCTTTTTCATCCTTCCAATGGAAAACATCCGGGTTTGATCTGCCTGATAACCGTGATAGCAGATTCCGAAGTCAACGAGGATCGGCTCACGGGTTTCCATCTTTCTCAAGCTTGCTCCAACCGGGAAAGCAGGGGAAAGCCCGAGTCCACCCATCGGAGAATCCGACTGGCTCACAATTCCACCTGTGGGCCCGCTCAGGATATGCCAGGAGTAAGCCTGGTAATTAAGTGACCTCACCCTGAGAAGTCCCTCATGTCCATACCTCTTTGCAACGGCCTCCATCAAGCCCCCAAGTTCAATCTCCGTCATTCCCTCTTTGAGGATTTCTCTTACCTCCTCGTAAACCTTCTTTCCGATCTCCCCTGCCCTTCGAATCAAATCAATTTCGAACGTTGATTTAATTTTACGAGCTTCCCTAAACACAGAGGAACTGTCCTTCAGTGTGATACGAGGAAAGATCTCCTGAAATTTGAAATAGTCCCTAACCGGAAGAAGATCAAATTCCAGTCCAATATTTCGGGGGAGTTTTTTCCGATGCTTTTGAATGAGCAGAGGGAGATCACGGATTGATTTGAATGAAACCACATCATGAATAGGCGATTCCACCCTGGCCCGCTCCAACTCTCTTTTGATCATGAGCAGAGGCTTTCCTTCCAATGGCAAGAAGAGAAACCCATCCTGCGTTGTTCCCGAGAGATAGTAAAAATCCATCTTCTGAATAACGAGAAGAGATTCGATCCCTTGCTGCTTCATTCCATCCCTGACTCTTTTGAGGCGGTTTTGTATCTCCTGACCAGGGAAGTATCGGAAACCAAGTGATTGACTCAATTTCTGAAACTCATTTTTAACCCAGTCCTTGTAGTGCATCTGTTCTCCTCAAGAGATTTTAAAAGACACGGTTTCCGAAACACGAAAGGCCCTGCTGAACAGGAGGGAATGAGGGTCAATAGATTTGGTCTGGGAAGGTGTTGACATGATACTCTTTGCCGAGGGTTTTGTACATCACCGGGCTCTCCCACTCCTCATCAAAGGCATCGAGATAGACCCCATCATGGATCGCCCAGCTTCTTCCGCGGACCGTCTTTTCCATTCCCCTTCGTCGAAAGGGAGTGGATTCGTCTAACTTCGCATAAAGCATCCCTCCGGGTTGAAACTCCTGATCAATTCTCTCCATCATCTTTCCGCCTCTGAAGTAAGTAAACCCATGCTTTTCCCAAAGGATGGCATTATGATAGAAGAAGGCATCCGTGGTAATATTCTCTAACTCTATGCTGAAAAGAAAGGTGTCCAGGCAATGAGTAAATTCTCCCATGAGCCTCAACCCTTTCCTGACCATCCCCGGCGCAAGGCCTGATTCCATGGCTCTGATCTCTTCAGGAATATTCCTTGATCGTGAACCGAAGAACGTATCTTTCCCCTCTTCATCGACATCGATTTGAAACCTCTCCGAGAAAGGGTCATTGACGATGATAAAGTCAAGATGAAGGCTCTGCATAAAAATCTCCAGGGAGATCTGACAGGAGAAGATGCAATCCTTATCTCCTGCCCGATGTCTCACCTCAATGCAACTGAAATTCTCGTCAAGAGGAAAGATGCCGGTAACGACATGCTCACCATACGAATTTAACAATGTCTTCGGATCGATAAGAAACCTTGTAAAGAGGGAGGAGGGGACGAGTTGAAGATAGATGCGATTCCTCTCTTCTTTCGGAAGTCTGGTCAGCTTCGCTATCGAGAAGGTCATTCGCCCACCAAATTCCGACAACCCAGCTGCTCACCTGCCGATGGGCGGGTGAGCAGCTGGGTTACCGGCTATTTTTTCTATTCATTGAAACCATACCGATGGTAAATGAATGATAAATTCTCAGCGCAGAGATATTTACACCCCAATTGAATGAAAAATTTTTATAAAATCCCCTCTTCCGCCAGAAGCGGATCCGCCTCCGGCGGAAACTCCCCTTTGCCAAAGGGAAGAACAAAATTATCATCCCCCTTTGAAAAAGGGGGAATGAGGGGGATTTAAAAAGTGACCATAAAAATCAATAATGGCTAAACCATTAGTGAAACAACTCAACATAGGGATTTTTTTCGCTCAATTAGGGTTAAACTCTCTCTCCAGCGAGCTGGATGACGACGCTGGGATCGACGAGGGTCGAGGTGTCGCCTAATTGCTCGATCTTCCCTTCTGCAATCTTTCTCAGAATCCTTCTCATGATCTTCCCGCTTCTTGTCTTGGGAAGGACATCTGCAAATTGAAGTTTATCCGGTGTAGCAATTGGACCAATCACCTTCCTGACATGGGCAAGAAGTTCTTTCCTTAACTCCTCGGTTCCTTTGATACCGCTCTTCAATGTAACAAAGGCATAGATTCCTTGTCCCTTAATCTCGTGGGGAGTGCCAATGACCGCCGCCTCAGCAACCGAAAGATGAGAAACCAGGGCGCTCTCCACTTCAGCCGTTCCGATTCGATGTCCGGAAACGTTGATCACATCATCGATTCTTCCCATCAGCCAGAAATAACCGTCTTTATCTTTCTTCGCCCCATCGCCCGTGAAATAGTAACCCGGAAAGATCGAAAAGTAGGTATCTTTAAACCTCTTCTTTTCAGGATCGTTCCAGAAGCCCCGTAACATCCCTGGCCACGGGCGAGCAATGACAAGCGAACCTCCCTCTTCCAGATCACATTCGGTTCCATCCTCTTTTAATATTTGAGGTTGAACACCGGGGAAGGGAAAGGTCGCTGACCCGGGCTTGAGAGGGGTGATGGGAAGAGGACTGATGAGAAATCCACCTGTCTCGGTCTGCCACCAGGTATCCATGATCGGACACCGTTCCTGACAGACATGCTTATAATACCACCTCCAAGCCTCTGGATTGATCGGCTCACCCACGGAACCCAGGATTCTCAAACTCGAGATACCCCTCCTCTTCACCCATCCTTCTCCTTCTTTCATCAATGCGCGAATTGCAGTAGGTGCGGTATAGAAGATGCTTACCTTATACCTTTCCACAATCTCCCAGAATCGATCAGGATTAGGATAAGTGGGCACACCCTCAAACATCAGGGTCGTTCCACCCATGGCAAGCGGTCCATAAACGACGTAGCTGTGGCCGGTCACCCATCCGATATCTGCAGTGCAGAAAAAGACATCTTCTTCCTTGATGTCGAAGACCCATTTCAGCGTCTGATGAACAAAGAGGAGATATCCTCCTGTCGTATGGATGACCCCTTTAGGCTTTCCTGTGCTCCCGCTGGTATAGAGAATAAAGAGGATATCCTCTGCATCCATGACAGCCGGTTCACAGTGAAGTTTGATATCTTCCTTTGCCATCTCTTCATGCCACCATACATCTCTCTCCTTATTAAAAGGAATATCTATCCCTAATCTCTTGACGACGATCACCTTCTCCACCCCGGGACACTCCTTCAGGGCCTCGTTGGCATTTACCTTGTTCTGGACGATTCGCCCGCCTCGATAAGAGGCGTCTGCAGTGATCAGGAGTTTGGAACCACAATCATTGATCCTGTCACGAAGAGCTTCCGAGCTGAATCCACCGAAGACGACATTATGAATCGCCCCTATTCTCGCGCAGGCGAGCATCGCCATAGGGAGTTCAGGGATCATTGGCAGATAGATGGAGACCCGGTCCCCCTTTTTAACCCCGAACTTCTTTAAGACATTTGCAAATTTGCAGACATGATAATGGAGCTGTTGATAGGTGAAGATTCTGTTCTCCTCAAGGGGTTCGCCCTGCCAAATAAGAGCAACTTTGTTGCTTCTCCAACTGCTGAGGTGCCGATCGAGACAGTTATAGCTTGCATTCAATTTCCCGTCGATGAACCATTTGATTTCAGGCTTACTGAAGTCATACTCTAAAACCTTATCCCATCTTTTATACCAGTCGAGTTCCTCCGCTAACTCTCCCCAAAAGCCTTCTGGATCTTCAATCGACCTCTGATATATTTTTTTGTACTCCTCCATGCTTCTGATATAGGCCTTCAACTTCACCTCATCTGGAGGCATGAAGACCTCATCTTCTTTCTTAGACACCGTCCTCTTTTCTTTCATCCTAAAAATCCCCCTTTCGTTCGTCAAAACACGCAAAACTCTATCGGGCGTTAATATAAAACATTGTCATGATCATCTTCAACCATTCATGAATACAAAATTTAGGAAATGCTGGATGGCTTATGGATTAAGTTCTTTAGTTCCTCAGGTTTTTGTGCGGGTTCGTTCCCCTCTTAACCCCTCCACACCTCCCCTTAATGTAAGGGGAGGCTGGGTGGGGTTATTATGAAGGAGTTAGAAGTGAATGTTACCCACACAATACTCTGATGAAACATTTTTGTAATGGTGGGGTAACGTAAAGCGTACCTTTAGGACACAACGGAAGAAAAGGTTATGATTGTTGAATGGGGAAGCTGATGGTGAAGTGGGTGCCTTTTCCCTCTTCGCTATCGATCTTGACCTCTCCACCATGACTCTTGATGATCCCGTAACAGACCGATAAGCCAAGCCCAACCCCTTTAACTTTCTGTTTCGTTGTAAAGAAAGCTTCGAAGATCTTCGCCCGATTTTCTTCCGGAATCCCCACTCCTGTATCCCTGATATGGATGAGGACTTTATCCTTTTCGCTCCTCGTTCCTATGGTCAGGGTCCCGCCCTTGGGCATGGCCTCTTTTGCATTTTTAAACATATTGAGCATCACCTGCCTAAGCTGGTTCCTTGAAGCCATCACTTCCGGAATTTTCTCATCGAAATAAGTCTTCACCTTGACCGTGGACTCCTGCATCTGCTTATCCATGATCAGAAGAATCCCCTCGATCAACTCATTGATATTGACAGGCTGCCGCACCTCCTCTTCGGGCTTGGAGAAGCTGAGCATGTTTCGTAACATCTCGGCAAGACGGTGCGTCTCTGAAAGGGAAAGCTCTAGAATCCTTCGCCGCTTGCTCTCCGGAGGAATTTCGGACTTAAGAAGGTCCAGGGTGTTCATGATGCCGTAGATGGGGTTGTTCAACTCATGCGCAATCTGCGAGGTCAGCCTTCCCATGGCCGCTAATTTTTCGGACTGAATAAGGGCCTGCTCGATCTCCTGGATCTCCTTCTCCATCTCCAATTGGTGCCTCAGGTCGGTAAAAATACCGACGCTGGCCAGTTCCTTTCCCGTCCCATCGTAGATAAGGGCAGCCGAAAGTTGAATGGGAATCTCTTCTCCCTTTTTGTTGACGACATTGAGCTGGGTTGGGCTGAACTTTCCGATTCCTCCGAATTCCGGACTCCGGAGTTTTGTCATGATCTCCTTGGCAATGCCCTCAGGGTAGATCTGGGTGATGTGGATCTTTCCAATCACCTCTTCGGCTGTGTAACCTGTCAAGTGCTCCGCGCCCTTGTTGAAGATGATGATGTTGCCCTTCATATCGGCGGCGATGATCCCGTCCACCGAGCTTTCGATCAGGTTCATAAAGAATTCATTGGCCTCCCTCAACTCCCTCTCCATTCTCTTCCGGTCGGAGATGTCGATGTTGAGCCCCTCGTATCCGATCACTTCGCCATTCTCATTCCTTTTCGCATGGGCAGTCAGAAGGACCGTAATCTTCTCTCCATTCTTCTTCTTAAACTCCACTTCCAGATCCTTCACGAATCCCTGCGTTTCGATCAATTTCTGAAATTTTCTCCGGTCTTCCTTGTTGGCATAGAGGTCTTTGGTGATATCCATGACTAAAAACTCTTCTTTATCGTCATATCCGGCCATCTCGACCAGGCCCTGATTGCAATCTAAAAATCGCCCCTCTTTGGTGCTGATGAAGAGGCCATGTTGTACCCTTTCAAAAAGGTTACGATATTTTTCTTCGGATTCCCTGAGCTTTTTTTCGAATCTCTTCCTTTCGGTAATATCACGGAGGTAGGCATACGTCTTAATCAAACCTTCCTCCGATCGGGTCGGCGCCACACAGACCTCCGTCTCCTTGATCTGTCCCGAGAGGGTTTGAAGAGGCATTTCAATGCAAACCTTTTGACCGACGCCTTCTCCACGCATCACCATCTCTTCAAGGAATTCCTCATCTCTTTTGCCGATCAGTGAGAAAAATTCCTTGCCGAGTACCTGATCTTTTGGGATGCCCAGGATCTCCGTCGCCATTTGGTTGGCAAATTCGATCTTGGATTCTTCATCGAAGACGATGATCCCATCGTCCCCCATCTCGGCAATCTTCTCGAATTGCTTGGTCGCTTCACGGATATCCCTCGCCATCCGCTTCTGTTCTGTGATATCCCTGAGGTAGGCATAGATGTTCATCCCACTTTCTTCGGCTTTTGAAATAGCAATACAGACCTCCGCATTCTTCTTCTGACCATGGGCTGTCAACACTTCCATCTCCGTGCAGACCCGCCTGCTTTCGTCCTCTCCCACATCGGATCGCATTTGATTCAAATAGCCATTGTCCCTCTCGGTCAGGAGACGCCGAAAATCCATTCCAATCAACCTGTCTTTCGGATATCCCGTTAATTCGGAGGCAACCGTATTGGCGAATTCAATGCGATAGTCCTCATCAAAGACGATGATGCCATCGTCTCCCATCTCGACAATCTTCTCAAGGCGTTTGGCCAACTCCCGGAGATGTTTTTCATTCCCTTTCAGTTCAGACTCCTTTAGTTTCTCTTCAAGCTCCACAACCTTTTTCTCCAGGGTTTCCTTATCCATGATTGTTTCCATACCATTCCCTCCAGGTCAATGAGTCTTATTGTACATGAAATTTAAAAATTTAGGAATGATTTTTATCAGAAAGGATGGTTGATGCTCAGTGTCCCCCACACGCTATCCCTCTCCCATATAAGGGGAGAGGGGAAGGGTGAGGGGGGGGTGACCGGTTATTGTTTGGTGACAAGAGAAGGGCGGGTGTTATCCTCCTGATAAAATGGGCATCAAGGCTACCGTGTCTTCGTTCTTAATCAAGCTGTCGAGACTGCCTGCCTTCTCATTGATGAGAATGATGATGTTCGTTTCAGGAAATAGAGGGGGCAATAAGTCCCTTAAGGGTATGGGTTTTTCTAAATTTACCTCGATTTTTCTTTTACCGACGATGTCGGACAGGTAACCGAAAAACTTAAGCTCAGCCAACTTAACCTCACCATTACCTATAAAATAAGGTTTCGTCTAACGGTAATCCCGCATTTTCGGGACCCGTATCGTCAATAAAAGGCTATGTCTGTCGTTTTTATTTCTTCTATACGTAACTGTTACCAAATAACCAAACGGGCTTCGTAGCCGTAACCTTAGCCCATGATCTCGTTTGATACCCCCTTCAATCCGGCAGCGTCGAGTGTTTCTTTAAGGGGAATCCCATTTTCGTCCCATCCCCGAAGCTCATAATAACAGGAGAGCATCTGTTCGTATTTTTCTCTGTCGATCTTCATCCCCTTCATCTTACCTTGAGAATGAGGTTCTTCAAACCACCGCTCCGGTGGGTAATCCCATGAACGACCGAACAGGGGAATTTCTCTCTTCCAAAAAGCGCGCATCAGATGATAGATGCGATCGCCGATCTTATAAAGATCTTCCCATTCCATGCGATTTCCAGTAATGGCTTGAAGATATTCCGGATACCAATGGAGTCCAAAACTCACTTCGACCCATGGAAGGCGGCAGACCGTTGCCGATTCAAAAAAGCCTCCCCGAAGTCTCTGAAACTCGATCAATTTTTGAACCTTTTCTTTGTTATAGGAGAACCGGTCTGTCGATATTTCCCATGAAATGATCCAGGCATCTTTGTGGGAAGCGCCGATGGGGGAAGTTCCAAAAGAGAGCGCCATCCCCGGACAGGCATGGCAGTTATAAGCCGAGATCTCTAATCCCTTCACATGCATGGCCCAGCGATGCGAACCTTTTCCGATCACCTCCGAGGCAGCCTTTACCCCCTTTGATACCAGAGCTCCTGTCCCTTCTCCCTTTCCAATCTCTTGAACGAGTTTTTGGGCCGCCTTAAAATCTCCCCATCGGATATTCTCCTTGATCAACCCTTTTTCCGAGGCTTCCATGAGAAAACCAATACCGCTTCCCAGAGAGATCGTATCCAAACCCCATTCGTCAGCCATCCGGTTGAGCAGGGCCACCTGGGAAAGGTTTTTTAAGCCAATATTGGGACCAAGCATTCCGACGTTTTCATAATCTAATTCTGCCTGCTGATCCTCGGAATCCTTGATCACATGGCCACATTGCATACTGCACATGGGGCAACCCTTCCGACCAACATGGAGCTTTTCCAGAACATAGCCATCCATCTCTTTTGAAAATTCAAAAACCCCTTCCCTGAAATTATAGGTCGGAAGGCAACCATTCTCATTGCACCATTCAAATGCCTGCATCGTTCCCTGGCGCATCCAGAAATCGAAACTCTCTTTTCCCTTAATCTCGTCATATCCCTTTTTGACAAGTTCTTTCAGCTTAGGATCGTCAAAGTTAGAAATATTTCCGGTTCCCTTGATGACCACGGCTTTGAGACGTTTTGATCCCATCACCGCTCCCATGCCAGGCCGTCCCCCTGCCCTTCCCCGTTGAGACATGACCGTTGAAATGGGGATGAGGTTTTCTCCTGCGGGTCCAGTGAGGAGGATTCCGGAATTCTTCCCGTACCTCTTCTCAAGAAGGTCCTGAGCTTCAAAAGTATTTTTTTCCCACAGCTCAGGGGATTCGACAATCTTAACGTCCTGGTCCTCGATGAGGAGGATGCAGGGCTTCTCAGATTTCCCTTCAACCACCACGACATCATAGCCTGCTTTTCTCAGATGGACGGATGCCATCGTCCCGATATTTCCATCGCCGTAGCCGCCGGTGAGTGGGCTCTTTGATGCAATCACCATCTTCCCTGCACTCGGCAGCAACTGTCCACTCAAAGGACCGGTTGAAAAAATGATCTTGTTCTTCTCGGATAAGGGATCGGCATGCTTCACCTCATCCCACAACAATTTGATGGCAAATCCTCTGCCCCCCAGGAAATCCCTTTGCGTGGATTCAGGAATGTCCTCTTTCGACACCTTACCATTTGAAAGATTGACTCTCAGTAATTTCTCGGTATACCCTTTCATCGCCAACCTCCATCAAGGTATTTATTCTTATCCCTTATTAGCCCAACTTCCGCAGTTTGTTGAAAAAAATGCCCTGTTTATGCGGGGTTGGGATTTTTTCAGTCACTATTTTCCACCTGATGCCAGGTCTTGATTGGCTTGATGATCTGGGACGGGATTTTTAGAACC
>Ga0194126_10001013_pt1 | contig 47440 bp, 45 predicted proteins | sample TA2KigC150mmetaG_FD_148641 | JGI IMG/M metagenome (GOLD analysis project Ga0194126, IMG submission 148641) | Freshwater microbial communities from Lake Tanganyika, Tanzania - TA2015035 Kigoma Deep Cast 150m | ecosystem: Environmental > Aquatic > Freshwater > Lake | place: Tanzania: Lake... | reverse complement strand
TGACCCGGCTCCAGGTCAATCATCTCCATCTCGAGGCGGGCTATGTCCTCCTTTACGGAAAGGGATCAAAGGAGAGAATCGTTCCCATTGGCAACGAAGCGATGCAATGGGCGCGTCGCTATATGGGGGAGGCCAGGAAAAGGCTTCTAAAGAAGGGAGAGAGTCCCTTTCTCTTTGTCAATCGATCCGGAAAGCCGATGGGCCGACAGCATTTCTGGAAGAGCATCAAAACCCACGGAAGGAGGGCTGGAATCAAAAAGAGGATCGCCCCCCATCTCCTCCGCCATTCCTTTGCCAGCCATCTCCTTGAAAGGGGAGCGGATCTTCGCTCCGTGCAACTGATGCTCGGCCATGTCGACATCTCCACGACACAGATCTATACCCATGTGGCAGGGGAACGGCTGAAAAAGATTCATCAACAGTATCATCCAAGAGGCTAAGGAAGAATCATTGCAAAATGCAAAATAGTCAATTAGCAATTAGCATTTCAAAACGAAGTTCAATTCGTTTGACATTGTTAATTTTGCACTGTTAATTTTTCATTGCTAATTGATTTTTTTATGAATTCAAGTGGTTTTTAACATTGCTAACGTTGTCCTGCTAATTTTGCATTGTTAATAAATTATTATTCGGTCTGGGAGGTCAAATAATTTTTAACATTGTTAATTTTGAACTGCTAATTTTTCATTGCTAATTGATTTTTTTATGGAAGTCATCACCACCCACACGAATGCGGATTTTGATTCCCTGGCTTCCATGCTGGCGGCTAAAAAGGTTTATCCGGGAGCCGTATTGGTCTTTCCCGGATCCCAGGAGAGGAGCCTGCGTGAGTTCTTCATCCACTCCACCCTCTATGCCCTCGAAGTGGAGCGGGTGAAGAATATTGACCTCCGCCAGGTCGAAAGATTGATCCTGGTCGATACCCGTCAGATTAGCCGGATCGGGAAATTTTCGGAGATCGTGATGAAACCCGGCCTGGATATCCATATTTACGATCACCATCCTCCTTCTTCGGATGATCTCCATGGCTCCTTCGAGGTGATCTCCGAAGTCGGAGCGACGGTCACGCTCCTTCTGGACCTCCTGAGAAAAAAGGGAATTGACATCACGCCGGATGAAGCCACGGTGATGCTCCTCGGCATCTACGAGGATACGGGAAACCTAACCTTCTCCTCGGCCAAAGAGGAGGATTTTCAGGCGGCGGGATATCTCGTGGGCAAAGGAGCCAACCTCAACATCCTGACGAATGTGATTACCAAAGAGCTCACCTCGGAACAGATCTTCCTGCTCAATGACCTGATCCAATCGGCTACACGGCACGATGTCCACGGAATCGATGTGGTGATTGCCCAGGCCTCTGTGGATCGGTATATCGGAGACATTGCCATCCTCGTCCATAAATTAAAGGATATGGAGAATCTCGATGTTCTCTTCGTCCTCGTCCAGATGGAAGGTCGTGTCTATCTGATCGGAAGGAGCAGGATCGAGGAAGTCAATGTCTCAGAGATTGCTGCTGAGTTTGGAGGCGGCGGCCATCCCACTGCCGCTTCAGCCACCATCAAGGAAATGGCGCTCATAGAGGCGCACGGGCAGTTGCTCAAGAGATTGAGACAGATCGTCAGGCCCAGAAGGGTGGCCAGGGACCTCATGGTCTATCCGGTCAAGACCGTGGGGCCCGACCGCACCCTGGAGGAGGCAGGGGAGATCCTTTCTAGGTACCTCCTCGATACCCTTCCGGTCTTTAAAGAGGAGAGGGTGGTCGGGCTCATCTCCAAGGAGGTCGTGGATAGGGCCGTTCGTCACGGGCTAAAGGATGCCCTTGTCAAAGAGTATATGACAACCGAATTCTCCGCCATTTCTCCGGAAACCCCTTTCTCTCGAATTCAGGAATTAGCCATCGGACAGAACCAGAGTCTCATCCCTGTCATCCAAAAGGAACGGCTCGTCGGGGTTGTGGCCATGGGTGACGTGATGCAGGTCCTCCACGAGGGGATGATCAAAACGGTGAAAGAGATCCAGCCCCTTTATGCGCGAAAGAAGATGATCTCCAAATTGATTGGGGAGCGATTTCCGGAAAAGATCCGTAACCTTCTTGAGGAATTTGGACGGGTAGGGGATGACCTGGGGTATTCGGTCTTCGGCGTGGGAGGTTTTGTGCGCGACCTCCTGATGAGGGTGGAAAATTACGATTTGGATATCGTCGTGGAGGGCGATGGGATCCGGTTCGCAGAAGAATTTGAGAAGAGGTTCCCTTGCCGGATTCGAACTCATAAAAAATTTGGGACCGCGCTCATTCTCTTTTCAGATGGCCTTAAGGTGGATGTGGCGACCGCGCGTCTGGAGGTCTACGATTCTCCGGCTGCTCTTCCCACGGTGGAAAGGGGGTCGATCAAGGCGGACCTCTATCGCAGGGACTTTACCATCAATACGCTGGCGATCCACCTCAATCCCCGGTCGTTTGGAGAATTGATCGATTTCTTCGGCGGGGTCAAAGATATTAAGGAGAAGGTGATCCGCGTCCTTCATAATCTCTCTTTTGTGGAGGATCCGACACGCATCTTTCGTGCGATCCGTTTTGAGCAACGATTGGGATTTCAGATCGGGAAACATACCCAGAATCTGATGAAGAATGCGGTTAAGATGTCCATCTTTGATCAACTTTCAGGAGGGCGGATTCTCTCAGAGTTTATCCTCATCTGCCAGGAAGAGGATCCGATCCCCGCCTTGAAACGGATGAGAGATTTCAACCTCTTCCATTTTCTCCATCCCCAACTCAAATTGGATGAGGAGAAGATCGCCCTCTTTGAGCAGATCCATCATGTCATCTCCTGGTTTGACCTTCTCTTTCTTGAAGAAAGATATGAACGTTGGCTCATCTACTTTTATGGCCTCATCGATTCTCTTAAAGAAAGGGAAGGCATGGAGGTCTGCGAGCGATTGGCGATGAACGATCGGCTGAAAAAGAGCGTGATGGAGGGAAAACGACAGGGCGATCAGATCCTGCTCCAGATCTACTCCTGGATCAGCGCCGGCAGAGAACCCAAGCGTTCGGAGATTTATACGGTTCTCGACTCCCTTTCGACGGAGATCAAGCTGTTGATGATGGCCAAGACAACCCAGGTGGCCACCCGCCGTTACATCTCGCTCTACTTTACCCAGTTGAAGGATACGAAACCGATCTTGGGAGGAGCCGATCTGGTTCAGATGGGAATCAAGCCAGGGCCTTCCATCCGGAAGAGATTGGAGGACCTTCTTAAAGCCCGATTGGATGAGCAGGTGATCACGCGACAGGATGAGTTAGAATACTTGACCAAATTTCTTGGAGTGGAATGATGCCCGAAAACAGCTTCTACGCAGATGAAAAATCTCCTTATACGGTCCGGCTCGAGGCCTTTGAAGGCCCTCTCGATCTCCTGCTTCATCTCATTCAGAAAAATGAGATGGATATCTTCAACATTCCCATTGCCTTGATCACGGAACAATACCTGGACTATCTAAAATGGATGAAGACCCTCAATCTTGACATTGCGGGTGACTACCTTCTGATGGCCTCCACCCTTCTCCATATCAAATCGAGGATGCTCCTTCCCCAGCCTTCCGTGGAAGAAGAGGAGGAGGGGGAAGATCCCAGGGCGGAGCTGGTGCGAAGGCTGCTGGAATATCAGAAATATAAGATGGCTGCCACGGAACTGGTCCAGAGACCCATGCTGGACAGGGATGTCTTCGTCCGTTTGACATCGACCGAAGAGAGGGCGGCGGAAGAGGAGAAAATCGAAGCCAACCTCTTCGATCTTATCGATGCCCTTCACAAGGCGCTTGAAAGGGCAAAGGAGGAGGCCTTCCATGAAGTGATCATGGACCGTCTCAGCGTGGAGGATAAGATCCAGGAGATCCTTCTTCTTCTTCAGAAGGAGAAGCGGAGCCTTCCTTTTCATCTCCTCTTCCCCGAACAGGCCTCTCGTAGAGTGATCGTCATTACTTTTCTGGCCATCCTCGAACTGGTTAAAGCGAAATGGATACGGGTCTTTCAGGCGGCTCCTTTTGAGACCATTCGAATATCACAGGTTTAAAAGACATGGAATGATGGAACAATGGAATACGGGAGGTATCTATGAAACGGAAAAGAATCCTGTTGGGTTTGGTTGCGATCGTCGGATTACTAGCCTTCTTTTTTATTCTCCTCTTCGCCATCGGTCAGTTTACCTCCAGGTCTGCGAAATTTGCCTTTGGAGATAAGATCGCTGTTGTGGAAATCCGGGGCCTGATCACTCAATCCCAGGGTATCATCGAAGAGCTTCACCAGTATGACGCTGATGCAGGGGTGAAAGCCATCATCCTGAGAATTGATTCTCCGGGCGGAGGGGTAGGGCCTTCACAGGAAATTTATCGGGAAGTCCTGAAGATTAAATCGAATAAAAAAAAGAAGGTGATCACCTCCATGGGCTCGGTGGCTGCCTCAGGCGGATATTATATTGCGAGCGCCTCCGACCTTATCGTAGCCAATCCCGGAACAATTACAGGCTCCATTGGCGTTCTGATGGAATTCACCAACATCGAAGAGCTCTTCAGGAAGATTGGGATTAAGGGCATGGTATTAAAAAGCGGCGAGCACAAAGACATCGGATCCCCATTCAGGGAAATGACCCCTGAAGAGAAGAGACTCATCCAGTCGGTCATTGACAATGTCCATCAGCAATTTATTCAGGCTGTGGCCGATGGAAGAAAGATCGACCCTTTAAAGGTCGCTCAGGTTGCGGATGGTCGAATCTTAACCGGTGAACAGGCCAAACAGCTTGGGCTGGTGGATCAGCTTGGAAACCTTCAGGACACCATCGATACAGCCGCCAAGATGGTGGGAATCGAGGGAAAACCTCTGGTCCTCTACCCCAAAAAGAAATTTTCCATTCTCGAACTCCTGATCGAAGGGATCACAGAGGCCATCCTGAAAACCTTGAGCGAAAAGGGATTTCAGTTGAACTATCGCCTCCACCCATAAGGTGAATTCAAATGAATGGCCCATGGCCGTTAGACCACTTACAAACCATGGAAATAGCGACCGGTCACAGTTAGAGTTAGGAGGCCCGTATCGTTTAGCGTCAAAGGGTAAGGGTTAGAATTTAAGACAATACACGTAACCCCTTGACGAAACGGGCATCTTAACCTTTGCCTTTTGACCCTTGACTTTTATTTTCTAATTAACCCTTAGGATGACTCGGCCAGGGCTTTGGCGATCTGCTTCATATCTTCCCAGACCTCCCTCTTCTTTTCGGGATTTCGAAGCAGGTAGGCAGGATGGTAGGTCGGAAAGAGCGAGATGCCGGAGTAGTCGTAGACCTTCCCGCGAAGAGTTGTGATCTTAACATCGGTCTTGAGAAGGGTCTGGGCGGAAAACGTTCCAAGGGCGCAGATGATCCTGGGCCTAATCGCCTGAATCTGTTTTAAAAGAAAAGGATAGCAATTCTCTATCTCATCGGGTTCAGGGTTCCTGTTTTGAGGGGGCCGGCATTTGATGATATTGGCAATATAGACTTCCTTCCTTTCGATTTCAATGGCCTGAAGAATTTTGGTTAGCAGCTGCCCTGCCTTCCCCACAAAGGGTCTCCCCTGAACATCTTCATCATTGCCGGGACCCTCTCCGATGAGCATCAACCTTGCCTTCTCATTTCCCTCCCCGAAAACAAGCGAGCGCCGCGTTCTGTGAAGTTTACATCTCTCACAATTTCCCAATTCACTTCGCACCTCTTCAAGGCGTTGAACCTCAGATTGAGAAATATTTTCCATTCCATACCGTGGGGACAATTCATGAATTCCCCCCAAACCGGTTGGAACCTCTTGACAATACATTGTTTCATTCCTGATAAAAGAGAGAGGCCATTCGGTGATCCCAAGTCCCTTGAGATATTCAAGATAAGATTTCAGATCGGCGATCATTTCCCTGTTATTTTGATCCATAATATTTTATCTCCCTTTACCCTCCAATATCCTCTTCGGCCTCCTTTGTCAAGAGAAGGGCCCCAAGAAATCTGTGAAATCCTGAAAGATCGAGGTAACAAAAGTATTTTTCAGAAATCTTTCGTGGTATCTTGACGAAAAAGCAAGAAAATTATATTTTAATGTCATGCCCCTGTAGCTCAGGTGGATAGAGCAACGGATTCCTAATCCGTGTGCCGCCCGTTCGAGTCGGGCCAGGGGCGCAGATGATTTCAGCGGGTTAGCCATTTAGGTTAACACCCTGTTTTGCGGATCGGGCTAAATTTGTGCTAATTTGTTTCCTTACTTTATTCAGCGCCTCAACTTCTGCTCTGAGACTTTCTGGATAATGGTGGGGGTATCTCATCACCGAGTCAACTGACTCGAATCCGTGGAAGTTTTGGACAAGGGGTTATTTCTGGTTTTCTGGTTTTTTCTTTAAGGCTACCTCTAAAAATGTCATTCCTGCTTTCCTGCCTGCCGGTAGGCAGGAAAGCAGGAACCCATAAGTTTTTGAGATTACTGGACTCCTGCCGGAGTTTACCCCGCACTTTGATACGGGGCGGGAGTGACAAGGTGGGAATTATTAGAGGTTCCCTTAATCATAACACCCATCTATGAATGCCGAGATCATTTCCATCGGATCAGAACTCCTTTTAGGACAAATCTTAGACACGAACACCTCCTCGATCGCCAAAAAATTAGCAGAGTCCGGCATTGAACTGATTCGGACCGCAACGGTTGGGGATGATCTCCACCGAATCAAGGAAGTCATCGGAGAAGCCATAGCCAGATCTCACATCATCATCACCACTGGGGGTATCGGTCCGACAGAGGATGACCTTACCCGTGAAGCCGTTGCGGAAGTCTTTAAGCGTCCCCTTCTATTCCAGCCTCATCTCATGGAACAAATCGAGGCCTTATTCAAAAGGCGTGGCTTCCGTATGGCGGAAAATAACCAAAAACAGGCTTTCATACCGGAAGGGGGAATTCCTATTGAAAACCCAAAGGGAACTGCTCCCGGTTTTATCGTTGAATATTCAAATGGGGCCGTCATCTCCATCCCTGGCGTTCCTTCGGAGATGGAATATTTGATGGAAACCTCGGTGATTCCTTATCTGAGAAGACGATTTGAACTGCAGAGCCAGGTCATTCAATATAAGGTCCTGCGTGCCTGCGGACTCGGAGAGAGCGCCATCGGTCTTCAGATCAAAGACCTGATGAAGCAGGGCCGGAATCCATCGGTGGGAACCCTTGCCTCCATCGGAGACATTAAGATCAGGATCACGGCTAAAGCAGACAGTCCCGTTCAGGCGACCTCTCTCATCGAGAAAATGGAAAAAGAGATCAGAGATCGCCTCGGCTCTCTGATCTACGGTGTGGATGACGAAACGCTTCATGGAAATGTTATGAAGGAGATGGAAAGGTTAAATATCACGCTATCGGTCATTGAAACCTTTACGGGTGGAATCATCTCGCATAAGTTAACTGGCACGGGAAGCCATTCATTATTCCAGGGAATGATTCTTCCAACCGACAGGTCCCAATCCGGTTTTTTAAAAATTTCCGTAGATGAGACATGTTCCCTTCAAAAAGATCCCCAAACACTTGCCGACCGGCTTGCCTTAAAGGCAAAAGATGAGTTTAAGACAACCCTTGGGTTTGCCATGTATGGAAAAATTGCCGAAGAACAGGGCAGGGGGGAATATCGTGTGGAAACGTTTTATGGACTTTCCACCGAAAATGGAATAGAGAGGCAGGAATATTCCCTGGGCGGAGAACTCTGGATGGTCCGTGAACGAGCGTCCATTATCGCCATCGATATGGTGAGAAAATACCTCCTAAAAATAGGGAGGGGGTGAATCGATGGCCCGCCGAGCTATTCAATGCCCCAGTTGTAAGAATGAGATCGAACCCTACCCAAACCCTTTGCCAACGGTTGACATCATCATCGAGATCGAAAAAAAGGGCATTGTCCTTATCAAAAGAAAAAATCCGCCTTACGGATGGGCTCTCCCGGGAGGATTCGTAGACTATGGAGAATCTTTGGAAGAGGCTGCCACCAGGGAGGCGAAGGAGGAGACAGATTTAGAGGTAAAACTTGAGAAACAACTTCATACTTATTCAGATCCGAAAAGGGATCCAAGACATCATAGCATTTCAACAGTTTACATAGCAAAAGCTAAAGGCAAGCCTCAGGCAAAAGATGATGCCATTGAAATCGGGATTTTTAATCAATCGAACCTTCCCGAAGAGATCGTCTTCGACCACGGCTCGATCCTCGAGGATTATTTTAAACAAGCTTTCTGAGCGCTTCCTCAATCCGATTCAGGCCTTCCTTAATATCTTCCATTGAAGTTGCATAAGAAAGCCTTTCGAAGGGATCGGCTCCAAATTCAACGCCCGGGACAACGGCCACACGTGCCACATCAAGGAGGTAATCGGCCAGTTCGGTCGAGTTGGAAATCTTCTTTCCCTGGTAAGATTTCACGTAATAAGAAGAGAAATTGGGAAAAACATAGAAGGCGCCAATGGGCTTAAAACAGGAGACTCCTGGAATTTTATTGAGACGATCCACGATATAGTTCCGTCTCTCCTCAAATGCAGTCACCATTTTGAAAACCTCCTTCTGGGAGCCTGCAAGAGCCTCCACAGAAGCCTTCTGGGCAATCGAAGTGGGGTTGGAGGTGCTCTGACTCTGGATATTGCTCATCGCAGAGATGATCTCTTCAGGCCCTGCCGTATAACCGATCCTCCATCCTGTCATGGCATAGGTTTTGGCGACCCCGTGGACAATAATCGTCCTCTTCTTGATCTCTTCGCTGAGTGAAACAATGCTTATAAATTTAAAATGATCATAGACGATCTTCTCGTAGATTTCGTCGGAGATCACAAAGAAGTTATGCGAAAGAGCCATCCCCGCAATCTTTTCAAGTTCCTCCTTCGTATAAGCGCCTCCCGTGGGATTGGAAGGGCTGTTGATGATTAAGGCTTTCGTCTTTGGCGTGATCGCCTTTTTAAGATCCTCCATCGATAATTTGAACCCATTCTCTTCCCTTGTTTCAACGATGACGGGAACGGCTCCGGCCAGAGCGACCATCGGAGGGTAGGATACCCAGTAAGGAGCTGGGATGATCACCTCATCTCCTGCATCGAAAATGGCCTGCGCCAAATTGTAGAAGGAATGCTTGCCGCCGCAGGAAGCAATAATTTCGGATCGTTTGTAGGTCAGCCCATTGTCCCTTTGAAACTTTTTGATAATTGCATCCTTTAGCTCGTCCGTCCCGCCGACAGGAGTATATTTCGTAAATCCCTCTTCAATCGCCTTGATGGCTGCCGCCTTGATGTTCTGAGGAGTGTCGAAATCAGGCTCCCCGGCGCCAAAGCTGATGACATGTATCCCCTGAGCCTGCATCGATTTTGCCTTTGCATTGATGGCAAGGGTAGGGGAGGGTTTTAAACTTTTAGCTCGATTCGACAGAACAAACATGTCGACACCTCCTTGAGTGAATTCAGGGCTTGAAAAGAATCTCTGAGATTCGGTTGATCCTTTCAATCCCCTTGATCTCATGTGGGAGAAGAGGAAGTTCAATCAGTCGAATCCGTGGAGCGTATTGATCCCTCAGCATCCTGATGTAATTTTGCTGCATCTCTTTTCTCATCTTATGAAACTCACAATCAGCTTCCTGAATCACATAATTGATGATCAAATGATTCACCTTGAGCTGGTATTCGTCAAAATCTCGAATGATCCTCTCGGTCTGCCTTACGCCCAGCGCCTCGGGAATGGTAACGATGATAAAGTCTGTTTTCTGGGTATCCCGAATGAAAGCGACTACTTTCTCGGCCAGATTCTCCCATCCGCTAATAATCTCCAGGAGAGTCTTCTTCCCCTTTTTTAACTTCACACTTTCCTTGAACTTTTCAAAATAACTATATAAATTCATATAGAATTTCGTTGCCGCTTCAAGATGTTTCAGAAAGATCTGCGGAAGGTGCAATAACCTCAATGTGTGTCCTGCCGGAGCCGTATCCCAGACCACAAGATCATACTGCTCGCTCTCAACCAGTTCGAGAATATAATTGAGCATATACTCTTCTTCGATGCCCGGGGCTCCGCCGATATACTCTACAAAGTCGTAATCGATTGAGGCAAAGGAGGAAACCACTTCGTAGATTTCAGGGCCAAAACGGTCCTTCCATTTCTTCAAAACGACATCGGAGCTAATCTCAATGCCATAAAGGTCTTTAGCGCCCTTAATGGGCGTCTCCTGATCGCCGATTTCAGTCTCAAAGATGTCGGAAAGGGAAGGGGTGGGATCGCTTGAGATAATCAGCGTCTTCTTCCCCTGAAGGGAGAAGTGAAGCGCAATTGATGAGGCGCAGGTCGATTTGCCCACGCCGCCTTTCCCTCCGATCATAATCAACCTTTTAGGCTCCTGATCGAGTCGGATTAACGATGAATCCATCTTTTATCTCCGGCAGGGTTTGATTTTATAAGTTTTTAATTTTATAATATTCCGAAAAATAGGTCAAGGAAATTCAATTTTTTTCGATGATCAGGAGGTAGGTTTGCCGGCCGGAATGATCGAAATTGACTCTGAATTGTGCAAAGACTGCAAATTATGCATCTCTGTCTGTCCCCATCATCTGATTGAGCCTTTTAATCAGTTGAACCAGAAGGGATATGCTCCCGTCATTTTTACGGAAAGCGAACACAAGAAAGAAGACAGAAAATGCACAGGATGCGCTCTTTGCGCTATGATGTGCCCTGAAATCGCCATCGAGGTGCACCGTGCCTAAAGTTTTGATGCGTGGAAATCATGTGGTGGGAGAGGCAGCCATTCGTGCGGGATGCCGCTATTATTTCGGATATCCCATCACGCCCCAGAATGAGATCCCCGAATATATGTCGGAAAAGCTTCCGGAAGCGGAAGGAGGGGTTTTTATTCAGGCCGAAAGTGAGATCGCATCGGTCCACATGGTCATTGGCGCCAGCATGGCCGGGGGCAGGGTGATGACCTCCTCTTCGGGCCCGGGAATCAGCCTGAAACAGGAAGGCATCTCCTTTCTTTGCGCTCTGGAATTGCCTGCTGTGATTGTCAATATGTCGAGGGGCGGACCAGGCCTCGGCAATATTGCTCCATCACAGTCCGACTATTTTCAGGCCACCCGTGGAGGGGGACATGGCGATTACCGCACCATTGTCTTCGGCCCCAACTCCTGTCAGGAGCTGGCAGACCTCACTTATGAAGGGTTTAATCTTGCCGATAAATACCGCACCCCTGTCCTCGTCCTGGGAGATGGCATGCTCGGCCAGATGATGGAGCCGGTTGAACTGCCACAGGAAATTCCTTTGAAGAAATTGCCTGCTAAGGACTGGGCGCTTACCGGCGCCAAGGGAAGGGCAAGCCGATTTATCCGTTCTCTCATTTTGGACCCGATCAAAGAGGAAGAGCATAACTGGAAATTGATGAGGAAATACGAAAAGATCACCAGGGAAGAGGTCCGATGGGAGACCTACTTTGCAGACGACGCAAAGATGATGGTCATCGCTTTCGGCATTGCCGCAAGGATTGCTAAGGGGGCCATCAAACGGTTGAGGGAAGAGGGAGTCAAGGTTGGACTTCTCCGGCCCATCACTCTCTGGCCCTTTCCCTTTAAAGCGATCAAGGAAATTTCAAAAAAGGTGAAACATTTTTTTGTCTTCGAGATGAATATGGGCCAGATGCTGGAGGATGTGAAACTTGGCCTTGAGGGTAATGGAGAAGTCCATTTCTATGGCAGGCCAGGAGGAGTGATTCTGACCCCTTTAGAAATTGCAAGAGTCATCTCCAGCCAGTACTATCAGAAGAGGCTTGGATGAGCCCACGATCGATCAACTTGAGATAAAACGATGAAAAAGGTATTCGGAAGACCGAAATCCCTGAAGGCCACTCCCTTCCATTACTGCCCCGGCTGCGGCCATAGCATCATCCACCGGCTCATCGGAGAGGTGATCGATGAGATGAACCTTCAGGAGAAGATCATCGGCGTTCCTCCGGCAGGATGTGCGGTTCTTGCTTACAACTATTTTGACATCGACATGGGCGAGGCATCCCATGGAAGGGCGGCTGCTGTGGCAACCGGATTCAAGCGGGTTCTTCCGGACAGGATTGTCTTCACTTACCAGGGAGATGGGGATATGGCTGCCATCGGGACAGCTGAATCGATTCATGCGGCGGCCAGAGGAGAGAATATCACCACCATCTTTGTAAACAATGGGGTCTATGGGATGACCGGCGGCCAGATGGCGCCCACCACGATATTAGGACAGAACACTACCACTTCTCCACGCGGGAGAAAGGAAAAAACAGAAGGTTTTCCGATCAATTTGAGTGAGATGCTTGCCATTGCCAGAGGCAGTTCTTATATCGAGAGGACCGCCGTCAATACGCCTGCCAATATTTTGAAAACGAAGAAGGCGATCGCAAAGGCCTTTCGTCTTCAGATGCAGGGATATGGATTCACGCTTGTCGAAATCCTGTCCGCCTGTCCAACTAACTGGAAAATGGATCCTGTAAAGTCCTCGAAATGGATCGATGAAGTGATGACGAGCCATTTCCCACTTGGAGTGCTCAAGGATAACAGCGGAGATAAGAAAGATGCTCATTAAGACCATTTTTTCCGGATTCGGCGGTCAGGGGGTCATTATGATGGGATACCTCCTTGCCACAGCCGGAATGATTGAAGGAAAGAATGTGACCTGCCTGCCCTCTTACGGAGCAGAGGTGAGGGGAGGAACAGCCAACTGCACGGTTGTGGTCTCCTCAGAGGAAATTGCCTCTCCGGTTGCCTCGGAACCCGAATATGCGGTGTTGATGAATAATCCATCTTTAATTCGATTTCAGAATCAGGTCCAATCCGGAGGAACGGTCTTTTTGAACTCAAGCCTGATCGAAGACAGGCCCATCCGGGGAGATCTGGTGATCTATGAGGTCCCGCTCAATGACCTGATCAAACAGCTTTCTGAAAATAGAGGGGCCAATGTGGTCATGTTAGGCGCCTTCATCAAAAAATCCGGCCTGGTGACTCCGGAAACAATGATTCGGGTTCTGAAAGATACGTTCAGCGGCAAGAATCCTGCCGTCTTCAAGTCCAACAGATCGGCTTTAATGTTAGGATACGAATACCTGAAATGAAAGAGAGGGCTCATGCCTGTCAAACAGATTTCTGTAAGCCTTGAGAATGTCCCCGGAAAGCTTTCCGAAATGAGCGACTATTTGGGTGAGAACGGGATTAATATCATTGCCATCAGCGTGGCGGATACCGCTGATATCAGCGCCATCCGGTTTGTAGCCAGTGATCCTGACAAAGCCGCCAATGTCTTAAAGACACACGGTTATTCGATTAAGATCACCGAGGTGCTCGCAGTGGAAGCCCCCAACCATCCAGGAGGTCTCAATGCGGTTTTAAAGCCGCTCAAAGAGGTTTCAATCAATGTCAATTACCTCTATACCTGCCTGGGAAGGGGGGAAAAAACCGTGCTCATCGTGGGCGTGGATAAGATGGAGGAGGCCATCCAGATACTGAGAAAGAACTGGGTTCACATGTACAATGAGGAATTGTATAAGTTATAGAATTAAGCCGGAAGATTGGAATAATGGAATATTGGATAAAACCAGTGGTTTTTGTTCATTGTTCATCGTATAACGTTTAGGGCGACTAAGGAATTAGGCATAGCTGTGCAATCCGGAAAGCAGGTAGTTGACACCGAAATAAGTAAACAAGACAGCCGCAAACCCAACGATGGATAGAATGGCTGCTTTTCTCCCCCTCCAGTCCCGTGTGATACGGGCGTGTAAGAAGGCCGCATAAACAAACCAGGTGATCAGAGACCAGGTTTCTTTCGGGTCCCAGCTCCAGTAACTTCCCCAAGCATAATTCGCCCATGCCGCACCGGTGATGATTCCCAGGCTCAACATCGGGAATCCGATGACAATCGATTTGTAGTTAATCTCATCAAGGATGGGAAGGGAGGGCAGCCACTTGGCCATTTCTTCCCGCTGTCCACCCTTGCGATCTCGAATCAGATAGAGGATGCTGATCCCGAATGAAACGGCAAAGGCGGCGTACCCGAAAAAACAGGTCGTCACATGAATGGTCAACCAGTTGCTCTGGAGGGCCGGCATCAGCGGTGTAATGTTGGGGTTGATGCTGGGGATGATGGCGATGATGGCGATCGTCAGAAAGGCCAGGGGAGTGACAAAGACCCCAATAATCTTTTCCTTGTATTTGAATTCGAGCATGAGGTAGATCAGGACAATCGTCCAGGAGAAGAAGACCAGAGATTCGTACATATTCGAAAGAGGAACATAACCATACCCTGTCCGATGAGTTTCCAGCCAGCGAAATACCAGACCCACGGAGTGAATGACCAATCCCATACCCAGCAGAGAGGTGGAAATTGTCCCCAGTTTCCTGCTTTGTGAAGCCGCAAAGAGAAGATAGCCCAGGAAGCTGAGAAAATAGATTCCCATCGAGACATTAAAAAGGGTGTGGCTTGTAAAAGGAAGGTCCATGCTTCACTCCATATCGAATCAGGACGTCAATGAACTAAAAAATTAACAGACTTCTTTCATCTTGTCAATTCCAATGGAGGAAAATGGAGGAAGATGTGGAAAGAGTGAGGTTACTTTTTCTCTACATATTTCTTCCCTTCTATGGCGTGCAGGATGGGAAGGGTCTCTTTCTTCGATTGGGCGGCCTCTACGATTTGGATTTGGTAGATCGCTTTCAATAATAAGACCCCATCCTCTCTTTGGCGATGGATAAACGCCTCGATCTCGTTATATTCTTGTCCTTTAAAGATAACCCTGCAATTTCTGAGCAGGTAAGCGAGACTGACTTCATCCATTTTATAATAGATCTCGAGGGGATGAGTGGAGTCTTCGGGAATCCTCTCCAAATTTTTAATGTCGATGGTTTTGAGAACCTGCTGATACAATTTGAGAAATGCCTCCAGTTGATGCTCCGGAAGAGGGGGGTTATCCAGTTCTCTTTTTAGTTGTTTGATAATCTCTTCGGGCTGAATTTCAAACCGGAGAAGTTTTAAGGAGTAGTCTCCCTGGATCAGTTGATAGGACAATGGCTCATCGATCCTCTTCCTGAATCGCTTGATCACAAACTTCTCTTTTCCATTTGTCGCTTTGAAATAGGAGACCTTCGTCGGCTCGGAATAAGGTTTTTCGCTGACAAAGGAGTCTTCCAGGATCTCCAGATCCTCCATCGGATGGTTCCGATGATGTTTTAAAAAAACTTGAAATTCATCTTTTTTAACCGTCCGGTAGGGTTCGGGGGCGCTCCCGGAAACATATTCATATTCCGGCCACTGGTCATAAGGGGTTCTCGCGAATATTTCATTACAGGGAATGCATCGGATGAGCTGGTTCATGGAGTGCTCCTTTAAGATTCGTTAGAAAATAGATTCCAATGACACGAATAACAACGAATAACGCAGATGGAGAACCATTCGTTACCATTCGTGAAATTCGTCATTTTCATCATTCGTGGGTGTCCTCACGGCATGGGGCATTAAAGGGAAACAGAAGGAACCCTGACATGGCCCTTGACCAGAAAGAGATCCTCCATCTCCTCCAAAATATCCAAAAATATTGAGGCCAATTGGGGGTCGAACTGTTTTCCAGCATACTGTAAAAGCTCGTTTTTTGCCTCTTCGTTCGAAAGGGGTTTGCGGTATGGCCGGTCAGAGGTCATGCTGTCATAAGCATCCGCGATTGCAATAATCCTCGCTCCCAATGGAATTTTGTCCTCTGACAGTCCATCCGGATAACCTGTTCCATCGAACCGTTCATGATGGTGGTAAATATAGGAGAGAATGTTGGGAGAGAGGTTCAGGGGTATTAAGAGATCGATTGACTTTCTGGTATGTTGTTTGATGATAACCCATTCGCTGGAAGACAGGGTCCCTTTTTTATTGATAAAACGATTGCTGAGGCCAATCTTTCCGATATCGTGAAGGTAAGAGGCGACCCTGATATCATTCCTATCCTTTGGATTCAGTGTAAGTCTTTTGGAGATGAAATCAGAATAGTAACAAACGCGCTCGGAATGTCCTGAAGTATAAGGATCCTTCTCCTCGAGGGTGAAGGCAAGAACTTTTGAAAATTCAAGGCAGTTTTGATTCTCCGAAAGACCTCCCCCTCCGTTTCCAAAATCAGTGAAACCTTTCATTTCCTTCGGGGACAGGAGATCGGAATCTATCAAGGCGTCTTGCATCCCGAAGGGATCGGAGCGCTGGCGCAGCATATCCTTGATCTTCAGGTTCAATCTTCTCCGCTGGATCGATTTTTCAATAATGCACATGATTTCCTGGACATTGAAGGGTTTCGGGATATAATCGAAAACCTCGTATCGGATGGCCTCGATCGCACTCTTCAGAGTCCCATGGCCCGTGATGATGATGATGATCACATCGGGATCGAGCAGCCTGATCTCCTTAAGGGTGTCAATGCCTGACATCCCGGGCATTCTAATATCCAATGTGACCACATCCATCTCAGTTTGTCGAAGCATCTGGATGGCCGAATATCCATTCTCCGCAGTGAAGATATTGTAATGGGGCTTGAGAATCATCCTTAAGGATTCTCTGGGGCCTATCTCATCATCCACAATCAGGACATTGGGCAAACTGTTTTTAGGTTCCATTCTTTTTCCTCTCGATACGAATGGATAGACTTACTATTAAAGCAAAAACGTTGCCATTCTAATCTAAAATGTTAAATGATTGCCATTTTCTAATTTACTGATATTTCAAAACTATTATTGTTACGTGGGAAGAGGAAGGTGGCTATCGTTATCGGGGTCAAAAGGATGTCCAAAAATGAACAAAGGTTTACATTTTAGGCAGGCCTCTTGGACTTAAAACCGCATCTTTCTGCGTAGGAACTAAAAATCTGGCGTGACAAAGTTTAAGAATATGGTTTGATCCGGTCCTGCTGCTCGATGCCCAATTTATCCATCTTATATTTCAAAATTCGGCGGCTGATCCCCAGGATCTCTGCGGCGTGCGATTGAATAAAATTGGCTCTTCTCAGGGCATCCAGAATGATTTCCTTCTCAAATTCTTCCTCTGCTTTTGAGAAGGAGATCTGGCCGCTCAAGACCGACTCTCTCAAACCATTCGTTTTGGATTGATTGATGATGGGAAGGGGCAATTCATCCGGCTCAATATATTCATTGTTAGTGAGGGCAATCACCCTTTCGATCAGGTTTTCCAGTTCCCGGACATTTCCGGGCCATTCATAGCTCATCATCAATTCTAACGCCTCTTTGCTGACTCCCTTTAATTTTTTTTGGTTCTCCTCGCTGAATTTCTTTGTAAAATGGTTGACCAATAATGGAATATCCTCTCTTCGCTCTCGTAAGGGGGGAAGGATAATGGGAACCACATTAATCCGGTAATAGAGATCCTCCCGAAACTGCCCTTTCTTGATGAGCTGGGACAAATCCTTATTCGTCGCCGTAATGAGTCTCACATCGACCTTGATCGTCTTTGAACCTCCCACCCGGTTGAATTCCTTCTCTTCGAGAAACCGGAGAATCTTCGCCTGGGTCATCAGGCTCAATTCGCCGATCTCGTCGAGAAAAAGAGTCCCCTGATGGGCGACCTCAAAGCGGCCCAGTTTTTTCTCGATTGCATTGGTAAAGGCTCCCTTTTCATGGCCAAATAATTCGCTCTCGATCAGGGTCTCCGGAATAGCAGCGCAGTTGATGGTGACGAAGGGATGATTTTTTCGGGGACTATGGTAGTGGATCGCCCGGGAGATGAGTTCTTTCCCCGTTCCGCTCTCCCCCATGATCAGAACCGTGGCTCTGGTATCAGCCACCCGCTTCACCACTATAAAAATATCTTTCATACCCTTGCTCTTTCCCACGATATTATCAAAGCCGAAACTCCGATCGACCTCCATCCACAACCGTTGGTTCTCCTCCTTCAGCGCCCTTGTTGAAAGGGCGCGGTTGATGATCAAACGAAGCTCGTCCACATCGAAGGGCTTGGTGACGTAGTCATAGGCTCCGAGTTTCATCGCTTCCACGGCTGTTTTTACGGTCTTGGTGGCAGTGATCATGATGACGATCTGATCGGGTAGGGTCTGTTTCAGCCTTTCCAGAACCTTCAGACCATCCATATCCGGCAGGATGATATCGAGAAGGATTACATCAGGAATATGGCTATCGATCTGACGAAAAACCTCTTCAGCGTTCTTTGCCAAAAAGACCTGGTACTCCCCCTTTAAAATCATTTTTAAAGATTCTCTGGCCCCCGCTTCGTCATCAACGACCAAAATACTTTTCAACGAATCGCTCCCGACCATCGTCACTCCTTTAGGAATTAGTGGATTGATAGGTGATCACCTTTCTTCTCTCCGCAGGCAATTTCAAGGAAACCAGGGTCCTGAGTTTCTTCTCATTGACTTCGAATTTCATCATCCCCCGGTTCCTCTCGATCATCTCCTTGATGAGTCGTATTTCCAGATCGTTCAACTCCTGCTCGCGGAGAGAAGGCACTCCCAGCAAAGTATCCATGGGCTCGATGGCTTTCTTATAGCTGGTGAAAACCATCAAAATTTCAATGTATCCACTCTCTTTTGAAGAAGGCGTTTTGCCTTCTCCGTTTCCCACGCGAACCGCGTGGTCATTCAGGGACTTGGTTAAAAAACCGATGCTTCCACTCATGGGAATTGATGGAATGAAATACTGGATTAAGGAAGTCAAAATGTATCGCAACTGTTCTTCATGGAGGATTGTTTCAGGAAGGTGTTTTTCATACTTCCTGAATAGTTTTATCCTCTTGTTTTCGATCTGTGTTCCATACTTTTTTAGGACATCTTCAATGACGGAATGAATGGTATCCCTCTTCTCGACCGGGTGATTGATCCTGATATAATTAAGAAGGCCATTGAGCACACTGTCAATCTTTTCGATATCCTCGGTGACGATTCTATAGAAATAGTCTCTGAATTCCGTATCATTAAATTTATCCCGCAGCAGTTGAGCAAAGGTCTTGATGGAGACCAGGGGGTTTTTGATGCGATGGACAAGTTCAAGAAAAAAGAGCGACGCATCAGGAATATTTAGCCCGTTGGATTGACTCTTGGGGGATCCATTCTTGGCGGACTCGGGCAAACTCGTCCCTGTTTTCTTTATAAAGGAGAAAAAGGGATTATTTTCCATTCCGGTCTCAATCGAGAGATCTTTTTCCATGATCTTTTCGCCCCCTGATAAAATCGCGCTCTGGATGATGACCTGCTCCAGCTCCTTCAGATTCCCGGGCCACCAGTAGCTTTCCAACAACCTGAGGACATCATTCGAGATGGACAATCTTTTAATCTTTAACTGTTTGACATTCTCTTCTATGAAATATTGAGCGATTGCGCCGATTTCTCGTGGACGATCCCTTAACGGCGGGAGATGGATGAATATTGTTTTCAAACGGAAATACAAATCCTCTAAAAATACTCCTTGGGCCACTTTTTCATTCAAGTTTTCCGAAGAAGAGGAGATGAAACGGATATTTTTAACAGCCTTTTTCTCCGCTCCGATATGCAATAATCCGTCCTCGACCAGTTCCAGGAGCTTCAACTGATCCATCGGGCTGAGATGCCCAACCTCGTTTAGAAAGAAGGTCGCCGGGGTTATCCCGAAACTGATCTCTTCAAGGAGTGGGCCGAGATGAGTAAAGAGTCCATTTTTACCCAAAATCTGACAATCCACTCTGTAAAAACGATGGGAACTCCAATCCCCTGTATGGTGGATGATCTTTGCGATCAGCTCTTTTCCCGTCCCCTGTTCCCCCTGGATGAAAACAGGGGCATTGTTCAGAGCGGATTTTTGAACCAGTTTGGCAATCCGGGAGGAAAGGATGGGAGAGTGAATTAAGTCCTGATAGTTCATCATAACTCAAAAAAAGTCGTTCGTTGAGTTTCGAGATCGATTTGCCTTCTTCTTGAATGGTTCTGGTCCACAGGCAAATTGATAAAGAAGGAGGTCCCTTTGCTCACCTGACTCTCAACATCAATATATCCTTCGTGGTCCCGTACAATCTGATTGGAGATGGACAGTCCCAGGCCGCTTCCCGTCATTTTCGTCGTATAAAATGGGTTGAAGATTTCCTCTAAATATTCCTGCGGGATGCCGCAACCCGTATCCTTAAATTCGACCTGAAGATAGGGTTTCCCTCCGGGTTTTAAAAAGGAACGGGTTTTTACAGTGATTTCCCCATTCGCAGGGGTCGCTTCAATGGCGTTTAATAAGACATTTAAAAAGACCTGCTTGATCTGTTCCCTGTCAACTTTGATGGAGGGTAGATCCGGCGTATATTCTTTAGTGAAACGGATATGCTTCTTCCTGCTCTCCGTTGATACCAGAAGCATCATTCCGTCTAAAATGCTGTTGACATCTTCAAACTCCAATTTGGGGCTCGAAGGCCTGGCAAAATCTAAGAGTTCGGTGACCAGACGCGAGATCCGTTCCACCTCTCCTGAGGCAATACTCACAAAATGATTTCGAAATTCCTCGTCCTCAATCCGTTCCGGCAGTAATTGGATAAGCGTCTTGATGGCAACCAGGGGGTTGCGAATTTCATGAGCCAGGCCTGCCGTCAGGGTTCCAAGGGAAGCGAGGCGGTCCGCCCTGCGAATATAGGATTTTGACTTTTTAAGATCTTCAAAGAGCCTCGCATTCTCAATGGCAATGGCGGTCTGGTTGGCCAGGGTGGTGAGGAGTTCAATGTCCTCTTGATAATAGACATCCTTATTGAATTTATGGCTGAGATTGATCATTCCGATAAGCTGTCCTTTTGAGATCAGCGGTATACTGACCTCTGCTTCCAGCAAAGCCATCTGTTGAATGACACCGTTTATTTCCGGGATATTGGCTCCTTTGGCCAACTCCTCCTTAACAACAATTTCTCTCATCTTCTGCAAATAAATAGGAAGAGGGGCTTTCTTGGAAAGGAGAGGGGCAGGGGAGGGCGTTTTAATATTCTTTGATTCTAACAAATCGTATCCCCCTTTTTCGTCGTCCAATAAGAACAGGGACGCCCTATCCACCTTCATCGTTTGTGTAATGGTCTCGATGATTCTCTTCAAAAGAGATTGCAGATCGATGATGTTCACCATCGCCTTGCTGAATTTCCCGAGGGTCTCCCGATAATTGTAGCGATCCTTAAAAAGGAGATAGTCCACTGCTTTCTCGGTCCTGGGTTTGATCCTGTGAAATAGGATAGCCGCCAGAAAAAGGATCGAAAACATCATCCCCGTAAAGAAATAATTTACCTTTCCATAGAAAATCTTCTGGCCAAGAAGGATTAAAAGAAATGAGGGGATGAACAGAAGCAACAACAAAATGACATAAGTCGTACCTTTCTTTAAAACAATATTAATATCCATCAACCGATGTTTGATGATCGCATAGGAAAGTATAAAAAGATATAAAGTAATAAAGTAATTTCCGATGGGAGGAAAATCAATAATATCAAATACCAATAGATAATTAGTGGCCCCTCCCGAAAATCCAATGACAGAAGCGATGATGATAAATTTTAATTGTTGACGTCTCACTCCAAAGGAATATTTGTATTCTTGGATAATTATATAAAAAGAATAAATGACACTGGTAAAGAAATATAAAACGAAGAAAGGGAATACGATTCCTGGGACAGAGGCATAATTAAAAGAACCTTTGGGTACCACGTCCTTTACAAAAAGGGGTGTAAAATTGAAAACAAGAAGAATGGTTGAAATAGTATAGGCAAAAATTAATAGTTTTATTTTTATTTTATGCAAGAAAGCTTGTATAAAATGAATGAAAAATGTTGGAATAAAGATAGCTCCCGAATAGAGCCATCGATTCCAAAAAAGACCCCAATATTTATTGGGCGATATAATTTCCATTCCCAATCCAAAAATCCATACGAAAAAACTTATTGTTAGAAGTGCATAACTGATGACGACATCATCTTTTCCTTTTTTGAAAAAGACAAATCCTCCCAGAAATAAGCTAGTGATTGATGAGATAAATGCTGAAACAGCTAATGGATTCATTTGTTATAAAGTATGATTTTCGACTTTTTTTAATACTAAAATGGAATTTTTTCCCCCGAAACTAAAGGAATTACAGAGAGCATAATTGACCTCTTTTTTTACAGATTGATTAGGAACATAATTTAAATCGCATTCGGGATCGGGGTGCTCATAATTGATCGTTGGGGGTACGATTCCATGTTTGATCGATAAAGCAGCAGCTGCTATTTTTAGCGCTCCGGCTGCACCCAAGGGGTGACCGATCATTGATTCAATTGAGCTCATCAAGACATGGTTTTTTTGAGAATTGAATATTTTTTTGACGACCATGGTTTCCAATTTGTCGTTCAGAATCGTTCCTGATCCATGTGCACAAACATAATCTATGCCTTCAGGGTGAACTCCGCCATCTTTCAAAGCCATGAGAATGCCTTTTTCTGCCTGTTGCCCATCTGGCGCAGGTTGTGTAATATGATAACCGTCATGAGTCGTTCCATAGCCAACTATTTCCGCATAGATAGGAACATTTCTATTTAATGCATGATGGAGTTCCTCGAGGAATAATACCGCCCCTCCTTCACTAAGGACAATGCCATCTCTATTTTTATCAAAAGGTTTTGGGGTTTTAAAAGGAGGACTATTTTGGGTCGATAATATTCCAACTAAACAAAAAGAGCCAAAAGTTAAGGGAGATAGGGGGGCTTCCACTGCACCCGCTAACATTATGCTTGCTCTACCCCCTTGTATCATTTGATACGCATATCCAATATTATCAGCGCCAGTTGCACACCCTGTTGAGATTGAATAACATAGTCCATTGATTCCAAGCTCGATACAAATGTTATTCATACAAGAGCCAACGAAAAGCCTAGTGCTTAGGAGGGGGGAAACCCTTTTCAGCCCTTTTTCTAAAAATATTGTATGCTGTTCTTCGGCATGGGGTAATCCCCCGACTGACGATCCAACTGAAATACCTATTGAATTCCTATCAATCTTTTCTAAATTAATTTTCGAATCGTCCAATGCCATTTTTGAACACACAACTCCAAACTGCGAAAAACGATCCATTCTCCTTAAATTTTTAGTACTTATATGGTCAGAGGGGACCAATTCTTCGACTTCGCCAGCAACCTTAGAAGGGTAAGAAGATACATCAAATTGAAGAATTTCCTTTACTCCGGATCGGCCGTGAACTAAGGAATCCCAGAAATTATCTACCCCGATGCCGTTGGGTGCTACGACACCCATGCCTGTGATGACTACTCTTCTTTTGTGATTGTCCATTTTTCTCCTAAAATTTTTAATTAGTTAAACGACTCAGTTATTATTATAGACATTTTTGTAATTTGTCAACAATTTTGTACATTTCTCTTTCCTAACAGTTGGATAGCGTCCATCGGGTGCTTACTATATTTAATAATAACAATAGGTTATAAAACGACTTGAAGGCGATACGAAATTATGCTATTTTTTATAGTAAAGCATTAAACGAATAACTCGAATGAAAACGAATTACACGAATGAATATGAATTCGGCGCATTCGCTGGTGTTCATTCAATTTGCTTTCTGTTAAAAGGAGACTCATATGCACGTAGACGAGAGCAAGAAGTTCGACAAGAGAAATATCGAAAGGAATATCAAGAACGGAGCCATCACCCTGAAGGATTATGAAATCCATCTGTCCAGATTGCCGGATGCAAGTGATAAGATATTTCTTCAGGAAGAAGATAGGGTTGACCTTGAAGAATTTGAATCATCCACAGAAAATGAGATTCAATCCAGAAAGAAGGGGTTAAAGAAGAAGGCAAACAAGGGAAGATAAACATGCCCATTTACGAATATCGATGCAATCAATGCGAAAGGGAGTTCAGCCAGTTATTTCTCAACTCAAGAGAAATCAGGAAGGTCAAATGCAAGTTTTGTGGTGGCAATGACCTTAAAAAATTAATATCCTCCTTTTCGGTCCACCAAACCGAAGAATCACGTTTGGTCCGTTTTGACACCTCGAAACCAAAAGGGAACGATTTCTATCGGGACTCTCGAAATGTCGGGCTCTGGGCAAAAAAAAGGATGAAGGAGATGGGGGTGGATTTAGGTCCCCAAATGGATGAGATCGTTGAAAGAGGAAGAACTGGTAAGATTCTTGAAGATTACAATAAATAAATAGATGAAAATACTTCGGAGGATTGGGGAAGGGTTACGGTTATGAAGCCCGTATCGTTTATAAAAGGTTACGTCGCTCGTCTTTTAATTTTTTTCACCTGACCGTTACCGGTAACCGAAACCGGCTTCGTGACCCTAACCTTTACCCTTTTTTGAGATATGGAAAACAGGGATTATTATAAGATCCTCGGCATCACGAGAAATGCGAACGAGGAAGAGATCAAAAAAGCTTACAGAAAAGTGGCGATGCAGTACCATCCGGACCGAAATCCAGGGGATAAGGAGTTGGAAGAAAAGTTTAAGTTAGCCTCAGAAGCTTATGAAGTTTTGAGAGACCCTCAAAAAAGGGAAATCTATGATCATTACGGTATAGAGGGATTGAAGGGAACCGGATTTACAGGATTTAGAGGCTTCGAAGATATCTTCGCTTCCTTTGGAGATATCTTCGAAGATTTCTTTGGTTTTGGGACAACTTCCCGGAGGAGATTCAAACCACGCCAGGGAGCTGATTTGAGATATGATTTAAAGATTTCCTTCTATGAAGCCGCCTTTGGCAAAGAGGATGAAATCGAAATCCCGAAAAAGGAGGTCTGTGAAGTCTGCGATGGAACAGGCTCTAAATCGGGGACTTATCCTGCACAATGTCCGAATTGTAAAGGGTCAGGACAGTCCATCCGTTCACAGGGTTTTTTCACGATTAGCACCACTTGTAGTCAATGTCACGGGGAGGGAAAATATATCCCTCATCCATGCAAGGAATGCCGTGGCTCTGGTTGGGTCAAGAAAACAAAAATAATCAAGATAAAGATACCTCCCGGCGTTGATACAGGCTCAAAATTAAGAATACGGGGAGAAGGAGAAGGGGGCGAAAGGGGCGGGCCTCCCGGAGATCTTTTTATCTTTCTCTTTGTGGAACCCCATGAATTCTTTCTGAGGGATGGCGATGATATTACCTGTCAAATACCAATTAGTTTTTCACAGGCCGCTTTAGGGGTGGAGATTGAAATTCCTACCTTAAACGGTAAAAAGAGCCTTTCAATACCCAAGGGAGCAGAAAACGGCGAAATCATAAAAATTAAAGATGAAGGTTTTCCAAAAATTAGAGGATATGGAAGGGGCGACCTTATTGTACAAATATTTGTTAAAACGCCAAAAAATCTGACAAAAAGACAGGAGGAGATACTTCGTGAATTTGAAGAGATAAGCATGAAAAAGGGAAAAGAGGGGGAAGGCTGGAAAAAGCTTTTCAGACTCGAAAGCTAAAGTTTACATAATATATCTTATCAGACATTACTTGGGTGCCCTTTGAGAAATAAGTATAATTTGACGGGAATCATCCTCTCGGGCGGTAAAAGCGTCCGGATGGGCAGAGATAAAGCTTTTATTGAAATCGATGGCATCCCGATCATTCAAAGGATTTTTAATATTTTTAAAAAATTATTTAATGAAATTATTATTGTAACCAATCAAAAAGAATTGTATTCAGGTTTTAAAGCAAAAATAGTAAGTGACCTCATTGTCAATCGCGGTGCTCTCGGAGGGTTATATACCGGTCTCTTCTTCTCATCAAACCCATACTCCTTTTGCGTTGCCTGTGACATGCCTTTTCTCAAGGAAACAATGATTCAATGTCTCATCAAACAGGCTAATGAAAATGAATATGATGTGATCGTGCCCAGGACTGAGGATGGATTACAACCTTTGTATGCCATCTATTCAAAAGGTTGTTTAGAACCTATAAAAAAAATGATCGGGATGGGAAAGTACAAAATTATTGATTTCTATCCTTTGGTAGAGACAAAAATAATTGAAGAATCCGAATTTATAAGTTCAGATATAAATCTGAAGCTGATGAGGGAGTCCTTTATTAATATCAATACGCCAGAAGAATTAAACTTCCTTAAAGAGGAAAAAAAAGCGTCTTGAGATGGCCCAACGAATAATACTTTATACACTTTTTGCTATTTTGATGATGGGGGTCTTTTTCAGCGAGGTTGCCTTCTCAAGGGTTCTCGGTGAAGATGAAAAGTTGATCTGGGTGGGAACCGGTGCATTCAATGATGGTTTTTATGATATCGCTGAAAAACAATTTTCACAATTCCTGCGGGATTACCCGGAACACGAGAAATTGTATGACATCTGCTATCTTTTGGGCAAAACGCTCTTCACCAAAGAAAAACTGAAAGAATCCAGAACTCTATTTTTAAAGGTAATCAATGAGAATAAAAAATTTGAATATACGGAATACATCCTTTTCTGGTTAGCCGATATCGAACTCAGGTTTGGAAACAATGAAGGAGCCAGAAGGTATCTCGTTTCCATCCTCAACAGATACCCCAGATTTGAAGGCATGGATCAGGTCCACTACTTCCTTGGACTGATCGAATTCGGATCGAATCGTCTTTCCCCGGCAGAGTCACATTTTAGAAAGGTTTTCGTTCTCTCTAAAAATACTGAGATCATTCAAACCTCTCATTTTTGGTTAGGAATCTTATCCTATAAACAGAGCCGTTTCGACGAGGCAACCGATTATTTTAAAATGGCGATGCGTGATCTTAAACCTGTTTCGCCACTTTTTTTAAAATACGCTTCGCTTTGGCTTGGCGAGGCCCGGTTAAAAATGGGGAGGTACGAGGAGGCGAAGAGTATATACAGAAGCTTCTATGAACGATTTAAAGAGGAGGCCTTCGCCCAGGAAGTCCTTTGGAAATTGGGTTTTTGTGATTACCGAATCGGGAATTTTAAAGAAGCCATAGGAACCCTCCAATCTTTTAAAACCCAATTCAAAGATTCCCCGCTCATTTTATACACTCATTATTTATTGGGGGGAATGTTCCTGCAGCGCAGCGACCATTCCTCATCGATAAAAGAACTCAATGTAATTTTGACAAAATCAAAGGAAAATCCATTGTGGGGGATTGCTATTCTCTCTCTTTTTTGGAACCATATTCAACAGAATGATTTTCCAGGAGCCCATAAAGTATTTCAGAGGCTCCAGAAATTGAATCATTTTGACGATGAAAAGGCGGTTCTCCAGTGGCTCAATGCGGAGATGACCTTTATGGAGGGTAGAATCATAGACTCCCTACCCTACTATTTTAATGTCCTGAATACGAAATATAGAGAAAAGGCTCTCTCCCGGATTGGAAAAGGCTATTTTTATGAAAATAAATTCAGGGAGGCCCTCACCAACTTCGACATCTTATTGCTTGAATTTCCAAACTCTCCCAATACCGAGGAAAACCTCTTCATTAAAGGGGAATGCTTCATTCAATCCGGAAGTTGGACCCAGGCGCTGGACACCTACGGGCTTCTCGCCCAGAAAGACAGTCATCATCATTGGAAACTCTTTGCCCTGACCCAGATGGGAAACATCTATTTTTCACTGAAGGAAAGCAGCGAAGCCGAAAAGGCATTCAAGAAGGTTGTTGAAGATTTTCCGCATCATTCACTTGCTACTTTTGCAGCCTTTCGGTTGGGGAAACTATTTTTTAAACAAAACAATATCTTAGAAGCCATTCACTATTATTCCATGATTCTTAATGGAGACCGCCTTGAATTACTGGGCGGAGCTTACTTCAGTTTGGGGGAAATATTTTATCAACAAGGGAAATATGATAAATCTTTTAAGAGTTTCGAAATGGCCTTACAATATCTTCAGGAAAGCTCGCCATGGTTCTTCTTGACCCACTTGGAAATCGGGAACCTCCAGAGAAAAAATGGGAAATATGAGGAGGCCAAACGATCGTATTCGGCCATCCTGAACCAGGCAAAAGACGAAGATCTCAAAAAAGCGGCGGCAGAATTACTCCGCTATATTGAGCCCAATTAAAGACGATGAGGATCCATAAAAACCAAATGGCATCGGAAACATTTACGATTAAAAAGATGGAAATCGAAGATTTGGATGAGGTCCTCCCTATCGCCAACACCTCCTTATTAAATCCCTGGTCAAAGGGTATGTTTCTTGGAGAGATCTCCCACCCCCTCTCGCATTGCTTTCTCATATCTGGAGGGAATGACTGCAATAAAGCCATTCCACTCGGCTTTATCTGTTTTCGGAATATTGGAGAAGACTCCGAACTTCTCAATATCTGCATTCATCCCAGACATCGCCAAAAAGGTCTGGGCAAAATACTGATGAAATTCTATGTTGATTTTTGTAGACAAAAAGGAGTGAAAAAATATTGTCTCGAGGTCCATCCCCTGAATATTCCTGCTGTCCACCTTTATCAGTCATTTGATTTTCAGCCGGCAGGCGAAAGAAAGAATTTTTATCAGGGAAAATATGATGCGCTTCTTATGGAGAGGTAATTCTAAATTAGGTTACGGTTAGGGTGACGAAGCTTTTTTTATACCATGAACGATGAACTATGGACAATGAACAAGGGCAATTCGGAATTATTATGGACTTGTAAAAAGTCGTCACTCCGGTGGAAACCGGAGTCCAGAGAATTTCTAACCCTTTAAAAAGACTGGATTCCGGCTTTCGCCGGAATGACAACCATTAACGTTCATTGTTGGTTAACAATGGCTATCCAAACTGACGGGATCGTTCTCAAAAACAGAAAAATAAAATCAATCTATTTCCTCCTGGAAATCGACTGTCCATCCATTGCCAATGAAACGAAACCCGGACAGTTCGTCATGCTCAGAACTTCCGATGATAACCACCCTCTTCTGAGACGCCCCTTTTCCATTTACAAGAGTTATTCGACCCTACATCCCTTAAAAAGAAAAAGGGGACATTTCCTCATTTTTTACAAAAAGGTGGGCAAAGGCACCGAGAAGATGTCAACCTTCAAAGAAAAACAGAAAGTTAATCTAATAGGCCCTCTGGGTAATGGATTTATCGTCCCTCCCCTTCCCTCTTCAGCCGCAAGTATTCTAATTGGCGGAGGAGTGGGCATGGCCTCTCTCTCCGCCCTGGGAGAGGTATTAGGTTCCGGGAAATTATATGTTTTTATCGGCGGAAAGACAAAAAACGATATCTTATGTGAGGACGATTTTCCAAAGGGAAAAGTCTTTATTGCCACGGAGGACGGAAGTCGGGGCAAAAAAGGGACCGTCGTTGACCTATTTCTATCGGAAATCGAAAGGTTTGATAGGGGTCGCCCCCACCATGTCTATATCTGTGGGCCGGAGGGAATGGTTCACTCATTATCAAGAATGATCAAATCGAAGAAATGGATCGTCCAGGTTTCTCTTGAGGCCCGTATGGGCTGCGGGTTCGGAGCCTGCTGGGGATGTGTGGTAAAGACGAGGGACACAGAAATGGCCTATCACCGAGTTTGCAAAGATGGACCTGTCTTTCCCTTGTCAGAGATCGTCTGGGAATGAAAATGAAATCTGTTGGTCATCCTGACTTATCCATCCGTATCGGAAAGATGGAATTAAAAAATCCGGTGATTGCCGCTTCAGGGACATTCGGATATGGGCAGGAATTTGAAAATTTTATCGACTTGAGCCAACTCGGAGCCATCATCCCGAAAGGGATTTCATTGAGCCCCATGCAGGGGAATTCCCCTCCAAGGATTTTTGAGACGAATGGAGGGATCCTCAATTCCATCGGCCTTCAAAACCCCGGCCTTCAGGACTTCATCAACGAGAAACTTCCCTATTTTAAAAAAATCAAAACGAACCTCATCATCAACTTTTTTGGAAATACTCAAAAGGAATATGTCGAATTGGCCAGGCGTTTGGATTCCCTTGATGGAATTTCAGGGCTGGAGATGAATATTTCCTGTCCAAATGTGAAACAGGGGGGAATCGTCTTCGGCTCCGACCCCCGAATGACCTACCGGTTGGTTTCTGCCGTTAGAAAATCATCTGAATTGCCTTTCATTGTCAAGCTTTCGCCAAATGTCACAGATATTTCAGCCATCGCCAGAAGCGTAGAGGAAGGGGGCGCGGATGCGGTTTCCCTCGTCAATACCTTCAAGGCCATGGCCATCAATATCCATTCAAAGAAACCGGAGCTGGGAAACATGATCGGAGGTCTTTCAGGGCCTGCTATTAAACCGATTGCTTTGAGAATGGTCTGGGAAGTCTTTCAGACGGTAAAAATTCCCATCATCGGGATGGGGGGAATCATGAAGGCGGAGGATGCCATCGAGTTTATTCTGGCGGGAGCTTCAGCCATTCAAATCGGAACAGCCAACCTCATCAACCCGCAGACAGGAATAGAGGTGATTAACGGGATAAAGCGCTACCTCTTTCAGAATAGAATAAATCGGGTTCGGGAACTCATTGGGCTCTTTAAAGTTTAAGGTAACCTCTAAAAATGTCATTCCGGCGAAAGCCGGAATCCAGAACTTCCTGAAATCACTGGACTCCTGCTTTCGCAGGAGCGACGAATTTGGAATTATTAGAGGTTCCCTTAAATGAGAACCCTTCAGACCTGATCTTTAAGGACCCTTGGCGAAATGAATATCAGCAAATCTCTCCTCTTATCTTCTTTTGCATCCCTTTTAAATAACCATCCCAATAATGGGATTTTGCTGAAAAGGGGAATGCTTTCCTCCCCCTCACTTTTTTCTGTCGAATAAACCCCAGCGATGGCAACAACCCCACCATCTCGGATTAACACTTCAGTGATAGCTTCTTTTTTATCAATACTCGGCGTCCCTAAAACCTCGATGGTACGGTCCGGAGCATCTTTCTTAACCTTAATGCTCAATTTAATATTTCCATCATTTGTCACCAGGGGAGTCACGATCAACTTCAGGTTGGCTTCAATAAAATCTACCGATGCTGTCGCCTCCGCTGAATATCTTAGATAAGGTATCCTTAACCCCTGCTCAACCGATGCCTCTTTATTATGAAGTGTTGCAATCTTCGGGCTGGAGATAATTTTTACATCTCCTTTATTTTCGTGGGCAGAAATCGCAATATCCAATGCCTGGATGGTTCCTCGGCTGAATAGAAACTCAATGATACCTGCTGTACCTATCTTCGGCAAAGCCGGTAAGTCTACAATCTCCCTTGTAACAGTCCCCAGGGTAGTACTTGACCTCCCCCCTCCCGCAGTGGCCTTGCCTCCTCCAAGTTCAAATCCCCACTTAACGCCCAACTCCTTTTGAAAGGTCAGGTTGGCCTCAATGATCCTTGCTTCGATCAGGACTTGGGGCGTTTTAGTGTCAAGTGATTTCACCAGATTTTTAACGGAAGGAATGTTCCGCGGGATATCCTTAATGATTAAGATGTTCGTCCTCTCATCAACCTTCACATCTCCCCGCTCGCTCAAAACCCCTTTGATTTGCGGGATGATATCTTTTGCCGTGGCATAATTGATTGGGATCAACTCCGTTACCATATCCTCTAACTTCTCCCTCGTCCTTTTCGTCTCCAGCGTTGTCTGGCTTTCCCTGTTCAGGGTTTCAACCGGAGCAATGCGGATGACATTTCCAACCTGGACCATCCCGAGAGATCGGCTTATTAAAATGACATCGAGAGCCTGATCCCATGGCACATCGACCAATCTCATGGTGATCTTTCCTGACACATCATCTGCTGTGATGATATTGAAATTGCTCACCTCCGCAATCAACCGTAAAATGTTCTTGATGTCCGCATCCTTAAAATCAAGGGATATTTTCCTTCCCGTATAAATCTTTTCCGAAACAACCTCTTCCGGAGGCTTGGCGACTATGGGCGTAGGAACCGGCTTCTCTTCCGCCTTAGGTACGACCTTCTCCTCTTTTTTCACTTCTACAAGAGGTTTTTCTTCTGCCTTTTCAACCTCCTCCTTAGCCTCAACCTCAACCTTAACCTCTTCCTTCTTTGGGGGAGGGACGGCTTCTAATTTCGTCACAACCTTCTTCGGTTTTTCAATATCAAAAAAGAGGGCATTGCCTTCCTTGGTGGTTTCATAGGGTGTTTCTTCTCTCAATTTAACCAATATCCTGATGTCATTTTTTATGTTCTTGATTTCAATATTATTTACAGCGCTATCGAATTCACTCGTATTCATTCCCTTCTGACGATGTTTCGGGGCAAAGGCGTTCTTGATATCGATGGCGATCACTTTTTCTGAAACCCGATAGATTTCAAAATTAGGTTCCCCGCTCAGGGTGACAGCAATTCGTGATTTATGATCGATCTGTTTAAAATCGATCTCTTTTAAGGCGATCTTTGCTCTTACCGGCTTTACGGAAACTTCGGCAGATGGCGATGGGGCCTTCTCTTTGACCGGAGGAGAAGTCGAAGAGGCCGACTGTAGTTTGGGAGCAGATACTTTTTTAGACCCCTTCTCCTGCAGTAAAATCTGAGGCTCAGAGGGTTGGGGCACGTTTCCAAGTGAAACCACCAGTTTATTGTCTATTCGATTGATCTGGTAGGCTGGAAGTTGAGGCTTCGATGAGTCAAAGACCAATCTCAATTTGTCCTGATGTTTCCCGATCCGGACCTCTTTAATAAACGGATTAGAAATCCGTATGGATTTTTTCGGGTACGGGGTTCCTACTTCCCAGATATCCAGGACCAAACGCGGGGGAGCATCCAGTTTAAATAAATTGTAGTTTTCAACTTTTCCGTCGGCCAAAATATTAAAATCAATATGATCCTTTTTTTCTTCCAAAGAAAAAGCGATGATCTCTTTCGCCTTTTTGACCTTTTCAGTAGCGGACGCCACTACCGCGAACGGAGAGAGAGGGGGGGATTCTTTTTGAGTTTCGGGAGAAGATGGCTCCGCCTCTTTTATCTTTTCAACCACTTCCTCTTTTTTGACTTCCTTTGTCTCTACGATTTTCTTTACTTTTTCAATATCAATAAGCACATTTCTATCTTCCCTTGAGATATTGTAATGGGTCATCTGAAGAAGACCGATTTCAATCCGGCATTTGTCGTCATGTTGGGTGGTGAGAACCTCTGAAATTGTCCCATTGTCAATCTTCAAAACATGTTTCACCTGTTTACAGTCGATATTTGGAAGGTCCACCACAATTTTTAATGGTTCCTGAGAGAGCTTATAAAAAGGCGGGGGGAGGGTTTCGGCCCCTTCGATATAAATTCTTGTAAATTTCTCTTCTTCCTTGAAAGCGATTTTTTGAATGACGGAGGGATTTGTCTTTGCCATCGAGACAGACGCGGGCAAAACCTCTGGCGGAGTTTTTACCGTATCCCCTCCTGTGGCACAACTACTGATGACAAGTGAGATTAAGGTGATAAAAACCGCTTTAAAAAGCAGAAAAGATTTCATGACTCTCCCCCTTCTTCGATTTTATGAAGAAATAATGAAACCTCGCTCTTTTTTGCCTTGCCCCAAGTATCCAGATAGAGTTCTTCAATGATGACTCGATCTTTTAAAATTTTTGTAACCTTCCCCTCATTCTTCCCGATGTCGGTTCCCCTCTTTATAAAATATCCTCTCCCGGCTAAATCTTCGACTAAAGCGATATTCTCCTCCGGGGCGGCGATAATGGCAACCAATTTTAGCTGACTAATGTCATATTTCTGTAAAGGGGTCAAAGGAATCACTCGGATAACTTCTCTGACCGGTGCCATTTGGATGAAGGGTTTAAAGGGATCTGGTTTTCCTGCCGGGTTGTATTGATATTCCTGTTCTTCCTTCTTTTCAGATTCTTTTTGATCGGCCACCTTAACCGGCTCCACTTTTTTGGCTACCGCCGGAGCTCCTCCCTTTGGAGAAGGAGGGGGGACGGGTTCCTCCCCACAGCTTGCAACAAAAAAGAGCAGAACGCATATCACCCATCCGACCCGCCTCCAGAAGCCTTGCGGAGGACAGGCATGAAATCTATCGCTTTTTCGGACCATCGATATCGTCTCCCTTTCCCTCTGTCTCCCCCTTGCCCGCTTTTTTCTCCTCACTTTTCTATGAACCGGTAAGTAGTGATGAGACAGGATGTTTTAATGACATTATCTATTTCCTTCCCTTTTAACTCCTTGACTCGACTCATATTAAAATCAACGACGTTGATAATTCTTGGGAGTTTTCCGATCTTATCAAAGAAAAGTCCGATGTCATGATAAGTTCCCAATAACACCAGATCGATAGGGACTTTCGCATAGAACTGTTGTGGTTCTTCAGGTTTTGGCTTGAAGAGTGTAAACTCCAGATTTGACTCTTTGCCCAGGCGCGAAATGCTCTTCAAAATCTCAGGGACCTCTTTTTCATTCGGAAGTTGGGTCAATGCATTCGTCAGTTCTGCATTCAACTTCTCAACCTGGCCCTTGAATTTTTCCAAATCCCTTGTGATCATCCGCCCTTCATTCAATTCCTTCATTAACTTATCCAACTCCGTCTTTAACACCTTCATGTCATCCAGCATCGGAATGAAGAAAAGATAAAAATAGATTCCCGCGATGACGCATAACATTCCGATTAGAATCCAGATTTTTTTAGATGACGGGAGTTCTAAAATTGAATTTACCGTAATGGCCATCTCCTCCCCCTTTTACCCCGAGACGATTTCACATGAGAGAATGAACTTTTTAAACTTGATTTTGTTCAGTTCAATCTGTTCGCTCACAATTAAATCAACATTTTTGAAAAGTTTTGATTTCTTCAGATTGGCGATAAACTGGACGATGGTCTCATCATCCAAAGCGATCCCTTCGATCCCAAGCTTCGATCCTTCTTTCTTCATCGATTCCAGATGGAGTTTCTCCGGTTTATCGACACTGATCTCATCAAGAACCCTGACGGATGTTTCCTTGCCCTTTCTTAATGAGTTGATGATGTTCAACTTGTTCTGTAAAGCTTTCTGCGCCTCCTTGGCTTTGGTCACCTCAACGGCCAGGGATTTATAGCGGTCGATCTCTTTTTTCGTCTCTGATATCTGGGCGACCAAATCCTCTTTTTCTTTCCCCGTCTTCCAATGAAGGGCGGCCAATAGAATCAGCAAGAGTCCAACAGCGAGGATGAGGATCACGAGCTCCTTTCTCACTCCGGCCTTCTTCTTCTCTTTTCTCACCAAAAGTAGATTGATCTTGATCATCTATCCCCCACCTTTCGGGTGGCGAGTCCGACCCCCACTGCCATCATCGGCCCGATTTCCCTTAAATATTCAAGGTCAAAGTTCTTTTCGCTATACTCGATCTTTTTAAATGGATTGACGATTTCAACGGGTATGCCGATCTGCTGTTGCAGGACGATATCGAAGTCTTTAATCTTTGATCCTCCTCCGCTTAAATACAGTTTGCTGATTTTCTCATAAGTCGTTGTGGATTGGAAAAATTCTATGGAGTTTCTTATTTCAACCGCTAAAGATTCCGAGGCTGATTTTAAAACCTCCTGGATGATCGACTGTGAAGCGGCGTCGATCTTGCTCCCCACTTTAATTTTTTCGGCCTCTTCGTAATCGATATGGAGTTGCCTCTGAATCTCTTCGGTAATTTGATTTCCTCCCTTAAAAATATCTCTTGTAAAATCGGTCATATTATTTTTAAGGATATTGATGTTGGTGGTGCTGGCGCCCACATTGGCCATCGCTACGGTTTCATCTTTTTCCACTTCATAATTCACTGAAAGCATATTCTCTATTGCGAAAGCGTCGACATCGATGATGACCGGGTTTAACCCTGACTCAATGATCACGGAGACATAATCGTTAATGATGTCCTTTTTGGCAGCCACCAATACCACATTCATGACCTCTGGATTTTCTGAACTCGAACCGAATATCTGGAAATCGATATTCACCTCATTGATGTCGAACGGGATATAACGCTCCGCTTCCCACTGAATCGATTCTTCCAGTTCCGAATCCGACATCAGTGGGAGGGTGATCTTTTTGACAATCACCGAATGGCCGGAGACTGAGGTGATGACATCCTTTGTCTGGGCTTTTGTATTGGCAATCAATTCACGAATAGCATTGATAATGGTAACCGAGTCCATTAACGCCCCGTCAACAATCGCTTCAGGGGGTAAGGGGGCGATCCCTAAGCTTTGCAATTTATATCCGTTTTTCCTCTCTCTCAATTCAACCAGTTTAATCGAGCTGGACCCTATATCCAAGCCAATGACTCCCTTTTTCCTCCCCAAAATCATATGATCTACCTCTTTGTTTATGAATGGTCCATGCCCTGAATGACCCCCTCAAATCCTTAAAATTCTCCGGGTGTTAGGGTTTAAGGTTACGGTTACGAAGCCCGCCCTGAACCTATCATGGCACAGGGCGGGTCTCGTTACCCTTACCGTTATACTTTTATTTCTACTTAATTATTATTAATTTTTACAAAAAGTCAAGAAAAATATTTATTAAACCCATTAATTTTAATGAGCTGCCTTCAAAATTTAATAATTCATATTAGAATTTACCAATAACCATTCGATATTTCAAACTAATTATTCTATAAATGATATTTCTTAACTTTTGCTCTTAGGGTCGCTCTTGAAATCCCAAGAATTTTTGAGACCTTAGACTTATTCCCATCCAATTTTTTTAATACATTGAAGAGATGTATTTTCTCAATTGTTTCTAATGGCATTATTTCTGTAATTTCAAAGGGATTTAAATCCAATCCTTTAGAGGGGTATCCTTCTTTTTGCTGTAATTCAAATGGGAGTTGTTTAGGAGTGATATAGACTTGGTCCGTAAGAATCATCGCCCTCTCAATGACATTCTTTAATTCCCGTACATTCCCGGGCCATGGATAGTGAACCATCATTTTTTTGGCATCTTCTGTTAACCCATTAATATTTTTACCATATTCTCGATTAATCTCTTCTATAAACAGATTTGATAAAAGTAAGATATCCTCTTTCCTCTCACGAAGGTAAGGCATTTCAACTACCATCACCTTAAGCCGGTAATAGAGGTCCTTCCGGAAAAGCCCTTCCCGCACAAGGTTTTCCAGGTCTTTATTCGTTGCCGCAATAATGCGAACATCAACCTTAATTTCCCTCTCTCCTCCCAATCTCATAAAAGATTGGTTTTCGATGACCCTCAAAATCTTAGATTGAAGGAATGGCTTCATATCTCCGATTTCATCCAAAAAGACCGTTCCCCCATCTGCCAGCTCAAAGAGGCCCTTCTTTGTTGTTTTGGCATCGGTAAAGGCTCCCTTTTCATATCCGAAAAGCTCTGATTCTAATAGTGAATCCGGGATCGCGCTACAATTAATTTTCATCAGGGCTTTATTCGCCCTCTTACTATTGTAATGAATCGCATTGGCTGCCAGCTCCTTACCTGTTCCACTCTCCCCCTGGACCAGGACGGATGTTTTGTTCGTTTTACTGATCATTCCGATCAACTCTTTAACATATTGAATCTGGGAAGATGTGCCATATATCTGGCTTTTTTGATTTCCTTCATTTTGCTGCTGATGCAGTCTTCTCACTTCATTAATAAGGCTCTTTGTTTCCAACCCTTTTTCAATCAGAAGTTTTAACTCCTCCAAATCAAAAGGTTTGTTGATATAATGGTAAGCTCCTGATTTCATTGCCGAAACTGCGGTTTGAATATCCGAGTAGGCAGTCATGATAATCACCAGGATTTCAGTATCAAATTCTTTAATCTTTTTAAGGAGTTCCAGACCATCCCCATCGGGAAGCCTCATGTCGAGAAGAATGAGGTCCATGATATTTTTTCTGATCACTGAAAGGGTCTCGCCCCCGGAACCCACAGAATAGACTTCATACTCCCCCCTCTTTAAAACGTCGGAGAGTGTTTCTCGCATCACTTCGTCATCATCGACTATGAGAATGGATGGTTTCATAAATTTTCAAATGTCTCCGGCAAATTGATGATAAAGGAGGTCCCTTTCTCCCATTGACTATGAACTTTGATGGTTCCTCCGTGTTTATGAATAATTTGATAGGTGATTGAAAGCCCTAACCCGATCCCTTTGGGTTTGGTCGTAAAAAAGGGATCAAAGATCTTGGGAAGAATTTGTGGGGGAATTCCTTTTCCTGAATCCGACACAACCACGTTGATAAAATTTTGCCTGGAACCCTCCGTTGAGGGGAGGATCACAGGCTTCGCTTCAATTTTAAGTTCTCCGCCATTGGGCATGGCTTGAATGGCGTTTAAAAAGAGATTTAAAAAGGCTTGATGCATTTGAATCTTATCGACCCTTATCCTGGGAAGCTGGGGATGATAGGATTCTACGAATTGAATTCCTTTGTCGGCGATCTCTTTGATAAGAAAGGGAATGATGGCATTGATGATCTCTTTGATATGACAAGGGACGAGAAGAAGCGTTTGGGGTTTAGCAAAAGAAAAGAAAGTTTTGAGGAGTTCATTTAAGCGATCAATCTCTTTCGTGATGCGGTTTAAATATTCCCTTTGGGGATCGTTTTTGGACATCTCCTCTCCGAGCGCTTGGGCTGTGGTCTTAATCCCGGCGAGGGGATTCCGGATTTCATGTGCGATCCCGGAAGCCAGTTTTCCTAATGAGACAAGTCGATCCATCTTTAACATTTCTTCCTGAATTCGATAGACCTTTGTCAAATCACGAAAAATGATAATCTTTCCGATGGCTTCGCCGCCCAGACTCAGGTGGTGATTGATCGTAAACCCGACAGGTATCTCATCCCCATCCTTCCTCTTCAACCGGCCCTCCCTTCTCGTATCGAGGTTATCAGGATGATCGAGGAAGGAATAAGAAACGTTCTGCTTCTCATTCAACCCAAAGAGGCCAAAAGGTTTCCCAATCACCTCCCCTTTTAAATAACCCAATATTTTCTCACCGGCCTGATTGATATAGGTAATCGTGTCGTTCATTTCGGTAATAATAATGCCGCTCCCAATACTTTCAATGAGGCTCTCGGTGATATTCGTGGCGCTTTCCAATGCCTGGCTCAAACGTAAACTTTCACCCTCTCTCTTCCCTGCCTGCCCCATATTCACTTTCTTTGAACTATTTTGATCCATTTGGAAATCCCATGCTTAAAGTTTTTCAAAGTCTAAAATGGGAACTTTCACGAGAAGATCTTCATAAGTCCAGCGGATCATCCCCAGGAAATATTTATTGAATTCCCCGCCCTGCTCCAAAGGGCCGGAAAATCTATTCAAAACCCTGTCCACCATCAGCCCTTTATACTCTTCATCCCCTTTCAGGATCAAGACCTGTCTCTCTTCCTTACGATCCTCTCCTGAGATCGCAAAAAAGTTCTCTAAATCGATCATCCTCACCTCAAGCCCTTTTAATCGGACTCTCCTAAGCTGAATCATTTTTTTACAGAGAGGACTGGGGACTTTAAATAATTTTATTACCTTATCGCTCTCCACTCCGAACAATTTCTCGCCCGTTTTAAAAACGGTGACATTCATCTTCAAAGGTCTTCCATCCCCGGGCTGTACCGCAGGAGTTTCTATCGGCCTTTCATGAGTGGATAAGTGCTGGTCCATTTTTTCTATCATTTTGTCGAGTCTTTCCGAGAAGGACTCCATCCTCTTAATGATCTTTTCTGACAGTTCCGGTTTCATCAGAGAGGCCTCTGCTTTCCCCTCAGGCACTTCGACTTTAACAGAAGGCGGTTTGGATTTAACCTCGCGGAACTCTTCCAGACATAAAAATCTCGCTTCGATGCCGTCATGGGCCAACTTTTTATAAATGGCGATATTTCCCTTCCCCTCTTTTTCCATTAAAAGCTTAATCGTTTCCTTTGAATCGAGCAAAAATCGAATGAGGTGAGGCTGAATCCCTTCTTCATTCTGGATCATGTAATTTAATACCCTTACCATTCGATTTAATAGGGTGGAGATGTCCGGGGTCTCTTTGAAGTCTTTCTTCAGAGCGAGGATTTCCTCTACTGTCCTTCCAAGATTCTCTTTTGTAATCTCCCATTCCAGTGAAAGAAGCTGTGTCTCCAATTTTTCTATGGGTCTCGAAGCGGAAGGAGTCACGGGAGCAGGCGGAACCATTTCCCGTTCGACTTCTCTTTTCATCTTCTGAAAGGCGCCCGGAAGGGGAGGACTGGCCGACGCGCTCTTTAATGGTTCTCTTCCCTTCTCCACAAAAAACCGGTCAACAGCGGCATCGATCTCTTTTTCCAATCCTTTCAGATCTTCTTCTGCGATGGTTTTTTCTGTCATCGATCTCCCCTTTAAGCTCGCGCCATTAGAAAGCTCCGCCATTTTGGGCGGGAATAAAATAGAAAAAGTTTAAATTTCTTATAGAAGTTAAGCCAACGCCCCGTCCTTTCTAACGGGGATCATCTCGATTGTTGATCGACGAGCATAACTCTTCGGCTAACTTCTTTCACGACCAGCTTGCTGATCTCCCGCAAGGTCTCAAAAACTCCTGTCCCTTTCAATGCGCTGGCAGAAAAGGAAGGGACCTTTAACATGGAGTTGAGGTCTTTCTCCAATATCTCAACGGGAAGGATCTCAGAATCTGTTCCATCCATGTCCCGCTTGTTATACTGGATGACAAGTGGAACCGTCCGGATGCTGATTCCCTTTTCCGCCAAGTTCTTCGCCAGATTAATGAGGCTTTCGACATTTTTCTTCCTTTGAACTTTTAACGAATCGGCGACAAAAACGACTCCGTCTACCCCCTTTAAGACCAATTTCCGGGTGGCATCGTAATGGATCTGTCCGGGAACCGTATAAAGCTGAACTCTGACATCAAATCCCCTGATCTTTCCTAAATTGAGAGAGAGGAAATCGAAGAAGAGTGTCCGATCCCCTTTGGTATCGATGGAGACCATCTTTCCTTTTGTTTCCCCGCTCATCTGATTATAAACGTATTGGAGATTGGTGGTTTTCCCACAGAACCCTGGCCCATAATAAACGATTTTGCATTGAATCTCGTCTTTGCTAAAATTGATAAAAGGCATTAAACCATGTCTCCTGCATTCACAAAAGGGGTTCAAACTCCGGGAAGGGGGTCCCCTTCTTTTCATCGAAGATCGAAACGAGAACCTTCGAGAGATCGTCTACAATCTGATTAATCCGCAATCGGATCAGCCCCAGGGAGGTTTTGTCATCGAAAAGGGTGACCATGATCACATGGTCCCCAATGGCAGTAAAATAGACATTTTCGTTCTTTCCTTTATGAAAGAGAAGGGTAAATTCCTCCTCACCCAACATCTTTGCAATTTCAGCAGTGGCCCCGAAGTTGGCGGCCGTGAGCGCAGAAAGGGACAGCACATCAATATCCAAGGTGTTCCCGAATTGGGTAATGAGTTGCCCCGATCGATCGATTAATAAGACGGAATGGGCAAGGGAAGAGGAAACCACCTTGTCTAAAAAAAAGTTGATGTTTTTTAAATCTTCCTTGGTGACGATGATATTCATGTCTGTCCTGATGGTCTTAGGGAAGCAAAACCACCGCTAAATTTTTTCATCACTCCTTCGCATGGCTTCCACCAACAGATGCTCCCAATTCTGATAGATCGTCTGCATCGGAGGAGTGATCCCGATATTTGAAATAAATTCACCCTCCTGCCAGCTCAGAATATGGTAGAAAGCTTCTGTTCCCTTCTGGTCGCCACATTCCGCATGAATGACCTCTCCCTCATTTAAAAAGATGACCCCCCTCTCCCCATCTCTGGTCACGGTTAACGCGGTGGTCAAACGGCCGAGACAATTCAACTGAATCACATCGGTCAGTTGAAGCCCTACCAGCTTGCCCTGAAACCCCTTCTTTTTACCGATCGAATCGATGATGATCTTTCGGATATCATTTATTTCAAAGGGTTTTTCAATATAAAAAAGCGACCCCCTGCGATTAACCTCTTTCTGAACATCCGAGGACCCGTAAGCGGTCATGATGATGACCTTGGTCTGCGGGAATTCCTTCTTCACTCTCACCAGTAAATCCAGGCCATTGATATCGGGCATTCGAATGTCAGAAATGACCAGATCGATATCATTCTTTTTGAGTTGATTCAGCGCTTCTTTTCCATTATTGGCAATAATCACCTCGTATTTATCCCTGTCTTTTGAAAGGCTTTTCGACATGCTCCAGGTCAATGTCTCTTCATCATCAACGATCAAAACTTTTTTTAAATTCTTAACCATGATGGAATCTTTCCGGTAAGCTATAATTCTACCTATCGGAAAGTAAATAAGCAAAATAAATGCCAAAAATTTTAAATATCTTAAACACTTAATCTCTTAGAATATCCCATGAATTTCACGAGTTACGATTATTTCTATTATAATGGAATGGGGGGGTGATGGTCAATATTTGTCCACTGGAAAAGAAGTGTCTATGAAACTTACAAAAATGAATCATTTCAGAAAGGACGTGGTTTAAAGCCCTATCCTTTGTAACGGGGTTTACTTCTCAAGGAACTCCCCCCCAAAAAAATCTCCCCTCCTCTGGTGCCTGACTGCACAAAGCGTTTCGGCGAAGGCAGGAGGGGATGAAGGGGAAGGGGGGCAAATTCAGGCCAAATCTCTTTTGTCCACCCGCACCCTCCCGCATGAAGAGACTGTGTCGTAAGTCCATTCAGGGTTCGACAGGGCCTGTCCTGAGCCCCGCGCTTTGCTGGATTTATCCCTTCGAGAGCCTCAGGGCGAACGGGGAGTGGAGTTATGGAGATTTCAAAAACTTGACTTTTTTCGGTTCTTTGATTAAGTTTTGAGCTAAAATGGATTAAGGAAGAGGGACCCTTTTGGCGCTCGATAAAGAGAAGATATTAGACCTTGCCCAGAAACACATCCTGAAGGGCCAGCCCAAAAAGGCGATCGCAGAGTATATTAAACTGATCGAGGCGGACCCTAAAGACAAACGCCTTTATTTAAAACTGGGCGATCTCTATTATAAAACCGGGGAAAATGAGAAGGCGATCACAGAATATATGAAATTGGCCGGACTTTATGCGGAAGAAGATCTTAATTTGCGGGCAATCTCCATCTATAAGAAAGTCCTTGCAATCAGTCCAAAACGCATTGATGCCCTTCATAAAATTGCCGGGTTATATCTCAAGGAGGGATTGTCAGGAGATGCCAGAAACTATTATTTGAGTATTTTGGAGTTGAAAACCGATGACCAGGAGGCACAAAAAGCTCTGAACAGCTTCGATCCCCCACGGCAGCCCCGGGAAATTCATAAAACGATGGAGGCAGTTGAGTTCTCTATTCCTGCTGGTTATCCCTCACTTGAACAGATAAAACCCTCCGATGACAAGTCCGATCTCTCCCCCTTTTCGGTCGTCGAACCTCAAATTTTACCTGAGGCGACTGAAATTTCCCCCCCTGAAAAGGATTCGGAAATGCACTATCACTTAGGGATCGCCTATAAGGAGATGGAGCTCTTTGACTATGCCATTTCAGAGTTTGAACAGGCCGCTTCGAATCCTTCCATCAAGTTTGATTGCTACATCATGTTGGGCAGTTGCTTTCTCGAAAAAGGGGCCTACTCTGAGGCCATCCAGCATTTTAAGGAAGCCGCTCATGTCGAAGGGTTAACACAGGAGAAACTTGCACGGCTCCATTACAATCTCGCATTGGCTTATGAAGCTGATGGAATGATTCGGGAAGCCCTCGAGAGATTTAGCCTTGCCTTTAAAATGGATCATTCCCTCATCGAAGCGAAGAAAAAGTTTGAAAAATTAGCAAAGAGGGACTAAAAGGAACCTCTAATCATTCCCAATTTGTGACTCCCGTGTAGGCGGGAGTCCAGTAATGTTAAAAACTTATGGATTCTCCCGGGCCGCCGGAGCAAAAGCCCATTCCGAAGCTAAAACCAAATCGGAAAAAGAAAAGGCATGAAAAGTGATGATTTCGGTTTCCAGAGAGAGGCATGGGCTTCAACGGAAGGTAATGAAAAAAAATAAAGAAATCCCACCTAAATGGCGGCAGGAGGATTGAAGCGTTAATAGACGTGCTGCCAACGGATTACTCTGAAAGGGGGCGCTGCTCCACCTGCGTCATCGGCAGCCCGACTGCAATAGATAATCCCGGCGTTTCCACCGGCATCAATATCAACGCCGACCGATTCGCCTGCCATAAGACCCCCGGTAATATTCTTATCGCCTCCGCCGGTATACTTTACCCTCCCCCTTACAATAATGACACCATACCAGGCAAATCCGCCACCGACTTCAAAGTCTCCATTGACAAGTAGTATTCCTGCCCCGCCAGAACCCCCTGCTAACGTTATTTCGTTTCCATGCATATTGAAATAAACAATGTTCATTTTTCCATTATAAAACAGTGGAGCTTCCGTAGAATACCTTCCGGGAAACCCCAGGTCCGCCCAATTTTGTCTTACACCTGAAATCTCATTTTGGGTGATTACTGCATTTCTATTGTAATTGTAGCTCGAATTGGCGTCATTTTTTAAATAGTCGATCATATTTTCAATTGATCTTGTCTTAGGTTCATGATAACCTATGGAATAATGATCAAGATTAGGAATCGGAGGATTAGCGGTCGGCGTCCCGCTGATAGTGGGGTTGCCCGCCACGTCGATGTTTGGCCTACCCGCATTATCTCGTTGTGGCAGTGTTGTTAGAATCCCGGGTTTATCATTTGTTCCGCACTGATCCCTCCCTTGAATATAAGTAGATGCCCCAAAAATCTTTGCTGGAGCCTCTGTATAAAGGGCAGACGGGGGATCATAACTTGGGCCTCTTCTGAATTCTATCTCTAAGACTTTATTTCCTCCATCTGCTGTAAATCCATAGCTTTTGGCTATATATACAGGATAACCGTTAAAAGTGATGACCTGCGGGGGGGTGACTGAATTGACCTTATGCCTCACTTCAGTGGCAAAATCGAGTTGGACCTGACCCAGACTTGGGACGAAGAAGTGATTTGTATTGTTTGCACGATACCCTATCTCTGATGCCCTTTGAGTATTGATAGCGAGATAAAGCCTCCAATTGGCGTTATTGGGAGCGCTGTCAGTAATGAGACCGGTTGCACCGGGTTGGAACCGACCCAAAAATTCATTGATTCCTGCCTCGGCTATATAAAAGGCCTGGTCAGATGCCCTTTTATTTCCGGAGATGAGTAAGTCGAAAGTGGCGGTATTGACTGCGCTCATCCCAATCACCGTCACAACCAATAACATTAGAATGGCCGTTATTAACGCAATCCCTTCTTTTTCTCTCAGCGGTTTTATTCTCAATGAATCCCTCGCTCCCTTCTTTTTGAAAGGGTTACATTACAATCCGAGGTTTCTAACCTTGATATTTGAAGTTAATGTCCTTCTACGGTATCCGTCGCCACTTAATTGGGGGTCGGCCATAGTCGTCCTTGAAATGACATTGACCCTGACCATTCGAATCAATGCAGGAGTGTCTGTGATGTTCCCGCTGCCGTCAAAATACTGAAATCGCAGCATTTCAATATCTTCTGTCATGGGTTGCGCCCCTCCTCCAGTATTCTCATTTCGCTGGAGGACCTGTTTGCCGCTGCTTGTCCCGAGGCTATAGGTGATCGCCTGGATTTTATAAACAGGAGAACCCGGCGAATGAGTCTGAGTTAGAGCTGTGTGCAGGGTCAGTTTGGCCCCTGACCTCGATGCAACGGTATTGCTTTCAGTCCCGCCAATGGAAATATACTGATGATCCGTTCTATCAAATTCGTTCGTGGCATTACGGAGGGTGACCTGATTTTCTGAAACCGAGGAAACGACAATAGGTTCTCCATTGCTTCTCCGGATCGGTTTAAATGCCCCAACGATGGTGATTCGATCGGGACCTGGTGTAATCACACTGGTAAACCCGTTCACCCCTTCTCCTGTTAATACGTTAGAAAACGCCCCAAAACCGGCCATCCTGATCTCTCTTGTCATCCGATCCATGGCGACCCGGACGCTTTGTTGGGCATCAGCCACCTGTTCTTGAAGGGTATAGACCTTCTGTTGTCCGATGAATGTCCGATAGGCCGCAGCGATTAGAAAACTCATCATGACCAGGACAATGAGAGTTTCCATCAGGGAGACACCCCTATCTTTTTTAAAGATATTCCATCCCATTATCTTGCTCTCACGGTTTCTAATCGGATGCGGTGATTAGTGGCGCCTGTCCATTCCACTGTGACCGTAATCTTTTTCATCGTAGCGCCGATGTCTGTAATGTCATACTGTCTCGAGAAAATTGTGCCTGAGATGGGGCCTTCATGGTAGGAACCGTCCACCAATGTCGCGTGGTTATATGGGAGATTTTTCAAAATTTCCAGCCTATCTTGCGCCAAAACAGCGGCCTGCGTCACATTCATGCTGAAATCGTTACCCTTTATTGCGGTAATTTGCATTCCGGCAATCGCAAGGAGCCCGATCGCCAGAATAACCAACCCAATAAGGACCTCGAGTAGAGAAAACCCTTTACTATTCATCAATTCGTATTTTCCCTGTTGCAGCAAGGACACGTATTATTTTTTGCCCTATGACTTGTCCTTCCCTTTGAATGGTTAAGGTCGCATTTCCTGCCGTGGCTGTAGAATTGGGATTGAATTCGAAGTTTAAGCTTGTCACGGTAAGTCCTACTCGGGTAGGCAGTGTTTGTCGGGCCCCATCATCCATCCAGTCTCCGGAGTTTCTCTGAAGGATGTAACTCCCTGGATTGCCGATTGTAAATGAAACCCGGTGATCCATATTGGTTGAAACCGCCCTCATCTGGGCAGTCCTCATCGTGGAGACGATATCCCGGGTTGCGCTTCGCAACTGATAATGTTGCAGCCATCGGCCCATATTGGGAACCATCAAGACCGCTCCAATGGCGATAATGACCATGACGATGACCAATTCGAGTAAGGTGACGCCCTTTTCATTAATTTGTTTCATAAAGATACGACCTCCTATTTTTATTATTTTATCGGATTGCGAATGTTTGTCAATAATATTTTTACCCTCTTCCTTACCCTCCCCCTTCGAGGGGGAAGGGTTGGGTTGGGGTGAGAGATTTGGAGAAAGGTTTTCTAATGGAGAGAGAACTCTAATGCGGCGACAATTATGGGAACTTTCAATCATTCCCAATTTTGACTCCCGTATATAGGCGGGAGTTCCAGCAATGTTAAAAACTTATGGATGCCTGCTTTCCTGCCTGCCGGCAGGCAGGCGCAGAAATAGCATTTTTAGACGCAACTTTATCTTATACACTATAGTGAACGACATTGAAAGTAGTCATTGCGAGGAGCGAAGCGATCCCGCCAAGAGCGGGACAATCCCATGAGATTGCTTCACTTCGTTCGCAATGACACATGGCGGATGTCAACTTATTTAACTAAAGTCTTGCATTTTTTTAAGCCCATAATTGTCCAAGGTAAGTATCGAGAATACTTTGTTTAAATCGGATTCTCATGGCGTTTAGAGTGACGCTGATATTCTCAAGTAAAATGTTATTGCGTAC
>Ga0194126_10001011_pt1 | contig 47476 bp, 42 predicted proteins | sample TA2KigC150mmetaG_FD_148641 | JGI IMG/M metagenome (GOLD analysis project Ga0194126, IMG submission 148641) | Freshwater microbial communities from Lake Tanganyika, Tanzania - TA2015035 Kigoma Deep Cast 150m | ecosystem: Environmental > Aquatic > Freshwater > Lake | place: Tanzania: Lake... | reverse complement strand
GAGCGTGCCCCCCCTCACCCCAGCCCTCTCCCCCCGCCGGGGGGAGAGGGAGAATTACCGGATATCCTTCTTTATTCCCTCTCCCCCAATGGGGGAGAGGGTTAGGGTGAGGGGGAATTAATCACTTTCTCCCTGTCGTTGATAAATGCGTTCCCGGATTTTTTGAAAGCTCGGGTGCTAAGTGAACAGCATTGGATTTAGGGGGATTTAAGAACCTCCAAGCGGAAGGAATTTATGGCAAACGCTATAATCCCGCTCCTGCTCCTTGAGGGAGCACCGGCATGAGTGCGGGACCAAAAAGTAAAGGCGGGTTCTCCCCGCCCCTGCGCCTGGCCGCGGCCCGGTTAACCCGAAATGATGAGCTAACTGCCGTCTTTCCGGGTCTCCTGCATTTTTTCCAGGGCCCGCTGCAGGTTGGTTTTGGCTTCCTGGTAGAAGGTGGGCCTGATCTCCAGGGCGCGCTGGAAACATTTGGCGGCCTCCTCGTACTGCCCATCCATGAAGAAAAACACCCCGATATTGTTATAGGCCTGAGCTTCGTCCCCCGCCTTCATAAAGGCTTCCAGGGCCTGGGGATACTGCTTCTGGGCCCCCAGGGCCTGTCCCAGCAGCCGGTTGATCCTTTTATCCTGCGGGGCCAGGGTTTGGGCCTGCTTGAGGCTGGCCACGGCCTGCGGATAATCTTTCTGCTGCAGGTAGGCCTGGGCCAGGGCGATGTGGGAGGATAACTGGCGAGGGTCCAGCCCGGTGGCGGTTTTCAGCGCCAGAATGGCGCGGTCGGGCCGGCCGGACTCCAGGAAGGTGACTCCCAGAAGGTGACAGGTCTGGGCCCGCTTGGGGTCCTGATTCAAAACGTACTGAAATTCGTCGATGGCCAACGGATATTGTTTGCCTTGGAGGTGCACCAGCCCCATGGCTTCGTGGGCCTTGAGCATCTCCGGCCGGTGCACCAGGACCAGGGCCAGTTCTTTCTGGGCGGCCTCCAACTTCCCGGACAGGAGAAAAATGACCCCCACTTTGTAGTGCAGGTCATAGCGCTCCGGGTGCTTCTGCAGGATTTGCAGGTAATTGATCAGCGAGTTGTCGAAGTTCCGGTTTTTCAGGGCTAAATCGCCCAGGGCCTCCAGGCGGTCCTCGGGTAACTGTTCCGGCGGCCTGGGCTTCTGGTCAGGCCAGGGGTCGTGGAGGGCCTGAAATTTTTCCGCCTGATCCGGGGTCAGGCCTTGCACCGCAGGAGCCTGTGGTGATTTCTTGGAACACTGGCTCGTCAGCAACGGCAAGGTCAATACCAAAACTGCGGTGACCAGCCGCCGGAGAGGAGGCAGTGCCGCCGTCATTTAGCCTCGGCAACCAAGCGCGCCATCAGTTGCGGGCGTTCGAGGAGATCCGCGCCTAAGAGGATCTTGATATCCATGCCCTTCTTAAGCTTCATGCTTGGTTCCAGTCCGGCTCCCGGGAAAACCGTGCGGCCCACCGCCCGGGCGACTTTTTCCGCCTCGGGCCGATAATAAATTATGGTTTTGGCCGCGCCGAAATCCACGTGATTGCCGATCCTGGCCACCGTGAACCCCTCCCGGTGGAGCAGGGAGCGGGTCTGGCGGGCCAGATTTTTGGTCCAGGTGCCGTTCCTGACCTCAATGGCCGTGTCCACCTGATCGGCTGCGGTCAGGGGGGTTGGCGCGGCTGCGGGGAGGGGCTGGGCCGCCACTTCCGTGGACTTGGGCGGCAAGGGCGGCGGCCCCGGCCCGGCCTTGGCCCGGCTCTCTCCCAGAGGTTCCTGAAGGCCGGCGGCGGGCCGTTCCGCCTCGGTCTTGGCGGCCATGAGTTTATCGGTGGCGGCAGGGGTCTTGGAGACCGGCGCGGCTGGCGGCGCGCCGTCGGCCAGTCGTGCCATGAACTGCGAGTTTTCCAGGAGATCGCGCCGCAGCAGCACGAGGATGTCCATACCCTTCTTAAGCTTCTTGCTTGGGGCCAGTCCGGCCTCCGGGAAAATCGTGCGGGCCACCGCCCAGGCGACTCTTTCCGCCCCGGGCCGATAATAAATCGTGGTCTTGGCCGCGTCGGAATACTGGTGATCGCCGATCCCGGCCACGGTGAACCCCTCCCGGTGGAGCAGGGCGCGGGTCTGGTGGGCCAGATTCTTGGTATGGGTGCCGTTTCTGACCTCGACGGCCGTATTCACCAGTTCGGCGGTGGTCCGGGGGGGGTGAGGGGGGCGGGCCTCCGCCTGGGGGGCTGGTCCCGGCGCTTCGGCCGCCAGGGCCTGCTTGGGGGCGGCAGCCTGCTTCCGGGCCTCCGGCCGCGGCCTGGCGGCGACCGGCCCTGGCGTCGGCGCCGCAGGTTTGGTGGCCAACTGTCCGGCGGACTCTTTAGGGGTGACAGGTTGAGCCGGGGGGTTATCCTTGGCTGGGACAGGGGCAGGCAAACGGGAGGCGGCCGCGTTCGACGTTGGGGCTTGGGTCACCCTGGCCGCCGGCGGAGCGGGTTCGGGCCTCTGGGCATACACGGCGCGCTCCGGCATCCCGAGAGCTGCCAGGACCTGGCTCATTTTGGCGTCCGCGGCCGCACCATTCTCTGCTTCCTGCCAGAGCCGGCGGGCCTCGTCCTGGCGGCCGAGACGGCAATACAGGAGCCCCAGGTTGTTGCGCGCCGCGACATTGCCGGGATCACGGGCCAGGGTTTGGCGAAAGCACGTCTCCGCCTCTTGCCAACGGCCCTCCTGGTAATAAGAGAAGCATAAATTATTGGCCATGGCGGGATGGGACCCGTGCCGGGTGAGCGCCTCCTGGTAAAGCTGGCGGGCTGCCTCGAATTTTCCCAGCCCTTCATAGTTCTGGGCCAGGAAATTGGCGATCTGGAGATTGTCAGGATTTTGTTGAAGGGCCAGTTCCAATTCCTTGAGGCCCAACTCGGGCCGCCCCATCAACTTGTAGTAGTGCGCATTCCGCTCCAACCGGGAGATTTCCCCGGGAGACAAACGCATGTTGGCCAAAGCAGAGCCGGGGGTGTCTTCTATCCGGCCATAGCCCGACCCCGGGCCGGTGCAGCCAACCACTCCCAAAGACCAGGCTCCCCAAAGGGCCAGCACCGCCAGACCGGCCAGCCCATATCCGCCAGAGGACCTGCGGCCGCCAGAACGAGCCAATCCCTGCCCAACCCCAGATCGGCGCCCACGGCAGTAGCCGCGATCCCGAGATCCCATAGCAGCGCCCGGTTTTTGCTCCCCCCCGTTACCCATGTCGTTCTCCCCCAATGGCGGCTTTCAGGCCCGCCTCGGTCCCCCTGGTGATGCGGCGAGTGCAGTTCATTGAGTTCTTTGATAATCTAATTGCTTCTCCATTTTCTTCGGTTCTTCCTTAAAGGTTTTGTCGTATCTCTCCATCTCGCCGGCCGCGGCCTGGGGCGGCAGCCCCACCGCGGGCTTCGGGTTGAAGCCGGCCCGGGGGTTCACCACCTGCTGGGCGACGTTGTTGCGCACCGCATTGCCGTAATCTGTCTCCAGGGCGCTGGGCGGGTAGCACCCGGCCAGCGCCAGCAGCGCCACCCCCAACGCCAGGCGCATCAGGGCTTGAAGGGTTTTCGTTGCCTTTATATGAAAATAGCTCGGTGGGGCGGGCCTCCGTGCCCGCCAGCCAGAGGCGGCCAGGGACGGCCGCCCCACCAACACCAGCCATTTTTCATCTTTCGTTGTGGCCGTGAGGCAATGATCGTTGGTATGCATGGCTCTCTCTCCGGCGCCGGGCGCCTAGTGCTTAGTTGCTCAATTTCATAAATACGGTGACGTATTTCCCCCTCACCCCAACCCTCTCCCCCATTGGGGGAGAGGGGAAAAGATGAGACCGATTTGATGCTCTGCCATCATAAAAAACCCAACGACCTAACCTACCCCCTCTCCCCCCGCTTCGGGGGGAGAGGGTTGGGGTGAGGGGGGCGATATATGACGTTAGCGTATTTATGAAATCCTGTACTTAGGTGCATAAATAACCGCTCGATAAAACAAGCTTGCAGCCATAACCGGGTATTGAAAGTCCCCCTTTCCTAAAGGGGGATTTAGGGGGATTATCAGACGGTTATGTAATCCCCCCTGCCCCCCTTTAAAAAAGGGGGGTAAAATACTGGCCTTTATTGGGGCTTTTTTCTTACATAGAAAATCCATCTTATTTATGCAGCGTCACCCTATTTCAGGGACTGGTGGCCGAACCCCGGCGGCAGCGGCGCCGCGGGTGCGGGTGCGCCCGCCGCCGCCGGCTGCTGCCGGCCCTGGTCCAGCCCCAGCAGGTAGAAGTCCACGTCCGAGGGATCGATCCACTTATCCGTGGGCAGCCGGGCCGCCCCCGGGGCCATGGGCTTCACCAGGTGGGGGGTCACCAGGGCCACCAGCTCCGTCAGGTTCTTCTGGTATTCGTTGGAGCGGAACAGGACCCCCAGGACGGGGATATCCCCCAGCACCGGAAATTTTCTGATGATGGTCCGGGAGTTGTCCGACAGCAGCCCGGCGATGGCGAAGGTCTGGCCGTCGTTAACCTCCACGTGAGTGTTCATCTCCCGGGTGCGCAGGCCCGGCACCACATAGCCCCCCGGCAGGACAAAGGACTGCCCGAAGGTATTATCCAGTTCGCTCACGGTGGGATGCACCTTCACCGCGATCTTGCCTTCGTTCAGCACCGTGGGGGTGAATTCCAGCTGCACCCCGAATTTCTTATATTCCACCGTGATGGTGGTGGCCCCGCCGGACCCGCTCTGGGGCACCGGGATGGGAAACTCGCCCCCCGCCAGGAAGGAGGCCTGCTGGCCGCTGGTGGTCACCAGGTTGGGCTCCGCCAGCACCCGGCCCAGGTTCTGCTGCTTCAGGAGGTCCAAAAAGACGGTCCACAGGGTCCCGGCCGCGGTCCAGCCCCCCATGGCCGTCAGCGCGGGGGTGAGCAGCTGGGTGAAGGAGGTGGTGGAAGAGGAGCGGGTGACCCCGGTGAAAACCCGGGTCAGGTCGGTGACGCCGGCCAGGCTGTTGATCTGGTTGACCCCGAAATTGCCGCCGGGGGCCAGGGCGTTGAAGTTGACGCCGATGCGTTCGGCCACCAGCCGGTTGATCTCCGCCACCCGCACCTCCAGCATCACCTGCTGCACGCCCCCGACGTGCAGGACGTTCACCACCTTCTCCTTCTTACCGCCGGCAAAGGGCAGGGCCAGGGCCAGGGCGGTGCTCTGGGCCACCGGCCCCGAGACCTCCCCGGTCAGGACGATGGAGTCCCCCGCGGCCTCCGCCCCGATCTTCTCCTTGGGCAGGATCTGGTGGAGCTTCTCCTTCAACAGGGTCAGGTCGGCCTCCACCGTGACGGTGGCGGAGGTAAAGCGGGACTTGCCCCACATGCTGATATTGGTCACCCCCGGGGCCAGAGCGTTGATGTAAATCTCCCGTTCGCTGATGAGAATCAGGTCAGCGATGTCCGGGTCGGCCACCGAGATCCGGGTGAGGGCGAAGGGCGTCTTCAACACTTTGGAGCGCCCCACCTTCAGCCGGAGAATCTGGTTGATCTCCTGGGTCTTCACCCGATCCAACAGGTCCGCGGCCTGGGCCGGCGCCGCGCCCAGAAGACCCAGGATTATCCCCCACCACAGCCACATCCACCTTCGGGCTGGCCTTTTCACCACTGCATCCCCCCCCGCGGCTCGATAGTTTTCCCCCTCTTTCGAGCCACATAAAGTCAAAAGCAATAGTATTTTTTTGTACTGTAGAGGTTGCATTCTATTTGTCAACTGTTTTTTTATAAAGGAGCAGACAAAACTAACAAAAACCCCAACATTCTTTCAATTTTTAACCAGTATCAAGCTCGAATTGCCTAAGATTGCCAGTTCTGGTTCGCCGGAGGTGCACAGCAAGGTGAGTAATCCGGACCCTTGAGGCGCGGTGCCAAGCGGTACAGAAAGGCATAACGGCGAATGCCATAATAGCTTGAGAGTCAGCAAGAAATCCCCCTTGACACGGCCGCTTAAAACCATGATACGGTCCCCAGGTTCTGGCCCCGATGTTGTCGAAACAGTTGCGCCATAAAAAATAATCCGAAAAAATACTCCCTCTCCATCAAGGTTTTCGGTTGATGCCGGGGGGCGCCGGGCTGTTTTATAAAAGAAGTTAAACCAGCCGCCAACCAGGCACCATCCGGAACTCCCTGATATTGACGCTCAATAAACCTAATTTTTTGCCGGGGAAAAGGGAAAACCGTCGAGAGGCAACGCCTGCAACCACGCGGCTAAAAAAGTAGACGGATGGTGAAAGTTGTAGTATAATAAATTTCTTAAAAAACCTTTAGGATCAGGCTTGCCGATGGCGCGTGGCATACAGGTCGTTGCGGGGCTCGGATTGATTGGGTTACTGCTGTTTCTGGGCCCAGGTCCTCTCGGAGAACCCCGTCCGGGCATGGGAGGCGGTCGAGCCTTCTCCCGGCTGGCCGGCCCCACCCCCGCGCCCCCCAATGCCGCGGCAGAAGATGAGGTTGACAGGCAAGCGGCCCAGGCGCTAGTGGCCCCGCCAGGGGGTGAACGGAAAAACCCCGGCGAGACCTTACCCGTAACGGTCAGGGAGGGAACCGGTCAGGCGCCCCGGTTACCGGCCCAGATTGCGAACCTGGTTAAGCGCCAAAACCTGGAAATGGTGATTGAGAAATACGCTGAGCAGTATGGCGTGGACCAAGACCTGGTGTGGGCTGTCATTCGCCAGGAGTCGGGGTTTAATGCCCATGCCGTCTCCCCCAAGGGCGCCATGGGGCTCATGCAGTTGATGCCGGGGACTGCGGCCATGATGGGAGTATCCGACGCGTTTGATGTGGAGCAAAACATTGCCGGGGGCATTAAATATCTGGAACGGTGCCTCAGCCAATTTAACCAGGATGTTTGCCTGGCCCTGGCCGCATATAACGCCGGGCCGGGTAATGTGGTGAAATACCAGGGTTGCCCGCCGTTTGCCGAGACGCGGCATTATGTGGCGACCATCCTTAAGGCCTATGCGGGGGAGTCGCTTCGGGAAAGCCTGAAACTCATCGGCTTAAGTCCGTTCATGGACGAAGATGTAATCGACCCCGGGATCCCCCGGGGATTGGCCTGGAGGGTCCCCCGGCCCCAATGGAGAATTGCGACGCCGCAATGCAAGCTTGGCTCTCCCCGCTGGAAAGCCACCCTGCTCCCTTTTTGAGCCTTGGGGGGCTTGCCCCTCTCGGTTGACAGGCTTTCTGCGGCCCCCCCAAGGGCTCGATAATTTTTGGCTAAGGCGCTGGGATGCGTATAACTTTTTTTTAAAAAGGTCCGATGACATCATGCAAAAAAAACAGATTTTCCGGTGGAATAAAGCTGTCTGGGTAGTGGCCCTGCTCGTGGCCGTCTCTTTGTGCGCCTGCAGCAGCATGGAGGAGAAACGGGATAAATTCCTGGCCTCCGGGCAGGCATTATATGAGCAGGAAGACTATGTCCGGGCTCGCCTGCAATTCCGGAACGCCATGCAGATTGACCCCAAATTTGCCCCAGCCTTCATGTGGCTGGGCAAAACCGAACTCAAAACGCAAAATCCCCGGGGGGCATACGGGGCCTTGAATCAAGCCGTGGAACTCGACCCCAATCTCACGGAGGCCCAAATACTGCTGGGGGAGATCCTCCTGATGGCCAAGCAACTGGACAGGGCCAAGGAAAAGGCCGATCTCGTCCTGAAGCAGGAGCCCCAAAACACCGACGCCTTACTGTTGTCCGCTTCCTTATCCATGGCCCAGTCACAGCCCCAGAAAGCCCTGGAGGTGCTGGCCGAAGTGCGCCGCCTGGACCCCGGCAAGATCTCCGCCTATCTTCTGGAGGCCTCCATCCTGGCGAAAGAGAAGAAATTAGAAGCAGCGGCGGCCATTTTGGAGAACGGCATTAAGACCAATCCCAAAGCCCTGAACCTCTATGTCGCCAGAGCCGGCCTGGCTGACAACCAAAAGCAGTTCGAAGTCGGGGAGTCGTTCCTGCTGAAAGCCATCGACCAGGAACCCAAGAATACCGGCCTTTATAACCAGATAGTCCGCCATTATGCGATGGCCGGGCAAGGGGATAAAGCCGAGACGGCTCTCCGCCGGATCGTCAGCCTGGAGCCGGACAGCGAGAAACCGGTCATCTTGCTGGCTCGCTTCCTGGTCAGTCAAGGCCGGCGCCAGGACGCAGAGAAAACCCTCAAGGATTTTATTCACGGGCACCCGGACAATTATCCGGCCCGCTTCGGGCTGGCAGAATTTTATTTGGCCCTGCGGCGGCAGGGACAGGCCGCGCAAGTGCTGGAGGAAATCATCAAACTGGACCCCGACGGGCCTAAAGGGGTGCAAGCCAAAAATGAACTGGCTCGTCTTAAGTTAGCCCAGGACCATATCGCTGCGGCCGAGAAGCTGGTAAATGAAGTCCTGAAGGTAAACCCCAAGGACATGCACGCCACTGAAACCCAGGGGATCATCGCCCTGCAAAAAAAAGACGGTTTGACCGCGGTGAACAGTTTCCGTCTCCTCACCCAAGATCGGCCCCAAGACCCTCAAGCTTGGCTGCTCCTGGCCAGGGCCAACCTGCTGAACAAAGAGGAGGGACAGGCCAAGGAAAATGCCAAAAAGGCGCTGGAAATCAAACCGGACCATATGGATGCCAGGAAATTCCTGTACGGCATGTTTCTCCAGGCCAAGGATTATGACGGCGCCATCAATACGATCCAGGGTTATCTGCGACTCAACGGCAAAGATATCGCCAATCTTGTCACCCTGGGGGAGGTCTATGCCGGTAAAGGCGATGATGCCCAGGCCAGGGCCGCCTTCCAGAAAATCATTGATCTGGAGCCCAAGAATCCCCAAGGCTATTTTCAAATGGCGCGGCTAGGGTTAAAGGCCAAGAAGACGGATGTGGCCCTCAAGTACGCGGACAAAGCCTTGCAGGTCCAACCGGACTTCCTGCCCGCCTTGCAAGTCGCGGTGGGCATCTACCAGGAGCAGCAGCAGCCTGAAAAGGCCTTGGCGGAAGTACGCCGGACTCTGTCGCGCAGTCCTAAAAATCCGCAGTTGCACCAGATGTTGGGCGAACTGCTGTTGATCCAGAAGCAGCCCCAGGCCGCCATCGCCCCGCTGGAAGAAGCCCTGAGCCTGAATCCCCAGCAGGTGTCCGCCCTGCAACTGTTAGCCCTGGCCTACCAACAAATGCCCAGTGCCGACAAGGCCCTGGAGCAACTGGAAGCCAAGGCCGCGGACCCCAAATCTGCACCGACCTTCTCCCTGGTGTTGGCCACGGTCTATGAGCGGCAGCAACAGTTTGACAAGGCTATCAACCTCTATAACAGCTTGCTGGCCCGAAACCTCTTTACCTCTTTGTCTCGCAACAATCTGGCTTACATGCTGGCGGAACACCAGCCCACGCCGGACAACCTCGCCCGGGCTCAGAAACTCTCAGCTGAAACCCTGGAGGATCACCCCGAAGAACCCAGCTTTTTGGACACCATGGGCTGGATTCTGGCTAGACAGGCAAAATACGCCCAGGCCAAGACCTACCTGGAAAAGGCGTTGGAGCACGCTCCCGGTCAACCTGCCATGCTGTACCATTTGGCGTGGTGTGAAGCCAAACTGGGAGAGACGGCCGCGGCTCGGGCAGCTTTAACCAAGGCGCTGGCGACCAAGACCAAATTTGCCGAGCGGGAAGCGGCCCAAAAGCTGCTGGACAGTCTTCCCGCCGAAGGGAAATAGTCAGTTCTCAGTCAGACACCGAAACAGGTTTAAAACCTGTTCCACCGCGGCGAGAACCCGGTGGCCGGTGAAGCCGGGGATGGGGGTGTCTTTTGCCCATCCTCCCTCACGGTAAGCCTCCCGGAACCCAGCTTCCGCCAGGCCATCTATAAGTTATCACAACGAAATCCGTTGTTCGGGGAATGAAGCAACCATGGTTGATGCCGCGACGATTCCTCTCTATGGCGTAATTCTGGCCGGGGGGTGGGGGACCCGGTTTTGGCCCTTGAGCCGCTCCCAGTACCCCAAGCAGGTCCTGCGCCTCCTGGGCTCCGAGTCCATGCTGCAAACCACCGTCGAGCGCCTGCTCCCCCGGATTCCCGCCAAGCGTCTGGCGGTGGTGACCAACGCCGGCCAGGCCGAACTTATTCACCGGGAATTACACCGCCAGGGCTGGGACGAGGTCCGCATCTGGATTGAACCCGAGGGCCGGAATACCGCGGCGGCGGTGGGGCTGGCCGCGGTTTACCTAGGAGGGGAGGCCGAGGATGCCGTCATGGCGGTCTTCCCGTCCGACCATTTTATCCAAGACCTGGCCAGTCTGCTCCAGGCCCTGGACCTGGGCGCCGTCTGGGCCCAGGCCGGCTACCTGGTGACCTTCGGCATCCCCCCCACCCGTCCGGAGACGGGCTACGGCTACGTCAAGCAGGGGGCTCCCCTGGATGACCAGGGGAGGGTTTACCGGACCGCCCGGTTTATCGAGAAGCCCCCCCTGGACCGGGCCCGGGAGTTTGTGGCCGCAGGGGGGTACTACTGGAATAGCGGCATCTTTGTCTTTCGCCGGGATGTCTTGCTGGCCGCCATGGCCCGTTATTTGCCGGACCTGCACCGGGAACTGGCCCGGTTGCAGGTCAAGGAAAACCGGCCACCCCTTGCCGAAGTCTATCAACATTGCCCCAGCATCTCGTTGGATCACGGCATCCTGGAGAAGGCCGAGAACGTGGCGGTGGTGCCGGTTTCCATGGGCTGGAACGACGTGGGGACCTGGGAAGCCCTGCACGAGCTCTTTCCCCGGGATGAACAAGGTAACGTGCTCCTGGGCCGGGTGCAGGACCGGGGCAGCCAGGACTGCATCCTCTTTGCCCAAAACCGCCTGGTGGCCACCATCGGTTTAGAGCGGATTATCGTGGTGGATACCCCGGATGCCACGCTGGTCTGCCACCGGGATCGGGCCCAGGAGGTCAAAGACCTGGTGACGGAGTTGCACCGGCAGCATCTGGTGGAGTCGGTGCAGCATACCACGGTGGAGCGTCCCTGGGGCCGGTATACGGTCATGGACGAGGGGCCGGGTTTTAAGGTCAAACGGATCGTGGTGGACCCGGGCCAAAAGCTCAGTCTCCAGGTGCACCAGCACCGGGCCGAACACTGGGTGGTGGTCACGGGCACGGCCCGGGTCACCATCGGTCAGGAGGTCAGGCTGGTGGGGAGCAACCAGAGCGTCTATATCCCCCAAAAGACCCCGCACCGCCTGGAAAACCCCACGGTGGAGCCCATTCAGCTCATCGAGGTCCAGACCGGGGCCTACCTGGAAGAAGACGATATCCAGCGCCTGGAGGACGATTACTGGCGCCCGGATAAAGTCTAAAGAGCAAGTGGCAAGGAAGGGAGGAAGAATCAGGAGATGGTGAAGAGAACGGTCACCCTACCCTTCCCTGGGCCACCGCCATAACCTAAACGGCCCTGCCGGAAATGCTTTCGGTGGGCAGTTCCGGCTCGGTCACCACGCGTCGGCTCTCAAACCCACAAAACCCCCTGCTCATGCAGTCCAATCTTTCATAAACCCGACATGATAACAGTCTTATGGTAAAGAACCTCTAATACCGTGTTCCCTTTGAAATGAAACAAACCATCCAGATAACCTATTGATATCTCTCGTAGGGGCGGGTTTCAAACCCGCCCCTACAAAACGAACACGGTATAATACCGATTAGCGCTCAATGGACAATTTTTGTAGGGGGGGGATCTGTGTCCCCCCCTGAGGGCGCGCACAGAGGTGCGCTTCTACGTCTCGTCTGTAAATTTTTGACCGCCACTCGGTATAAGCAGGAGAGGTTTGGCCCCCGGCCCCGGCCAGGGGAGCGGGTGGCGCGAGGCCCCGGGCCAAAATAACCTTGCATCCACCGTGGAGCGGCACTACATTTAAGGCAAGAGACGGATATGACTTCTTCCCGCACACCCCGGAGTTTGACGCGCAAGCCGCCGGAGAGGCTTTTTGCCCGGCTCCTGGACAGCCTCGCCGACACGTATGCCCTGGTGCTGGACGATGATCTCCGCATTACCTATGCTAATGTCTCGTTCCTGAAGCACTTCGGGCTCAAGTGGGAAAAGATCATCGGCCGTCCCTGTCAGGATTTGGGGACGCCCTTTCTGGGCACCGACGCCCTGAAGTTGGGTTTCTGCCCCGAGGAGTTGAGCCCCTGGTATCCGGCCCGCACCCTCATGACCCGAGAGGCCCAGGACAAGGTCCATGTCTATGAGTGCACCCTGAACCACCTGGAAGGCAGGCGCGGAGCCGCCTGGACCCTGTGGTCTCTCCGGGATGTCACCGACCGCTTCCGGCTGGAATCCCGGGTCCGGCAGATGGACGAACTGGAGCGCAACCTGGTCCAGGCCTCCATGGATGGGATCATCGTCAATGACATGCTGGGAAACGTCCTCATTTTCAACGACGGCGCCGGCAAAATCCTGGGTTACACCCCGGAAGAGGCCATCGGCAAAATCAAGGTCTATAAATTCTATCCTAATAACACCGCTCGTGAAATTAAACGGTTGATTTACGACCCGGCCCATGGGGGCGCGGGCATTCTGGAAAATTATGAAACCCAGGCCCGTCATAAAGACGGCTCCCTGGTGCCCATCTGGCTGTCGGCCCGCCTCTTGCACGAAGACGGCCGGGAGGTCGGTATTGTCGGCTATTTCAGGGACCTCCGGGAACGGCGGCGGCTGGAGACGGAACTCCTGCGGAGCGAACGGCTGGCCACCCTGGGCAAGATGGTGGCCCATATCAGCCATGAGATCAAGAATCCTCTGATCACCATCGGGGGGTTTGCCGCCCAACTGGGGCGGCTGCCCGATCTCCCCGAGGACGCCCGGCGCCGCTTGAACCTCATCCATCAGGAGGTGCAGCGGTTGGAGAAGTTTTTAACCGACATGAGCGCCTTCACCCGGGGCGCGCCGCCCCAAAAAACCGTGGGGGACCTCCCGGCCTTGATTCGGGAAGTGGCGGAACTCATGGACAGCGGCTTCAAAGAGCGGGCCGTGGTCTTCCACCTCCACGCCCAGAAGCGGATTCCGCCGTTTGCCTTTGACTGCGGTCAGATCCGCCAGGTGCTGATCAATCTCTTCAAGAACGCCCTGGAGGCTATGCCCGAGGGCGGCGACTTGACCGTCAGCGCCACAGTCCAGGATGACGACCTGGTGCTCAAAATCACCGACACCGGGCACGGCATCCCCCCGGAGCAGTTGCACAACCTCTTTACCCCGTTTTTCACCACCAAGCCCGGGGGCACCGGTTTGGGCCTGATCATCTGCCGGGGCCTCATTGCCCAACATCAGGGCGAGATCACCATCGAGAGCGTCGTGGACCGCGGCACCACCTGCACTATCCGACTGCCAATCGTTTCGGCCTAATCACCGAGGCGAGGGCCGGGGGGGGGACATAGGGGCGGTAAGGGCGCCGGCCCTACACCGCGCACGCCAAATCCTCCGGCAGCAAGACCACTTCCCGCTCCAGGGCGACCCCCTGGGTCCGCCAGACTTTTTCCTGAATATCGGCGATCAGGGCCTTGACTTGGGCCGCGGTGGCGCGTCCGTGGTTGAGGATGAAGTTGGCGTGTTTCCGGGAGACCAGGGCGTCCCCGAGGCGGCGTCCCTTGAACCCGGCCGCCTCGATGAGCCACCCCGCAGCCGGCCCCCCCGGCGGATTTTTGAAGACGCTGCCGCAACTCTTGGGGTTAGCGGGCTGCCGGGTTTTGCGTTGGGCGATTAATTCCGCCATGCGGGTCTTGATGGCTTCGGGGCCGGCGGGGTGCGCCAGGTTAAATTCCGCCTCCACCACCAGCCAGTGGGGAAAGTTGAGGAGGAGAGAGGCGCGGTAGCCCAGGTCCAGTTCACCGGGCTGCAATTCCAGGAGTTGCAGTTGGGGAGTGGCCACCCACACCCGTTTCAGGACCCCGGCCAGGGTGTCGCCCTCGGCCCCGGCGTTGAGGCGCACCGCCGCGCCCACGGTGCCGGGGATGCCGGCCAGGAACTCAAAGCCGGAGAAACCCAGCCGGGCCGCGGCCTGGGCCAGCCGGGGCAGAGACACGCCGGCCCCGGCCCTCAAGGTGTCGCCATGGCGTTCCAAGCCCTGGAGGCTTTTCGCCAGATGCAGCGTGAGCCCCGGCAGCCCGGCGTCGTCGATGAGCACGTTGGAGCCGCGGCCCAGGAAGAAGAGCGGCCAACCCCGGTCCAAAGCCAGGCGCATCAGGCCCCAAACGTCCTCCAGGTCCGCCGGAACCGCCAAACGCGCCGCGGCCCCGCCGATCCGCCAGGTGGTCAGGGGGGCCAGGGGATGGTTTTCTGAGATAAGCCCTCGGTTACTCTTGGAAATAATTTCAGTAGGCACCGCTGATCTTCCTCTGGACATGGGACCGCAAAAAATAAAAAACGGCCGCCTGGAACATCCGATACAAAAACAAAAATGCCGCCGGCAATCATGCCAGGGGTAAAATCTCCAGACTGCCGGTGTCGCCGTCGAAGTGGGCCAGGTGGTCTCGGTGGGCGGGCGGTTGCCCCCAGGAGGAGCCGGATGGCCTCCTGGCCCCAGGGGGCCTCCCGGCTGCCCGGGAGAACCTGATGGCGATGGATTTCAGGTGCTCCATTGCCCCCTTTCTTACGGCCCCCGCCTCAGCCGTTAAACTTGAGCACGATCCTGGCCGCGGCCTGCGGTTTTCTGAGGGCCAGGGTGCACAGGCTGACCGCGTCGGCGCCCAGGTCGAAGTAGCGCTTAACGTCGTCTGCGCCCGTGACGCCGCAGCCCATAATCAGGAACAGGTCAACTTTTTGGCGCAATTCCCGATTATACCTTAAAGCCAGGGGGCCGGCCGGACCCCCGGAGACGCCGCCGCCGCCCACCTCGTTCAGGGGGGAGCGCTGCAACGGAAAGACAATATTGTAGGGGATGGTGTTGACGGCGTGGAGGGCGTTGACCCCGATGCGCTGCAGTTCCTGGGCGAATTCGTAGGGGTGGCAGATGCTGAGCTTGGCGATTAGGAACAGCTTCGGATAGAGGCTGCGCACTTTTCGCGTGCACTGGAGAGCCTGGACCACATTTTTGGCAATGGCCTCCTCGGAGTTGGGGCAGGAATAATTGAGTTCCAGGGCCCGGAAGAGGGGGCCCAGGTGCTGCCGGTAGGTCTCGACGGCCGCCAGGGTCTCTTGGATAGCGATGGCCGTGCCCTTGACGAACTCGGGATAGAGATTGGGGATAATTTTGAACCCCAGGTCGCAGGCCCGCCGGATATCCGGGGCGCAGGCTTCCACCCCGTCGTTGGTGAGGCCGTAAGCGTTGAGCATGCCCAAATCCGGGAGCCGCCGGATGTATTTCCAAGTGAGGGGGTTGGCGGGGATGAAGTTTCCCCGGCGTTTATCGCGGGTGGCGGATTTGGTGAACACCGTGGCCCCGGTATCCCTGACCGCGGCCAGGAGCCGGCGGTAGCCCGGGAGCAGGGTGTAGGGGAAGATACCCCGGCCATCATGCCCCAGGGCCGTGGAGATGGCCACGGGGGAAATTTGCCGTTGGACGGACGGGATCATAAAAGCCTGTGGCGTTGATCAGTTAGCATTGAGGCGCCCTTTTACGCAACTATAGTCATATCCGGCTCCCCTGGCAAGGGCTTAAGCCGGCGCCGCAGCAATTAAGCAGTGCCTGTTGTTACCCGAGGATTTGCCGCAATAGCAGAAACCGTGTTGGCGCCGGGACAGAATTCCCCTTGACAATTCAGTAACTCATGATACATAAAAGAGGTCAGGAGTGGCAAGTAATGACACGAAAAGAAGTGTCGCAAACAACAATGCGGGCCAGATTAGGTGACGTTGCCAAGAACCTTTTGGTTTTATTGGTAAGCTTTGTTGTAGTTTTGAGTTTCTGTGAACTGATCTTAAGAGTTTATAATCCGTTAGGCTTCAGAATCAAAGGTAACAAAATCATTTTGCCCGTCAATAAGAAGGAAATCATCCATCATGAACACGGGTTGGGGAAACTGGATAAGATCGTGGTTCATCAACGCAATTCTTTGGGGTTCCGGGGCCCGGAGCCGTCCGCCGATTTTTCCCGGGATCTGACGATCGTTACGGTGGGCGGCAGCACCACCGAGTGTTTCGGCCTGGCGGAGGATAAGACCTGGCCCCACGTGTTGGGCGTGAACTTACAGCGCCGCTTCACGCGCCTCTGGCTCAATAATGCCGGTCTCAGCGGTAATTCCACCTTCGGCCACGGCATCTTGATGCAGGATTACCTGGTGAAGTTAAACCCCAAGGTGGTGATCTTCCTGGTGGGGATTAATGACCTGGGGATCCGGGGCGAACGTGATTTTGACCAGCGGATTCATGGGGTTAACCTCCGCTCCCTGGAGCGCTTCCTGGCTTCCGCGGCGGTGCACAGCGAATTGGCCGCCGCCGGCGTGAACCTGTACCGCTATTACTTTCCCAAGACCGTCATGATTAACAACCAGAACGACCCCCAGGAGATCGACTTTAAAAAGCTGCCGCAGTTCGAAGTCTCGGGAGAGGCCAGGGCCGCTATTATTAAAGACCATCAAGACCATTACGTGCGGCCGTATAAAGCCAGACTGGAAAAACTCCTGGCCATTTGCCGGGAGCATAATATCCTGCCGGTGCTGTTGACGCAGCCGGTGCTCTACGGCGAAGGCGTGGATGAGGCCAGCGGGGTGGACCTGGGCCACCGGTTTGTGGCCCGGGACATGGACGGCGCCACGGCCTGGCAGGTCCTGGACCTCTACAACGGCGTCACCCGGGAAGTGGGCCGGGAAGGGGGCGTGGTGGTGATCGACCTGGCCCGGGAGATGCCCAAAAACTCCGCCTACTATTACGACCTGATGCACTACACCAACGCCGGCGCCGCCCGGATGGCGGACATCGTTGCCGCCCAATTAACGCCGTTCTTGGCCCAGAAATTCCCGGGGTATTATCGGGGATCGTCTGCTCCCCAAGCTGCCGCCCCCTAATCTCCCGACTTTTTGTTTATGGTTCCCAAGCTCCTGGTCTGAAAAGTTCTTGGTGGCACCGGCATCTTGCCGGTGGGGGCGCACAGGCTGGAAAGCCTGTGCCACCAATGCTACCCTGCGCCAGAGGCGGGCACGGAGGCCCGCCCCACCGAACTTTCCTTTTTTACGGGTGAGCCAAAGGATCATGAGCAACTGCTTGGGAATGAGGGATCGGATCCGGAATTAGTCAGACTATGGCCGCCGGAGAAACTCTTCCACCTGCCGGGCGTCGTCCGGGCTATCCACCTCCCGGGTGTCCCCGTCCGTTTCCACGATGTGAATGGGAAAGCCGTGCTCCAGGCCCCGGAGCTGCTCCAGCTTCTCGGCCGCTTCCCAGCGCCCGACGGAAAGGTGCACGAACTCCTTGAGAAACTGCACCCGGTAGGCGTAGATGCCGATGTGCCGATAATAAGAGGGGTGGCCGCCGTCCCGCCAGAAGGGCAGGGGGCTGCGGGAGAAGTAGAGGGCGCGCCCGGCCCGGTCGAACACCACCTTGACGGTGTTGGGGTTGGCCGCGGCCGCGGGGTCGCTCAGGCGTTTGACCGGGGTGACCATGACCACCCCGGGGTCCCGGGCGAGGACCGCGGACAATTGGGAGATGAGGTCCGGGGGAAAGACCGGCTGGTCCCCCTGGATATTGATGACGATGTCCTCGGGCGCCAGGTTGAGCAGCCCGGCGGCTTCGGCCAGGCGGTCGCTCCCCGAGGGGTGGTCCTCCCGGGTCATGAGGGCCCGGCCTCCGAAGGACTCCACACACTCCTTGATGCGCGCATCATCGGTGGCCACCCAGACCCCGTCCAAATCCTTAACCTTAAGCGCCTGCTCGTAAACCCACTGGATCAGGGGTTTCCCCAGGATAAGCGCCAGGGGTTTGCCCGGAAAGCGGCTGGAGCCGAAGCGGGCGGGGATGATGGCGATGGTTTTCATAATATCACGATAATTTGATTTAGCTTAAGAAGGAATCAAAATTGGTGGAATAAATAAATCCTTTGCCCAACTTTCTTTTTTGCAAAAGTCCATTTTCCGATAATTCATTTAAATCGCTTCTCGCAGTTCCATACGATACTTTGAATATTTTCTCATATCTCCTGGTTGTCATGGTTTTTTGATCCTGGTCTATGAGTATCTTAATCAACCTCTTTTGCCTTCTATTAAGATGTACCCCCCTCAAATTTAAATTTTTAGAAATTCTATCCGATTGGTATTTTTTGGCGATCTTAACAAGTATCTCGTCAATTGACTTTAAAACAACATCAGCCGAATATAACAGAAAATATGTCAAGTCGTTCTCATAATCCTCTACCTCTTTGATAGCTTTATAATATTTTTCTTTCTGCTTGGCGATTAATGCTGAAATAGAAAAATATTTGAAGAAATCATACTTATGTTTTAACAAATATAAATAGAAAATAGCTCTTGCAGTCCTGCCATTGCCGTCAAAAAAAGGATGAACATAGACTAAGAAGAAGTGGATGATTGAGGCTTTGAGAATCGGGTGAATAAAGTCTTCTTCAGAATGAGTATTTACCCAGACGACTAAGTTGTTTAAACTTTCCTTAATGTTTTCCTCCGCCATGGGTTTAAAGATTACAGTGTTGGTCTTGTCCCAAATAAACACCTCATCATCTCTGAATTTGCCTGCATATTCCGAGTCATCCAAAGTATTTTGAGTTATAATTCGATGAATATTCAGGATGAAATCAATGCTGAAGTCAGATTCCCGATTTTCGAGGATAAACGTCATAGCTTGATGATTATTCTTCATCATCAATTCGTTTTTGTCTTTGGGGGTCAGGTTGCGGCGCACCAGTTCCTGGGCGCGTTTACGTGTAGTGAACGCTCCCTCGATTATGTTGGAAGCCCAGGCCTCTTCTATAATGGAGTCAAGAGCCAACTCATTTTCAATATCCGGGTTAATGTAACTATATAATGAATCTTTGCCGCGACTGTCGATCTGATGGAGTTTAGCCTGCAGGGGTTTGGTATTGACGTACCAGAAAGTTTCCCCCTTTTCATCCTTCAAGGCCAGGTTCTCCGCCTTTGACCTCCTCTCCTTCCGGATCTCCTGCCAAACCTCCGGCAAAGGAAATTCACCCGGCAGTCTAAAGCCGATCTCTATCTTGTTCAGATATCTATCCTGAAATGATTTATACAAATCGGCTCTATCCATGGTTATTCCTGACTATCCACGGGATTGTTCGTATTAATTTCGTATCAACCAGCAATCATTTTGGGGCATTTCCCTTGCGCCCCAACGCACCCCCGCGTTTTGGGGTCCGAGCAGGTCGCCTGCCTTATGCGGGATTATCACCCCATAATCACCATAGCCACTTTCTGAGTTAAAATTATCTACGCACACATTAATTCCTAGTCAGATAACTAATTAAAATCTGCGCTAAAAAAGATTATTGTTTGTAACAATTTCATATTAATCAAAAAATCACTTCCTGTCAATATTATTCGCCGAAAGCGCTTTTTGGGGATTTACCCTGTCACATATTCACATGGACTTGACAAGGTTACTTTGATGTTTAACTTTTTATAAGTAATTTCTCAAGGTTAGCATATTAAGCGGAGGTTTGGAAAATAATGGCAGTGAGAATGGACAAATTAACCTACAAAGCCCAGGAGGCCCTGCAGGGGGCCCAGGAACTGGCCCGGCAGCTGGGGAACCCCCAGATCGAGGCGGCCCACTTGCTGCGCACGCTCCTGGCCCAGGAGGACGGCCTGATCCGCCCCCTTCTGAAAAAACTGGAGATCGATCCCGGCAACGTGACCCGGGGAGTGGATGACCTGTTAAGCCGCCTGCCCAAGGTGAGCGGCGAGGCCCAGGTCTATATTTCCCCGGGCTTGAATAAGGCCCTGGACGACGCCTTCAAACAGGCCGGCCGGATGAAAGATGATTACCTCTCCACCGAGCACCTTTTCTGGGCTTTGGCGGCGGACAAGGCTGTCGAGGTGGGCCGGGTGCTCAGGGCCCAGGGTCTCACCCCCGAGGCTATCCTCAAGGCCCTGGCCGACTTGCGGGGCGCCCAACGGATCACCGACCAGGCCCCGGAAGAGAAATTTCAGGCCCTGGAAAAATACGGCCGGGATTTGACGGAAATGGCCCGGAACGGCAAGCTTGACCCGGTGATCGGCCGGGACAGCGAAATCCGGCGGATCGTGCAGGTGCTCTCCCGGCGCACCAAGAACAACCCGGTGCTCATCGGCGAAGCCGGGGTGGGCAAGACCGCCATCGTGGAAGGCCTGGCCCAGCGCATCGTCAACGGCGACGTGCCGGAGGGCCTCAAAAACCAGCGCCTGGTAACCCTGGACCTGGGGGCGCTCATTGCCGGGGCCAAGTTTCGGGGCGAATTCGAAGACCGTCTCAAGGCGGTGCTCAAAGAAGTGACCGAGTCCGACGGCCAGATCATCATGTTCATCGATGAGCTTCACACCCTGGTGGGCGCCGGGGCCGCGGAGGGCGCGATGGACGCCTCCAACATGATCAAACCGCCTCTGGCCCGGGGCGAATTGCATTGCGTGGGCGCCACCACCATCAACGAGTACCGCAAGTACATTGAAAAAGACGCCGCCCTGGAGCGCCGCTTCCAGCCCATCATGGTGGCCGAGCCTTCGGTTGAGGACACCATCGCCATCCTCCGGGGCCTGAAAGAGAAATACGAAGTGCACCACGGAGTGCGCATCAAGGACAGCGCCATCGTGGCCGCGGCCACCCTCAGTAACCGCTACCTCACCGACCGGCAACTCCCGGACAAGGCGGTGGACCTGATCGACGAGGCCGCGTCCAAACTGCGCATGGAGATCGATTCCCGCCCGGCGGAAATCGATCTAGTGGAGCGCAAAATCACCCAGGAGGAGATTGAGCGGCAGGCTTTGCGTAAAGAGCAGGACCCGGCTTCACAAGAGCGCCTGGAAAAGATTGAAAAATCGCTGGCCGACCTGAAGGAGAAGAGCGCCGCGCTCACGGCCCGCTGGCAGCAGGAAAAAGAGGCCATCACCAAGATCCAGGCCACCAAAGAGCAGATTGAGAAGGCCAAGATCGAAGCGGCCCACGCCGAGCGCATCGGCGACCTGGCCCGGGCGGCGGAGTTGAGCTACGGCACCCTGCTCAATCTGCAAAAGGAACTGGAGGCCGAAAACCAGAAGCTGGCGGATCTGCAGCAAGAAGGCGCCATGCTCAAGGAAGAGGTGGACGCCGAGGACGTGGCGGAGGTGGTGGCCAAGTGGTCCGGCATCCCGGTCACCCGGATGCTCGAAGGCGAGAAGCAGAAACTCCTGCACATGGAAGAGCGCATCGCCCAGCGGATCGTGGGCCAGGCAGAGGCGGTGCGGGCCGTCTCCAATGCCGTGCGGCGCGCCCGCTCCGGCTTACAAGACCCCAACCGCCCCCTGGGCTCCTTCATCTTCCTGGGCCCCACCGGCGTGGGCAAGACCGAACTGGCCCGGGCTTTGGCCGAATTCCTGTTTGACTCGGAAGCGGCCATGATCCGCCTGGACATGAGCGAATACATGGAGAAGCACACGGTGTCCCGCCTCATCGGCGCCCCGCCGGGGTACGTGGGCTACGAGGAAGGGGGCCAGCTCACCGAAGCGGTGCGCCGCCGGCCCTACTCCGTGGTGCTGTTTGACGAGATCGAAAAGGCCCACCCGGAGGTGTTCAACTCTCTGCTCCAGATCCTGGACGACGGCCGCCTCACCGACGGCCACGGCCGGACCGTGGACTTTAAAAACACCATCGTCATCATGACCTCCAACCTCGGCAGCCATTACATCGCCGAGATCAGCGACGAAAAGGTCCTGCGGGACCGGGTCATGGAGGCGCTCCGGCGCCACTTCAAGCCGGAGTTCCTGAACCGGGTGGACGACATCCTCATCTTCCAGCGCCTCACCAAAGAACAGCTCCGGGAGATCGTCACCCTGCAGATGGCCCGGCTGCGGCGACTGCTTTCGGAACGGCACCTTACCCTGGATCTCACCGATAAGGCGAGGGACTTCCTGGCCGACGCCGGCTACGACCCGGTCTACGGGGCGAGGCCCCTGCGCCGGGCCATCCAGCGCTACCTCCAGGACAAACTGGCCCCCATGCTGCTGGAAGGCCGGTTCAACGAGGGCGACACCATCTTCGTGGACGCGGATGGGGAAGGATTGACGTTCGAGAGTGAAGGTGGCTGATTATGTTAGGGGAGGGGCCCAGGGGCTTTTTCATTTTTATAAGTATTCTATAACCTGGGGCAGCAGTTTCCCGGCGGAGCCTTTGAGGAAGTGGTCGGTGAGGCTAGAGGTGAGGCGGGTGGGTTCCAGGTTGCTTTCGGCGATGACCGCGCGCCATTCCTTGGCGATGTGGGGGATGTAGCTGGCCGGGGCTACTTCGCCGGAGGTGCCGATGACGATCATCAGGTCGCAGTGCTGGGCCAGTTCTTCGGCCTCGGCCTGGGCCGCGGGGGGAATGGCCTCCCCGAAGAAGACCACATCGGGCCGGATCAGGCCGCCGCACAGGCAATAGAGGGGGGTGGCGGAAAAATCCAGGGTTTCCCGGGGGTGGCGGCCGCGGCAGGTATCGCAGACGAAGTGCAGGGCGTTCCCGTGGTACTCCACCACCCGTTTGGACCCCGCGGCCTGGTGCAGGTTGTCCACGTTCTGGGTGATGATGCCGGTCAGAAACCCCCTGGCCTCCAGCGCCGCCAGGGCGTAGTGGGCCGGGTTGGGCCGGGCCCGGGCGATGGTCGCGTCCAGCTCCTGGAGGAGTTGCCAGACCTTGGCCGGGTCGCGGCGGAAGGACTGGATATGGGCGTATTCCATGGGGTCAAAGCGGTCCCAGAGGCCGCCCGCGCCCCTGAAACTGGGGATGCCCGACTCAACCGAGATGCCGGCCCCGGTTAAGGCCACTACCCGGGGATGCCGGCGAATGATCCCGGCCAGCTCCTGGGGGGTAATCTCTTTTATCTTCGCTTTCATGGGCTACGAAAAACTTAGGAACGTTCCAGGTCAGTCATGCATGGGCCTTGGGCACACCCGCAAATCATGAAAAGACCGGTGGGGCAGGCCTCCGTAGTCGCCGTCAACCAGGCCAAGTGGTGCGTAAGACGCACCCTTGAAAACTTTCCAGACCAGAACCGCTTTGAGGCTGCCAGGCCTTACTTAAACCAGGGCGGCAGAAACGCGGGTTCAGGGTAGGGGAAGGCCAGCCGGCTCAGGGACTCTTCAGTTTCCTGACCCAGGAAGAGGCGCAGGAGCGAGTAGCCCTCCTTCTCCGGGTAAACGGCTTTCACCTTGCCCGTGATGCCGCCCAGGCGGCCGGCGCGCTCGATGGCGTCGGGGAGGTTGCCGATCTCGTCCACCAGGCCCACCTGCTTGGCTTCCTCGCCGGAGTAAATGCGGCCTTCCGCCAACTCCTTCATCTTGGCCAGGGGAATCTTGCGGTTGTGGGCCAGGTCGCTTAAAAACTGCTGGTAGATATTGTCGAGAAAACCCTGGAGATAGGCCTTATCTTCCGGGGTCATGGGGCGGAAGGGCGAGCCCACGTCCTTGTAGCGCCCGGCCTTCAGGTTGAAGAAATCCAGTCCGATCTTCTTGGTCAGGCCCTCCACGTTGGCGAACTGCATGATCACGCCGATACTGCCGGTGGCGGTGCCCCGGTTGGCCATGATGAGGTTGGCCCCCGAGGCGATGTAGTAGCCCCCGGAGGCAGCCACGGTCCCCAGGGAGGCCACGATTTTTTTCTTGGTGCGGACCTTCTCCACCTCCCGGAGGATCTCCTGGGCGGGCCCCACCGCGCCGCCCGGGGAGTTGATCCGGATCACGATGGCCTTGATGCTGTCATCGTCCCGGTAGCGGTCCAGTTGCCGGATGACGGTGCTGGAGTCGGTGAGCAATCCTTTGATCTCCACCACCCCCACCCGCTCCCGGGGGCTGAAGAACATGCCCTTCCCCAGGAGCGCCAGAACTATCCCGGAGAGTCCCAGGAAAAAGAGGACCGCCAGGATCGTGACCAGGCAACCGGTCCACAGCGAGCGCGATTTCATAACGCCTTAGTTGTTGTCCTTGCCCTGCTTTTCTTCCAGGGTCTCCCGGAGAATATCCCCCAGGTTGGAGGTGGCTTCGGTACGGGAGTGGAGGTAATCCCGGTAGTGGGACTGCTCCTCATCGGTCTCCAGTTTCCGGATGCTCAAGCCGATGCGGCGTTCCGTGGGCGAGGCGTGAATCACCTTGGCCCGGATCGTGTCTCCCACCTTGAGGGCCGCCATTTTTTGCTTATCCCGGCTCTGCTCCGAGATGTGGATGAGGCCCTCGATGCCTTCCTCCACCTCGACGAAGAGGCCGAAATCGGTGATGTTGGTGATGGGGCCGGAGACGATGGAACCCATGGGGAAACGCTGGTCGATGGTTTGCCAGGGGTTGTCGGCCAGATCCTTGATGCTCAGGGAAAAGCGCTCGTTGTCCTTGTCGATGTAGAGGACCTTGGCCTGGATCACCTGGCCTTTCTTGAAGAGCTCGGAGGGGTGCTTGAAACGCTTGGTCCAGGAAATGTCGGAGATGTGCACCAGGCCGTCGATGCCTTCATCGATGCCGATGAAGATGCCGAAATCGGTGATATTCTTGATTTTGCCTTCGATCACCGAGCCCACCGGGTATTTTTCCCCGATGACTTCCCAGGGATTGGGCTCCACCTGTTTCAGACTCAGGGAGATGCGCTTCCGCTGGGGCTCCACCTCCAGGACGGTGGCTTCCACCACGTCGCCCACGCTCAGCACCTGGGAAGGATGGCGCACCTTCCGGGTCCAGGACATCTCCGAGATGTGTATGAGCCCTTCCACGCCCGGCTCCAGTTCCACAAAGACCCCGTAATCGGTGAGGCTGACCACGTTGCCGGTTACCCGGCTGAGCAGGGGGAATTTCTCCTCCACCACGCTCCAGGGATCCGGCGTGAGTTGCTTCAGCCCCAAGGAAATGCGCTCTTTTTCCAGATCGAAGCTCATGACCTTGACCGTGATGGTGTCCCCCACCTTAAAGAGGTCCGCGGGATGGCGCACCCGGCCATAGGAGAGGTCGGTGATGTGCAGCAGACCGTCCAGACCGCCCAGGTCCACGAAGATACCGTAATCGGTGATATTTTTGACCACCCCCTGCACGATCTTGTCTTCTTCCAGAGAGGACAGGAGGTTGGTTTTGGCTTCGTTTCTCTCCTTCTCCAGCAGGGCTCGCCGGGAAAGGACGACGTTGCGCCGTTTGCGGTTGAATTTCAAGACCTTAAAGGTATTACGCTGGCCTATGAGATGGTCGGTATGGCGCATGGGCGCCAGGTCAACCTGGGAGCCGGGCAGGAAAGCGATAATGCCTCCCAGGTCCACGGAGAGGCCCCCCTTGACCTTGGCCACGATGGTGCCCTCCACTTCCCCATCGTCGTTGTAGGCCGAACCGACCTCTTCCCACACCTTGATCTTGGAGGCTTTATTCTTGGAGAGCATGAGCGCGCCTTCTTCATCTTCCCGGCTCTCCATCAGGGCTTCCACGTCCTCCCCCACCCGGGCGGTGACTTCCCCGTCGGGGGCGGTGAATTCGTGGATGGGGATCTGGCCTTCGGACTTGTAGCCGATGTCCACCATGACGTAATCCTTGGTGATGGACACGATGCGGCCTTTAACGACTTCCCCTTCCTGGACTCGCCTCAAGCTTTCTTCGTAGAGTTCGCTCATGGACTCCATATCCGGCATCTCCGCGGCGGGTTCCGCCGGGGATGGGAAATCTGGCTCCGAAGTTGCGACCTCTGCGGGTTGCGGCCGGTCTTCTTCAATTTCCTCCGGCCGGGTGTGGTTGGTCAGTTCATTTTTTTCCATACCGTCCATGTTAGCCCCCTTAGACAAGTTTACTGGGTTTAGGTTCCAACCTGCCGGGTCAACGCCTCTGATCCTGGCCAGGCACTGCTGTAACACCGCGGCGATGCTCAAATCGGTGGTATCAATGACGCCGGCGTCCTCGGGGACGCGCAACGGCGCCTCATCCCGGGTTTCATCCCGCAGGTCCCGGGCGGCGATGTCCGCCATCATATTGACCAGAGGGGGCGGTTCGCCCTCCCCCTGCCACTCCCGGCGCCGGCGCGCCGCCCGGGTGGCCAGGGCCGCAGAGAGATAAAATTTATGGGTGGCCCCGGGGAAGACCACGGTGCCCTGGTCCCGGCCTTCGGCCACCACCCCGCCGTTGGCCGCCAGTTGGCGCAGCCGGGCTTTGACCCACCGGCGCACCAGGGGCTTAACCGCCAGCCGGGAGGACTCCCGGGTCACCGCGGGGGACCTGAGCGCCTCGCTCACTTCGGCGCCGTCGATCACCAGGTGAAACCCCCGGGAATCCGCGGTTACCGTTGGGGCAAAGCCCGCCAGGAATTCTTCCAGGGTCGAGTCGCGGTCCAGGTCCAGACCCAGCCGCTGGGCCTGCCAGGCCACGGCCCGATAAAGGGCGCCGCTGTCCAGGTAGAGGTAACCCAGGGATTGGGCCAAGAGGCGGCCCACCGTGCTTTTGCCGGCCCCGGCCGGACCGTCGATGGTGATGATTCCCCGGAGGCCCACTCAGTTGTCCGGCCCCAGCACCTTTTGTAACGCCTCGAGGAAACGCCGGTTTTCCTCCGGCAATCCCACGTTGACGCGGATATAATCGGGGAAACCGTAGGCGTCCATGGCCCGGATGATGACTCCTTCCCGCAGCATGGCCTGATAGACTTCTCGTCCCGGCCGGGGGACCCGGATGAGCACGAAATTGGCCTGGCTGGGTACAAACGTCAGACCGAGGCGCGCCAGTTCCCGGTAGAGCAGGTCTTTGCCTTCCAGCACCAGCTCCCGGGTCCGGGCCAGAAAATCGGCGTCGTGAAGCGCCGCCCGGGCGGCCACCTGGGCCAGCCGGTTGACGTTGAACGGCATCCGGAGGCGGTTCAGGCAGTCCATCAGTTCGCTGGGGCCGAAGCCGTAGCCGATGCGCAGGCCCGCCAGCCCATAGGTCTTGGAAAAGGTGCGCAACCCCACCAGGGGGCGGTCTTCCGCCAGATATTCCAGGCAGGAAGGCACCTGGGGGTCATCGGCAAAGTCAATGTAGGCCTCATCCAGAACCACGGTAACCGTGGCGGGGACCGCGGCCAGGAAGTCTTCCCACTCCCGGCGCTTAAACGCGGCGCCGGTGGGATTGTTGGGGTTGCACAGGATGATCAGCCGGGTTTGGGGAGTGACCGCCCGGGCCATGGCCGCGAGATCCACCCGCATGTCTTTCAACGGCGCCGGGCGGAAAACCCCGCCCACGGCCTGGGTCATCAGGCCGTACATCAAAAAGGTGTGGGCGGTGCTCAGCACCTCGCCCCCCGGCGGCACCAAGGCCCGGACCAGCAGGTCCAGGACTTCATCGGAACCGTTGCCCAGGATCAACTGCGCCGGCGTCAGGCCGTGATGCCGGGCCAGGTCTGCCTTGAGATAATAGGCGTGGCTGTCGGGATAGCGGTGCAAGCTCCCGAGGGTGTCCCGAATGGCGGCCAGGGCCAGGGGAGAAGGCCCCAGGGGATTTTCATTGGAGGCCAGCTTGATGGCATCGGTGAGTCCCAGTTCTCTTTCCAGTTCCTCCAGAGGTTTGCCGGCCTGGTATGGCGTGAGTCGGGTGAGGTGAGGCAATATGAGAGAGGTAAAGGGGATGCTGGCCGTCATATAAAGTGATTACCAAGGGTTTCCGGAGCCTGGGAAGGCTTCAGGTAAAGGGAAAAAGAGAACAGAGGACTGCTGTAGCAGGCGCTAGGTTGATGGAAATCTCAGACCAGACTCCCTCGCCGGGACTACCGGGGTCGCGGGCGGGTTTGTCTCCTTTACCCTATTTCAGCTTTGATTTTAGCCGGTTACTCTTGGGCCCAGCTCCTTTATGTTGTCTGATTGGATTTGATTTTTATTTTAACTTTATTTTTATACCCCAAGTTGCCAAGAAAATCAAGCGATTTCCGGCCCAAACGGCAAAGTTCCCGCATTGTTTCCGGGTCCAGAGGCGTCGCGGCCAGAAAATTAAAGAGACCGCGGGACACCTAATTCGAATGAACTCCAATAGTTCCTCCCTTTATTTCCCCCGCCGTCCCGGTAACGGTCCCCTAAGGCGTTGACCTGAGACGCCAATCTTGTTAGGGTAGATTAAGGTTGGGCAGGGGGCGCCACATGCTGAAAGCGAATCTCTATGTGGATCGAATCGACATCGCGCCGTACCTGACCCCGGAGGAGTGCCGGGAGCTGGGGGGGCCTGATTGCGCCCAGGTGGCGGCCCGGCTAAAGGCAGGGAGCCTTAAACCTGAGGACTGCCTGGCCCTGACCCCGGCGAAGCGCTACGCCCTGTCCCTGGCGGTCCGCGCTTTGGAAATCCTGCCGGTGGTGCAGTCTCTGGAGCTGCCCCGGCCCGCGCCGGCGGATTTGTTCGAGATCAACGAGCCCGGGCCCGACGCCCCGCTCCTGGTCACCGGCAACAGCGAATTCACCCTGGCGGTGGTCACCGGGCTCCTGGCCTTAACCATCAGCCCGTTTTACCTGCTGCTGGTGGACACCCGGGGGGACACGGCGGACATGTCCATGGTCTATCGCAGCTTTGCCCCCCAGCGCCTGGACCAGGGACTTACCACCCACCGCCTGGCTTCGAGGCTCAGGCGCCGGCAGCTCATCATCCCCGGGGTGGTGGCCCCCCTGAAAGAGGAACTGGCCGCCTACACCGGCTGGGATATCCGGGTGGGGCCTATCTGCATCGCGGAGTTGCCCCTGTTCCTGGGAGAAGCCGGCTGGCAGCCGCCGGGGGGTTCCTGAACGTCGCCCGGGGGATTTTTTTGGCCCACGGTTGCCCCTTTCCCCAAGAAGACTTAGTATTAAGCCAAAAGCGCGAGGCAAGAGGCGGTTGATGAAGACGATCCTGGTAGTGGATGACGACGAGGCGATCCGGATGCTTTTGAAAGAGGAGTTGGAGGAAGAAGGCTATAAGGTATTGATCGCCATCAATGCCCGGGATGCCTTGAAGATGGTGGAAACCGAACCCCTGGACCTGGTTATTTTAGACATTCGCATGCCCGGTATGGACGGCCTGGAGGCCCTGCCCCGCATCCTGGGGATCAAGGAGGGCCTGCCGGTGATCCTGAACAGCGCCTATACCCACTATCAGGAAAGCTTCATGAGTTGGGCCGCGGACGCCTACGTGGTGAAGTCTTCCGATCTCACGGAACTCAAAGAGAAAATTAAAGAACTGGTAACTCGATGACGGACTCGATGAAAAATCTTACCACCATCATCATGGCCGGCGGCAAGGGCGAGCGCCTCTTTCCCCTGACCCGGGACAAGGCCAAACCGGCCATCACCTTCGGGAGCCTTTACCGGATCATCGACTTCACCCTGTCCAACTGCCTCAATTCGGGCATCCGCCGCATCTACGTGCTCACCCAGTACGGCAGTTTTTCCCTGGATCAGCACCTGCGCCGGGCCTGGGACATCATGCACCCTGACCTGGACGAGTTCATCTACTCCATGCCGCCCCAGCAGATCATGGTGAGCCGCTGGTACCGCGGCACCGCGGACTCCATTTTCCAGAACCTCAACCTCCTGGAGGCCGAGCGGCCCCGGCATGTGTTGATCCTGTCCGGAGATCACGTCTACAAGCTGAATTACCGGGAGATGCTGGCATTTCACCTGCGCCAGGGGGCGGACCTGACGGTAGCCGCGGTCATGGTGCCCCGGGCGGAGGGCAGTTCCTTCGGCATTCTCAAGGTGAACGGGGCCGGCGAGGTGGAGAATTTCCTGGAAAAACCCCAGGACCCGCCGGGATTGCCCGACAACCCCGACTTCTCCCTGGTGTCCATGGGGGTTTACATCTTCAACGCCGGGGTCCTGGTGGAGGAGGTCATCAAGGACGCCAAAAACAAGACCAGCAAGCACGATTTCGGCGGGGACATCATCCCCCAGATGGTGGAGCGGAAAAAGGTCTATGCCTACAACTTTCAGGACCCGGCCAGCGGGGCTATCCGGTACTGGCGGGATATCGGGCTGTTGGACGCGTACTTCAAGGCCCACCAGGATCTCCTGGGCGCCGCGCCCACCTTTGAGTTATTCGATCCGGACTGGCCCATGCGCTCCCGGCCCCAGCTCCTGCCCCCCAGCAAATTTATTACCGGGGGGATGCCGGTGACGGTGGAGGATTCCCTCATCGCCTCGGGCTGCATCATCGAAGGGACCGTGACCCGGTCCATCCTCTCCCCCGGGGTCAGGGTGGGGCCGGACGCATCGGTGGAAGACGCCATCCTCTGGGACGGGGTGGTCATCGGCCCCCGGGCCAAGGTGAGGCGGGCGATTATCGAAGACGGGGTGCGGGTGCCGCCGGGCTTTTCCATCGGCTACGACCCCCAATGGGACGCCTCCCGCTTCCACCTCACCGAAGACGGTATCGTGGTGGTGCCTAACAATGCGGTTATGGAGGGGTAGCGATCACGATAAGCCAGAGCAACCTCTTGATTTATCTTCTTTTCTATGTTTGAATATAAACATCAGGATGTCAAATTTAGAGTATCCACGGTAGAAAAATTACGGATAAAGTAAGGAGATCAACTATGGCAGAAACCTTGGAAAATTTCCTGCGTGAGAAGAAACGGAAGGATGATCAACTAAAGCAAGCTGTGGATTGGGAGACAAGGAAAACCTGGTGGCTTGGCAAAATTAATCACCTATACAACGATGTAAAAGAATGGTTAGCACCATTAGTTCCAGAGGACTTATATATTGAAGAAGATACTATAGAGGTTTATGAGGAGCGGTTAGGTAGTTATGAGGCACCTCAACTTAAAATTAATCTTCATACTGAAGTAGTTAAGTTGATTCCTATAGGTACTATTATTATAGGAGGACTAGGAAGAGTCGATTTGATTGGTGATGAAGGATCTGTAATGATCATATTGGAACAAAAGGGGCATCGCCCCCAAATCAGGGTGTATATGGGTGAAGAAGGAATATTAAAGTCAAAGAAACAACCCAAACCACCTAACTACAATCAAATGGATACTGAATGGATTTTACCAACCGAAAAAGGAAGGCCTAGAAAATATCGAGTATTAACTAGAGAGGTCTTTTATAATGCGTTAATGAAAGTGATTAGCAAATGAAAGTGTCAGCCTCGTATAAACATGCAGCCGCAGTTAATAATGTGTGGAAATGGTATAGAGATTCTGAGAGTGCATTATTAGATTCAAGGCAAAAAATAAAAGAAAAGGTTAGAAGTGGCAAAGCTCTACCTATTGAATTTATGTTCAAATCTCCTAAAGAAATTGCTGACCAATTCAGCAATGGCATGAAAGAATTGAAATATGCTACAATGTTAAGTCTAATCAGTGCAATAGAGGCTGCCTTTAGAATTGATCATCAAATCCGTCTTACGGGTAAAAAGAGTGATGGAATTAGTCGGAAATTATATCAATTGTCTCCTAATAAAAAGAAAGGCGAGTGGTCAAGATTTGGGGACGATATACTTAAGACTTGGAAAAATATAACAGATAGCAGAGAATTAGAAAAATCAATTAAAAATCTAATGGACCTGTTGCCCTTACGAGACTGGCTTGCTCATGGGAGATGCTGGGAGAAAAGGTTTACTCAGAATTATGATCCTGAAACAATATACTCAATTGCAATAAGGTTGATGAGAAATCTTCCCCATGATAATTTTTTTGGCCGCAAATATTTAAGTCCATAATGCGTCTCCAAGCTCAACGCATCAAGGGTTCCCTGACCCCCACCCGCGTCTACCTGGTGCGCCACGGCCAGGTGGCCGACGGCCATACCGACCGGTACCACGGCAACAACGACATCGGCTTGTCGGATAACGGGGTGCGCCAGTTCGAAGACCTGGCGGCGCAGCTTGCGGGCGTGCCCCTGGCGGGGGTCTATGCCTCGAACCTCAGCCGGGCCTTGACCGGGGCAGAGATTATCAGACGGGGGCGGGAGGCGCCTCTACAAATAATCCCGGAGTTCCGGGAGATCCACTTCGGGGCCTGGGAAGGCCTGAGCTTCACCGAGATCGCCGAACGCTACCCCGCCGAACTCGAGGCCCGCTTCCGGGACCTCGCCACCTTCCGCATTCCCGGGGGCGAAAGCCTCCTGGACCTGAGTTCCCGGGTCCTGCCCCGGCTGAACGACCTCATCAATCAGCATCTTCAGGAGGCCTTCATCATCGTGGCCCACGCCGGGGTCAACCGGGTCATCCTCAGCGAGGCCCTGGGCCTGCCCCTGGACCACCTGTTCCGCCTGGACCAGAACTACGGCTGCCTCAACGTCATCGACTATTTCCCCGACATGGCCGTGGTGCGCTTGGTTAACGGCGGCGTCAACGGCGTGGCCGCGGTATAGTGAGGTTTCCCCGCCTCATCCCCTGCCGGGTCGGGAAGGCGGCCCTGTAACAACAATCTGCGCTCAAAAAGGTAATTTTCCTTCAAGGGCGCGTCTTATACCGTGTTCCCTTTGAAATGAAACAAACCATCCAGATAACCTATTGATATCTCTCGTAGGGGCGGGTTTCAAACCCGCCCCTACAAAACGAACACGGTATTACGCACCAAGAATGGCGCGTGAGACGCGCCCTACGGCACAGGCTGAAAGCCTGTGCCGCCACTCTTTTTCAAGACGGCGCGCTGCTGGTGACGGCTTTTTTGAGAAAGTGAACAATCCCAACTCATTGAAAATGCAAGATTCTTCGCTCCGCTCAGAATGACCTGCATTGAGCCGACGAGGTTTTGAAATAGCTCTCAGAAATAGCTCGCAGTGCTTATGGAGTCCTCTTCCCCTGCCTCAGTCCACCTCGAAAAATTTGGTTGACCCGCGGATAACCGCAGTCATCTTTTGAGCTCCCGCCGCGGACAGGACGGCCGGCAGCAAGCGGTAACTGAACTTGAGGAGGGCCAGGTCGTCCGTCCTGAGATCTTCCATGGCCCCGGCCTTTATATCGTAAGCCTCGTAAGCCTCGAGAAACACCGGGTCAAAAACCAACCGGCGAAATTTGTCCAGGTCATAAGCCAGGGTGGCAAAGAGGTCCTGCATCTGGGCGTCGACCACGGGCGGCTCCGTCAGAGCGGCTTTAAGGAGAATTTCGAGCCAGGCGCGACGCCCCTGATCATACTCGGGAAATCCCTGGTTGGCCATCCAGGAGGCCACGGTCCATTCGACCCCGGCGGCGAATCCCCGGCAATAATCCAACCCGCGGCAAAAGTAATAGTCCACGACGCCGTCCGCGGTGAGCCGGCTGCCCATGGTGAGGGGAAAGAGGCGGCAGGCCGCGGGCCGATGGGGATAAACCGTGCAGCCGTGCTCCCCCAGGAAAGGGCAGCCCCCCTCCGGGGATCGGTAAGCATCGATTAAGACCAGGGGAAGATTTGAATTGGGTTCAATTTCCTGCCGGGTGTAGCGCTCCCGCACTGCCGTGGAAGTGATGCCCAGACCCTGTTTCAGACGCAGGAGGTCATAAGGGCTTAAGATGATGGTGGGGGTGCGGCAACACTGGTTGAAGCAGGGCAAATCGGCCTGGCAAAGGAACCTGAAGCTGCTGTCCAGGGCCAGGCTTGCCTGGTCGATCTGCTGGTAGAGAGACAAGGTTTCCGGTCGATCTGGCGCCATTGATGCACACGCCTCCGCAGTCGGAGATTTTTTCCTAAGGGGCGGTCAACCCAACCGCCTGGGCCTCCAGCCTGGTTTCGGCAAGCCGCGGCCTGTCTTTACCAGGGCATCAGGGTGAAGGCGCTGGAACCCTCGATGACCTCTCCCGGCCGCTGATTGGCGAGCCTCACGAACTGTTCGGCCCACTCCTTGATGATGTCCTTGCCGTGGGCATACCAGGTGAATGCCTTGAAATCAATGATCCTGATTTTTTTCACCTGGCGGTCGGCGAACATGGCCAGAGTGTCGCCGGTGCCCGAATCCTTCATCCTGGCCTCGAAGGCCACCGTGCTCTCGGCGCCCGTGGCTCTTTCCATAACCCTGACCGCGGTGCCGCCGCCATAGGGGGCATACTCCAACACGCTGAGCGCCACATTGCTGGGAACCAGTTCCGTGAGCGCCAGCTCAAGGGTCAGGGAATCTTTCTGCGGGACTTCCACCACCTGAAAACGGTGGTAAGGATCGTTGCCGAACGCGGTTTTGAATTCCTGCCGCAGGTATTGCGCCATGGTGGCCATATCTTCCTTCATCCGGCCCTGGCGGAAGTTCTGCTGCCACCAGTTGGACTGCAGGAGGTAATCGGTGTGCACCTCCGGGATATATATGCTCTTATAGCGCTTAAAATCTACGCCGTCCTTGAACCAGACCTTCTGGAAAGGGAGATCTTCCTGCTTCGCCATCTGCGCCACCGGCACAAAGCCCGCGCCCTTGGAAGGGGCCGCCTTCAACGCCGCGCAGCCTGATAGCATGATGCTGAGTCCCAGGGTGACTGCTGCCAGAGTTTGTAACACGCCCTTACTCTCCTCTGAATCAATCCTTTCGGTTCATCAGGGCCGCCAGGTAGCCGGCGCCGAAACCGTTGTCGATGTTGACCACCGCCAGGCCGGCGGCGCAGGAGTTGAGCATGGCCAACAGCGCCGCCAGGCCGCCGAAGGAAGCGCCATAGCCCACGCTGGTTGGGACCGCGATCACCGGCCGGTCCACCAGCCCCGCCACCACGCTGGGCAGCGCCCCTTCCATGCCTGCCACCACAATGCAGCAGGTGGCCTGGGCCAGCAGTTCCTGGTGGGCCAGGAGGCGGTGCAGGCCGGCCACCCCCACGTCGTAAAGGGCTTCGGCCCGGTGGCCCATGATTCGGGCGGTGACCAGGGCTTCTTCGGCCACGGGGATATCGGAGGTTCCGGCCGAGATCACCAGGATCAGGCCCCGGCCCCGGTCGGGGATTTCTCCCCGGCTGAGGGTCAACGCCTGGGAATCGCGGTAATAGCGGGCGTTGGGAAAGTCAAGCGTGAGCGCCGCCGCCGCCTCAGGGGCCAGGCGGGTCACCAGGACGTGGTCGGCCCGGGCGCAGAGGGCCGTGAGGATGCCCCGGATCTGCTCCAGGCTCTTGCCCGCGGCGAACACCACTTCGGGGAAACCCTGGCGGAGCTGGCGGTGATGGTCCACCCGGGCGAACCCCAGGTCTTCGAAGGGCAGGGTTCGGAGACGCTCAACGGCCTCGGCCACCGGCAGGCGCCCGGCCTGAACCTCCTTGAGCAACTGCTGCAGAACTTTGCTATCCATAGAATTATTCCTTAACTGAGACCGGCGCGAAAGTCAAATTCACGGGGAGTCTGTCCGGGGCGCCAAATTACCCTCCGGGGTCACCCGGAAAGAGCGCCCCCCCCAATTGACCCGGCGGCCCAGGAAACTTGCGAGCCAGAGTCCGAAGGCGAGCAGGTCTTTCAGAGGCAGGAGGGCAAAGGCCGCAAGGGGCAGGTCGCCCTTGAGACAGCGGCGCTCGGAGAACCCGGCCAGGGCGCCCCGGAGGACCAGAGTGGCCGCGGCCAGCCCCCAGGCCCAGGGGGCCAGGCCCGTTGCCAGCAGGATGGCGAGGCTGTACACCAGGGCGTGGGTGATGCCGTAGGCCAGATAACCCGCCGGGCGGCAGACCCGGTAGGTGCGGGCCCAGCGGAGCTGGTGGGCCAGATAATCCGAGAAACTCATCTCCGGGTTGTTGGTCTCCACCACGTAAGGGAGAATTTTGACCTGAAGCCCGGTCTGGGCGATGCGAAAGCCCAGCTGATAGTCGTCCGCCAGGAAGTCGGCCAGGGGGGCCAGGCCGCCGATGGCGGCGAGGGCCTGCCGGGTCAGGGCCATGGTGGCCCCCAGGGCGAAGCGCACGCCCTCGACGTAGTTGGCGACGGCCACCGAAGGGATAAAATCGGCGGTGACGGTCAGGGCCTCCAGCAAGGAACCCAGCGTGCGGCTGGGGCCAGCCCGGTAGGGGCAGCTCACCAGGCCCACCCCCGGCTGCCTGAAGGCCGCGGCCACCTGGGCTAAGTAATCGGGGCCCACCTTGACATCCCCGTCGGCGATCACCAGGAGGTCATACCGGGCCCGGGGCAGAAGCTGGCGCAAGGTGCTGATTTTGGGGTTGAGGCCCAGATCTTCCGGGCAGATGACCACCGAAAGGTCGCACCGGGGATAAGCCCGGGACAATTCCCGGAGGAGCGCCAGCACCGGGTCATCCGGGTCCCGCACCCCGAAGAGCACCTGGTAGGGGTGGTAATCCTGGGTCAGAAAGCTCGTCAGGCATTCCCGGGAGAGGGGTGCAAGGCCCTTAAGGGGCTTGAACACGGTGATGCCGGGGCCGGTTTCCACCGGTGGGGCCGAGGGCGAGGGGCGAAAAAATCGCCCCAGACAGACCAGGGCCAGGAACTGGTAGAACCAGGCGGCCGTCAGAAGGAGAAAAACCAGATAAACCATGGCACCCATCAGGTTTCAGGTCGGCGCCGGTTCAAGCCCCGGCGTGAGCTGCTCAAGGTCATGGAGTAAACTGCCGGCAAGGCTCAACCATCATACCATCTCCCCGGGAAAAAGACAGCCGAGAGCCGGACGTTGCTTTTAGTCCTTGCCTTTGCTGAGACGCACCTTATCTTATGTTTCAAGTCATACGGGCGGTAGGGGCTGAAACCATACGCCGCAGTCGGAGCGCGGCCATTGCCGGCCTGGAGTTACGGTAAAAATTCCCTGAAGGAAAGGAGTCACGTAATGGGAGAAATAAACTGGCGGGACAGCTGGGACTCGGCTCTTAACGAGGCAAAAAAAGAAAACCGCCGCGTCTTGCTGGAACTGTATATGGATGGGTGCCCCCATTGTACGCACCTGCACACTGAGACTCATGTGGATGCGGGAGTTGTCCAGGAGGTAAATTCCAAGTACATCCCGGTGCGCCTGGACGGGCGCAAAAACATGGACATCGTGAAAAAATTCAACGTTACCGGGGCGCCCACCACCCTGGTCTTCGGGGCCGATGGCCAGGAACTGCACCGGTTTCCCGGTTATTACCCGCCGTTGGACTACTTGAAAGAACTGGAGAAAGCCGGCTAATCCGAAGCTGCGCCCCAAGAATGATGACCTCGTAAAAAGTCTTAATCCCCTCCCCTGGTGGGAGGGGATTAAGGGGAGGGGGAATATAACCAATCGAAGATATTAATTATTTCACCCCCACCCTAACCCTCCCCCATCAAGGGGGAGGGAATTTGGACTTTTTGCGAAACCATCAAGAATGGCGCGTGAGACGCGCCCTACCAGCGCCCACCTGCCGTAATCGGCCTCCGGACGCCATCCCGGTAAATTCATCCTTCCTGCGGTTTTCCTGTCCCCTCCCGGCTATTCTGATTTGCCAAGCGGGGAATTTTTTTATAGTATAAGGTTGCAGATTTTACCGAGGCCGCCGGGTCCGAAGATCATTACCGTGTGTAAGGGGTCACATGAGTTTTCGCGTCAAATATGGACTTTCGGTTATTGTGGTTCTGGCAATTTTGACAGTGGCCGCAGGATTTGCCGCAGGTCAGGATGAGGAAGGATTTAACATCTCCGCCCGCTCCTTTGTCATTATGGATGCCAAAACCGGCAAGATTTTACTAGCCCTCAACCCCCAGCTCTTTTTTCCTCCGGCCAGCACCATCAAGGTCATGACCGCTTTGTCGGTGGTGGAGCACCTGAAGATGAACGACAAGGTGGGTGTCAGCCCTTATGCGGCGGCGGCGCCGGCGTCCAAAATCGGCATCAAACCGGGAGAGACCTACACCGTGCAGGAGTTGCTCTACGCCCTCCTGCTGTCTTCGGCCAACGACGCCGCCCGGGCCCTGGCGGAAAAGGTGAGCGGCAGCGAGTCGGCCTTCGCCCATCAGCTCACCCAGGAAGTGCGGCAGTGGGGCGCCTATCGCACGACCCTGGCCACGGCCAACGGCCTGCCGGCCGAGAATCAGTACTCCACCGCCCAGGACCTGGCCCTGATGTTTCGCCGGGCCATGAGCGACCCGGAACTGGCCAAGATTATGTCCACCAAGTATTTCACCATCCAGGGCGACCGGGAACTGAGGAATCACAACCGCTTCCTCTTCACCACGCCCCTGGCGGTGGCGGGGAAAACCGGGTACACCCGGGCCTCCAAGCACACCTATGTGGGGCTGTTTAAAAACGGCGACCAGGAAATCATCGTCGCCATGATGGGGAGCACGAAGAAGTGGGCCGATCTGCGGCCGCTGATTGAAAAGGGCTTCGAGCTGGCGGGGACGCCCATCGCCAAGCTGCCGCCGGCGGAAGAGAAGCTCTGGTTTGCTAAGGCCAGCAAAGGCAAGGCCCGCATCGCCAAGGGGTCCAGCCAAAAGCGGCGCGCGGTGGTGATGAGCGGCGCGGGGTCGGCGCCGGTCAAGAAAAAATCGTCCGTCAAGAAAAAATCCAGGAGCATCCCGCAATAGTCCCGAGAGGCCGGGGGCCTCCGACGTTATGACCGAAAAAGGCTTATTCAATAAAGTCAAAAACCGGCCCACCCGGCGGCGATTCGTGGTGTCCACCATCCGCAAGGACGAGAACCTCTTTGAGACCGCCATCTTTGAGGCCAATTTCTTCTATCTGCCCCGGCGCTTGAAACAACCGGAGTTCACCGTGGCGACCTCTACCCCGGGCGAGGCCTGGGAACTGCATGCTAAACTGACGGTCCGCTTCACCCACGAGTTTCCCGCCCGCCTCATCCGGGAGTATTGCGAAATTACCCCGCCGACGCCTCCTCCGGATTGAGGATTCCTCCCCCGCGACATTCCAGCATCTTCCCCACCAAAAGGGCATTTCATGATGCCGGTCATAGCTCTAATTTTCTAATTTTTTTGATCAGTCGCGGTTTTGGCAAGTGAGTCTCTATAGAGCATAAAATTAATGGCTATGGAAAAATACTTTAAAACTGGAATTTGTGTTATCATTCCGCCGAGAAGAGGATTCAATAACAGAAACTTTGAGGGATCTTGCGACGGGGGAAGAAGTCCTAAGACCACTTTTTGACTTCGGTGACCATGGTTGCCGCATGATTTCAGATAGTATCAATTTCTGGAGGAACTTATGGGATCTTCTGAATTGGGAGAGATGGCAGTCAAATTAAATAGGCAGCCCGTAGGGCGGGAAAGCGAAGCGCATCCCGCCTTTCGCCTCATTCCATCTCCAGACGCCTAACATCATCATCTGCCGCCCACTCAAGGTCATAAATACCGGATCGTACGTAACGATGAAAGCTTGAATAAGGCCAATCCGCAGCCCTGGTCACGTGACCGTGTTTTACTGGATTGTAATGGATGTAATCAACGTGACGCTCATAATCCCGCTCGTCGCGGATGACGTGCTCCCAAAAACGTCGCTGCCAAATGCCTCGCTCTCCCTTCTGTAGCCGCCGCGCTGAAAGTCTTTCCCCTCCGGGAATTTGTGCGGCAAATCGCGCTTTAATATCATGCCATCGCGTGGAGAAATCGGCGTCCCCGGGAGGCAATGTCCAGATGCAATGCAGGTGATCGGGCAAGATGACCACGGCCTCGACCGTAAAAGGTCGACGTTGACGAGCCGCTTTGAACACAGCCCGAAGATCGTCAATGTGTTCGGTCAAAAGTTTTCGGTGGCGTTCCAGGAGCGTAACCGTGAAAAAGAACGTGCCTCCCGGAAGAAAGGCGCGAATATATTGCGGCATGATTTTAGGTTGCCCTAATGCTGAAGGCGGGATGCGCTTCGCTTTCCCGCCCTACGGCTAGAAAAAAGTAAAGACAGTAAGTTTATAAAATGATTATATTACAGAAGCTACTCGCGGCAAGTTAGCTGATAGATATCAGCAGATTGCTAATACATCTCTCCGATGATCCCTGATGCCCATTCCCATCTCATACAGCTATCGTAACCTCCTGGCCCGGCGGCTTACCACCTTTCTCACCGCCGCGGGCATGGCGCTGGTCGTTTTCGTCTTTGCGGCGGTGCTCATGCTCTCCGAGGGGCTCCGGCGCACCCTGGTGGCCACCGGCTCCTTTGACAACGTGGTGGTGCTCCGGGCCGGGTCCGAATCCGAGGTACAGAGCGCCATCGACCGCAACCAGGCCGGGATCATCAATGCCCAGCCCGAAGTGGCTTTGGATAAGGAGGGCCGCCGCCTGGTGGCGGGCGAGGCCATCGTGCTCATCAACCTGCCCAAGCGGGGCAGCGGCAACCCGGCCAACGTCATCATCCGGGGGGTGCAGCCGGTGTCGCCGGAGTTGCGGCGGGAGGTGCGCCTGAGCGCCGGGCGATTCCTTTCGCCCGGGTCCACTGAGATCGTGGCCGGGGCCCAGATCGCCCGGCGCTTTCAGGGGGCCGGGCTGGGGGAGACCCTGCGCTTCGCCATGCGCCAGTGGCAGGTGGTGGGCGTCATGGATGCGGGCAACACCGGCTTTTCTTCGGAGCTCTGGGGGGACGTGGAGACCCTGCTCGCCGCCTTCCGGCGCACGGCCTTCTCTTCGGTGATCTTGCGCCTCCGGGACCCCGCGGCCTTCGACGCGCTCAAGGCCCGCCTGGAGAGCGACCCCCGCCTGCCGGTGCAGGTGCTCCGGGAAGTGGAATTTTATGAAAACCAGTCCCGGCGCCTGGCCACCTTCATCCGCCTCCTGGGGCTGGTGCTCACCGGGATTTTCGGCGTGGGGGCCATCCTGGGGGCCATGGTCACCATGTACGCCCAGGTGGGGGCCCGGGTCTCCGAGATCGGCACCCTCCGGGCCCTGGGGTTCAAACGGCATCACATCCTGGCCGCCTTCCTCCTGGAGTCCATGTTCCTCGGGTTCCTGGGATGGCTCCTGGGTCTGGCGCCGGCCTCCCTCCTGAACTTCTTGACGCTCTCCACCATCAACTGGTCCAGCTTCGCCGAGATCACCTTCAAGTTCGCCCTGACTTCGGACATCATGGTCAAAAGCCTGCTCTTCGGCGTGGGCATGGGCCTGGTGGGGGGCTTGCTGCCCTCCCTCAAGGCGGCCCGCCTGCCGCTGTTGGATGCCCTGCGGGCGGCTTAATACCAAGTTGCCGTCAAAAAGGTAATTCCCCTTCAAGGGTGCGTCTTATACCAAGTTGCGATCATACAGGTAATTTACCTTTTTCTTGTGTAGGGGCGGACCCATGTGTCCGCCCACAAGAGGGCGCACACGCAGGTGCGCCCCGACAACAGCTTTTCTTACTTCTATGAGCGCAACTTGGTATTACGCACCAAGAATGGCGCGTGAGACGCGCCGGATTTTAGCGCCTTGAGGAGCCATTCTCCGGACCTGAAAATACTTTTCCGAGAGCGACCTAGTATAAGGCCTCGAAGTCCCAGCCTCAGGCAACCTCCCGCGAGCCCAGTTCCGTGGTCATAACCTAGGGCAATGAGCAATTGCCCAAAGTTTTTTTTCTCATTCGCCCCTCACCCTGCCCCCCCATTGGGGGAGAGGGGAGAAAAGGAAGGAACTTTTGGCAATCGCAATAAAGGCGGCCCCGACTGGAGCCGCCTGCTTACTGAGGAGTAGAGCTTGTGATTAACTCAATCCTGGGTCTTGACCACCAGGACCGAACAGGGAGAGTAGATTACCACCTGGGAGGCGGTGCTGCCCAGGAAGGAGCGGGTCTTGCCCGCCAGGCCGCAGGCCGTTTCCACGGCTTTCAGGGAATAGGCTGAGCCATCCACGGGTACCAGGATCTTCAGGGTTATGACCCTTCCTTAGTATAGGCGGCCTTCTCGGCCTTCTCCTTTTTAAAGCCCTTCCACAAGCCCGCCATGATTACCACGCACATGCCCAGGGCGGCGGACATGACCACCCAGGCGGCGATGGTGGTGAGTTCCATCTGTTTGAAGACCACGGAGACCCCGGCCAGGATGATCATAATGGCGAAGAGCAGCCGGATGCCGTAACCCCGGATATACTTAACCGCGGTGACGCCGATCTGGGCCCCGATGGAGGCGCCGATCAGCATAAAGACCGCGGCGGTGACATCCACCGCGCCCTTTACCCCGTAAGTCCAACAACCGTAGGCTCCGGCGAACAGCACCGCGAACAGGTCGGTACCCACCGCGACGGCCGTGGGACAGCCGATAAGATAAATGAGGGCCGGCATGCGGATGAAGCCGCCGCCCACCCCCAGGAAGCCGGAGAGCCAACCGGTGAAGAGGAAGACCCCGGTGACGGTCCAAAAGGAGATGGTGATGCCCGAGGTCGGGAAGTGCATCATGGGGGGCAGTTGCCAGCCTTTTTTCGGTTCAATCGCGATGCCGCTCCGGGTCGCCGCCGCCATCTTGGCGGCCTGAGCCGCGGCCCGCTTGTCTTTGGTGGCGAAATCATAGAGCATGTAAAAGCCCAGGCCAAAGAGCAAGAGCATGTAAGTGTAGCGCACCACCGGACCAGCCAGCCCTATCCTGGTGAGCCACATGACGTTTTGGGCGCCGATTTCCAGGCCGACGACCGAGCCCACGATGGATACGAGGCCCAACTTCACGTCCACATTGCCCATTTTGCGGTGCTTGGCGGTGGCCACGATGGATTTGCCGAAGATGTGGGCCAGGTCGGTGCCGATGGCGTATGCCATGGGGAAGCCGAAGATATTAAGGGCCGGGGTGACTACCCAGGCCCCACCCACGCCGAAGAAGCCGCCCAACACCCCCACGGAAAAGCCGATGGCGATCAAGATGAGGACAGGGAAATGCAACTCGGCAATGGGCAGATATACGGTGAAGTTTAAGATATCAAGCATGTGATGATTCCTCCCATTCCCAGCTATTCATGATGGTCCATTTTGCTGACGTCCAAACCCGCGGCCTTCAGGAAGATGTCGGTGATAAAGGCGATGATGCCTCCTACAAGCCCCATCAGCACCGTGACGATAATGGCAAAGACCCACTTGTTATCGTTGTACCACCCGGCGAAAAATAAGTTGATCGCGGAAAGGCCGGCGGTGGCTACCTGGCGGGTGCCCATATCGACCATCTTTTCCCCAGGGTCAGCGGCCCAAACCAGGGCCGGCGCGGTCAGCAGCAAGAGATTAATAATGATTGTCCATAGCCGTTTCAATGTTATTCACCTCCCTTCAATCGGTCGAATTTATAACGATAGCCGCCGCCCGGCAAACCGGGCCGCCAGCTTCCCTAATTTTTGCTTGGTGGATTATATAGGCAATGCCCGCGCCAAGCAATAGGGAAAATGGGACATCAATTAACTATGTGAAAGCAAACAAAATAAAAGTGGCAAGGGGCATTTTTACCCAAAGGGTGGGGCGTTTTTCTGTCAGGATTTTTTGCAGTGTGTAAAATTTCTGAGGCGGTGGATTGGCCAAAATAAACTTTGAGGTCCTCGTATAAACTTCTTTATTCCCCCCCGGAAAGAGCTTTCAGAACAGATGGCCGCGCCGTGGCCCGACCGACAGGCAAAGACGCCGCCACGCTCTTCCTAATCCAGGATTTTTCTGATAAAATTTATAATTGGAGTTTGATTAAGGTTGAGGCGGAATTAATCGCCCCCGCCGCGGTTTACTCCCAAGTCATAATTCCTCAGCTAACATCCATGGATAGCGCCCGCCACGCAGCAGGAAAATGGGGAACCGCCGTCCAAGGATGTTCCTGGCGCGCAGTGCGCACCCTTCGCCCAGCCCAGCTTTTGGCTGAAGGTGGACGGCTTAGCGCGGTTTTATAAAAACTCAGGAGGTCACCATGTTACCGGACAGCGTCGAACTCAAAACCAAATTAAAGGGTTTACAAGACCGGTTGGAAACCCTCCGAGGTCATCTTTGATCTGGCGGGCAAACAGGTCAGACTGCGGCATCTAGAAGAACTGCTGGCCGCCCCGGAGTTGTGGGACGACCAGGCCCGGGCCGCGGACATCCTCCGGGAGCGGGCCTCCCTCATCCAGGCGACGGCAGAATATGAGGCGCGCCGCCAGCAGCTGGAAGACCTGGGGCTGATGCTGGATATGGCCCTGGAGGAAGAGGACCACCAGACCCTGAAGGAAGTGGCCCGGGATCTGACGGCCATGGAGCGTGAGTTCTCCGATTGGGAACTTAAGCTGCTCCTCGGGGCCGAAGACGACGACAAAAACGCCATCGTCACCATCCACGCCGGGGCCGGCGGCACCGAGGCCCAGGATTGGGCCGAGATTTTGCTGCGCATGTACCTGCGCTACGCCGAGCGCAAGGGTTTCAAGACCGAGACCATCGACCTGCTTCCTGGGGACGAGGCCGGGGTCAAGAGCGTCACCTTCACTGCCAGCGGCCCTTACGCCCACGGTTTTCTGAAGAGCGAAAACGGCATCCACCGCCTGGTGCGCATCTCGCCGTTCGACGCCAGCGGCCGCCGCCACACCTCCTTCGCAGCGGTGCAGGTGCTGCCGGAGGTGGACGACCGCATCGACATCGACATCCAGGAAAAAGACCTGCGCATCGACACCTTTAGGGCCTCCGGCCCCGGGGGCCAGCACGTCAACAAGACCTCCTCGGCGGTGCGCCTGACCCACCTGCCCACGGGCCTCGTGGTTTCCTCCCAGTCCGAGCGGAGCCAGCACCGCAACCGGGAATTGGCCATGAAGGTCCTCCGGGCCCGCCTCTATAACCTGGAAAAACGCAAGCAGGACGAGAAGAAGCAGGAAATGCAGGAGACCCAGAAAGAGATCGGCTGGGGCAGCCAGATCCGCTCTTACACTCTCCAGCCCTACCGCATGATCAAGGACCACCGCACCAAACACGAAGAGGGCAACGTCGACGCGGTCCTAGACGGCGATCTGGACCGCTTCGTGGAGGCCTACCTGCTTAATCCGGGGGAGGAGTAAAAAAAAGCTTTCAGCAAAGACACTTATGGAAACGCCCCGGCCAACATTCAGCTTATGCAGGACGGGTACCGCCCACCAAAATAATTGCGGGCAGTGCCCGCCCTACATTTTACTTCAGGGTATTTTTACCAAGTAAGAGGTCCAAAAAACAATTTTTTGACCGCAATGGCAAAGCCTGCGGCATAATCTCGGCTGATAATAGTTTATAAGAGATAACCAACAAAATTGAGGGTGAAGAGGGATAGATTATTACCATTTAGTTGATAAGATTGTAAAAACAATGTTTACCTTTGTATGTTGTAATCCTCCATTATTTTATTAAAAATTTCATTACCCAAAGTATTAATGTTTATATCATTCCATTTAATAGGTGGTTTACCATCAAATAATACATTACCTGATTTAGAATAATATGTTATATGAGTCCGATTATATTTCTTTTTATTATAATCTACTGAATACAACATTTCCGTGTGATTAATATCATTGTATTTATGTTTTTTCAAAATATCATATAAATTTAAAAAATTAACTTTTCCTTTTTCAGTAAATTCTCGTTTCTGTAATACTTCATAAATCTTTTTTTGTTTATCTATCTTTACTGAGGATGGTTTGTAATACATAATATAATCCTCATTTTCTACTACATAAACCCAATCATCTTCACAATACCCCATTGAGGTAAGTGTGGTTAGGGAAACCAAAGATACCAAGATTACCAGGAAAACCTGGAAGAATTTGAAATCCCTGAGAATAGGCATATCTCCACCTCCCTACCGGTGATATAATTCACCCTAATATATAAATATAAGATAGTAGATTAGAAAATTAACAATGTCCACCGCCCCACCCGGGCGGGTTATTTCGGCTTTCAAGTCCCGCCGGGTTCGCAGGTCGGCTCTTTAAGGAGGGCCGGCGCCGGTTCGGCCTGGGAGGCGACGTCGTCCCGGGCCTGGCCGGGTACGAGCTTTTCCCCGTAAAGCAAGGCCCCTTCGGTGTAAGGCGAGCTTTTGAAGCCGGTGTATCTGATCAGACCCGCCCGGTGGAAGCCGACCTGGAGCATGAGGGCCAGGAAATCCTTTCCCGGCATGGCCCCGCCGATTCACTGGAACCAGTTTTCCACTTTGTCGCCCAGGTCTGGGGGAAGCGCCGCCACCAGGACCATGTCGGCGAGCATCAACCTGCCTCCGGGTTTCAAGACCCGGTGCGCTTCGTTAAGAGCCTTCTCCTTATCCAGGGTCAGGTTGAAGACGCCGTTACTGATGATGGCGTCGAAGGTGGCATCCGGGAAGGGCAGGGCCTCGGCCTCGCCCACCTGAAACGTGACATTGGCTAGACCCAGCCGCGCCTGGTGGGCTCGGGCGCGCTCCACCATGGCCGGGGTGACGTCCAGGCCCATCACCCGGCCGCCGGCCCCCACCAGATGGGCCGCCACCAGGGAGTCCACCCCGGCGCCGCAGCCGATGTCCAGGACGGCGTCCCCGGGAGCAAGGGACCCCAGGCTGAAGGGATTGCCCACGCCGCAGAAGGCGGCCAGGACCTCCGGGGGAAAAATTTTTATAAGCTCCGGGGAATAGCCTTGCAGTTCCATGCCGGCTTTGCCGGTGGGGTACTGGAAGCAGCCGCCGGAGCCGGCCGCGGCCACCCGGTCGTACTTCTCCTTGATGCCTTGCTGCACCTTCTGGATTTCCGGTTCGGTCATTTCTGGGCTCATGGAATTTCCTTTATGCGGCTTTGGCGGCCCCGGCGCTGCCGGTCGTCTCCGCCACGTCGAAGCGGTAGCGGCCCCCCTGAATGGTGCGGGGTCTGAAGGTAAGGGCTTGACTGCCGAGGCGGGCACCGGTGACTTCCGCCTGGGAGACTCGGGCTACGGCCTGAACTGCGGTGAGGTGCTGGGGCCTGAGCCCCGGCTTGGAGCGCTTGGCCCGGATGCCTTCGATCCGGACCGGCGCCCCCGTCAAAGCGGCCAGGGAGAGGCGGTGCGCAGAATCTGCCCGCCCCCCTCGCCGTAAGAACCGTCCAGAGAGCGCATCTCTTCACCAGGGAGGCAACCTTAGATCTTACTCTCCGTCCATGAACTCTTGGGACCCGGGGCAACTCAATCCAGGATAAAAATAACCTCCATCTTCACCCGGTACGTGTTGATCTTGTTATCCTTGACCGAAACCCGCTGCTCGACGATGCGCAGGCCGGTGATGCCCCTGAGGGTGCTGGCGGCCCGGGCGAACCCCACCTGCACCGCATCATCAAAGCCCTTGGGGGATTCAGCGATAACATGAGTTATCCTGGCGACATTGGTACCTGACATGGCTAATACCTCCTTCAGGATATTCCGGCTTCCGTCAGCCGGTGGGTCTCCCCGCGATTCCGGGTCTCCCCACGGTTTATTTTAAGGTTGAATATCACCATTGCAAGGCCCCGGAGAAAAAGATCAGAGAAATTTGCCGGAGCGACTACCCTGGCGGACAATCGTCCCGGGAAAAATTAGGGACGAAATCTCAGGGGCGCCTGGCGCCTCACCTTACCGGGAAAGATCAAGATTTGCGAGCCGGAGAAATTTCTCAGAGGTAACGCCCGGGGGTTGTCCGGCGCCTCCGGGGCACCGCCTCCACGCCAGGCCTTCGTTTCCCGGGCGTTGACAGCCTTGCCGGGTTTCCGGG
>Ga0194126_10001004_pt1 | contig 47609 bp, 36 predicted proteins | sample TA2KigC150mmetaG_FD_148641 | JGI IMG/M metagenome (GOLD analysis project Ga0194126, IMG submission 148641) | Freshwater microbial communities from Lake Tanganyika, Tanzania - TA2015035 Kigoma Deep Cast 150m | ecosystem: Environmental > Aquatic > Freshwater > Lake | place: Tanzania: Lake... | reverse complement strand
GGGGGGAGAGGGGGTAGAGGAGGTCTCCGGGTCTAGTAACCATAACGCATTAAATCAGTTCCACTTTTCCCCCTCTCCCCCAATGGGGGAGAGGGCTGGGGTGAGGGGGAAGTAATCTTCTCGGAGCAAGAAGTGCTTTAGTGAATTTATGAACTTTTGGACTACGTATAACGAGCAGCCTTCTTTGCAAAAACCAAACCGGACACTGCTGGGATTTAGGGGGATTCAGGAGGATTTGAGTTTTCACGGTAACGCCTGGCCTCCCGATGATAATTAGCTTTTGAGGGCATCTTGCTCTAATACCGTGTTCGTTTTGTAGGGGCGGGTTTGAAACCCGCCCCTACGAGAGATATCAATAGGTTATCTGGATGGTTTGTTTCATTTCAAAGGGAACACGGTATAACCAGTCAGCCAAGGACATTGGACGGATTGCCGTATGCAGACCATGATCGAAGTACAGGACCTGACCAAATACTACGGTCCGCAACTGGCCGTCAGCCGCCTGGATTTCCAGGTGGCGGCCGGGGAGATCGTGGGCTTCCTGGGCCCCAACGGCGCCGGGAAGACCACCACCTTGAAGATTTTGGCGGGATTTTTGGCGCCGTCCGCGGGCACGGCCCGGATCAACGGCTACGACTGCGTCACCGACTCCCTGGCGGTGCGGCGCTCCCTGGGGTACGTGCCGGAGAGCGTGGCGATTTACCCCGACCTCACCGTGACCCAGTTCTTGCGGTTCGCCGCCCGGGCCAAGGGGGTTGCGGCCAAAGCCGAAACCGGCGAAGTTGACCGGGTGGCGGCGGCCTGCGGCCTGGAAGAGGTCCGGAGCAAAATGGTGGCGGCCCTGTCCAAGGGTTTCCGCCAGCGGCTGGGGCTGGCCCAGGCCCTGATCAACCGGCCGCCGCTGCTCATCATGGACGAGCCCACCATCGGCCTGGACCCCTCCCAGATCGTGGAAATCCGCCAGTTGATCAAGAACCTGGAGGGCGCCCACACGGTGATGCTGAGCAGCCACATCCTGCCGGAGGTGAGTCAGTTGTGCCACCGGGTGATCATCATCAACCGGGGCCAGATCGTGGCCAGCGACACCCCGGAGAATCTCTCCCGGCAGCTGGGCCAGGGGGCCCGGGCGCTGGTGACGGTGGCCGGACCGGATGAGCAGGTGACGGCCGCCCTTACCGCGGTTGCCGGGGTGAACCGGGTGCTCAGCCAGGGAGAGGGCAAATACCTGGTGGAGGCCGACAACGGCCACGAACTGCGCCCGCAGTTGGCCCGGGTGGTGGTGGAGCGGGGCTGGCAACTCCTGGAATTGAAGTCCCTGGAGTTCACCCTGGAAGAAGTGTTCATTAATCTGGTAACGGAAGAAACCACGGAAGAAGAGTCATGATGCAGATAAGAGGTTGGCTGGCGGTGGTGCGGAAAGAATTGACCATCTATTTCGGCACTCCGATTTTTTATATCACGGGGTTTTGCTTTCTGCTTCTGGCGGGATATTTTTTCTACACCAACGTCGTTTACTACAGCATCATCAGCTTCCAGGCGGCCCAGCAGGCGTCCAACCCCCAGATTGCCGCCCAGCTCAATCCCCTGCAAATGGTCTTTCGACCCCTGTTTGCGGTCCTGGCTATCATCCTGCTGTTTCTGGTGCCGTTCATCACCATGCGGCTTCTGGCGGAAGAACGGCGGTCCGGGACTGCGGAGCTGCTGTTCACCTACCCGTTGACGGACTGGGCGGTGATCACGGGCAAGTTCGGCGCCGCCTTGTTGATTTATCTCATCCTGCTGGCTTTTACGGCCAGCTACCCCCTGGGGTTGGGCCTGATCACCCGGCTGGATTGGGGCGCCCTGGGCGCCGGCTACCTGGGTCTGGCCCTGTTGGGGGCCGCCTGCCTGTCCCTGGGGCTGTTTGCCTCCAGCCTCACCGAAAACCAGATCGTCGCCGGAGTGGTGGCCTTTGCCCTGCTGCTCCTCTTCTGGATCATCGGCTGGGTCAATGAGCTGGGGGCCGGCGATCTGGGAAAGGTTTTCCAGTACCTGTCGCTGTTGGACCACTACGAAAACTTTACCAAAGGGGTGATCGACACCCGCGACCTGGTGTACTGCCTGAGTTTCATCTACTTCTTCCTCTTTCTCACCAAGAGGCAGTTGGAATCTCGACGCTGGAGAGCTTAACCGTGAGTTGGAGAGATCGATTCCAAAAACGCCGAGTGATGTATGGCGCCGGCTCCGCGGCGTCGGTGCTGCTGGTGCTGGGGATTTTGGTCCTGGCGTCCTTGCTGGCCACCTGGCGCCCGATGCGCTGGGACATCACCTCCGAGCAGACCCAGTCTTTGTCGCCTGTCTCCAAGGCCTTGCTCAAAGAGGTCACCAAACCTCTCGCCCTGACGGTCTTCATAGCCGAAGGCGCCGGGGAACGCCAAAGCGCCAAAGAGGTCTTGCAGCTCTATGTGTACCACAACCCCCAGGTCAGCTATCGCTTCGTGGACCCCGAGCGGGAGCCCCTCAAGGCCCAGCAGGCGGGGTATCGCTTTGCCGGCAACGTGCTGCTGGACTACCAGGGCCGGCGCCAGATGGCCGACCAGACCGACGAAAACGCCATCACCAATGCCCTGCGCAAGGTCCTGAAGAAGGAGCGCCAGAAGGTCTATTTTCTCGCCGGGCACGGCGAGCGGGACTTGGATGATCCTAAGCCCGGCGGGTTTGGGGTCGCTAAAAAAGCCCTGGACAACGAAGGCTACGAAGTCGAGTCCCTCAATCTGCTGAGCCGGGGGGCGGTCCCCGAGGATGCCGCGGTGGTCATCGTGGCGGCCCCCAAAAAGCCGCTCTTATCCACCGAGGTGCAGGCCCTGAAGGCCTTCCTGGAGAAGGGCGGGCGGCTCCTCATCATGCTGGAGGCCTTTGAGGACGGCGGCCTGAAGGGCTTTTTGGCGGGCTACGGCGTGGACCTGGACAACGGCCTCATCCTGGACGTCAATCAGGTAAGCCAGTCCCTGGGGCTCAGCGCGGTCATGCCCATCGTGTCCCAGTACGGCCCCTCCAAGATCACCCAGGATTTTAAGAACCTGGTTACCATTTATCCCATGGCCCGGCCCCTGATCTTGAGAAAGGACCATCCGGACGTCTCCCTGCTGGCCCTGGCCACCACCATGTCCACCAGCTACGAGAAGCTGGGGAAAGAGTGGATCAAGGACGAGAAAGCCGCCTTCGATGCCAAGACCGACAAGAAGGGCCCCTTCACCATGGCCGCCCAGGTCGAAATCAAGCTGACGCCTATAAAGGGCGAGCCGGCCCCGAAGCGCGGCCCGGGCCAGGCAGGAGAGAAGCAGCCCGCGCCCCCGGAAGGATCGAAAACCTATCTGGTGGTTTTCGGGAATGTGGACTTCGCGGCCAACAGCTTCTTTAACCTCTTTGGCAATGGGGACCTGTTTTTGAACACCACGAACTTCCTGGCTCGGGCCATGGAGCAGATTACGGTGCGGGGGACCGGCAAGGCGCAGCTCTTGACCCTCAAAAGCGGGCAGATCTGGGCGTTGTTCCTGGTCAGCCTGGTGGGGGTTCCCCTGGTGATGCTGGCGGCTGGCATCTGGGCCTACCGGCGGCGGCGGGCCCGGCGATGACTCCCCGGCGGCTGATCCCTTATCTGGTGATTTTCCTGATCCTGGCGGGGGCCTACGCCGGCCTCCGGTGGCGCCAGGAGCAACAGGTCGCCCGGGACGAACAGGCTAAAAAAGTCTTCCACCTCAAAGAAGCCGACCTCAGCGACCTGAGCCTGGTCCGGGGTAAAGACGAAGTGCGCCTGGTCAAAAAAGACCAGGTCTGGCGCCTCACCGCCCCCCTGAACGCCAGGGCCGACCAGACCATCGTGGACTCCATGCTTACCACCCTGGCCCGGCTCCAGAAGGAGCGGGATCTGGGGGAGGAAAAGGACCTCAAGCCCTTCGGGCTGGATAAACCCGCCCTGGTGGTGAAATTCACGGCCCAGGGGCAGCCGCACCAACTGGCCGTCGGCGCCAAGGTTCCGGGAGACCAGAATTATTACGTCCTCAGGGACCAGGACCCCCGCCTGCTCACGATCAGCACGGGAAGCAAAGATTCCCTGGACCGCCAGCTCCTGGCCCTCAGGGACAAGACCCTGCTGGCGTTTATCATTGGCGAAGTCAAGGGCCTCAGGGTAAAGAGCCGCACAACCGCAGTGGCCCTGGAGAAGGCCGGCCCCCAGACCTGGAGCTGGGTGGGACGCCCGGACTTCCGGGTAAGGGGCGACCGGGCGGAAAAACTTTTGCGGGACCTCCATATTGCCCGGGCCAGGAACTTTCTGGAGCCCCCCCCCAAGAATTTAGCGGCCCTGGACCTGGTTCCGGACCGCCAGACCGAAATCACGGTGGCGACGCCGGCCGGGGACCAGACCCTCTGGTTGGGGGCCAAAAAAGACGATGCGGTTTACGCCCGCCTGGGGACGGGAGGGCCCGTGGTACTGGCGGATGCAGCCTTGGCCGACGAGGTCGCCAAGACCCTGGCGTCTTTAGAAGACCGCCGCCTGTGGTCCGGGGCCATTCCCGCCGTCCACCAGGTCGTTTGGGGCCCCCCGGGCAAGACCTGGACCGCCCGGAAAGACCAGGATGCCTGGAAGATCACCGGGCCGGACCAGAAGGCCACGCAGCAGCCCGCGGCGCGGCTGGAGCTGGCCCTGTGGAATTTCCAGAAGCTGGAAAGCGACCAGATCCTGCCCCCGGGCGGCGCCCCGAAGGGTCCCCCGGCCTTTGTCCTGGAACTCCTGGACCAGGAGGGGAAACCCCTCCTGCACCTTTCGGAGGTGGGAGTCGTAGGGCAAGGCGCCCTCAAGATCCTCAGCCGGGCGGGAGACAAAACCGTGTTGGCCCTCATACCCCAGGCGCTATTCCGCCAGTGGCAGGAAGAAATGCGCCGGCTGACGGCGTCTGCCGAACCAGCCGGGCCGTCCGGGGAGAAGGGCGAGAGCGGTAAGGGCGGCAAGCCGTGAATCGAGGTTCACGCACTAGAGGCGGGCACGGAGGCCCGTCCCACCGCTGGAATTACACGGTGGGGCGGCCGTCTCTGGCCGCCATCCGAACAGATGCCCCCTTGGGGTTTTGCACCGCGCCAGTAAGTCGGGAAAAGTAAGGAGAAACCCCCTTTGAACATATTGCTGACCAATGACGACGGTATTTACGCCCCGGGGCTGGCGGCCCTTTACCGGGAACTCAAGCATCTGGGCGACGTGGTGGTGGTGGCCCCGGAGAGCGAGCAGAGCGCCGTGGGACACGCCATTACCCTGATGACCCCGTTGCGGGTGAAAGAAGTGTCCCTCAACGGCGGCGTCGAAGGCTTTGCGGTGAGAGGCTTCCCCGCCGACTGCGTTAAAATAGCCATGGCGGAACTGCTCCCCAGCCGGCCGGACCTGGTGGTTTCGGGCATCAACCTGGGCCCCAACGTGGGCATCAACGTCCTGTACTCCGGCACCGTGTCCGCGGCCACCGAGGCCGCCATCCTGGGGGTGAAGGCCGTGGCCTTCTCCCTGGACTCCTATGACAAGGACGCCGATTTTGCCGCCGCCGCCCGCCTGGCCCGAGAGGTGCTGGAGCAGGTCCGGGGCTGGGCCGCCTGGAACCATGGGGTCTGTCTCAACGTCAACCTGCCGAACCTGCCCCGGGCCGAGGTCAAGGGGGTCAGGGTTACCCGCCAGGACACCGGGCCCCTGGTGGAGCACTTCGAACGCCGGGTAGACCCCCGGCGGCACGTCTACTACTGGCTGGCGGAAATCAACGCCCGCCCGGCGACGGACCCGGACACGGACTACGGAGCCCTGGCCCAGGGCTATGTCTCCGTCACCCCCATCCACCACGACCTCACTGATTACCGCAGTCTGGATGATTTACAGACCCTGAAGTGGGGATAACCACCCATAATCGCTATGCCTTGATCTACATCAAACGATGGTCTATAAAGATTAGAATCGAATCGACGAAATCCCCAAAAGGCCATGGCCAGGATATGAACCCAGCCGCACCCGATCTCAAACCCCGGGACGCCGCCAACCGCATCGTGCTCGCGGAACAGGATCGCTTCCTGGCCGGGGATATTAAGCGGCTCAGCGGCACCGACCTGAGCCGGTGCTACCACTGCCGATCCTGCGGCAACGGCTGCCCTTTCATCCGGGGCATGGACTACCCGCCCAACGGGATCATTCGCCTGGTGCAGTACGGCTTGCGCCGGCAGGCCCTGGAGTCGCATGCCATCTGGATCTGCGTGGGCTGCCACACCTGTTCCGTGCAGTGTCCCATGGCCATTGACATCGCCGCGGTCATGGGCACCTTACGGCACCTGGCCCTGGAGGAGGGGGTGGTGATCGCCGAGTCCAACATCCTGGATTTTCACCGGGAGGTCCTTCATTCCATCAATCAATACGGCCGGACCCACAAGCTGGGGATCATGCTGCGCTACAAGGTCCGGGTCCGGCAGTGGTTCGCCGACCTGGACGTGGGCCTGAGAATGTTGGCCAAACGCAAGATGGACCTTACGGCCTCCCGGGTCAAGGCCATTGACGAAATCACCCGTCTGTTCATCCCTGACTGGAAGAGATAGCCATGCCCGGCAGCGGCCACCACCTGACGGACCTGTCGTACTTTCCCGGCTGTTCCCTGGAGAGTTCGGCCCGGGAGAGCAATATCTCCCTGATGGAGGCCGCCGGGATTCTGGGCCTCAACCTCATCGAACTGGAGGACTGGAATTGCTGCGGCTCCTCTTCCGTCAACATCCTGGATAAGGAGATCGCCTTCTCCCTGGCGGTGCGGAACCTGTCCCTGGCCCCCCCGCACCGCCCCCTTATGGCCATGTGCCCCCGCTGCCTCTACCACCTGCGGGAAGCCCATCAGCGCCTAGTGCGAGAGCCGGAAACCCTCCGGGCCCAGGAACGCCGCTGGGGCCGGCCCATCTCCCCGGACCTTTCAATCATCCACTTTTTGGAAGTTCTGGTGCGCCTGGGGCCGGCGCGCCTGAAGCAGGGCCTGGTCCGAAACCTGAACGGCTTGAAGTTCGTGCCTTATTACGGCTGCACCGTATTCCGGCCCCCGGCGTTGCGTCAGGGGACCTATTATCAGGGGGAGCTGGGCCATGTCCTGACCATGCTGGGGGGCGTCCCCCTCACCCGGGCCCTCACCCACCGCTGCTGCGGCAGTTTTTTGAGCGCCGCCCGGGCCGACGTGGTCACCCCCCTGGTGAACGAGATTATGGCGAGCGCCGTAGCCGAGGGCGCGGAGTGCCTGGTGACCTCCTGCGCCATGTGCCAGCTCAACCTGGAAATCCGCTGCACCTTGGAGCCCCGGTTACCCATCTTTCACTTTTCCGAAATATTGGCCCTGGCTCTGGGAGCGGAGGATTACGAGGGCTGGTTTACCCGCCACCTGGTGGATCCCCGGCCTCTCCTCGCGGCCAGGAATCTGATCGCCTAGTCCCCGGCGGCCTCACGGCGGTCGGTCCCGTCCTTTATCCGCCCCCCCGAGGCGCGGGGGACCTGCCGGTTAAGGCCCCCTGTTTAACTGTGCCGCGAGTTCCTCCGGGGCAACTCCGGATGAGGCGGTCCGACCATGTTCGTCGTGAAAAAAATTGTGGCGTCATTCTTTTACCCGGTCGCTCTCTGCCTGGGGATCTTGATCCTGGGGCTATTTTGCCTCTGGGCCACCCGGAGGCAGCGCCTGGGCAGGGTGTTGGCGACCCTGGGGACCGGGCTCCTGCTGCTGTTGAGTATGCCCTTCATCTCCACCAAGTTACTGGTTCCCCTGGAACAACGCTATCCGGCTCTCTTGCATCCCGAAAAGATTTCCTGGGAGGGGGAAAAAAGCGGGACCTCTCCCAAATGGATTGTGGTGCTGGGGGGCGGTCACCGGTCGGACCCCAGCCTCCCGGCTAACAGTCAAATCAGTCCAGCCGCCCTGGGGCGCGTGGTCGAAGGGGTGCGGCTGTACAAAACCATCCCGGGAAGCAAGCTGCTGTTATCCGGCGGAAGAGGCTTCGACCCCGTGCCGGAGGCCGAAGTGATGGCCCGGATTGCCGTGCTCCTGGGGGTAAGGCCTCAGGATGTCAGGTTGGAGCCAGACTCCCGGGACACGGCGGATCAAGCCGAACTTATTGCCAAAATGCTCGGCAGGGAAAGATTTATCCTGGTCACCTCCGCCGCCCATATGCCGCGGTCCATGGCCTTGTTCAAAAAGTGCGGCCTGCAGCCCATCCCGGCGCCCGCCGATTTTCGGGCCCCGGAAGCCCAGAGGTTTTCCTCAGGCAGGTTTTTCCCCAGGACCTCATCTTTGGAGGAGGTGAATGCCGCGGTGCATGAGTACCTGGGTCTGGCCTGGGCCTGGCTAAGAGGGGCGATTTAAGGGGACGAGGGACGGCAAAGAGGGGTTCGCCCAATTGACCAATCTATCCTTACTTTTCAGGGGTGACGTCGGTTGCCGTAAAATTCAGGGCCCGGGAATTTTTCTCAGATCGTTTGGGTCTAAGGGATTTTTGGGTGAGCCGGCCCTGGCAACCGAGATCAAATATAAAGTAGTTTAACGGTTGATTAAAAAACTTCTAAATAAGTAATTATTATATTGACAATTATTTAAAATAGGGGTAACGACAGCACCATTGGCAAAAAAGTCTTGCCGGGCTATTTTGCCAGCTACGGCTCAACATTCCAAGGAGGGAATGTTCATGACACACCTTGGCTGTTGTAACTTTACGGTCACAATCCGGCACGGGTAAGCGGGGATTCTTACAATGCGTAAGAATCCCCGTTTGCTTTGGGGAGCGGCGGCGCCGCGCCTCGTAGTGGTTGAGCCTGTCAGCGGCCCGACGGAACCGGCGCGCCGCCGCGAGGCCCAGATTTTTTCCCTGATGGCCTTGACGTTAGGGCTGGCCTACCTGATCTGGCTGGGCCGGCTGGTGCTCGCCAGCCGAGGATCGCCGGATATCTTTTTCTTCGTCGCCGAAATCCTGTCCTACCTTCTCCTCTGCCTCTTAAGCTACAGTGCCTGGCGTCTCCTGAGCCCTCTCCCGGGAAACCTGGAGTCCAAGACCCGTCTCTCCGTGGACGTCTTTGTGCCGTGCTGCGGCGAACCTTTGGCAATCATCACGACCACTCTCAAAGCCGTCCGGCGGATTGCCTACCATCCCCTGGAGGTCTATGTCCTGGACGATGGCGAGTCCCAGGCAGTGGCGGCCTTGGCCCAATCCTTGGGATTTCATTACCTCTCGCGGCCGAAGGCAGGTTTGCCGCGGGCCGATTCCAAGAGCGGTAACCTCAATTTCGGTTTAAGCCGCAGCCGCGGGAAATTGATCCTGGTGTTGGACGCTGACCAGGTGCCGGCGCCGGAAATCCTGAACCGGCTGGCAAGTTTTTTCCTCCAGCCGCAGGTGGGCTATGTCCAGAGCAAGCAAGACTTTTTCTTGCCGGAAGGTGATCCGTTCTACAACAGCGATAAGGTGTTTTACGAGACCATCCAGTTGAATAATAATCGGGCCAATGCCGTGGTCTCCTGTGGTTCCGGGGTGGTGTACCGCCGCCAGGCTCTTGAGGAGATGGGGGGATTCGCCTCCTGGAATCTGCTGGAAGATTTCACTTCGTCTTATGAATTGGCCAGCCGGGGCTGGCGGGGAATTTACTATCCCCACGCCCTGTCCCGGGGCCTGGCCCCCGCGACCCTGGCCGGGGTCTATCGCCAGCGCTTTCAGTGGTGCCTGGATACCATGCGCCTCTTTTTTTGGGATAACCCCCTGTTCAAATCAGGTCTCTCCTGGACCCAGAAGATTCATTTTCTCATCATTATGATGAGTTATCTGACCAGTGGCCTGGCATTCCCCGTGTTTTACACCGCCCCGCTCCTGGTTTATTGGCGCGGTCAATCCTGCGTCCTGGGTGATGAACTGACCTACGGGGCCCTCCGGGGCGCCTATCTTTTGGCCACCATCTTGATGTTCCGTTATCTCTTTTTCGGCAACGAGCCTCTCCGGCAGTTCAAAACGCTCTGCAGCCTGTTTCCGGTGCACGCCGTGGCCATCCTTGCGGCCCTGCTTTATCCTCCGGGTCGCAAACCCGTTTACCGGGTCAACAATCTTCAGCCCTTCGCTTCTCAGGGATCATGGTGGCATCTGGCGCTCCATTTGGGCTTCATTTTCCTGCACGTGAGCCTGCCGGTGCTGGCCCTTTTGCAAGGATGGGGTGAGCCCCGGCTGATTTTTTTCAACTCCATATTTTCCGCCCTGATTATCTGGATCATGGGGGACCTGGTGTTGGCGGCCATGACCAGACCGAAATGGCGTCCCGCCATGGATCCGAGGCAGGTTTATGGGTAGTACCCCATACGGCTTTATTCTGATACTGTTTCTATCCCTCTTCTTCCTGGGGCTAATCTGTTATCTCCTCTGGAAGGCCGACAAAATCCGCTGGCTGATGTGGATTCTGCCATTTCTCTTCATCGGGGGGATCTTCTGCCTCGCCTGGAGTCAGGATCATGACTTCTGGCGGTCAACCCATTCATTATACCGGGGCGCCCAGGAGGCCGCAGCCCGAGGCGATCAGGCTCGCGCCTTGGAACTGGCCCGGAAGGCCTGGGCCAGGGACCCGAATAATTCTGAGTATGGGGTTTTATTGGGCCGGATTTATCTCGATGCCGGCCAGTTCAAGGCGGCGCTGGAGCTTTCCCGCCAGATGATGGACCGGGACCCGGGACCCGGGGCCTTGATCATTCATGCCCAGGCCCTGGATCGGCTGGGGGAGCCCAAGGAGGCGTTGGACACGCTGGCCTGGTACCTCCAGCGCCAGCCCGATGATCGGAGCATCCTGGCGAGTGCGGCCGGCATCGCCGCCGGCCATGAGCAGTATTTTCCCCTGGCGGCTACCTATTATCAGCGGCTCTACGGCCTGGACCGGGACCCCCAGGTGCGTCGGCGGCTGGTAAAGCTGCTGGTCTCCCTGAATCGCTACAAAGAAGCCATTCCCCTCCAGGAAGAGGAAGCGGCCGAGTTTCCCGAGGACCAGGAGGCCCTCCACTCCCTGGCCCTGCTGCATTATTGGCAGCGGGATTACCGGGCGGCCAGCGATATTTACCAGCGCCTGCTGGAGAAGAGCGCCGAGAATTCCGGACTCCGCCTGGAGGCGGCCAAGGCCGCGGCTGCCGCCAAGGATTACGACCGGGCCCTGCATCAGTATCTCTGGCTCTACGCCCGTAACCGGGGCCAGAAGGAATACGCCCTGGACCTGGCCCGGCTCTGGGCCCAAAAGGGCAATCACGCGGAAGCCGCAGGGGTCCTGGGCCCTCTGATGCAACACCAGCCCGATCCCGCCTTGCGGCGCTGGTATGCCCTGGAGCTGCTGCTCATCGGGGATTTCGACAAGGCCCAGACCCAATACCACAAAGCCTGGGAGGAGGGCGACACCCACCAGGAAACCATTATCAACCTGGCCCGCCTCTACGCCCGGAAAAACCGCTTCACCAAGGCCGCAGGCTTGTGGGATGAGGCATCCCGGCGGCAGCTCATCAAAGGCGAGTTGCGCTGGGAAGCGGCCCTGACCTATTCCTATGCCCGCCGTTATCAGGATGCCCTGGAAATCATCGCACCGCTGCGCCAGCAGAATTCCAAGGACCCAAAATTGCTGCTATTTTCCGGACAACTCCATTTCTACCAGAAGCACTGGGGCCAGGCGGCGCACTACTTTTCCACCTATCTGGAACAGAACCCTCAGGACGTGGAGGTCAGAAGACAGCTGGCCGAGGTCTTATCTTTCGAGCCCGCCACCCGCGATGCAGCCTTGAGCCAATACGGCGAGGTCCTGAAAATTCAGGATGACGTCAATCTGCGTCTGCGGCGCATCAGTCTCCTTCTGGAGGACCGGCGCTGGGAGCAGGCGGCCCAGGAATTGCAAAAATGCCCGACTCCGGAAGACCCCCGCCTCCTCCGGGAGCAGGCCCACCTCTACCTGTGGCTGGGCAACCTGCCGGAAGCCCTGAAAAACTATGATCTCTCCCTGAAGAAGGCCCCGGAGGACCGCGCCGCCCGTCTGGAGAAGGCCCGGGTCCTGACTTACCTGGAGCGGGGTTCCGAGGCCCTGGAACTCCTGAACCGCCTGCGGATGGAGCAGCCCGAGGACCAGGGGGTGCGGATGGCGGCCGTGGAAGCCTATCTCAGCCTCCGGGATTTTCCCAAGGCCCTGGCCCTGGCCCAGAAGGAACTGGAACCCTTGCCCGACCTGAGCATAGACGGACGGGCCCTGCTGGCCCGCGGCTACGCCCATTCGGCGGATCCATCCCATCTCTCCAAGGCCGTTGATTTGCTCGTGGTGAATCTCCGGAAAAACCGTTACCATCACGCCTCTCTCCTCATTATGGCCTCCATCTTGCCCCGGCTGCCGCGCTATGAGGACCTGGACCGCGTGATGAATCGCCTGCCCGGCATCCGGGTGGGTGGTCCCGAATATGTCGCCGCCCTGGCCTTTTTCGCCGGAAAGCTGGGGCGGCAAGGCGGCAAACTCGATTATCTGCTGCACGTGCTCCAGGAGTATCGGCGCCACCGGCAGCCGGACAGCCCCGGGGAGCTCCTGGCCCTGGCCGGGCTGGCCATGGAGTTGGACAATGGGGCCGCGGCGGTAAGATACTATGAGCAGGCCTTGAAGCGCCGGCCCCAGGATCAATCCATCGCCAAACTCCTCCTGCAATGCCAGATGGCCCAGAAGAATTTTGGCCAGGCCCTGCATCTCATGGAGAAACAGGGCAATCCCGCCGCGCCCCTGGAGATGGCCCGGCTTTATCTTATGCGGCGCCAATATGAAGGGGTCAAGGCCGTGGTGGCCAAAATCCCGGCGGATTCTCCGGATTACTCCCAGGGGCTGCTTCTCTTGGCACAGGCGTACCGGGGGGAGCAGAACTATCCGGAGACGCTCCGCACCCTGGCCCAACTGGAGGGGAAAATTCCTCCGGCTGACTTTCTCAGGGAAAAGGCCAGGACCCTGGAGGCCATGGGGGATAAAAACGCGGTGACGCTCTACCAGGAGATCATCAATCTTCAACCCGATTCCCAGGCGGCGCAGGTGGCCCGGGCCCGTCAAGCCCGGTCCCGGGGCAATTGGGGGGCGGCCTATAAGGAATTTGCCCAGGCCCTGAAGGAGGCGCCCCAGGACCTTGAGTTACTCAATGAACTGGAGGATGTCCGCCAGCAGATGCGGCCCGAGATGGCCTCCCGGGGCTTTCCCGGCTCCCGGGGCGAGCGCCGCCCCGAAGAGGCGCAGCGCCCCTTACAATTCTCCCGGTTGGGCCGGGAACCCCGGGGGCTAGGCCTCAGCAATTATCTGCCCGCCTTTCTCTCCGGGGTGCTGCCCATCATCCAACCCGAATCCCTCTATCTCACCGACAGCAACAAGCTCTCTGGCGTCATCTTCCGGATCGGCGGCGGCTTCTGGATCACCAAGGTGCTGCCGGCCCAACTGGGCTTGGAATACCGGGAATACAATCAGAATACCAAGAATGTCAAAATGGGGACCTTCGATCTGGGCCTGGACAAGGTTTATGAGCAGCAGGCCGCGGCGGCCAGCCGCCTGCGCCGGGCGGAAGTCAACCTGGGCCTGGGGCCCCTGGCAGTGGATGACCGCCTGAAGCTCAGCGGCGAAATCATTCTGCGGCGGTATTGGCGGCGGGACGACTTTTCCATCGGCCAACGGGGGGAGTACACGATTCCCGGTTACTGGACCGGCGGTTTTTTTCCGGTTTTTATCATCCCCCGGACCGTCACCGATGTGGCCCGAGGTACGCAGTTTACTGCCAAAGACTCCCAGAACCGCCTCCTGGGCACTCTGGAGCTGGGTTTTTCACCAACGCCCAAGACCGATGCCACTCTGAGGTACAGCCGCCGGGATATCTTCGACCAGGAGGCTTACCTGTTCCCCCGCCTCTACCAGTCGGTGCTCAATCTCACGGAAGCCCGCATCACCACCTATCAGCAGGTGGATCTCTCGTACAATCACCAGTTCCGCCCCGGGTTGGACTGGCGGGGGAACTTAGGCGGCGCCTTCTATTCCGATCAAAACCGGCGCCTCACCCTGTACCAGGGTTTGAAGTGGCAGGCCGTCAGCCAACCCCGCATGCGCCTGGAGTTCACCCCCCACTACTTCCTGGCCTCCTATAGCCAGCGCCATGACGCCTATTTCAGCCCGGCGGCCTACCAGGCCATCGGCTTGGGGGTGGATTTCGACCGGCAGATTTTCCGCCTGCCCACCCTGATCCTCCAGGGCACGGTGCAGGCCGTGAGCCAGCACGGGAATTGGGGTCCGAGCCTCCAGGGTCTGGCGGCCCTGGAATGGGAGTTCGTCCAGAATTTTTACATGGACGTGCATGCCTTCTATTTCCGGGAGTGGGTGGATAACTATCGGCTCTTTACCGCGGGGGCGTCGTTGCGCTGGAGGTTTTAAGAAGATTATTGGCCATTGGCGGCACAGGTTTCCAACCTGTGCGGACAATGATTCTTTCCTGGCTCCCAAGCTCCTGCTTGGGAGCCGCAAATCTAACCCCAAGCTCTGCTTGGGGACATCTTGATATGATGCACAACCTGCTAAATTTGCTTGATTTCTTTCGCCAAGCCGGAGCTTGGCGGACAAGGGGGTTCCCAAGCAGGAGATTGGGAACCAGGAGTCAAACCAATCTTGGCTTCTCCCTGCGGCTGCCCTTAATTATCTTCCTGATCCCCAGTCTTTTAATCCTTGCCGGCTGTGCCGAGGTGACCAAGCCGACCCCCACGGCGCCCCAGATTGAAGCCGCCCAACTGGACACCGCCCGGCGCCACCCTTATCAGAGCTGGTACTGGGAGCGGGTTTCCCGGGTATTTCTCCGCCTGATGCCGTGGCTGCCCCAGACTCAAGGCCGCACCTATCCCTTCCTGGGTTTCAACTGGTGGATCACCGCCACCGGCCGGGTGGCGGTGGACCAGGTCTGGCGTCCCTCCCCGGCCCGGGAGGCCGAACTGCGGCAAGGAAATATTATTCTGAAGGAACGCGGTCTGAAACAAGGAGATATTATTCTGGCAGTGAATAATTGGCCCATCCCCACCGAGGTGGCGGCCTGGGATGAGGCCATTAAAACCACGCGGGATATTTTTAAAGATTTCCTCTTTATCTTACCCATATCTAGTTATGAGCAAAGGTACAAATATAGAAGCGTCCAGAAGTTTATCTACATGTGGTTTCCCGGCGAACTATTGCCCGCCATCATGTTGGACTTAAAGCATATCAACATTGAAGCCCGGGGACGTTATCTTACCGGGCCGGTAGAGTTGCTCATTCAGCGGGACGACCAAAAAATGCTGGCGACCATTTATCCCCAACTGCTCCCGGCGGAATATGCCATCCTGGTGGACACTAAAGGCAATAGCGTTAATGCCTTCGCCGCTCCTGGGAAAATCATCCTGACCCGGCGGATGGTCAGTTTCTGCCTCAATGACGATGAGCTGGCCCTGATCGTGGGGCACGAGATGGCGCATCAGGTCCTGGGCCATCTCATAAGAGGGGCGGCGCATCGGGAACTGGGGAAATTTATGGGCGAGGCCATCACCGCCTTCAGCACCCTCTCTTTAAACCACCTCCTGGACTGGCGGCATGTCATGGTGTCGCCGGACGTTCGCCGGGTAGCCCCAAATGCCGTGGTGAGCGTTTTTTCCCAGGAGGATGAGCGGGAAGCGGATATTTATGGGGCCTGGTATGCTTTCCAGGCCGGCTATAATATTGAGAAGGGGGCAGCCGTTTGGGAGAGAATGGCCGCGGTGGTTCATCATGACCCGTTTGAAGACAACTATTTTCTTAAATCCCACCCGGCGCCCACGGAACGGTTGGCCCGCCTGAAGCTGGTCGGTCAATACTTCAAGGCCGGCCGGGCGGCAGAGGTTTTTCTGCAAACCGCGGATTTGAACCGCCGGCCGCCGCCCCCGATGCCCGCCGCCCTTGGCGCCGTGTCCGCGCCGCCGCTACCGGCGCCCCCCGGAGAGGGTGGTTCCCTTCGCTCCAGAGGCTCAAGCCACCGGGAACGAGACGGTCACCCACGTCCCGCCGGAATCGCTGTCCACCCGGATCTCAGCCTGATAGGGGGCCAGGAGCCGGCGCACCATGAACAACCCCAGGCCGGCCCGGTCCCCGCCGGGGGTTTGCTTGGTAGTGAAGAATGGTTGGAAGATCCGGGGTAAAGAAACCGGCTGGATGCCCGCGCCGGTGTCGCCGATGCGCAGCATGATCCGCCGGTCCTGGCAGGCCGTCACCACCGTCAGGCGCCGGCGATCCGTCCCGGCCATGGCCTCCAGGGAGTTGTCGATGAGATTCCGTAAACTCTGGCTGAAATCGATATAGTGCCCGGAAAATAATGGCAGGGCTTCCTGGAAGTGAAATTCACCGGTTACCCGGTGTTTGAAAAATGGCTGGGCCTGATAGAGTTCCAGTTCCTGCCGGCAGATCTCATTGAGATCCAGGGGGAACTTCTCCTGAGCGTCTTCATGCACCCCTTGCAGAACCAGGCTGCGGGCCATGCCTTGCAACCGGTCGATCTCCCGGCGTAATTGGCTGAATTTCGCCTGGCGGTAGTGGGCCAGGGTCATGAGGGGTTCGGCGTCGGTTAGGGGGGATCCGGTGAGCAGGTCCAACTCCTCCTGGGCTTTCTGCTCCAGGAGGTCCAACTGGAACGAGAGGACCTGCATCGGCGTGTTCATCTGATGAACAATGCCCAGGCAGCGGCGGCCGGCGCTGGAGTGGCGATAGTAGCGCCCCAGCTCCTTAAAGCTCCGCTCCAGGACATCGTTATCCTCCGAGGCATAAGGCGGCGAGGACGATACCGTGACGGAGTGCCGACGCCCCGGCGGGGTCTCCGGCCCGGGATGCGGCCCGGCCACGCCCGCCGGGACCTCGGGTTTTCTATCTGAATCAACCGGATTATGCTTCATGCCCATGAGGTGGCTCGCTTTCTAGGCCCATGTCCTTGCCTCCAGACGTTCTTGGCGCCCGGCGATGGGCGGACGGGTCCAGCTCCCCCTGGCCCCCCTTATCTTATCGGCAGATTTGCCGGCAACATGAATGTGGCCGACGGCCGGATGAGCAGCCGAATACAGCCCGGGGCCCGGTCTGACTTTCCGACCCTATGCGCCATTTGATATAATCCGCCAAGTTTTTCATCTCCATAAAGATCCATGAGGTGAACTGATGATTAAGAGAGAGGTGTGGTATTTCCGGAGCGTGGGTCCGCAGAACACCCCGGCCTGCCTGGAACTGATGGAGAAGGCCGTGGCCGAGGGGTTTCGCCACCTGGTGGTGGCGTCCACCACCGGCGATTCCGGGGCCCAGGCCGCCCGGCGCTTGCAGGGCAAAGACCTTAACCTGGTGGTGGTAGGGCACTCCGTGGGGTTTAAGGGGCCCAATCTCGACGAGTTTCTGGTGGAGCATTACCAGGAGATCGCCCGCCTGGGAGGCAAGGTGCTCAAGGCCACCATCCTCACCCACTCCCTGGAGACGAGCCTGGCGGATCAATTCAAGGGCAGCGCCCCCACCCTGCTCATCGCTAATACCTTGCGGCGCCTGGGGCAGGGGCTCAAGGTGTGCTGCGAGATCGTCATGGAGGCGGTGGATGCGGGCCTCATCCCGGAAGGAGAAGAGGTCGTGGCCGTCGGCGGCACCGCCCGGGGTTGGGACACCGTGTCGATTATCAAGAGCGCCGCGTCCAAACGCTTCCTGCAGCTCTCGGTCCTGGAGATCTGGGGCAAGCCCCGGGTGTGAGGGCAGAGGTGCGGATTTATCCAGGAACAGGCCCCCAAGTATCCTTCTCAAGTTGACAGGGCCGACGGTAGCGGCTATAAGGGGGAGAAGGATACCCGTGATGGAAACCTTCCCCCGCGTCCTCTATCTCATCGACATCAGCTCCTATTTTTACCGGGCCTTTCATGCCCTGCCGCCTCTGTCCAACACCCGGGGGGTGCCCACCAACGCCACTTTAGGGGTGACCACCATGCTCCTCAAGGTGCTCCGGGAGCGGCAGCCCCGGCACCTGGCCCTGGTCTTCGACGCCAAAGGCCCCACCTTCCGGCACGGACTCTATGGCGGATACAAGGCGCACCGGCCGTCTATGCCCGAGGCCCTGGCGACCCAACTCCCCTATATAAAGAAGATTATCGACGCCCTCAACCTGCCCTCCCTGGTGCACGAGGGGTATGAAGCCGATGATCTCATCTGCACCCTGGTGCGGCGGGCGCGGGAAGAGGGCTTCGCGGTGGAGATCATCTCCGGGGACAAGGACCTCCTGCCCCTGGTGCAAGACGGGGTGGACATGTGGGATCCCATGAAAGAGGTGCGCTATGACCCGGCGGCCATCCGGGAGAAATATGGCCTTTCCCCCGGGGAACTGGTGGAGGTGCGGGCCCTGGCGGGGGATGCCAGCGACAATATCCCGGGGGTGCCGGGCATCGGGGAGAAAACCGCGCTCAAGTTGATCGCCCGGTATCACAGCCTGGAAAATCTGCTGGCCCATATAGAGGAAATTAAAGAAAAGGCGTTGAAGGCCCGATTACAGGAACATGCCGATCAGGCGCGGCTCAGCCGGCAGTTGACCGAGCTCGAGGCCCAGGTGCCCCTGACGGTGGACCTGGAGGCGCTCCATCCCGGCCCCCCGGACCGGGAAGCCCTGCGCCGGTTGTTTGTGGAACTGGAATTCACCAAATTGACCAAGGAATTGGGGATTGACCACCAATCCGGAGTGACCGGATCCCTGGTGCACGCCCCCGAGGACCTGGACCGGGTGGTCCAAGCCATCCGGGACCCACAGGTTGGAAACCTGTGCCACCTGGGCCTGAGCTTCGTCATGAGCGAGCAGCACCCGGTGTTGGCCGAGGTTGCCGGGGTCGGCCTGGCGTGGCGGACCGGGGAGGGGGCGTATATCCCCCTGGCCTCCGGGGAGTCAAACCGCGCGGTCTGGGAGAAGCTGGCCCCGGTGTGGTCCGATGCGGGCGTCGCCAAAGTCGGGGCGGATCTCAAGACCGCCCTGCTCCTGGCCCAGCGGTTCGGGCCGGAATTGCGGGGGATCACCGGCGACATCCTCCTGGCGTCGTATCTCCTCAACCCGGCCCGGTATGAGCAGACTTTGGAAAATGTGGCCCTCCACTACCTGGGGCTCAACCTGCCGGGTCCCCGGGAGTTGGCGGGCCGGCCCGCCACGTCGGTGGGGTTGGACCGGGACCTGGCCTGTCAGTATGCCGTCCAGCGGGCCGAGGCGGCGCTCAGGCTCTGGCCCCAGTTGAAGAGCGAACTGGAAAAGGAAGGCCTCTGGGAGCTCTATGCCGGCCTGGAATTGCCGCTGCTGGGCATCCTGGCCCGCATGGAGGCCCGGGGGGTTCTCCTGGACCAGGGATTTCTCCAGCGCTTGGGTCAGGACCTGGAAGTGGCGATGCAGCGCCTGGAACGAGAAATTTATGCCCTGGCGGGCGAGGAATTTCTCATCCAGTCGCCCCAGCAATTGGGCCGCATCCTCTTTGAGAAAATGAAACTCACGCCCCAGAAGAAGACCCGGGGCAAAACCGCCTACTCCACCGACTTGGAGGTCCTCCAGTCTCTGGGCCCGGAGAGTCCCATCGCCGCCAAGGTCCTGGAGTACCGCAGCATGGGCAAACTCAAATCAACTTACGTGGATGCCCTGCTGAAGCTGGCAGACCCGGCCACCGGAAGGGTGCACACCACGTTTGTCCAGTCGGTGGCGGCCACCGGGCGTTTGAGCAGCCGGGACCCCAATTTGCAGAACATCCCGGTCCGGGGGGAGCTAGGCGGGCAGATTCGCCAGGCCTTTGTGCCGGCATCCGGACAGATTTTCCTCAGCGCCGATTATTCCCAGATGGAACTGCGCATCCTGGCCCATTTCTCGGAGGACCCCGCGCTTCTCAAGGCCTTCCAGGACGGGATCGACATCCACCGGCAGACCGCGGCGGTGGTGTTCGGCATCCACCCGGAACTGGTGAGTCCGGATATGCGCCGTCAGGCCAAGGTGGTCAACTTCGGCATCCTTTACGGCATGAGCGGGTTCGGCCTGGCCAAACAGTTGGGGGTGAACAACCGCATGGCCAATGAATTCATCCAGCGGTATTTTGCCAAATACTCCCGAGTCAAAGCCTATCTGGAGGAGACCTTGCGGCAGGCCCGGGAACAGGGGTGGGTGACCACGCTCCTGGGGCGCCGGCGCCAGACCCCCCAGATCAACAGCAGCAACCGCATAGTCCGGCAGGAGGCGGAGCGCAGCGCCATCAACACCCCGCTCCAGGGGACGGCCGCGGATATCATCAAGCGAGCCATGCTGGAGGTGGAAGCCGCGCGGCAAGGGGCGGGTCTGTCCGGACCGATGCTCCTCCAGATCCATGACGAGCTTTTATTTGAAGTGCCCCGGGGCGAATTGGCAGACACCGCCCGCCTGGTGCGGCGGGTCATGGAGGGGGTGGTCCGGCTGAAAGTTCCCCTAACGGTGGACCTGCGGGTGGGGGAAAACTGGGGAGAGATGAATTTTTATGCGCCGGGGGGATCAGCCGGCAACCAATATTAACAAGCAATAACAATATGTTGGGTGGATAGCGCCGGGGGTCCTGAAAAAAAAGTTTCAGGAAGGAAAGTTTTTACTTGAAATCTTTCAGACAACCCCTATAGTTAATCAAAATTAAGGTCTCAGGGCTCCTCCCCCGGAGTCCTAAAAAAAAAATGCGGGAGGCCATAATTTTTCTTGATATTTTTAGCCCATTATTATTAAATGTGGGCATCTTACTTACCTTAAACCATCTCTTTGAGAAGGGGGGATAGATGATGAGGAAAGCTTTAGTAAGGAAAGGCTTTGCACTGGCCATTCTCTTGGCGTTTGTTGCCGCCTTGGGAATGGGGTGCTGCGACGCCTGCAAGAAGAGCGTAGACGACGCCAAAATGTACGCCGATCAGGCGGCGGCTTCGGCTGCGAAGGCGGACAGCGCGGCGCGGAACGCCGAAATGGCGGCGGCAGACGCGAAAGCTTCGGCTGATAAGGCTGAGGCCGCGGCTGATCGGGCTGAGGCAGCAGCAGCGAAAGCTGAGGCCTGCCTGATGAAGAAGATGCGGAAGTAAAGCACCTAGGGTTGATCAGCTAATGGGGAGTGAAAAATTCTCTCCGAAAGGGGGTAATCGATGAGGAAGGTATTGAGAAAAGGCTATGCCTTGGCTCTCCTCGCGGTCTTTGCCCTGGTGCTGGGAGGTGCTGGCTGCTGCCAAAAGTACTATGATCAGTGTTCAATGTACTCACAGCAAGCTAAAGCTTCTGCAGATCGGGCAGCTGCGTCGGCAGTAAAGGCTGAAGCGGCCGCACTAGAGGCCAAAGTCCCCGTACCGCGTGCTTCCGCTGCAGCCAACAAGGCTGAAGCGGCTGCAGCTCGGGCCGAAGACGCGGCAGCAAAAGTGTGCGCCATGGTTAAGAAGGGAAAGGCCAAAAAGGGCAAAAAGGCTGCTGCTAAAGTCAAAAAAGCCCCTAAGGCCAAAAAGGCTCCGTAAGGCATTACTGAAGTTATCTGGGGTTAACCCCTGTAGTACCCAGATTCAGAAGGTGTGGGTAGAGCGTTGCTCACCACACCTTCTGTTTTTTTTGGGGACCATCGCTTGTCCATCACCTCTCCGTCCTGAAAAGTTGCCAGTTGCCAGTGGTCAGGGGAAAATGTCGGGGTGGGCACTGCCCACCATCTTCATTCTAAGCTAAAACCGGTTCTAACGGTTGTCCTAAGCGAGCTGCAGGCGCTCTTCTTTTTGAAAATCAAATTTCTGGCGGCGGGCCGGGCGTTGGCCGGGAGGCGGCAGGGACGTCCATTCCGGCGAGGGAGCGGGATTGCTCCGCAGGGCCAAGCGCGGCGGCCTGGCGAATGGCATTGATAAGATTATCAGGCAGATTATCGGATACTGCTCGCCGGAGAACAGGACCTTATGGGGAAGACGCATTCAGGGCCAGGCCGTCGGCCCCGGCGGCTCCCCGGGTGACGTCCAGCGGCAGGCCATTTTGCTCCTCCACCGCCTGCATCACCTTACGAACGTTCACCTGGTCCGCCAGGCCCCGCTGCTCCAACAGGTTGAGCACGTGGAGGATCATGGAGCGGATTTTGAAGTACACGTCCTCGTGCACCGAGAGGTAGATGTGCCCCTGGCGGAAGCCGATCTTGGCCGGCTCATAGATATATTCCACCGAGGTGCCCACCGGCACCATGGGGAACAACTGTTTGATGTGTTCCGGATACATGCGGGTGCAGCCGTGGCTCACCAGCCGTCCCACCCCCAGGGGCATGGCCGTGCCGTGGATGCCGTAATCGCCCCAGGACAGGGTAAGTTTAAAGGCCCCCATGGGGTTTTCTCCCCCCGGCGGCATCACCGCCATGCCGTACTTGGCCTGCAAAGACTTGGGGATGTGCCAGGCCGGATTCACCTTTTTCTCGACCACCCGAAACTTCCCCTGGGGGGTCCTGAAATCCAACACCCCCATGCCGATGGGGAAGGTGTAGACCTGGGAATTGTTCTTGATGTAATAGTAGAGACGCATCTCCCCGGTGTTGACGATGATCTGGTTGCCGTGATGGTTGGGCACGATCCACAGGGTGGGAATGGTTATCTCGGCGCCCGCGGGGGGGAGAAACGGGTCCCAATGGCGGTACAGGACCCCGAGCTCCGAATAGCCCAGGCCATAGTGGCGGGCCAGTTCCAGGAGATCGTCGCCTTTCTTGATGCGGTAATGCTGGATGGCCCCCACCAGGGTGAGGGCCTGGGGATCGACGCCTTGGGGAGAGGCCGGCAACCGGATGTTGTAAGGCCCGGCCGCCATAACGGGCTGGGCCAGCCCCACGCAGCACACCACCAGCAGGAATCGGATTACGGTGAGCATCGCGCTACTCCTGGGACGGTCGGTAGGGTTTCAGGCTGGACGAGAAGGGCGGCTCCATGATGCCCTTCTCCGTGACGATGCCGGCAATAAAGTCGTGGGGGGTGACATCAAAAGCCAGGTTCAGGGCGGGGGCCCCGGCTGGGGCCACCGCCTGGCCCCAGAGATGGGTCACCTCCTCGGCGTCACGCTCCTCCACCGGGATGTGGCCGCCGTCGGGGATGGAAAAATCAAAGGTGGACAAGGGCGCGGCCACGTAAAAGGGGATGCCGTGATGGTGGGCCAGGACCGCCACGCTGTAGGTGCCGATCTTGTTGGCGGTGTCGCCGTTGGCGGCGATGCGGTCCGCCCCCAGGATGACCAGGTCCACCTTGCCCTGGTGCATCAGGGTGGCCGCGGCCCCGTCGGGAATGAGGGTGTAGGGGATCCCCAATTTCCCCAACTCCCAGGTGGTGAGCCGGGCCCCCTGGAGGAGGGGCCGGGTTTCGTCCACCCACACGGAAAAGCGCTTCCCCGCCTCCCAGGCGGCCCGCAATACCCCCAGGGCGGTGCCGTAGGCCCCGGTGGCCAGGGCCCCGGTGTTGCAGTGGGTGAGCACCCGCTGGCCGTCGCGGATCAGGACTTGCCCCGCCTGGGCCATGCGGCGGTTGGTGGTGTCATCTTCCTTCAGCATGGTCTGGGCTTCGGCCACCAACCGCTCTTTGACGGCCGCCACCGGTTCGCCGGCGTGGGTCCGGGCCAGCCGCTGCATGCGCTCCAGGGCCCAAAAGAGGTTCACCGCGGTGGGACGGGCCTGGGCGATTTCGGCGCAAATTTTTTGAAAGCGCGACTGAAACTCGCCCGGGTCCTTAGTCTCTAGCGCCAAAGCTCCCAAAGTCGCGCCCATGGCCGCGGCCACCCCGATGGCCGGCGCTCCCCGGATCGCTAACGTGCGGATGGCCTCGATGATCTCGCGATAATCCTTGATCTCCAGATAGAGCTCTTCCGCGGGCAGACGCCGCTGGTCCAACAGCTTGACCTTATCTACATCCCAACAGATGCTGCAATACGGGATCATTTTTTCTCCGGTTTTGGGTTTTTCGTTTTCGGTTTTCGGTTTATTACCCCCCTTTTCTAAAGGGGGGCAGGGGGATTATGAGTTCAATGAAAATCCCCCTAAATTCCCCGTTACCAAAGGGGGACTTAGAAGGCTTCACCTTCCCCGGCCCTCTCCTCAAATTACCCTAACAATCTTTGAAATATCTCATTGGCCAACTGCGGGTTGGCCTGGCCCCTGGTCTGTTTCATCAGTTGGCCCACGAAAAAGCCCATGACCTTGGTCTTGCCGGCCCGATAGTCCGCCGCCTCCTTGGGATTGGCGTTGATGATCTCCTGGGCTGCGACTTCCAGGGCAGAGGCGTCGCTGATCTGGGTCAGGCCTTTTTCTTTGATAATGGTTTCCGGGTCTTTGCCGGTAGCGACCACTTCTTTCAACACTTCCTTAGCCTGATTGCGGCTGATTGTGCCTTTTTCAACTAAAGTCAGCAAACTTCCTGAGGTCGCAGGCGTAATAGTTGACATTGAAGTGGGATCATCCAGGAACCAATTGCTCACCTGCTTGGGGGAGAGGTGGGGGAAGTCCTTGACCGTGGCCTCGAAATTATCGGCCCGAGTCTTATCCGAGGTCAGCACCTCGGCGTCGTATTCGGGAAGACCAAATTCAGCCTGGAAGCGGTTAAGACGCGCCGCGGGTAGCTCCGGCAGGTTTTTCCGCAAGGATTCCAACCAGTCGGCTTCGATCCTGAGGGGCACTAAGTCCGGGTCGGGAAAGTAGCGGTAGTCGTGGGCCTCTTCCTTGCCCCGCATGGACACCGTCTGGTTGGCGGCCGTATCCCACAGGCGGGTCTCCTGGACGATTTCCCGCCCCGCGGCCAACAGGGCCCGCTGCCGCTTGATTTCGTACTCCAGGGCCGCTTTGACGAACCGGAAGGAGTTCATGTTCTTGAGTTCGGCCCTGGCGCCTAACTCGGTTTGCCCCACCGGACGGAGCGAGATGTTAGCGTCGCACCGGAGCGAGCCTTCCTCCATGTTGCCGTCGCAAATCTCTAAATATAAAAGGATATTGCGCAGGCCCTTGAGGTACTCCACCGCCTCTTCGGGGGTGCGCATGTCCGGTTCACTGACGATTTCGATGAGGGGCACCCCGGTGCGGTTAAAGTCCACGCAGCTCACGGGCCGGGATTCGCTGTGGATCAACTTCCCCGCATCTTCCTCCATATGGATGCGGGTGATGCCGATGCGCCGGGCGTGGCCTTCAACCTTGATATCCAGGAAGCCGTGCTCAGCCAGGGGAAGTTCGTATTGGGAGATCTGGTAACCCTTCGGAAGGTCAGGATAAAAGTAGTTTTTCCGGGCGAACACCGACTCGGGATTGACCCGGCAGTTGGTGGCCAGGGCCATTTTCAGGGCGAACTCCACCGCTTTATGGTTCAGGACCGGCAGGCTCCCGGGCATCCCCAGGCAGACCTCGCAGACCTGGGTGTTGGGCGGGGCCCCGAAGCCGGTGGCGCAGCCGCAGAAGATCTTGCTGGCGGTGAGCAGATGAGCGTGGACCTCCAACCCGATAACGGCTTCGTATTCCAGTTTCTTCCTCCTGAACTTATGGAAGGTTATCTAAATAGAGAAAGTCTGTCAAGGCAACGCTTTCAAGGGTTTGACCGGGAAAACCCGCCCATCCCAGGTTGTTTGATGACTTGCAGAAGTTTATAATTTGCATTAGATAGTTGGAAGGCGTAATTTTCCCGGCCGCCATGGCCGCAAAGTCAAGGAAGCCTGATGAGGACCGAACCCCGGGTGGACTTTTCCCCCCAGGAGACCCAACGCTATTCCCGGAACGCCCTCCTGACCCAGGTGGGTTGGGAAGGACAGGCTCGCTGGCGAGCCAGCCGGGTCCTGGTGGTGGGGGCCGGTGGCATCGGCTCTGCCGCCCTGTTGTATCTCGCCGCGGCCGGAGTTGGGCGCCTGGGCCTGGTGGACGGCGACGCGGTGGAGCTGTCCAACCTTCAGCGCCAGATTCTCCACCGGTCGGCGGACCTGGGACGGCGGAAGGTGGAATCGGCTGAAGGGTCCCTGACGGGACTTAACCCGCACTGCCAGGTGGAAGCTTTTGACCTGCGCCTGAACCCGGCCAACGTTCGGGAAGTGGTGCGAGGCTTTGAGTTGGTGCTGGACGCCAGCGACAATTTCCCCACCCGGTTCCTGGTGGCGGAGTGCTGCTGGCAAGAAAGGATTCCCCTGGTGTCCGCCGCGGCCACAGGATGGCATGGGCAGCTTCTGGTGGCGCGGCCCGGGGCGGAGAATCCCTGTTACCGCTGTCTGGTGCCGGAGGCGCCGCCGGCGGGGGCCGTGCCCTCCTCCACCCAAGTGGGCATTCTGGGCGCGGTGGCCGGGGCTATGGGCTGCCTCCAGGCGGTGGAAGCCCTAAAGCTGCTTTTGGGCCTCGAATCGGACCTAAACCGCCGGCTCCTGGCCTATGACGGGCTTCAGGGGAGGTTTCAATCCCTGGCCCGGGTGAAAAGGCCGGACTGTCCCCTGTGCGGGCCAGGAAAGTGAGCAGTGAAAGCAACAGCCGGAGGGAAATTCCCCCCTTTTCTAAAGGGGGGCAGGGGGGATTATAAGAACCTCTCGATAATCCCCCGAAATCCCCCTTTAGGAAAGGGGGACTTGACCCCTTGCTCGGAATCATAATCAATGAGTCGGTAGGGCGGGCGTCCTCGCCCGCCGCCTTTGGTGGCACAGGCTTTCCAGCCTGTGCGGACTAAACTTTTCGGAGCCGCTAACCGTGAACCATAAACCGAAATACCCGGGGTCACTCACGCTTTTACTGCTCACTCTTATGAGTCAATAATGCCAAACGAACCCTTGATCATCGCTGGACGCCGGTTCCGCTCCCGTCTCATGGTGGGCACGGGGAAGTTCCCCTCCGCCGCGGCCCTGAAAGCCGCCCTGGACGCCTCCGGCGCGGAAATCGTCACCGTGGCCCTGCGCCGGGTGGATTTGGGCCAACCGGCCGGCGACAGCATCCTCTCGGTGTTGGACCCGAAGCAATACCTGATTCTGCCCAACACCTCGGGGGCCCGCACCGCGGACGAGGCCGTGCGCCTGGCCAAAATGGCCCGGGCCATGGGTCTGCCGCCCTGGGTGAAGTTGGAACTCACCCCGGAGCCCAAGTATTTGCTGCCGGACCCGGTGGAAACCCTGAAAGCCGCAGAAATTTTGATTAAAGAAGGCTTTGTGGTGCTGCCTTACATCCAGGCCGATCCCGTTCTGGCCAAGCGTCTGGAGGAGCTGGGGACCGCCACGGTCATGCCCCTGGGCGCGCCCATCGGCAGCAACCGGGGGTTGAGAACCCGGGATATGATCCGCATCATCATTGAGCAGGCCACGGTGCCGGTGGTGGTGGACGCGGGCCTGGGCGCGCCCTCCCACGCCGCGGAGGCCATGGAGATGGGCGCGGACGCGGTGCTGGTGAATACCGCCCTGGCCGACGCCCAGGACCACGCGGCCATGGCCAAAGCCTTCGCCCTGGCGGTTACGGCCGGACGCCTGGCCTACCTGGCCGGCCTGGGCCCGGAGCGGGACGCGGCCGAGGCCTCCTCCCCCTTGACGGGGTTTTTGGAGTAGGGTCGTTTTTAGCATATCAGGGTGGGCACTGCCCACCATTTCCTTTATCATGTAGCTGCTTGGGAACCAGAAAAACTTCAAAGGTCGTCGCAGGCTTTAGCCTGCGCCCGCACAGGCTGGAAGCCTGTGCCACCAAAGGTTTCACCTAATGAAAACATCATCAAAAAATTCCCCCTTCGCCAAAATCTTAACTGCCTGGCCGGAGGCGCGGCTGCGGGAGGGGATTTACCGGGCCGGGCCGGGAGACGTAGAGCGGGCCTTGGGCCGGGAGCTTCTGCATCCGGAAGATCTGGCGGCCCTGCTGTCGCCGGCCGCGGCGCCTTTTCTGGAGGACATGGCCCAGGCGGCCCATCGCCTCACCCGGCAGCACTTCGGGCGGACCATCGGGCTGTACGTCCCCATTTATCTGTCCAATATCTGCACCTCCGACTGCACCTACTGCGGTTTCGCGGTGCACTCCGGGAGCCAGGGGGACAGGCGCACCCTGACGCCGGCGGAAATCCGGTCCGAGTGCGCCGTCTTGGCCGGTCAGGGGTTCCAGAGCGTCCTCCTCCTCACCGGCGAAGCCCCCAAGGCCGCGCCGGTGTCGTACCTGGCCCAGGCCGTGGCCATTGCCCGGGAGTACTTTGCCTCCGTGGCCGTGGAGGTTTACGCCCTGGATGAGGAGGACTACCGCCTGCTGGTGGGCCAGGGTCTGGAAGGGGTTACCCTGTACATGGAAACCTATGACCGGGAGACCTACGCCCGGGTGCACCCCCGGGGCCGGAAACGTGATTTCGCCTATCGCCTGGAGGGCGTGGTCAGGGCGGGCCGGGCCGGAGTCCGCCGGCTCAGCCTCGGCGCGCTCCTGGGCCTCTACCACTGGTGGGCCGACGGGTTTCGGCTGGGACTGCACGCCCGCCATCTCCAGAAGGAGTGCTGGCAGAGCGCCATTTCCCTGTCCTTCCCGCGGCTGCGCCACGCGCCCCACCGGCACCCGGTGCAATATCCCCTGGCCGACCGGGAGTTGGTGCAGTTGATGCTGGCCTTGAGGATATTTCTCCCGGAAGTGGGCTTCAATCTCTCCACCCGGGAAAGTTCCCGCCTGCGAGACCGCTTGATCCCCTTGGGGGTGACCATGATGAGCGCCGGGTCGTCCACCCGTCCCGGCGGTTATTCCCACCTGGACGACGGCGCCCTGGAGCAGTTTGAGATTGAGGATGGCCGCAGCCCCGCTGAGGTGGCCGCCGCCATCCGCCGGGCCGGTTACGACCCGGTGTGGAAGGATTTTGACCGGGCCTTTATAGAATAAGGGGAAAAGGGGTAAAAGGAGAAAAAAAAAATTGTTTTACCCTTTCCCCTCTTCCCCTTTATCCCTTTTTCCCCAAGGTCTAACAAGGGAGCTGCTCAGTGAAGTTAAAGGTTAACGGGGAATACCGGGAGGTAAGCGCGACTACGGTCTTCGACCTGCTCACCGAACTGGGCCTGCACCCCCAGGGCACCATCGTGGAGCGCAACCGGGAGATCGTGGACCGCGATGCCTACCAGGAAACGCGGCTGGCCGAGGGCGACGTCCTGGAATTGGTGCGCCTGGTGGGGGGCGGCTGATGGACCTCGCCCGGCGCCTGGCCGCCTTTGAGCAAGCCGACCTCTACGTGGTCATCACTGAAGCCTTTTGCGCCGGCCGCACCGCGCTGGAAGTTTTGGACCAAGTCCTGGCCGCCGGGGTAAAAATCGTCCAACTCCGGGAAAAGGACCTGGAAGACCGCCCTCTTTATGAGTTGGCGGTGGAATTCCGCCGGCGGACTGAGGCAGCCGGGTCTTTGCTGATTATCGATGACCGGGTGGACATCGCCCTGGCCGCGGACGCCGACGGGGTCCACCTGGGCCAGGCGGACCTCCCCGTGGCCGCGGCCCATAGGATCGCCCCGAACCTGGTCATCGGCGCCTCCACCCATTCCCTGGAAGAGGCGCTGGCGGCCCAGGAGGCCGGGGCCGGATACGTTAATCTCGGCCCCATCTTCCCCACCGCCACCAAGCCCAACGCCGCTATTCTGGGGGTTGAGGCCATCCAACGCATGACGCCGCATCTCAGGATTCCCTGGAGTACCATGGGCGGCATCAATCAGGGCAACATTGCCCAGGTGGTGGCCCGGGGAGCCAAGCACCCCGCGGTAATGAGCGCGGTCACGGCCGCCGCGGATGTTATCGCCGCGGCCCGGGCCTTAAGGGAGACGATCATCTCCTGAGGAACAGTCCGGCCGGACGAGCCATCCCCTCCAGGGTTCCTCCTTGGCCTGCCGGATGATTGCCATGGCTGGGCAGGACCTTGGCGCCTGCCTTTGGGGCGCGGTTGCATCAGTGGCACAGGCTTCCAGCCTGTGCATTCGCACCGGCAAGATGCCGGTGGCACAGCCTTTCCAGGCTGCGCCCGAATAACCTGCTTCCTTGGCACAGGCTGGAAAGCCTGTGCCAAGGAGTTAAAGAACTTTTCGTATTCGTAACAGGAATTGTCGTTTCTCTTACAAATAATTTTGATTATCGAGGTACAGCATGTCTCACATCGCGTTTTTGTTTCCCGGGCAGGGTTCCCAGTACGTGGGCATGGGCCAGGACCTTTTTGAAGCCGACCCCGGGGCCCGGGAGTTGTTCGGCCTGGCGGAGGAAACCACCGGGCTGCCCTTAAAAAGGCTTTGCTTCACCGGGCCCATGGAGGAACTCACCCTGACGGTGAATCTCCAGCCCGCGGTGACCGTGGTCAACCTCTGTCTCTACCGGGCCCTCACCAAAGCCGGGGTTACGCCAGTCGCGGTGTGCGGCCACAGCCTGGGGGAGTACAGCGCCCTGTATGCCGCGGGGGTGTTGAGCGCCAATGACACCATCGCCGCGGTGGCCGAGCGCGGCCGCCTCATGCACCGTGAGGCCGAAAAATATCCCGGGGCCATGGCCGCGGTCATCGGGCTGACCCCGGAGAAACTGAAGGGGCTGGTCCATCCCGTGACCAAAGAAGGCCCCATCGCCCTGGCCAACTTCAATACCCCGGAGCAGACGGTAATTTCCGGCTCCCCGGAAATGGTCGCCCGGGCGGGGAATCTGGCGAAAGCCGAAGGAGCCAAGGTCATCCCTTTAAAGGTCTCCGGGGCCTGGCACTCGCCGTTGATGGAGGAGGCCACCCGGGATTTCGCCGCGTGCATGGCGAAGCTGGACTTCAGGGCCCCCCGGCTGCCTCTCTATCTCAACGCCACCGCGGCGACGGAGACGGACCCGGGCGCCCTGCGGGCGGCCATGGGCGCCCAGCTCACCAGCCCGGTGCGCTGGGCCGAACTCATCCTCAATCTGAAGGCCGCCGGGGTGGACACCTGGGTGGAGGTGGGGCCCAAAAACGTCCTCACGGGCCTGGTAAAGAAGATCCTGCCCCAGGAATCCCCCGAGAGTTTTCACAACGTGGAAAACCGGGAGAGTTTGACGAAGTTTTTGAACGCAATTTAGGAACTTCAGGGAGACAAGGGGACCATTAAGCGAGAAAATTATTTGATATGGTCAGGCTATCTTAAAGAGTCGCTCGGTAACCGCTATTCTTGCGGCTCACGGTCACTTCTCCCGCCATACTACCACGAGGCCCAGGCAGAGCCAGAAGGCTTCCCGGATGCGCCTGAGGATGCTGAAGGCTGCGCCCAGGGTAAAACCCAGGTTAAAGCCCAGGGCCAACAGAATGTTGCCGCCCTCCTGCACCCCCATGGCCGCGGGGATAAAAAACCCCAGGGCCGTGAAGAGCATGGCCAGGGCATCCAGGCAGACGGCCATGCCCCAGCTGATGGGGTGGCCCAGGAGCCAGAAAATCAGGTAGACCTCCACCGAATGGAGCAGCCAGCTGAGGAAAAACAGGGAAAAGGCCAGCAGGGCCCGGGACGGATATTGCCGGTAGAACTGGGACATGGCCGTGTCCAGACCCTCTAAAAAGCCCTCCTGATCCCTGAGAAAGCGGGGCAGCCAGCCGCGCCGGGAGAGGAAGCGGAAGCTGTTGCCGAATGGGTCCCGCCGCTGAACAACGACGAAAATGATGCCGACGGCCGCCAGACCCAGGGCCGCCAGGCATAAGAACAGCATTTGCCTGCCCGCCTCCGGCAGAAAGAAGGGGGCCAGGACCAGCCCGGCAAAGATATACAAGGCCAGGCTCAGGACCAGGATGCCCTTCATGATCACCACCGAGGCGCTGGCCACCTCCAGAGGCACGCCGTCGGCCTGGAGGCGGGTGGCTTTAAAGGGCTCGCCCCCCAGGCCGGCGGTGGGAGTGAGCTGGTTCAGGGATTCCCCCCCGAGACGCAGCCAGAAGAGGCGGCCCACCGTGGTCTTGGCCGGCGGGTGGACCAGGATATACTTCCAGGACCAGGCTTCCAGCCAGTTGACCACCCCATAGGGCAGCAGAAGCAGCGGCCAGTACCATCCTACCCGCCAGAGATAATGCCCCAGGGTATCCCACCCCACTTCGTTGAGAATCCAGGCGAAGAAAATCGAGGCGATCAGCAGGAGAATAAGATTGACGAGGCGCAACCACGTATCCTTCTCGCCCTGGGGCGGCGGAGATCATCACCCGGCCGGGTAATGGGCGTTATCTAGGAACAATACCAGAGTGCGGCGGATCAAGGAAGGGGTTCTATCCCCGGCTCTTCGGCGACGGCAGGCTTGGGGCCGCGACGCATGAGAAAGACCAGGGGCAGCAGGCAGAGAAAAACGATGGTAAAGAACCAGTAATCGTCGCAGAAGGCCAGCATTTTCGCCTGGCGCAGCACTTCCTGGTATAGCCCGGCCATGGCCTCGGGGGTGTTCCACCACTGCCAGTCGGTCCCCAAATCCGGCAAGACTTGGGACAGGCGCTGCTGCCAATCGTTGAAAGGCTGGGACAGGGGGGTGAGGTGCTCCACCAGGCGGCTTTGATGGAACTGGCTCCGCCGGGCCAGGAGGGTGGTGGCCGTGGCGATGCCGAAAGACCCCCCCAGATTGCGGCTCAGGTTGAAGATGCCGGCGGCGTTGCCCATTTTCTCCTGGGGGATGCGGGACATGGTGAGGGTGGTGAGGGACACGAAGGTGGCCCCCAGGCCAAACCCCTGGACGAACCTGGGCCACCAGGCGTGATAAAAATCAATGCCGGTGGTGTAGCCGCTCATGAGATAAACGGCATAGGCGTTGATTAACAGGCCGACAAAGACTATTTTGCGGCTGTCCATCACCATGGTCAGCCGGCCCACCACCGGCATGATCAGCAGGGAGCCGATGCCCCCGAAGGCCAGGGCCCAGCCCGCCAGGGTGGCGTCGTAGCCCATGAGGGTTTGGAGGAACAGGGGCAGGAGCATGATGCTGCCATAGAGGACAAACCCGAAAAAAAACATGATGGTCACCCCGGCGGCGTAGTTCCGCTCCTTGAAGAGCCGGAGGTCCACCACGGGGTGCCTGGTTTTGAGTTCATGATAGATCAGGACACCTAAGGCCACCACCGCGATGATGGCCAGTTGGGTGATGAAGGCGGAAGAGAACCAGTCTTCCCGCTCCCCCTTGTCCAGCACCACCTGGAGGGCTCCCAGACCCACGATCAAGAACCCCAGCCCCCAGTAGTCGATGCTGCCGGCCCGCTGGCGCCGGATGTAATCGGGGTCGAAAATGAACAGCCAGGTGAGAATCAGGGACAACAGGCCGACGGGCAGGTTGATGTAGAAGGCCCAGCGCCAGGTGAGGTTGTCGGTGACCCAGCCCCCCATGACCGGCCCCACAATGGGAGCGATGATCACCCCGATGCCCCAAATGGCCATGGCCATGCCCCGCTCCTGCACCGGGAAGGTTTCCAATAGGATGGCCTGGGAGATGGGCTGGAGCGCCCCGCCGCCGACGCCCTGGATGATGCGGAAGATGATGAGCATCCCCAGACTGGTGGCCATGCCGCACAACATGGAACTGACGGTGAACAGGGCCATGCAGAGAATCAGAAAGCGCTTGCGGCCGAAGAGCGCCGAGAGCCAGCCGGTGATGGGCAGGATGATGGCGTTGGAGACCAGATAGGCCGTCAGGATCCAGGTGGTTTCGTCCACCGAGGCGGCCAGGCTGCCGGCGATTTGGGGCAGGGCCACGTTGACCACCGTGGTGTCCACGATTTCCATGAAGGTGCCGGCCATCACCGCGATGGTGACCAGCCATTTGTTGACCGCCACCGGGGAGCCGCTGTTAGGAGTGGTCATCTCTGGTTCACAGCCTGATTGATCCGGGCAATAACTTCGACGCCCCAGGGATTGCCCCGGCTTTTCCGGCGCCATGTAGTGCTCCGGAAGGCCTCATGGGGTCCGGCGCTACCGGGAGGCGGCCAGGGGGCCTCAAAACTTATTGAGAAGACGACTGCCACTCCGGCCCCGATAGCCGTTTGCCGGTGCGTTCCCGGGTGTCGATGGTAACCTCGGTGGACATCCCCAGGCGCAGGGGGCGGTTGGCGGGGAAGGGCGGCATCAGCGTGATTTTGACCGGGACGCGTTGGACCACCTTCACCCAGTTGCCGGTGGCGTTCTCCGGGGGCAGAAGCGAGAAGGCCGAGCCGGTGCCGGCCATGATGGAATCCACCCGGCCGGGAAATTCGACCCCGGGGTAGCTGTCCACCCGGACCCTGGCGGGCTGGCCGATATACAGGTGATTGAGTTCCGTCTCTTTGTAATTGGCCTGGACCCACAGCTGGGACGTGCCCAGAGGCACGAGCATCATCATGGGCTGTCCGGGCTGGACCCAGTTGCCCACTTCCACCTGCCGCCTAGTGATGTAGCCTTCGATCTGGGCGGTGATCCTGGCATAGCCCAGGTTGAGGCGGGCCTGCTCCAGTCTGGCCTTGGCTTCCTTGATGGCCGGCTGCTCGTCCAGAGGGATGTCGGTGGACCCGCCGATGGCAGCCAAGGCTTCCTTGAGTTCCCGCTGGGTTTTGTTCAACTCCGCCTGGTTGATCCGGTAGCGGGTTTCCACCTGGTCCAGGGTCTGTTTGGGGATGGTGCGGCGTTCAAACAGGCTGGTATAGCGGGTCTTATCGAGGCTGGCCATCTTGAAATTGGCTTCCGCCTGGGGCACCCGGGTTTTGGCGGTGGAGACCCGGACGTAGGCCTGGGCCACTTCCTGGCGCAGGCGGCCCAGGTTCCCCGCCTCCCGGGCCACCGCGGTATCATAGTCCTGGGGCTCCAGGGTCACCAGGACCTGGCCGGGAGTGACGTGCTGGTTGTTGTCCACCAGAATTTTGGCCACCCGCCCCGGCACCCGGGCCGAAATGACGCCTACATAGCCGGCCACATAAGCGTCGTCGGTGCTGACGAAAATCTGGATGTGCCTCCAGTAGGCGATTCCGGCCCCAACCATGACCAGGACCAGAAGGCCTATGCCGATGTTGACGAGAAGTTTACGGGCCATGGCGCGGCTGGTTCTCCTGGGGGAGGAGTTCATTGATGCCGCCGATGGCCCAGAGCATCTGGGCCTTGGCCATCTGATGGTCGTACACCGCGGTCCAGTAATTGACCCGGGTCCTGGTCAAGAGGGTATCGGCGTCGATGACGTCGGTGGCGGTCCCCACGCTTTCTTTATAGCGCTCTTCGTTGAGGCGCAGGTTTTCCTCGCCCTGGGTCACCGCGGTTTCCGTGGTCCTGATCCGGTCCACGGTCTCTTTGATCTTCAGGTAAGCGGTCTGGACATCCAGTTGGACTTGCTCGTTCATATCCTTATGCTGCTCCTGCAGTTGCTGCACCTTGAGCCTGGCCTGGGAGATCGCGGCCTTGGTGTCCAACCCGGAAAAGATGTTCCAGTTCATGCCAAAGATGACAAACCACTGGTGATTGTGCAGCAGGCTATTGTTTACCTGATAGTTGTGCCCCGCCTGGACGGCAAACTGGGGAAATAGCCGGGCCCGGGTCTCCACCACCTGCTTTTCCTGTGCATGGATGCGCTCCTGGGAGGCCTTGAGATCGCTCCGGCGCTTCAAGGCCGCGTCCGTAGCATCTCCCAGGGCCCAGGCTTTGAGGTCGACTTTCTCATCCTTCAGGACCGTGGGGGCGGACACGGGCAGCATCAGGACCTTGTTCAGCGACGACCGGATGTCGATAAAATCGGTCTGGGCCACGATCAGGTTCTGCTGGGCGTCAGCCAACGAGACCTTGGCCTGCAGCACGTCGTTAAAAGTCACGATCCCGAATTGGTGCTGGTCCTGGGCAATGCGAAGATGCTCCTTGAGGTCAAAGACATTCTGCTTGGCCACTTCCACCATTTTTTGGGCCCGGAGGGTCTTGAAGTACCCCTGGGCCACGGTCAGAAACACGTTGTCCCGGGTCTGGGCGGTGTCCAGCAGACTGGCCTGATGTCCCTTGATGGCCGCCATATATTTGGCCGGGGTGCCCCAGAAGTCGAACACCAACTGGTTCACGGAGGTCTGGCTGCTCCAGAAGTTCCGGTTGGTCTGGGGAAAGCTGATCCCGCCGGAAGCGCCCGGCAGGCCGCCGCCGATTTTAAACTTCAGGGGATCATCGTAAATGGTTTGGCCCACCTGGGTCTTGACCTGGGGCAGCAGCCCCGACCGGGCCCGCACCACCTGCTCGCCGGCGATGAGGGCCTGGAGGCGGCTGATCTGCAAATTGGGGTTGGCCTTAAAGGCCAGGCGCAGGGCTTCCCTTAAATCGAGGTGGGGAGCCGGGGGTTCGGCAGTCCCGCCTGGGAAGACCGAGGCGCCCCACAGTATCAGTGCGAGCCCGAGCCCGAGGTTTCTGGCCGTCATCGCGCCGCTTCCTCTGCTAAAGATCGCTTTTCCCGGATCAAACCGGAGGAGAGCAGGGTGAGAATAACCGGTAAGGCCTCTTTGGCCGCATCAGCCTGTCCTTCGGCCTTCTGGTAGTAGCCGGTGGCCCGGACCAACCCCCGAATCAAAAAGGTGAGGAGGCGGGGATTGGCGGGAATAAACTGGCCGGCGGCAATGCCTTCGGCAAACAGGCGGGTCACCAGGGTAACAAATTTCTCTTCCAATTCCTGGTAGGGGCGCCGGAATCCTTCCCGGGATTCCCCCTCCCCCCGGAGCAGTTCCCGGGCATACATGGGAAACAACAGCCGCTCCCGGTTGAGATACTCCAGGAGGACGGACACCATCCGGCTCAACTTCTCCGGAGGCGTCCCCAGGGCCTCTATAGAGGCCTCCACGTCCTGAAGGAGGTTTTTCCCCACCTGGGTGATGAGGGCCAGGATCAGATCGTCTTTGCTCTGGAAATAGAGGTACAGGGTGCCCTTGGCCACCCCGGCGGCCGCGGCGATCTCTTCCATGGTCATGACTTCCAGGCCGCGCTCCTCCAACAGCTGCCGGGCCGCGGCCAGGATCTCCCGGGTGCGAAACGCGGTGACCAGTTCTTTCTTAGTGGCTTTGGGGGAAGCTGGCATTTTTTATAAAATTTGTTAAACTGGTCGCGAGGGCTGCTGTCCGGGCTGGTCCCACAAATTTCCAAACAGTCATTCATGGGCCTGTGGCCCACCCGTAACTATGAAAAGTCGGTGGGGCGGGCCTCCGTGCCCGCCGCCTTTGGTGGCACATCGCGGCATAGGGCCGCAACCAAACAAAAAATGAACTAATTCCTTAGTCAAATCAATCTGTTTAAAGCAAAATCTTGTTGAAAAAACCAGAAACTCAATTTCAGTAGCGCAGCCTTTCCAGGCTGTGCCAGGCTAACCTGCTACTTTGGCACAGGCTGGAAAGCCTGTGCTACCAATTTAAAGAACTTTTCGGGACCGCGTGCGCCAAGTCCGATATTATGACTACCGGGTCATTAAAATGACTATTAAGTCAATAATAGGTTTTCGTGGGCTTGTCAAGAAAAACTTGCAAACTCACAGGGCTCTGTTTAGACTGGAAAATATCTGGAGGGTTGACAGGAGGCGATAATGCACCGTCGTGATTTCCTCAGGTATATGGCAGCCTTAGGATTGGCAAGCGGGGCCGGGCGGCTGGTGTTGCCCGAAGAAGTGTGGGCCATGGCCCCTCAGGAAACGCCTCAACCCCTCGTGGCCAAAGCCCAGGGGGCCAATTACGCCCAACTGGTGGGAGATACCATCCAGGCCCTGGGCGGCATGAAAAAATTCGTCAATCCCGGCGAAGTGGTGGTGGTCAAGCCCAACATGGCCTGGGACCGCACCCCGGAGATGGCGGCCAACGCCAATCCGCTGGTGGTGCGCCAGGTGGTGGAATTGTGCCTGGAGGCCGGGGCCAAAAAGGTCAAGGTGCTGGACAACACCTGCCACGACGCCCGCAAGGCCTACGCCAACTCGGGCATCAAGGCCGCGGTGGAAGCCATCAAAGATCCCCGGGTAGTGGTGGAGTACGTGGATGACCGCGGCTTCGTTGAACTCCAAATCGAGAAGGGCAAGGCCCTGAAGAAATGGTATTTCTATAAAGAGATTCTGGAAGCCGACCGCTTCATCAACATTCCCATCGCCAAGAATCACTCCGAAGCCCGCCTCACCATGTGCCTGAAGAACATGATGGGGGCCATCGGCGGCTGGCGGGGCCGCATCCACGTGGGCCTGCACCAGAACATCGCGGATATGAACCTGATTTTGCGCCCCGATCTTCACGTCCTGGACGCCACCCGGATCATGCTGCGAAACGGCCCTTCCGGGGGCCGGATCGAGGATGTGGCGGTGAAAAACCTGGTGTTCGCCGGCGCCGACCCCGTGGCCCTGGACGCCCTGGGCACCGAACTGTTCGGCCTGAAACCCGCGGATATCGGCTATATCACCAGGTCCCACCAGGCCGGCCGGGGTGAAATGGACCTGAGCAAGATCAAGATACTGTAACCGGAAAACCCCGGGTCAGGGCCCCGGTGGCCTCTTGAGATATAACCAGGCAAAAAGTAGGGGCGGTGAACTCACCGCCCCTGCGAGATTTTTGGGCTAATTATAGGGAATGCCAAAAGCTTTTTCCGTTATGGCACATGCTCCAAGAACCTAAATCCCCCCTACCCCCCCTTTTCCAACGGGGGAACTTAACGGAAATCCTTTGAAAGTCCCCCTTTGAAAAAGGGGGACTTTAGGGGGATTTAAGAACCATCAATGGGAAGGAGCTTTTTGCAATAACTATCCCTCTCGTTTCCTGAACATGGCCTCAACCCGGAAAAATCAATGGATAAAACCAGTTTCTCCTTAACCGGCCGCGCCTACGCGCGCCTACGCCGGGCCACCCAGATCCTCTTCCTGGCGCTGTTTGGGTGGCTGTTTTTGAAAGCCGAATTCGGGGGGCAGGAAAACCTGGCCTGGCCGGTGGACCTGTTCTTTCGGTTCGACCCCCTGATCCTGGCGGCCCAGCTCCTGACCTTCAGCCCCCTGGTGGCCGGGCTGTTCTGGTCCCTGGTCATGGTGGCCCTGACCTTCATTCTGGGCCGGTTTTTCTGCGGCTGGGTCTGCCCCCTGGGCACCACCCTGGACGGGGCCCGCCGGCTGCTTTTTACCCCGCGCCCGGACCGCGGCGCGGCGGCCCGGTGGCGCCGGGGCAAGTACTACCTGCTGGCAGGACTGCTGGCGGGGTCCCTCTTTTCCTTGAATCTGGTGGGGCTGTTCGACCCATTGTCCCTGCTCTACCGCACCCTGGCCATCGTCTTTTACCCCGCCTTCGGCTACGGGGTGGAAAAGGCCGGGCTGACCTTCTACCGTTTGGGTCCGCCCTTCACCTACGTGAGCGAGCCGCTCTATCAATTCTTCAAGGCCACGGCGCTGCCCTTCCGGCCCCTGGTCTATCTCCTGCCGTTTTTCACCCTGATGCTCTTTGCCCTGGTGGTGGCTGGGGAACGCTTCGACCGGCGTTTCTGGTGCCGGGCCTTCTGTCCCCTGGGGGCCCTCTACGGCCTCATCGCCCGCTTCTCCCGGCTGAGGCGGCGGCCTACCGCCCTCTGCCCCGACTGCGGCGACTGCGCCCAGGTGTGTAAGATGGCCGCGTTTGCCCCGGGGAAACCGGCCCGCCACTCCACGGCCGAATGCCAACTCTGCCTCCGCTGCCTGGAGGCCTGCGACAAAGAGGACCGGGTGAGCTTTACCTGGACCTCCAAAGCCCCCCGGACCCCCCTGGACCTGGGGAGGCGCCAACTCATCACCGCGGTGGCCTCGGGGGCCGTGGCCGCGCCCTTCATCCGCCTGGGTTCCCTGGCCCGGCGGCCCGATGAATTTCTCGTCCGGCCCCCCGGGGCCCAGACCGAGGCGGAGGTTCTCTCCCGCTGCATCCGCTGCGGCCAGTGCCTGAAGGTCTGCCTGACCAACGGCCTGCAGCCGGTCCTGTGGGAAGCGGGGCTGGAGGGGCTCTACACCCCGCGGCTCATACCGCGGATGGGATATTGCTCTTACTCCTGCAACCTGTGCGGCCAGGTGTGTCCCACCGGCGCCATCCCCCACCTCAAACTGAAGGTCAAACAGGCCGTTGTCCTGGGGACCGCCGCCATCGACCGCACCCGGTGCATTCCTTACACCGAAGGCGCCGATTGCCTGGTGTGCGAAGAACATTGCCCCGTCTCCCCCAAGGCCATCACCTTTTCCGAGCAGGAGGTCGTCAATGTCCAGGGGGAACGGGTGAAGGTGAAACTGCCCATGGTGATCCCGGACCGCTGCATCGGCTGCGGCCACTGCGAACACGTCTGTCCCGTGGGCGGCGCCGCGGCCATCCGGGTGAAGCGGTCATTGCGGGTTGAAATGTGAGCGGAATAAGCCGCCCTGTTCCTGAGTTCATCCTGGCAAGCGACCCTTGGGATTTCAGAATTGATTAAGATGCCTGGTGGAGAAAACTCCGGTATCAAACGCCGCTACCCGCAACAACCCCTGGTGGGCGTTGGCGCCGTGGTCTTTAAGGGCGATGAGGTTCTGTTGGTGCGCCGGGGCCAGGAGCCGGCCCTGGGCTCCTGGAGCCTGCCCGGCGGCTTGGTGGAGCTGGGGGAGACCCTGGCGGCCGCCATTAAGCGGGAACTGGCGGAAGAGACCGGGCTGACCGTGACCCTCCTGGGCATCGCGGCGGTAGCCGAGCGCATCTTTCCCGACCCCGACGGCCGCATCGCCTATCACTATGTCCTGGTGGATTACCTCTGCGACTATTTAGGGGGGGAGTTGACCGTCGGCTCGGACATCACCGCGGCCCGGTTCGTTTCTCTGAGCGAGCTTGCCTGCTTCGACCTGCCCGAGTTCACCGCGGACGTCATCCGCCGGGCCTGGGACCAGAAGCGTCAAGGCGCCGGTTCGCCTCTCATGAAAATTTGAGGGCGGTCATTCATGGGCCTTTGGCCCACCCGTAAAGCATGAAAAGTCCTAATGCGGGACAGCTCCCCCGGCTATCCAGCCGTAGAGTGCGTCTGGGGCGCCAGGCATGGCGGCCACGGGCCGCCCTATAAGCCGGTGGCACAGGCTTTCCAGCCTGTGCATTACTAATCCGTTTCCCTGGCGCAGGCTGGAAAGCCTGCGCCAGGGATTTAAAGAACTTTTCGGACCGTAATTATGGCGGGCAGCGCCCGCCCTACACGGAGCACCACCGCCGGGGCGACTGCTTTATAGAAAACAGAAAACGGAAAACGGTATTATTGCCCCTTGATCTTCGGCAGTTCCGCCAGGGCCTTCTGGATCATTTCTTCCGGGTCGATCTCGATATCCTGGAGCTGGCCTTCTAGAAACGCGTCGTAGGCCGCCAGATCGAAGTGGCCGTGGCCCGAAAAATTAAAGACGATGCACTTGGCCTGATTGGTCTCCTTGCACAGCCGGGCCTCGTCCACCGCGGCCTTGACGGCGTGGGCGGTCTCCGGGGCCGGGATGAGCCCCTCGGTTGCGGCGAATAGGCGGGCCGCCTCAAAGACCGGGTTCTGGGGGTAGGCCCGGGCCTCAATGACCTTCTCGTGCACCAGTTGGCACAAAAGCGGGGCGTCCCCGTGGTAGCGCAGGCCTCCGGCATGGATTCCTGACGGCACGAAGGAGTGCCCCAGGGTGTACATCATGATCAGGGGGGTGAGGCCGGCGGTGTCCCCGAAGTCATAGGTGTAGGTCCCCTTGGTCAGGGTGGGGCAGGCGGTGGGTTCCACCGCCACAAAACGGATATCCTGGCCCTTCAGTTTGTCCGGGACGAACGGGAAGCAGAACCCCGCAAAGTTGCTGCCGCCGCCGACGCAGCCGATGAGCACGTCCGGGGACTCCCCGGCCAGGGCCAGTTGCTTCTTGGTCTCCAGCCCCACAATGGTCTGGTGCAGCATCACGTGGTTGAGGACGCTGCCCAGGGCATAGTTGGTGTCGTCGTGGGTGGCGGCGTCCTCCACCGCCTCGGAGATGGCCATGCCCAGGCTCCCGGAGGTCTCCGGGGCCCTCGCCAGAATGGACCGGCCGGCCTGGGTGCGGTCCGTGGGCGAGGGGTGGACGCTGGCCCCCCAGATGTGCATGAGCGACCGGCGGTAGGGCTTCTGATGATAGCTCACCTTGACCATATACACGGTGCATTCTATGGAGAAAAAGTTACAGGCCAGGGCCAGGGCGCAGCCCCACTGGCCGGCGCCGGTTTCGGTGGCCAGCCGTTTGATGCCCGCCGCCTTGTTGTAATAGGCCTGGGCCACCGCGGTGTTGGGCTTGTGGCTGCCCGCGGGGCTGACGGATTCGTTCTTATAATAGATGCGGGCCGGGGTTTTCAGGACCGCCTCCAGGTTGCGGGCCCGGTGCAGGGGGCTGGGCCGCCACAACTGATAGATACGCAACACCTCGTCGGGAATGGGGAGCCAACGCTCCGGGCTCACTTCCTGCTCGATTAAGGCCCGGGGAAAGATGGGCGCCAGGTCGTCAGGGGTAATGGGGTCGCCGGTGGCCGGGTGGAGATAAGGCGGCATCGGGGAGGGCAGATCCGGGATGATGTTGTACCACTCCTGGGGCATCTCGGCTTCGCTCAGATGTATCTTGTAGGAATCCATATTCTGGAAGTGCTCCTTGGGGAAAAGATGGAGGCCTTTTAGCAGAAAAACCGGGGTATGGGGCGCGATGATATGTGAGAGGGAAAATCGCCCCCGGGTTTGCTAACCTGGCCATACGACGTGAATATTACCACAGGAAGGCCATCTCCTCCAGACCTTTTCCCCCAGAAAAACCTGGTCAAAAAAATATTGTGGCAATATAAATAAGTTAAGTTGCGGAAACGCCTTTTTCGCGCCTTTTCGGCGGAATTTGTGCCGCTTCTGTCTCATTGGTTTGCCGGGACACAACCGCTTGGTTTCCGTAGCGTCGCACCCGGCGGTCGTATGAAATCCGGTACGGTGCCGCCCAAATGCCATGGTATTAGAAGGTCGTGTATGGGATGAATTGCCGGCATTGGGAAAACGATCTCTCCTGGATTTAGGGAGCGAGATTTATTATAATTACCAAATTGGGCTGGGGGAGCGCACTCGGATTTTTTTAGCCGAGAGGGAGCTTCATGCCATCCTGATATACTCCATGTAAGCCTGGTTCTTGAAAAACGTGAACCCTCAATCATCCATGGACAATTCTAAAGATTATCTCGGTTTTAGGGCCACGGTCTGGTTCTCCCTGTTTCTCACCGTTCTCCTCCTGACGTCCTCCTGTTCCGGCGACAAAAAGCCGCCCCCGCCCCCGCCGGCGCCAGTCCTGGTGGCCACGGTAACGAAGAAGACCGTGCCCGTGGAGTTGAAGGTCATCGGCAACGTCGAGGCTTACTCCACCGTGTCCATCAAGTCCCGCCTGGCGGGCCAGCTGGTCCAGGTCAATTTTAAGGAAGGCCAGGACGTGAAACAGGGCGACCTCCTCTTCGTTATTGATCCGCGCCCGTATGAGGCGGCTCTCAGACAGGTGGAAGCCAACCTGGCCCGGGATAAAGCGTTGGCCAACAAGGCCCAGGCCGACGCGGGGCGTTATGCCGAGTTGATCAGGAAACAGTTCGTCAGCCAGCAGGATTACGACCAGGCCAAGGCCACCGCCGAGTCTCTGGCCGCCACGGTCAATGCCGGCCAGGTGGCGGTGCACAATGCCCGGCTCAATCTCAGTTATTGTTATATCAAGGCCCCCATGAACGGCCGCACCGGCAGCCTGATCGCGCCCCGGGGGAACATGATCAAGGCCGACGCCGACACCGCCATGGTGGTCATCAACCAGATCCAGCCCATCTACGTCTCGTTTGCCATCCCAGAACAAAACCTGGCGGCGATCCGGAAGTACATGGCGGAGGGAAAGATCCTGGTTTCGGCCGTCATCGCCGGGCAGGAGAACAACCCCGAGGTCGGGGTCCTCAGCTTTATCGACAACACCGTGGACAAAACCACGGGGACCATCTTGTGCAAAGCCACCTTTACCAACGAGCCCAAGCGCCTGTGGCCGGGGCTGTTCGTCAACGTGGTGGTGCAACTCTCAACCCAGCCCAACGCCATTCTGGTCCCCTCCCAGGCCATTCAGACGAGCCAGGAAGGGCAGTTTGTCTTCGTGGTGAAGCCCGACCTGACCGTTTCGATCCGCCCCGTGGAAGTGGGGCGCCCCATCGACGGCGACGTCATTATCACCAAGGGGCTCAAGCCCGGGGAACTGGTCGTGACCGACGGCCAGATCCGGCTGGCGCCGGGAGCCCTGGTTTCGATCAAGACCGGGATCTAAAAGTCCCGGAGCGGCCCTATGCACTTCACCGAGCTCTTCATCCGCCGGCCGGTCATGACCACCCTGGTCATGCTGGCGATCCTGCTTTTCGGGGCCATGAGCTATCGCTACCTCCCGGTGAGCGATTTGCCCAACGTCGATTTTCCCACCATCATGGTGACCGCCAATCTCCCCGGGGCCTCCCCCGAGACCATGGCCTCCTCGGTGGCCACCCCCCTGGAACGCCAGTTCTCCACCATCGCCGGCCTGGACTCCATGAACTCCACCAACGCCCTGGGACTCACCCAGATCACCCTGCAATTCAATCTGAGCCGCAGTCTGGATGGCGCGGCCCAGGACGTCCAGGCGGCCATCGGCAAGGCCTCCAAGCAGTTGCCCCCGGACATGCCCACCCCGCCGGTGTACCAGAAGGTGAACCCCGCGGATCAGCCGGTCCTCTACCTGGCGGTGACCTCCGAGACCCTGCCCCTGTCCACCGTGAACGAATATGCCGACACCCTCATGGCTCAGCGCATTTCCATGATCAACGGGGTGGCCCAGGTCCAGATCTTCGGGGAGCAGAAGTTTGCGGTGCGCGTCCAGCTGGACCCCAAGGCCCTGGCCAGCCGCGGCCTGGGAATTAACGAGGTGGCCGACGCGGTCAGGAAAGAAAACGTCAACCTGCCCACGGGGACCCTCTACGGCGCGCATCAGGCCTTTACGGTGCAGGCCACGGGGCAGCTCACCACCGCCGAGGCGTACCGCCCCCTCATCGTGGCCTACCGGGGCGGCCAACCCGTGCGCCTGTCGGAGATTGGCCGGGTGATCAACAGCGTCTCCAACGACAAGATCGCCTCCTGGTACAAAACTTCCCGGGCCATCGTCTTGGCCATCCAGCGACAGCCGGGCACCAACACCATCGAGGTGGTGGACTCCATTAATAGGTTGTTGCCCACCATAAGGAACCAGATCCCCGCGTCGGTGCACATCGTCACCCTGTACGACCGCTCCGCCACCATCCGGGAATCGGTGAACGACGTCCAGTTCACCCTGCTGTTGGCCCTGGGGCTGGTGGTCATGGTGATCTTTCTCTTCCTGCGGAATTTCTCGGCCACCGTAATCCCCAGCCTGGCGCTGCCCTTGTCCATCGTGGGCACCTTTTCCGTGATGTATCTCCTGGACTACAGCCTGGACAACCTGTCCCTCATGGCCCTGATCCTGTGCGTGGGGTTCGTGGTGGACGACGCCATCGTGGTGCTGGAAAATATCGTCCGGCACATGGAGATGGGAGAGCCGCCGTTCGAGGCGGCCATCAACGGCTCCCGGGAGATCGGCTTCACCATTCTCTCCATGACCCTGTCCCTGGCGGCCGTGTTTATCCCGGTGTTCTTTCTGGGCGGTATCCTGGGGAGGCTGCTCCACGAATTCGCCGTGACCATCGCCGCGGCCATCCTGGTGTCCGGCTTTGTTTCCCTGACCCTCACGCCCATGCTGTGCAGCCGGTTCCTGCGGCCGCCCCGGGAGGAGCGCCACGGCCGCCTGTATGACCTGACGGAGCGCATCTTTCAGGGGATGCTCCACGGCTATGACCGGACCCTGACCTGGGTGCTCCGGCGCCAGCGGTCCACCATGATTGTTTCCGTCCTGCTCCTGGTGCTCACCCTGTTCCTGCTGGGGATTATTCCCAAAGGGTTTCTCCCCAGCGAGGACACGGGATCGATTTTTACCTTCACCGAGGCGGCCCAAGGCATCTCTTTCGATGCCATGGTGCGGCAACAAAAGGCGTTGGCGGCCATTGTCGCCGAAAACCCTTATGTGAAGAACTGGATGTCCAGCGTCGGGGCCAGCGGTCCTAACGTGGCGGGCAACACCGGCCGCATATTCATCCGCCTCATCCCCCGGAACCAGCGCCCGGGAGTGGAAGAAATTATCCAGCAGTTGCGGCCCCAGTTGGCCACGGTACCGGGCATCCGGGCCTTCATGCAGAACCTGCCCCCCATCCGCCTCGGCGGCATGCTGACCAAGAGCCTGTACCAGTTGACCCTCCAGAGCCCGGACATCAAGGACCTGTACCATCATGCCCCCCTGCTGGAGGCCAAGGTGCGCACCCTGCCGGGGCTGATCGACGTGACCAGCGACCTGCAGATCAAAAACCCTCAGGTCAACGTGGAGATCAACCGGGACAAGGCGGCCACCCTGGGGGTCACGGCCCATCAGGTCGAGGACGCCCTCTACTACGCCTACGGCTCCCGGCAGATCTCCACCATTTACGCCCCCAACAACGAATACGACGTCATCATGGAGTTTGCGCCCCGGTACCAGGCGGACCCCGCGGCCCTGCAGTGGCTCTATATCCGCTCCAGCAAAGGCCAGTTAGTGCCCCTGGATGCGGTGGCCGGCCTGACCCGGAACCTGGGACCCCTGACCATCAACCACGCGGGCCAGCTGCCGGCGGTGACCATCTCCTTCAACCTCAAGCCGGGAGCGGCCCTGGGCGACGCGGTGGCCGCAGTGGACAAGCTGGCCCGGCAGATGTTGCCGGCCACCATCACCACCAACTTCCAGGGCGCGGCCCAGGCCTTCCAGGCCTCCATGCAGGGCTTGTGGCTCCTGTTGATCATGTCTATTCTGGTGATCTACCTGATCCTGGGCATCTTGTATGAGAGCTTCATCCACCCCCTGACCATCCTCTCGGGGCTGCCCTCCGCCGGGGTCGGGGCCTTGTTGGCCTTGATGCTCTTCGGTATGGACCTGAACATCTACGCTTTTGTGGGGGTGATCATGCTGGTGGGGATCGTCAAGAAAAACGCCATCATGATGATCGACTTCGCCCTGGACGCCCAGCGCACCGAGGGCCTAAGCCCCCGGGAGGCGATTTACTCCGGGGCCCTGGTCCGCTTCCGGCCCATCATGATGACCACCATGGCGGCCCTTATGGGGTCCCTGCCCATCGCCCTGGGCTTCGGGGCCGGGGCCGAATCCCGCCAGCCCTTAGGGGTGGCGGTGGTGGGCGGCCTCCTGGTCTCCCAGCTCCTCACCCTCTACATCACCCCGGTCTTTTACCTCTACATGGAATCCTTCCAGAAAAAGATGGTCAACCTGTTTAGGCGGCGGCGCCCGGAGCGCGTGGTTGGCCGGGAAGCTGAGGGACCTGGGGCCTGATACCAATCTGCGCTCAAAAAGGTAATTTCCCTTCGGGTGCGTCTTACGCACCAAGAATGGCGCGTGATACTCATCTTCGACAGTTGTAAAAAAATAGTTTTGGATTATCAGTAAGTTAAGCCATGGCAAAAAAGGGTTGGCACTACATGCTATTGGAGTCCGGCGTCTGGTCTTCAACTGACCGGTCCCAGAGGGGTGACCGCCGACGGCGGCCGCACCCCGGCGGCGGCGAAGGCGTGGTGGGCCGAACCCACCAGGTCGGTGCGCAGTTGATAA
>Ga0194126_10001003_pt1 | contig 47660 bp, 43 predicted proteins | sample TA2KigC150mmetaG_FD_148641 | JGI IMG/M metagenome (GOLD analysis project Ga0194126, IMG submission 148641) | Freshwater microbial communities from Lake Tanganyika, Tanzania - TA2015035 Kigoma Deep Cast 150m | ecosystem: Environmental > Aquatic > Freshwater > Lake | place: Tanzania: Lake... | reverse complement strand
ATTTTCCCTGGCCGGGGGCAGGGTCAGCAGGAAGCGCGCCCCGTGCCCGGCTTTGCTCTCGACCCAGATCCGGCCGCCGTGACCCAGGACGGCCAGCCGGCAGAAGGCCAGTCCCACCCCCAACCCGCCGGGACCGCCCTTGACCTTCAACCGGGTGAATTTTTCGAAGATGCGTCCCTGTTCCGCGGCCGGGATGCCCGGCCCGGTATCCTGCACCCAGACCTTCAACCAGTTGTCATCAAGGGCCGCGCCCAATTCGATCTTTCCCTCCGGGGGGGAGAATTTGGAGGCGTTCTCCAGCAGGTTGATCAACACCCGCCGGATCATGTCCACATCCACCCAGGCAGCCGGCAATTTCCCGGGGATGACGACTTTGATCGCCTGGCTGCGGCTCTCGGCCATCGGCTGGACAGCGTCCAGGGCATCGTCGAACAGGGACTTGACCGTCACCGCCTCCTGCGAGCCGACCGGCTGCCCCGATTCGAGCCGGTTGATATCCAGCAGGGAACTGATCAGGCGCTGGATGCGGGCTGTCGAGCAGGAGGCAATGGTCAGGACGGACTGAACGGTTTCGTTCTCCTCCCGGCCGAACAACGAGGAGAGCACATCCAGGCTGGAGACGATATTTGCCAGCGGCGAACGCAGGTCGTGGTAGATCATGGCGATCAGGTCTTCGCGCAGGGAATCGAGGTCCTTGCGTTCGGTGATGTCGCGCAGCGTCCATTGCAGCGATTCGACCTCTTCGAAAACCACCCGCCGGACATAGGCCTGGATCGGGACCGTACGCCGGCCCTTGCCTTTCAGGGTCGATTCATAACTGACCACTTTTCCGGTGGTAATGCTCTCCCAACCGGCGGCATCCATCCCCACCTGGTGAAGATCGCCGATCTTCATCCCGGTCAGTTCCTTGGCGTTGAACCCGCTCAGGATGCTGGCCTGGCGGTTGGCTTCCAGGATCTTGCCGTTGCGGTCGGTCAGCAGGATCGGGTCGATGCTGTCGTCGAACAGTTCGCGGTAACGCTTATGGGCGGCCTGCAGGCGTTCGAATAACTGGGCGTGCTGGATGGTGGAACCGGCCAGGTTGCCGATGCCTGCCAGCGCCAGCAGGGCGTCGGGGTCGAAGGCGCCGCTGACCGGGTTGATGGCTTCCAGGACACCGATCACCCGTCCCTGAGCGTGGATGGGGGCAATCGCCAGGGCATGGATATCCATGCCGTCGAACTGCTCGGCGGGGATGAAGCGCTTGTCTTCAGCGGCTACCGGGATCACTACGCCTTCACCTTCGTGCACCACCCATCCGGCCACCCCCTGCCCGGCCAGGATGCGTTTCGTGACGACGGCGTCTTTTTTCTCGCCGGTGGCGGCCTGGAAGACCAGGTCCCAATTGCTGTCCAACAGCGCCAGGGCCACCGTCTCCACCTGCAAGGCCTGGATGGTTTCGTTCAGGATGCGCTGGAGCACTGCGTCCAGTTCCAGGGTGGCGTTGATGGCTTCCGCCGAGGCTGCCAGGGCGGTCATGACCCGCGCCTGGCGCTGGCTTTCGGCGTACAGGCGGGCGTTCAACACTGCGATCCCGGCCTGGTCGGCGATGGCCTGGATCAGGTCGAAGTGCTCCCTGGTATACGTGTTGGGTACCGGGTGGAAGATGGTCAGCACGCCGACCAGGCGCTCGCGGGTCAGGAGCGGCACGCACATGGCCGACTTGGCGCCGCTGCGGTCCGCGGCATCGTCCGGGCGGCGCAGCCAGCGTTCGTCCCGGCTCGTATCGGGCACCCAGGCTGCTTTGCGCTGGCGCACCACCCAACCGGCCAGGCCGCGGTCGATCGTATCCCGCAACTGGTGGGTGGTGTGGTCGTGCACCTGCATCCCGTATACGATGGCCGAATCGAGGGCGTTGCCGTTCTCGTCCAGTACGACGATGCTGCCCCGTTCCCCACCGACATATTTGAGGGACTGGAACAGGACGCGTTGCAGCACCGTCCGCAGTTCCAGGGCGGAAGCCAGTTCGCGGCTGATGTTGTACAGCAGGTCGAGATATGAACGGGTTGCATCGACGGTCATTTTTCCACCTTTACAGGTATTTTAAACCTGATCCCGTGTTGAACAGGACGATCTTTTCATCTCGTTCCAGCCAGCCCTCTGTTAGCAAGTGAGGCAGGGCAGCCAGGGTAGCCGCCCCCTCCGGCGCGGGGAGGATGCCTTCGAGTTGCGCCATATCCTGTTTGGCCGAGAGTATCTCCTCATCCTTGACTGCCAGCGCAGTCCCGCGGCTCTCGCGCAGCGCCCGTAGGATCAGGCGGTCTGCGAATGTCGAGGGTACGCGCAAGCCAGCGGCCAGCGTGCGGGCCTCCTGCCAGGGTTCGGCCCGCGCCGCGCCCTGCTGGAAGGCGCGCACCACCGGCGCGCAGCCCTCCGCCTGGACGGACACCAGGCGCGGCCGCCGCCCGTCCAGCCAGCCCAGGGCTTCCAGTTCCTCGAAAGCCTTCCACATCCCGACCAGCCCGGTCCCCCCGCCGGTCGGGTAGACGATCACATCCGGCAGCCGCCAGTCGAAGGCTTCGGCCAGTTCCAGTCCCATCGTCTTCTTGCCCTCCACGCGGTAGGGTTCCTTGAAGGTGGACATATCGAACCAGCGTTTGTGTTTTGCCTGCTGCCCTGCCAGGCGGGCTGCATCGCTGATCAAGCCGTCCACCAGTTGCAGGTCGGCCCCTGCCATCCGGACTTCCTGCTGGTTGGCCTGCGGGGCATCCATTGGCATATAGACATGTGCTTTGGCCCGGCCGCGCGCCGCATAGGCAGCCAGCGCCCCGCCGGCATTCCCGGCAGTCGGGATGACGAACTCGCGCTGCTTCAACTCGATTGCCCGGGCGACAGCCACCGCCAGCCCGCGCGCTTTGAAGGAACCGGTCGGGTTTGGGGATTCGTCCTTGATGAACAACTGTGAAAGGCCGAGTTTCTTCCCCAGGCGGGCGGCGGGCAGGAGCGGCGTATCCCCTTCGCCGAGGGTCAGGCGGTTCTCTGCCTTGCGCACCGGCAGGAGTTCGGCCCAGCGCCAGAGACCGCGCGGCCGGGCGGCGGGCGTCCCTGGTTGGAACCAGGCTGCCAGGTTTTTGAGGTCGTAACGCGCCAGCAACGGTGAAAGGCATCCTTCACAGACGGTCTGCGCCCGGTCTGGATCGAACCCGCGGCCGCATTCCGGGCATTCCAGGCGGGTGAGGGCGCTTTCGTAGGGCTTCATCCCACACAGTATAGCACAATTGATTATTTCTTAAAAACGCGGCCTGGAATGCCCGCCCGGCAAGACCAGGAGTAAGATTCTTGACAATTGTGTTCTGTTAGACTATTATCTAATGTGTTAGATATTTGTCTAATAGAGCGGACCGAAATGACCACCATTCGCTGGGATAACAACACCGCCTATGATTTTTTCATCAGCCTGCTGGTACTCCACCGCGGCGCGGAATTCGGCCTGCGCCCGGCCTGGACGGCGGGTGTTCGCCAGCGCATCTCACCCCCCCGGCGCGAGGCGCTTGAGCGGATATATGCCTTCTGCGGGATACCGGCCGCCTGGATCGCCGCACACCCCGCTCCGCGGTCGGCGGCCGGCGCCCTCCAGTCCCTTGCCGGGATGGCCCCGCTCGAACGCTTCACCTGCCTGTGCCTGCCTCCCGACCTGTCGCCGGATGTGGCCCATAGATTAATGGAGATCGCGGCGCGGCGATCCTGGGATGCCGGCGACCAGTCCTTCCTGCAGGCCGGTTATCGTCCGCATCGCGAACCGCTCAAGCCGTCCGTCATCCACAGCCTGCTGAAAGCCTGGGCAGATGCAGAAACCAGCGGCGGGTTGCTGCTGGATGCCTTGCAGGAGTATTACGCAGTCTTCTTTGCCGAGGAGGAACAACGCCTCATCCCGGACCTGGGAGAAGGCCTGGCCCGTGCCCGGGAAATGGGTTCCCGGATGGCGCTCCCGGAACTGGTGGAGGAACTCTCACGCGGCGTACAGATCGAATCGCTGGATGGACTGGATGAAATCACCCTTGCGCCATCCTTCTGGATCTCCCCGCTGGTCTACCTCAGCCGCCCATCCGCCGGGAAGGCCGTGCTGGTCTACGGGGTGCGGCCCGAAGTGCGCGAGGTTGCGCCGGGAGCGGCGGCGGCCCCCCCGCTGGTGGGCGCCTTGAAAGCCCTCGCCGACCCGACCAGGCTGGGGATCCTGCGCCACCTGAACGAAACGCCGTTGACCCCGGCCGAACTGGCCCGCCGCCTGCGCCTGCGCCCGCCGACCGTCGTCCATCACCTGCGCCTGCTGCGACTGGCAGGATTGGTCCAGGTGCGCGTCGGCGGGAATAACGAACGCCGCTATGCGCCCCGGCTGGACAACCTGGACGAGGTTTTTTCCAATTTGAAGGATCACCTGGCACGACAGGATTGATATGTCCAATGTGATAGCGACCTACATCGCAAATGTGCGCAAGTTTTCGCCCAATGCCCGCCTGTTCCTGGTCAGCGCGGTCCTGACCGGGGCGGCCTTCGGTGTTTACCGGCTGCTGTTCAACTTCTATGCCCTCAGCCTGGAATTGGACGAAGGCATCATCGGTTCGATCATTACCATCAACAGTACCACTGCCCTGGTGGTCGCCCTGCCGATGGGTTACCTGGGCGACTTGCTGGGACGCAAGCGTTCCTTCATCCTCGGCGGGATGGCAACCACCCTGTCCATTGCGGCGATGGCGCTCTGGCCTTCCACCTGGCTGTTCTACGTCATGAGCGTGGCGATGGGCGCGGCCCAGAGCCTGGCGGGCGTTACATCGGCCCCGTTCATGATCGAGAACAGCGCCGAACACGAACGAACCTATCTCTTCAGTTTGAGCCAGGGCCTGCAGATGACGGCCGCCTTCGTCGGAAACTCCATCGGCGGCTACCTGCCCACCTGGATCGGGGAATACCGCAGCGTGGACCCGACCAGCAGCGCGGCCTATGCCGGTTCCCTGGGGGTCATCGCCATCGCGTCGGGGATTGGCCTGCTGCCATATTTTGCCCTGCGCACCCCGCGGCTGGCGGCTGGCGATCGTTCCCTCTTCGCGCCGATCGGCTATGCGGTCAAGAACTGGTCGAGCATCGGAAAACTGGTCACCCCGATGCTGGTCACTTCCATCGGGGCCGGTTTGTTCATGCCCTTCATGAACGTCTTCTTCCGGGTCGTCCACAACCAGCCGGACCCGGTGATCGGGAGAGCGCTCGGCTGGGGCGCGCTGGCAATGGGCATCGGCCTGATCATCGCCCCTCCCATAGCCGACCGCATCGGCAAGATCCCGCTGGTGGTCGTCACCCAGGGCCTGTCCATCCCGTTCCTGGTCCTGTTGGGATACAGCCCGGTCTTCTGGATGAGCGCTGTCGGCCATTATGTGCGCCTGACCCTGATGAACATGGGCGGCCCGGTCTATACGGCCTTCGTCATGGAACATGTCGAACCCAAAGCGCGCGCCATGGTTGCCAGCCTGACCAGCATGGCCTGGAACTTCGGCTGGGCCTTCAGTCCTTCGATCAGCGGCTGGCTCCAGGTGCATTACGGCTTCGGCCCGGTCTACCTGGGAGTCGTAGTCCTCTATACCTTTTCCGTTTTCCTGTACTGGAAATTTTTCTGGGGGGCCAGGCCGGCCCAGGCGACCGGACCTGTGACCGTGGAATAGGGGGCGACCTTCCTCCATCGTGAGTTCAATTGCCGGCGCCTCTCCGGGCAATTCGAACCAGTTGGGGCGGCAGGCCTCTTGCCGCCCCAACGCTTTTTTCAGATACAATGGGGTATGCCTTACCTGGTGGACGGACACAACCTGATCCCTAAACTCGGCTTGCAACTGGATTCCTTCGACGACGAGGACTGCCTGGTGGTTGAATTGCAGGAATTCTGTCGCCTCCGCCGGACGCGGCTGGAGGTCTATTTCGACGGCGCCCCGCCGGGCCATCCTGCCAGCCGCAAGGCAGGGGCGGTGACGGCGTACTTCATCCGCCAGGGGGCCAGCGCAGACGCCGCCATCGAAGCCCGGCTGGAAGCGCTGCGGGGCGAGGCGCGCAACTGGACGGTCGTCAGTTCGGACCGGCGGGTGCAGGGGGCGGCGCGCGCCACCCGGGCGGCGGTCCTGCCGGCCGAGGAGTTCGCCCGGCAGGTACAGGCGCTGCGGTCCCCCCGGGGCGCCGCAGCCGGGCAGGAGGCAAGTCTCAGCCCGCAGGAAGTGGATGAATGGCTTTCCTTCTTCAAGCGCCGCAAGGGGTAGGAAATCGGACAAGTCTCATCTGTTTTTAATACAATTCAGATAATTAAGGTGTATATTATTGCCATAAGACACCTGCCTCCTTGTTTACTGGTATCCCAGGTGTCTACCATCGAAGCCAGCGTGTCCCCCCCATGCTGGCGAGGATCGGTGGTGTCCCCTCCCCCTCAGATCACCAGGCCTTGTGCCTGGTGATCGCGTTAACAGAGGGGGACGCGCCAGGGGAATCCCAGGCTGCTGTATAATCACGGCATGAAAACCGCCTGCCTGTTGGTTCCTTCACCCGCCCATGTTTACCCCGGCCATCCGGAAGAACCCGGGCGCCTGGCATTGCTCGAGGGATTACCCGGGAAATCCCAGGCTGATTCCATCACATGGCTGGAAACCGCCCCCGCCAGCAAGGAGGAAATCGCCCGCGTCCATACCAGGCAGATGATCGACGGGCTGGAAGCCGCCTGCCGCCAGGGACCCGACATCATCGATTACGCCCCCACCTATGTGACACGCTCTTCCTTCCAGGACGCCCTGACCGCCGCCGGGGGGACAGTGGCCTGCACACAGGCGGTGCTGCAAGGACAAACCCGCAACGCCTTTGCCATCGTCCGCCCGCCGGGACACCACGCCGAACCGGACCGGGCGATGGGTTTTTGCCTGTTCAATAATGTCGCCATTGCCGCCCGGCTCGCGCTGGAAAATGGCATCCAGCGCCTGCTGGTGGTGGATTTCGACGCCCACCATGGCAATGGAACACAAGCCGCATTCCGGGATGAAGAAAGGGTGGCCTATCTCTCGACCCACCAGGAATACATCTATCCCGGCAGCGGGCGGATGGAGGAAGCGCCGCACGCCAGGGGGCGGATCGTCAACCTGCCGCTGCCGGCGCGCTCCGGCGACGCCGCCTTTGCCACCATCGCCAGCCAGGTGATCGCGCCCCTGGCCGCGAAATTCAGGCCGGAAATGATCTTCGTATCTGCCGGTTTCGATTCTCATTGGGACGACCCGCTGACCGCCCTGGGACTCTCCCCGGCCGGCTACCACGCCCTGGCGGAGTCCCTGGTGCAACTGGCCGGACAATATTGCCGGGACAGGGTCGTATTCGTGCTGGAGGGCGGTTACAGGCCGGCGAATGTGGCTTCCGGCGTGGGGGCCTGCCTGGGCGCCCTTACCGGCGCGGACTTTTCCCCCACCGATGGCCCATCTCCGTATCCGGAACCGGATATCCGCGCCAGGGTGGATGCACTGCGCAAATGGCATGGGTTTTAGGGGAACGCCTGCCAAATTCCCCGACTTTAATGACACCGGCTCCCACATCGTACCCGCAGGGTGTGCCGCTGACAGACAGGCACGGGAGCCGGCGCTGCAATATTATTACAGTCGACCGCGCTATTCAGTATTTCCAGCCAGGAAGGCTTTTGGTTCCTTGAGCAGCGCGCTGAAGACCAGGCGCCCGGCCACCAGGCCCACCAACGCTAGCAGCGAGACCCGTAAACCTTGAAAGTTTGCTGCTCCATGCGAGGGCTCCTGGATACCTGGAATCTGGGGCGGGAGGGGCGGATCCGGCGGATGGAAAAACCGGGCCCGTCCGCGCCGCGCCGCTGCGTACAGTGGTACCAACCCCCGACCGGCTGCAGGGTTTTTGCGGTGCAATGGTAGAATCGTTCAACCTTCGCTTGTATGACCCCATGATAAACACCCTGCTCTTCGACTTCGACGGCCTGATCCTGGATACCGAGACCCCGGAATTCCTTGTCTGGCAGGACATCTACCGCCGCCACGGGCAGGAATTCGACCCCCGGGCGTGGGGCAGCATCGTGGGCGGGGCCGGCCAGGCGCACTTCGACCCGGTCGCCTGCCTGGAAACCCTCACCGGTCCCAGGCTGGAGCGCGCCGCCCTGGAGCACGAGCACCGCACCCGCAGCACCGCCTGCATCGCCGCCCAGCCGCTCCTGCCGGGAGCGCTCGATGCCATCCATGCCGCCTTCGGCGCCGGCCTCAACCTGGCGGTCGCCTCCAGTTCCTCGCACTCCTGGGTGGACGGGCACCTGCAGCGGCTGGGGCTGCTGGAATTCTTCGAGGCAGTCATCTGCGCCGATGATGTACCGGCCGGGCGCACCAAGCCCCATCCCGACCTGTTCCTGAAGGCGCTGGCGGAGGTGCACGGCAGCCCGTCCCGGGCGGTCGTCTTCGAAGATTCGCCCAACGGCATCCGCGCCGCGCGCTCCGCCGGGATACCGGTGGTGGCGGTGCCGAACCCATTCACCCGCCTGTTGGAAATGGACGGGGCCGACCTGACCCTGGATTCGCTCGCCGACCGGTCGCTGCCGGCCCTGCTGCGCCACTTCGGCGATTCGCTCGAGATCCGACCGGAACGACCGGGCGACCTGCCCGGCATCCGCCGGGTCAACCGGGAGGCCTTCGGGCGGAGGAACGAGGCGCAGGCGGTGGACCTGATCCGCCAGGGCGGCCATGCCAGCCTGTCGCTGGCGGCGGCGCTGGACGGGCGGGTGGTGGGACATATCCTCTTCACGCCGGTCGCCCTGGAACCCGCCCGTCCCGGACTCCGCCTGCTGGGGATCGGCCCGGTGGCCGTCCGGCCGGGATACCAGCGGACAGGCGTCGGGTCGCGGCTGGTGCGGGCCGGGACCCGGCTGGCGCGCCGCCAGGGGGTGGACGCCCTGGTCCTGGTCGGCCACCCGGAATACTATCCCCGCTTCGGTTTCTCACCGGCGCGAGCCTTCGGCCTGGAGGGCGACTACGGCAACGGGGACCATTTCATGGCGCTCGAACTGCGCCCCGGCGCGCTGGGGGGCGCGGCCGGGAAGGTCCACTTCAGGCCGGAGCTCAGCGAGACCGGCTGTTGATCTCCCGGAGGGGGGGATTGCCGCAACCCTTTGGGCATCCACAGATCGCGCTCCCCAGAGACACTTTTTCCCCGGCGTTTACGACAAGGAGGAATGGATCGTTTTCCGGCGGCCAGCCGGACGACCGGTTGAAAAAAACGCAAATATCAGTACACTATGATTATGAAAAGGAGGAAGGTATGCCAACCAAGAACGCATTGACCCTGTTGTTCGTGCTCGTACTGCTGCTGGCAGCCTGCAGGCCGGGAACGGTCGAAGAGCAACCCGCCGCACAGGAACCGGCCGCGACCGATGAGCCCGTCCCCGCGGACGCGCCGGAAGAACCCGCCGCCACCGAAGCCCCGCCGGCGATCCCGCCCATGGCGATGGAGCCGCAGGAGGTCGTATTCCAGGCCTCCGACGGCCAGGAGTTGACGGGACTCTACTACCCGGCGGCGGTCAACCCCGCCCCGCTGGTGGTGCTGATGCACTGGGTGGGCGGCGACATGAGCGACTGGTACGAGATCGCGGTCTGGCTCCAGAACCGGGGACAGGCCAACCCGTTCCAGAACCCCGGCAGCGAGGACTGGTGGGACCCGGCCTGGTTCCCGCCCATCCCGGCGGACGCCTCATACGGGGTGTTCATTTTCTCCTACCGCACCTGTGAACCCTACAAAGCCGGCTGCCCGGGCTGGATGCCGGATGTCTGGCTGCTGGATACCCAGGCGGCGGCGCTCAAGGCGGCCGAACTGGAGGGCGTGGACCCGACCCGCATCGTGACCATCGGCTCCAGCATCGGCGCCGATGGGGCGGCGGATGGCTGCCTGTACCTGGAGGAACAGGTCCCCGGTTCGTGCAAGGGCGCAGCCTCGCTCACGCCCGGCGATTACCTGACGCTGACCTACAGCGTGGTGGTCGAACGGCTGGGCGAAATGCAGCCGCCTGTGCCGGCCTGGTGCCTCACCACAACAGAGGAGGCCGCTTTCTGCCACCAGATCGTCGCCCCCAACCTGAAGGTGGTCGTCCACCAGGACGCCCAGCACGGCAACTTCATCATGGTCCCGGAGGCCGAACCGCTCGGCTTGCAGACCATCCTCGATTTCCTGGCGGAAACAGTCGGACCGTAGCCCGGTCATTGGAGGGGTTCCCCGGAAAGATGCCACGTGGGTTTGGCAGGGGCGAAGCCGCCTCCAAACCCACGTCCTTTCGATGTGCGGGAACTGTGGGAATAACCACTTGAATCCGGGTTTTGAACGCAGTACAATCTTATTGGCTGAAAACTCACCAGGCAATCACCGGCCGACAGGTTCAAGGAGTTCCTAAAGGGGCGGGTTATTTTCCGAACGACCTGACGCCCCGGCCATTGCATCTCGTTCCCGCCCCAAGGAGGATAGTATGACCATCTCGCTTTCCCAACTTGTCAGTGTGGCGCTGGTCCTGGCCGTCGTTTACTACATTATGAGCATGATCATTTCGGGCATCACGAAATGGATCCTGGATGTGTTCGAAACCAGGGGGAGGATCCTCGAAGAGTTCCTGAAGAATAGCCTCGAGAACGGGTTGGATGCCGGGAAAACGTTCACCATCGAAAAATTAAAAAATGCCCCACAGATCAACTCACTGCGACCTGTGCGTTATGCGGCCGGCGGATTTGGCAAGTTTTTCGCGAATATCAGGTTATCCAATTATGTCGAACGCATCAACCCTAAAGTCCTGGTGGACGCGCTGTTCGATATCGAAGGCACAGCAGCGGACTGGAAGGGAAAAATCAGGAAACTAATCGGGCTCCTGCCGGATGAATTTCCGAACTTGAGCGGCGAGCCGACCCCGTTCCAGACGAAAAAGAACTTGATCGAAATGGTCGACCAGAACTATTACACATTCGAACAGTGGCGCGAAAAACTGGAAACCTATTTTGGCTCGGTCATGGACCAGGCCGCTCAAAAATTCAAAGCGGTTGCCCGAACAGGCGCCTTGTGGATATCCCTGGCCCTGGCGTTTTCACTGGGCGTCGACAGCATCCAGATCGCCGGGCGCGCCTGGTACGACCCGCTGTTGACCCAAAAAGCGGATGCATACGCCCAGACCATCCTGCAAGCCGATGAGGCGAGCCAGGAAGAACAGCAAGCCGACCTGGAAGCGCTCTATGCCACCCTGGACGACCTGGCGGTGATCAACCTGCCCTGGTACGCCAGGACCGGTAAGGAAATCATCAGTTATCCGTGGTACATCCAGCCGCCGCTTGTGGTGGACGACGATTGCCAGGAATGCAAGGACCTGGTCTCGCCTTACACCAGGTGGTCGCTATCCCAGCCGTATGGCGTTTGGCTGTTCCTGCGGATCCTGGGAATAATCCTTACCGGGATAGCGGTCTCCCAGGGCTCCTCCTTCTGGTACGACATCATCCGCCAGATCAAGGGCGAACAGAAGAAAACCGGCGCCCCATCCAGGGAGGCGCCAGGCACGACTGCGGGAGAGTTGGAAACAACCCCTCCAGGCGGGTGGGATATGGACTTGCTGAAAGGCGCCAGGCTGCCCGCTAAGCGGAAGAAAAAATAGCAGGAAACCCTTGTCTTGCACCCAGCCCCCGGCGAACCGGGGGCTGGTTTATGGATCGGGCAATTTAAAGCGCTGCGACATGATGGATGAGGAATGGCCTACGGCCCGGTTGCCTGGCCACTGGCGAGCGCCTCCCAGGTCTTCGGCCCGACGATGCCATCCGCCTCCAGGGCGTTGGCCTGTTGGAAGTGGCGCACGGCGGCTTCCGTGTCGCCGCCGTAGATGCCGTCGGCCGCATGCAGTTCGTCGTACCCCAGTTCGAGCAGGCGTTGCTGCACCCAGCGCACATCCTCCCCGCGCAGGAATGGCTCGGCCAGGTAGAGCGCGCGGGTGAAGGCTGGCGGGGTGGGTGTCAGGCTGGGGGTTGGCGATGGCAGGCGGGTCGGCGTGAGCCAGGCTTCGGGCGGGAACTGCGCCGGCCGGCTGGTGTACTGCCCGGCCATTACACCGCGGCCTACGTCCCAGACCTGGACGGCATGCCCCGACCAGACCGCCAGCAGGTGCGCGGCGGAGGGGTTGAAGGCCATCCGGTTGCCCGAAGCGCCCTCCAGGTTGCGGGTGCGCAGGCCGCCGGAGGGACTCCAGATCTCGACCGCCTCCCCTGCGAAGACTGCCACCCGGCTGCGGTCGGCGCTGGCAGTGAAGCCATGGTATCCCAGCCCGGCCTTGTCCTGGATCACCAGCGAAGCCCCGGCGGCATCCGGCCGGGCGGCCAGCAGGGCGGCCGAGTAATAGGTGGACTGGTAATCGGCGGATGGGTAACTGCAAACCACCAGCAGGTTGGGCGGCGGCTCGCCCGCCATCCGGCCGGAGACCTCGCAGACATAGACCGGGGAGGGGATGACCGCCGGGCGCATCAGGGTGCGCGCCCCGCTGGTCACGTCCCAGGCCTGGATGTCGCCGTTATCGCTCCCGGCCACCAGCCAGCGGCCGTCGGCGCTGAAGGCCAGGTCGTAGACCGCCCCGCTGTCGAGGTCGGTTTCGAGCAGGCCTGCCGCCTCTCCGCTCTCCCAATCCAGCAGGGTGATGTCCCCGCCCAGGGTGGCAGCCAGCAGCCTCCCGTCCGGGCTGAAGGCGAAACGCCCCTCGGGCTGGACCTCCCGCCCGGCGGACAGGGCCCCGCTGGCGGGATCGACCCGGATGACGGTCCCGTTACCGTCCATCAACAGCAGCCCGTCCCCGCCGTCCGTGAAGACGACCGGCCAGTAGCCGAGGTTGGGGATGCTCCAGAGCGGCTGCCAGGCGCCGGTCCCGACCAGCGACAGGCTGTAGGCGCCGACCACCAGCAGGGCGCCGCCATCCGGTCGCCAGAGCACATCCGTGATGACGTTTTCCGGCAACGGGCTGGGACTTGGGATGGGACTTGGGATGAGACTTGGGAGGGGACTGGGGCTGTCGATGGGACCAGCCGGGGCCGTGGCCGAGGCGGCCGCCACGACCGGCGTGACGCTGGCAGCCGGGGGCGGGATTTCCGCCGGGGCGCAGGCGGAGAGGAGCAGGACCAGGGGCAGCAGGCGGGCGTTGGTGTCGGTCATTTGCGGCTTCGATGGGGGACAGGTCCGGCTACTTGCGCCGGGCGGCTTTGGCGGCCGCTTTTTCCAGGTTCTGCGCCACCCGGTATTCGACCATCCGGCGCGCCAGGTCGAGCGGCAGCGGCCGGTCGAAGGGGAACTGGACGGATCCTTTCCCGCCCTTGTAGGCCGATAAATCTTTGGCAAAGGCCTCGATCCCCTGCGGGGCGGGGTAGAAACCGATGTGGCTGGTATGCGCCGCAAAGTGGACCAGGTTGCCTTCCAGGTAAAAGGTCGGCATCTGGTAACTGATCTTCTCCTCGGCCTGCGGCGCGGCGGCCCGGATGGCGGCCCGCATTTCGGCCAGCCGGGCGCGCACCTCCGGTGGAAACGAGGCGATGTATTCGTCGATGGTGTTGAAACCCATTTTCTTGTTTTCCATGGAGGGAAATTCCTTTGATCCACTACCCATTGTCCGGGATTTATGGAGCCGGACCTGTTTTAGCGCGCCTTCCTTGATCTTATTGGTGTCTGTGGATGCTTTGCTGGCTTGCCTGCCCATTTATGCGCGACTTGGGGTTTGGGCGAACACCTTGACTTCACGATTGATTTTGTCGCTTAATTCGCTTTCTGCAACTTCCAGGTCATAGCGGACTTGCAGGCGAAGCCAGACTGCCGCGCTTGTGCCAAAATAACGGGCAATACGCATGGCAGTATCGACGGTGACTGAACGCTCGCCATTAACTATCTGGCTGATACGGATGGGCGTAACACCGATGTCATGCGCCAGGCGATACTGGCTCAAACCAAGCGGCTTCATAAAATCTTCGAGCAAAATTTCGCCAGGGTGAATGGGTGATAAAGTTTTGTCCATCATTTTTCCTTCATCCGTGATAATCCACAATCTCGACATCTTGCGCCATGTTACCCGACCATTTGAAGCATATTCGCCACTGGTCGTTGATGCGGATACTGTGCTGTCCAGCCCGGTCGCCTTTTAGTTTTTCCAGCCGATTTCCAGGAGGCGCAAGTAAATCTTGCAGATCTTCAGCGTCATCGAGATAGAGCAACTTGCGCCGGGCGGTTCGTTGTATATCCTTCGGTAACTTTTTTGAAACTTGACCACGATAGATTTGTTCGGTTTCATCTGAGGCGAAGGTCTCTATCATGCGGCGATAATATCACGGAGCGATAATATTTTCAAGGACTCGATCCAAAGTTTGGACAAAAGTCCGGACATCCTTCGTTTCCCACAGATTCATACAGACTGACACAGATTATGTGGTTCTTTCCTCTGTGAGACTCTGTGAAATCCGTGGCGAAAAATATCTGCCTGAATTTATGTCCGGATCTCAGTTCAATCTGAAATCATCATTGACCTCTTGCATGAGTTGCCGGCGACTCTCCAATTTCATGTGGGACAGGCTCCCGCGCCCGTCATTCAACGGCTTACCCTGCGGGTACGATCTGGGAGCCGCCTCCACAATACGCATAAAACCTCCGCCTCCGTCGGCGTGCATCCGCGTTATCCGCCTCCCACCAGCCGGGCGGGTGTACAATAGCGGTATTCCATGTCCACCATATACCTCGCCCTCGGTTCCAACCTCGGCGACCGCCTCGCCAACCTGCAAGCGGCGATGGCAGCCCTGCCGCCCTCCGTCGTCATCCGCCGGGTATCTCCCATCTACGAGACGCCGCCCTGGGGCGTGACCGACCAGCCCGCCTTCCTCAATATGGCGCTGGCGGGCGAGACCAACCTGCCGCCCCTGGCGCTGCTGGCGCATTTGAAGGCCCTCGAAACGGGACTGGGCCGCCTCCCGTCCGTCCGCTACGGGCCGCGCCGGATCGACATGGACATCCTGTTCTACGACGACCTGCTGCTGGACGACCCCGCCCTGACCCTGCCCCACCCGCGCCTGCACGAGCGCGCCTTCGTGCTCGTCCCGCTGGCGGACCTGGCGCCGGACTTCGTCCACCCGAGGCTGGGAAAGACGGTGGCGGAATTGCTGGCGGAGTGCGAGGCGACGGGGATCGAAAGATTCGACCACCGGGAGCGCTGAGTTCGCGGAGAATAAGAATAAATCTCTGCGCTCTGCGCGTTCTCAGCGGTTGGAAAGGTTTTGGTGATGACAACTGTACTCGACCAACTGCAAGCCGAACCCGCCCTGGCCTGGAAGGTGGCGGTGGGCGTCCTCGGGAAGCGCGACGATTCGCCCGAGGCGCAAAGCGCCCGCCAGGCGGTGCGCAGCGCCCCGCTGGTGCGCACCCTGCTTTCGGATGTCGATAAGGACCCATGGAACCTGGACGCATCCGGCGATTTCAAGCGCTTCCCGGGCGACCGGGTCCCCGGCCGGGAGGCGCGCTGTTTCCCGTATTCCAAATGGTGTGGTTCACACTGGATCCTGTCCAGCCTGGCGGACCTCGGCTATCCGCCCGGCGACGAGTCCCTGCGCCCGATGATGGACGAAACCTTCGACTGCTGGCTGAGCGAGACCCACAGGAAGCACATCCGCCTGGTCAACGGCCGGACGCGCCGCTGCGCTTCGCAGGAGGGCAACGCCGTCTGGTCATCGCTGCGGCTCGGCCTGGTAGACGGGCGCACCGCCGAACTGGCCTCGCGCCTGCTCGATTGGCAGTGGCCGGACGGCGGCTGGAACTGCGACAAGCGCCCGGAAGTGGAGACCTCCTCGTTCATGGAGACGCTCATCCCACTGCGGGCGCTGGCCCTGTACGCCCGGGTCTCCGGCGACCCGCAGGTTGCCGCCGCCGCCGAACGCGCAGCCGAGGTCTTCCTCAAACGCCGCCTCTTCCGCCGCCTGGCCGACGGTTCCGTGATGGACAAGCATTTCGTCCGGCTGCATTATCCCGTCTACTGGCATTACGACATTTTGGCTGGGCTGAAGGTGATGGCCGAGGCAGGCTTCATCCGCGACCCGCGCTGCAACGACGCCCTCGACCTGCTCGAAAGCAAACGCCTGCCCGGCGGCGGTTTCCCGGCCGAGATGACCTACTCACAATCCACCCGTCCGTCCCTGAGCGGGTACACCCCCGTCACCTGGGGTGGGACGGGCAAGGTGCGCCCCAACCCGTTCGTCACCGCCGACGCCCTGTACGTGCTGCGCATGGCGGGCAGGCTGGTCCAGCCGTCTTGAGACGGCTTCCGCTCCCGGCCGGGGGATTCATCCCCCCGGCGGCGAAAGGCGAAGCGAAGGACGCTTATCGGGCGAATTTCGCGCAGACTCGTTCATCCGGTGTTTTTCGATCCTTTTCGCGCCTTTCGCGTTGATTCCTGTCAACCTGTTCGATCCATCATAAAAAGGAGATTATCATGCAAATCGAAATCCTGCACCGACCGTCCTATTCCCTGGCAGTGGCAAGACTGGCCGCCAACGAACGCATCCGCGCCGAACCGGGCGCGATGGTCAGTTTCTCCGGCGGGGTCGACATCGAGACCAAGATGGAAGGCGGCCTGTTCAAGTCGCTCGGCCGCGCCATGCTTGGCGGCGAATCGCTCTTCCAGAACTTCTGGAAGGCCGGCCCCCAGGGCGGCGAAGTGACCCTGGCGCCCGAACTGCCCGGCGACATCGTCATGATCGATATGAACGGCGAGACCATCCTGGTCCAGACCGGCTGTTTCATGGCTTCCGAGGACGGGGTGGCGATCGACGCCAAGTTGAGCGGCAAGGCCTTCATGGCCGGCGAGGGACTGTCGATCCTGGAGGCCAGGGGGCGCGGCAAACTGCTCGTCTCGTCCTACGGGGCGGTCTACGAGAAGACCATCGCCCAGGGCGAGAAATACGTGGTCGACTCGTCCCACCTGGTGGCTTTCGACGGCACGCTCTCGGTCAAGCCGCGCCCGGTGGGCGGGCTGAAGTCCACCCTGCTTTCAGGAGAAGGCCTCGTCATCGAACTGACCGGTCCCGGGCGCATCTTCATCCAGACCCGCTCGCCGCAGGCGCTCATCAACTGGATCATCCCGCAACTGCCCAAGCCCAGCAGCAGTTGATCGGTTATTTCCGAGAGCGTGGCCAGTTTTTTATCGCAGAGCCCGCCGAGTCCGCGGAGAAAACAAGGAAAACTCCCCGCGTTCTCCGCGCCCTCTGCGGTGAAATCTCTATAAAGCCACAAGATCGGCAACTCCCAGCCCTAAAGAGTCCCGTTTCCGGGACTCTTTTTAGTTATAATGACAGGCAGAATCCACCCACAGACAGGAGACGCGCGATGACTGAGATCAAACCCCTCAACTGGAAACCGGCGCCCGGCATCGGTTACACCGTCGTCCGCCGCCCGGATGGCGGCATGGCGCTGACCTTCACAGACCTCTCGGACGCCACCATCCAGCACTGGCGCGATTTCGCCCTCGAACACCTGCTCGCCTCCGACCGCCTGACGCGCAACCTGTATGACCTGCGCCAGGTGAAGGACATCCCGGAGAAGGCCATCCACACTGCCATCGAGGTCGACAGCGACCCCGCCGCGCGCAACATCCGCCTGGCGGTGGTGGTAGCCTCGCCCGGGACTGCCGAAGCCATCCGCAAGATCTACTACTCGGTCGTACCGGAGACCTCGGCCGCCATCAAGGTCTTCAGCAGCATGGACGAGGCCGAAGCCTGGCTCTCCCGCCCGCTCGATACCCTGGCATGAGGCCGCTTGCGCTCGGAGGGCGGACCCTGGCCTGGGGCAGCCGCACCTATGTGATGGGCATCCTCAATGCCACCCCGGATAGTTTCTCGGGGGACGGACTTCTTCCCTCACCCCCTTCCGCTCTCCCACTGGGAGAGGGGGGGATGGAGCAGGCCCGCCGCTTCCTGGACAGCGGGGCGGACATCCTCGACGTGGGCGGCGAGTCCACCCGTCCCGGTTCGCAGCCGGTGCAGGCCGATGAGGAAATGCGGCGCGTCATCCCCCTCATCCGCGCCATCCTGGCGGAGTTCCCCGAGGCGCTGGTCTCGGTGGATACCTGCAAGGCGGAAGTTGCCGAAGCGGCGATCGGGGCCGGGGCGCGCCTTGTCAACGATGTCTGGGGCTTGCGCGCCGACCCGGGACTGGCAGGCGTGGTCGCGAAACACCGCCTGCCGGTCATCCTGATGCACAACCGCAGCAGACCGGCCAGCGTGGAAGTGCGCGACCGCCTGGGGGCGGCCTACCTGGCGGCCGAATACACCGACCTGCTCGAGGATGTCAGGCGCGACCTGCTCGAATCGGTAGCCCTGGCGCGCGCTGCCGGCATCCCCGATGAGCGCATCATCCTCGACCCCGGCCTCGGCTTCGGCAAGACCGTGGCGCAGAACCTGGAACTGGTCGACCGCCTGGGCGAGGTGCGCGCCCTCGGCTTCCCGGTCCTGCTCGGCCCTTCCCGCAAATCCTTCATCGGCTACACCCTCGACCTGCCGCCCGACCAGCGCCTGGAAGGGACGGCGGCGGCGGTGGCAGTCGGCATCGCGCGCGGAGCCGACATCGTCCGCGTCCACGACGTGCAGGCCATGGCGCGGGTGGCGCGCATGACCGACGCCCTGGTCCGCAGGTAGGCGCTCCCATCCCATGGCAGACGAAACGATCAAGACCCTGATGTGGGACGGCATCTATGCCGCCAAGGAGGGTAAAAAAGAAGAGGCGCGGCGGGCGCTGGGACGCGCCATCGAACTGACCCACGACCACGATTCCCTGGCCGACGCCTGGTACTGGCTGAGCCGGGTGGCCGACGACCCGGCCGAGTCCCGCCGCTGCCTGGAGAACTGCCTGGCGCACGACCTCTACTATCCCGAGGCCCGCCGCGCCCTGGCGGTACTGGACGGAAAACTCAAGCCGGACGAGATCGTCGACCCCGATGCCCTGCCCGCCCAGCCGGGCGGGTCGCAGGCGGCGCAGGCCGACCGCTTCACCTGTCCCAAGTGCGGCGGGCGGATGGCCTACTCGCCCGACGGCCGCAGCCTGGTATGCGAATCCTGCCAGCGCGCCGAGACCCCCTCCGCCGGCCGCGACTACGCCGAACAGGATTTCTTCCTGGCCATGGCAACCGCCAGGGGCCACCGCCAGCCGGTCGCCACCACCACCTTCCGCTGCCGCGGCTGCGGGGCGGATTTCATCCTGCCGCCCAAACTCATTTCGTCCACCTGCGCCTTCTGCGGCTCCAACCACGTGGTGGCCGTCAAGCAGCAGCGCGACCTGATCGCCCCGGACGCCATCATCCCGATGGAGTTCGATCGCCGCCGGGCGGCCACCCTGCTGGTGCGCTGGGTGGAACAGAACAAGATCCAGCCCCAGGGCAAGGTCCAGGCGCCGCACGGCATCTACCTGCCGGTCTGGACCTTCGACATCGAAGGCGAGATGCCCTGGAGCGGGCAGGTCTACCGGGACAAGCAGTGGGTCTCCATCTCCGGGACGGACACCATCCACTACAACGATCTCTGCATCCCGGCCTGCAGCGAAATGGCCGACCTGCTGCGCCCGGCCCTGCCCGAGTTCCGCTATTCCAGCGCCCCGGCCTACGACCCGGCCTATATCTCCGGCTGGCCGGCGGAGGTCTACCAGGTGGCGATGGCCGACGCCGCCCTCGAAGCCCGCCGCCTGGTGGCCAGGGATGCCCGCCAGAAGATCATCAACCACCAGGGGATGGTGGACAACCTCAAGTATTCCACCGCCGCCCTGCACATCGCTTCGTTCAAGCAGGCGCTGGTGCCGGTCTGGCTTACCCGCTACCAGGCGGAGCAGGAGACCTACCGCGTCCTGATCAACGGGCAGACTGGCAGCATCCACGGCGAGAAACCGAAACGCGGCCTGGCCGGCTGGCTGGAAAACCTGGTGGGGTAGCCCCGTGCCGTCCACCCTGCCCATCCTCCGCCAGCGGCGCGACCGCCGCCAGCGCGCCCGCCGCAGCGCCGAGGGACGCCTGCAGCGCGCCGGGCTTGGCTTGGGTTCCATCCTGGGCGTCCTGTTGGCGCTCGCCATCCTGGCCGCCGCCGTTGCCTACGCCGACCTGACGCGCGACCTGCCCCCGGTCGAAATGCTGCCCATCCTGCTGAACCCGCAGGACGGGCTGCTGCTCCAGCCCACCCGCCTCTATGACCGCAGCGGCCGGCGCCTGCTGCTGGCGTTTGCCCCGCAGGACGGGCCGCGCGGGTACATCCCCTACGACCAAATCCCATCATCGCTGGTGGATGCCACCCTGGCGCTGGCCGACCCCGGCTTCTGGGAACACCCCGGGTACGTCCTCGACGGCTGGCAGGACCCCGGCCTGCACCCGACCCTGGCGCAGCGCCTCGTCTCCGACCTGCTGCTGTGGGACGAGGCCCCCTCCACCCGCCGCGCCATCCGCGAGCGCCTGCTGGCCGCCCAGCTTACAGCGCGCTACGGGCGCGAGCAGGCGCTCGAATGGTACCTGAACAGCGCCGGTTACGGCCGTTACGCCTACGGCGTGGAACAGGCGGCGCAGTTCTACCTGGGCAAGTCCGCCGCCGACCTGAACCTCTCGGAATCTACCCTGCTGGCCGCTGTCAGCCAGGCCCCGGCGCTCAACCCGCTGGATGCGCCCGCGGCGGCTGAGGAGCGCCGCCAGGCCGCCCTGGAAACCATGCTGGCGCAGGGCATGATCCCCGAAATCCCGCCCATGGCCGCGCCTGTCATCACCGCCAGCGCGAGCGGGGACATGGCAGGGATCGCCCCGGCCTTCACGTCACTGGCGCTCGCACAACTGGGCGGGGTATTCGACCGCGACCGCATTGCCCGCGGCGGGCTGGTCATCCGCACTACACTGGATCTGGACCTGCAGACGCAGGCCGCCTGCCTGGTGCAGGCCTGGACCCTGCAACTTTCCGGCGGGACGGGCGACCCCGCCTGCGAAGCGGCGCTGCCCCCGCTCCCCTCCGGCCTGGCGCTGCTGGACCTTTCGGCGGGCGCCCTGATCCTCGACCCGGTCAGCGGACAGGCGCTGGCGGCGGTCGGCGAGACCCGCAATGGGCAGGAAACAGCCGCGCTGACGACTCACCCGGCCGGGTCGCTGTGGACGCCGTTCATCTACTTGAGCGGCTTCACGCGCGGGCTGAGTCCCGCCTCGCTCGGCTGGGACATCCCCGGCTCGACCCTGAACCTGGGCGGCGAATACCAGGGCCCGGTGCGGCTGCGGACGGCGCTGGCCAACGATTACCTGCCTCCCGCCGCCCGTCTGCTGGAGCAGGTGGGGCTGGATAACGTCAGACGCACGGTAGAATCGTTCGGGTCCTCCCTGCCGCAGGATTACAGCCTGCTCACAGGCGACCTGACCCTGCTGGAGGCAGCCCAGGCTTACGGCGTGCTGGCCGCCGGCGGGGTGATGAACGGCCAGGCGCTTTCCGATACGGCCTTCCAACCGGTGACGGCGCTGGAGGTGACCGCCACCGACCATGCCGCCTGGCTGGACTGGGAGACGCCGCAAACCCGCCTGGTGGTCAGTTCGCAACTGGCCTACCTGATGAACCACGTCCTGGGCGACGAGGCGGCGCGCTGGCCCTCGCTGGGGCATCCCAACCTGCTGGAGATTGGCCGCCCGGCGGGCGCCAAACTCGGACAGACGGGCGACGGCCTGGATGCCTGGGCGGTCGGGTATACGCCGCGGCGGGTGGTAGCGGTCTGGCTGGGCGGCGGACAGGAGGCCTTCCCGGCGGCGCTGGCAGCCGGTCTCTGGCGCGGGCTGATGCAGGCCGCCGTGCAGGGACAACCCATCGAAGGCTGGCAGATGCCGCCCGGCGTCAGCCTGCTGGAGGTCTGCGACCCCTCCGGCCTGCTGCCGACCGAAGCCTGCCCGAATGTGGTCAATGAAGTCTTCCTGGATGGGAACGCGCCGACCCAGGCTGATACGCTCTACCAGGCGTTCGAGATCAACCGCGAGACCGGCTTCCTGGCGACGGTCTTCACCCCGCCCGAACTGGTGGAGGCGCGGGTGTACATGGTCGTGCCGCCCGAAGCGGAAGGCTGGGCCGAATCGGTCGGCCTGGCGCGTCCGCCCTCGGCCTACGACTCGATCCAGGCCCCGCCGCCGGAGCCGCTGGTGCACATCACCACGCCGGCGTTGTTCGCCCAGGTCGGCGGACGGGTGGAGGTGCACGGGACGGCCGCCGGGGACGGTTTTGCCTGGTACCGCCTGGAATACGGCCAGGGACTGAACCCGCAGGACTGGGTGCAGATCGGGGAAGACACCCGCCAGGCGGTGAGCGAGGGCCTGCTGGGGACGTGGGATACGACCGCGCTGGACGGCCTCTACGCCCTGCGCCTGCTGCTGGTGCGGACGGATTTACGCGTGGAACGCGCCGTCATCCTGGTGACGGTGGGGGAATAAAGAACCGCCCGGTGAAGGGCGGTTTTGATTATGCAAGACTCTTTGGCTAAAAAAAAGTATAACCATTATCTTCGTACTCGCTTAGTTTTTCAAGCCTTATACTTCGATATACGTTTACCAACAATAGGATTCCAACAATCGAATAAGGACTGTAAATAATTCCTGCAATAAAGCCATTAATACTCCCAAGTGTAAAAGGCAATGTACCGTACATAAAATATAAAACACCTACAAAAGCCAAAAAAAACAAATAAAGCGGTTTCCGAGTTCTAAACCTTCCTACAAGAAGTGCCCGAATAATAGTTCCTTGTATATGGGCATACTCAAAATCTCTCTCTAATGGGTCGTATCCACTACGCCCGTAGCGAGTTCGATAACCAGCCCAACCAACAAGTAGAAAAGCTTTTTCATCCATGAATAACCACTGCGGTATTGGTTCGTTGATCACTTGTATTTTAGATTCATCGAATTCAAAACTCGTTTCCTGCACATCATTTGGATTTTCGTTTTTCACCAAACGATATTGTTCCTCTTCCCATGCCACTTTTGCGTTAGCGAGGTTCTCGCGAGCGGTATAAAATCGTGGATTAAGTTGGACGGCTTTGAGATACGATTCTATTGCGTATTCTAACTGGTTCAAAGTTTGAAAAATCAGACCAAGATAATTGTATGCAATCGCCAGATTTGGTATCAATGGCTTTGCAATTTTACATTCCGCCAATGCTTTTTCTAATTCTTCATCATTGGCATATTCAAGCGCTTGGTCAAGATGTTTTTTGGCAACGGACTCTTCAAATTCTTCTTCAAGTACCAATTCAATGCTCAACAAATTTTCCCAAGCGTCTTTCGATTCGGGGTTGAGTTGTATTGCTTTGCGATAAGAGTTAATCGCAAGTTCTAGCATATCCAATGTATCAAAAATTGACCCAAGATAATTATAAGCACTTGCAATGCTTGGCAAGATTGATTCTATAGATTCACATTGCTCCAATGCTTTATTGGTCTCGCCATTTTTGGCATATTTAAGCGCTTGTTCAAGTTGCTTTTTGGTAGTTGACTCTTCAAACTCTTCTTCGAGTACAGACTCGACTCTCAACATACTTTCCCAAGCGTCTTTGAAACTAGGAGAAAGTTCAACAGCTTTTTGATAATTGATTATCGCATTTTCAAATTGCTCCATCTCTTCGTAGATTTCTCCACGATAGTTATAGGCAATTGCAAAGTCTGGATTCAGTTGGATTGCAAGTTCACATTCGCTTAATGCCTTTTCAAGTTCATCACTTTCCAGGTAATCTTCAATTCTGTATATGATTTCTGAAATTTGAAATTCGATGGATTGGGGCGGCACATAACCCAACCTGTCCAGCAAAATTTCTTTTATGACTTTAAAAACTACTTCATCCCACTCGTCAATTTTTCCGAATTGCCAAATATCGAGCAATTCTTCAGTTTCTTCTACGATTAGATTTTCATAGATTTGTCCTCGATGATTATCACTCATGCAATGTAACCCTTATTTTTGATATGTGTGAGAAGAACCCGCCCAACGAGACTGTCGAAAAAACTTCATGTGAGCTTTCGCTAGGGGCAAGTTCTTCATTGCCAATAAGTTATGTAAATCCTGGTTTTACTCCATTCTCCACTTTTTTCGACAGTATCAATCGCCCGCGTTACCGGTGGCTAGAGGGACGAGACTCACTCCCGAAACGGACAAAACCCAAGACCACGAAAAAGGCCATTTTGATGGTGAGAATCCAGCCGTCCGCGTGCACGCCGTATTGGGCGGCATTTGATATCATCAACTTACTTTCCTATTTGTTCGAAATGTCCTTTGCTTTAAGACGAGCATTTACATCCTTGAAGATATTCGCATTGCGAGAATCTCGTCCGCCTTCAGTTCCGACAAGTTGAGAGAGGTTCGGGCCTTTGATACTATGACCTTCCTCCCCCTCGTTTCCAGGGCAGAGAAACTCAAGCCAGTCTTTTCCAGAGCGCGAATCCACTTCAACGATATCTACAGGAAGTTTATGTATAGGGCATAAAGGGCCATTGCCTATATAGCTATTACCAAAAGGTGGTCAGCCCCAAAGAACTCCCCAAACTTCATGATATGTTTTCCCATGAGGCTTTGCAATCTTCTTAGAACGGGCTTTCATTATCATCATTGATTTTACCCATAGAGTGGTGAATGCAATTAGTAGTATTCCTATGAGCAAAGATAACCAATTCGGCCACGTATGAGTCTCGAGTAACCAAGAATTACTGACCCACAGATATAATCCTGTAAACCAGCCTTTAATCACTCCCCATACTATTGTCAAGAATGTGAGAATTGCTATTGTAGTTTCAACAGCCGGTTCACGAAGAAACTTCACAACTTTATTCCAAAGCAATCTCATAAAGTTACCCTCAAACAAATGATTTCTTATCTTACCACTTCCATCCGTGCCGCCCAACGGAATGGCACACGCGCAACGGCGGTGCGAGCAAATCCCTTGACACTGCAAGTTATCGGTACCTGCGTGTGTGTCTCGACAAGCTCGACAACCAGGCGGGCGTGGATAAGGATTGGGAGCAGAAAAAACTCGAAGCCAGCCTGTCCTGGCGCTCTCCCAGGGAAATATGTTTCTCGAAGCCGCAGAATCCCGCCAATCCACTGCACGCTTTGTTGGCACGCTCTTGTTATGCAAGACTCGACTACATATTTTGAAGTTGCTCGCGAATCAAAGCGCTTAATTTTTTCACGACTTCATTATATTTTTCATGTGGCAATTTACAAGCAAATTCCGCTTTTCTTGCTTTCCAATCAAGGCTTTTTACTTGGTCAGATAAAATTACGCCTTTTACTTCTAATCCTTCAGGTATCAAAACTTCAAATGGATAGCCTTTTACCTGACTCGTTATTGGGCAAAGAATTGCTAAACCAACTTTACCGTTATATGCTTTCGGGGACAAAACCAACGCTGGTCTATGACCTGCTTGTTCATGCCCTGCTTGTGGATTAAACATAACCCAAATGATGTCGCCTCTATCGGGAACGTATGCCATAGGTTCACCAAACTTCATTTCCTACGGCAAAACCCGTATCAGTTTCATTATGAAGATTATTTTTCGTTATGCCTGCAAGCAATTCATCGAGCGTCCAACTTGGCGCTGGAACTGGCGTAACAATAATTTTGCCTTTTATGATGCTTATTTCTACGAAAGAATCATTTTCCAATTGAGCGTCAACCGCAAAGGCTTTTGGTATTCGGAGGGCAAGACTATTGCCCCATTTCTGAACTTTTGTGAGCATAAGGTTATCTCCTGTTCGTTTCTACAACAAAGATACACCTTTTTGCTGAATTTTTCAAGTACAGATTTTGCAAGGGGTGTGCCAACGGCCTCGAGCTCAGCTGCCAGGTGGCTCGGGCATCGTCCGACTGATTGTCGCGCACCTTTGTGGGCAAGGAACGCCTGCATTTCCGCCCGCCAGCCGGGTCAGTTGTAGCGAGTTGTTGGGCGGACGCTGGCGCCCGTCACTCTGTCTCTGGGTCCGAAGCTACCTGCCGGTTGTGCCAGAGCCCTACCGAACCTGCCCATCTCTGACGCATCGGAAGCCCACATTGAAATCCAGCCAGTTGGCGGGAAGCGCGTTGCGATAGTACACCCTGCTACAGTAGGGGCCTGAGTGCCAGCCGCCTCCGCGAATGACGCGGAACCTGACTGGCTCCGGCCGCAGGTCTACAGCCTCGGGCCCCCTGGGGTTCTCCGTTGGGGATGAAGCATAGTAGTGAGCATCGTAGTAGTCCCACACCCATTCGACCACATTTCCCTGCATGTCATAGAGACCATAGCCATTGGCGGGATAGCTGCCAACCGCTACAGGACCACCCTGCCCCGACCTGACAAAGTTCCCATCGGGGGCGTTGAGCGTATCCCCGTTGGGATAGTTCTTGCCGGCCAACCCTCCTCTAGCCGCATACTCCCACTCTGCTTCCGTCGGCAGCCTCATTCCAATCCATGTTGCATACACTTGGGCATCAAGCCAACTCACTCCGACAACTGGATGTTCCGGATAGCGGGGCCCGCTCCGGAACTGATCCATGCCCCAGAAGGCGGGCAGTCTGTGCGCTGTCGCCTGGCAGAACTGGAGATATCGCGCGTTGGTGACCTCGTACCTGTCCATGAGGAACGAGTTGATGTAGACGCTATGGATTGGGCTATGGTCCCTGCCCTCGTCCGCGCCCATCAGAAAGTGGCCGCCGGGAATCAGAGCGAGTCCTTCCGGAACTGACTCCATCGTCCCTTCCTCACCTTGCATGAGCAGCCTGCACCGAGACATCGGAATACACTCAAGCCCTGGTCCCTGCCCTGGCCGCCCAACGAGACTGTCGAAAAACCCAAATTCCAGCCAAGCCGCAAGGCTGCCGGAAGACCCAGGGCTCGAATTCCGTCAGGGATGGCGGCTGGGCGGTCCTTGTGGACTTAGCGCGGCGCTCCGAGAGTGTGGATCTTGCCGATATTGTGGGCCAGCGGCGAATAATCTGCATTATACATCCACTTTCCGCCGCGCATGCAGGCTTTCCGTATTGCGGCGCAGTCGGTCAAGCAGGCGGACTGTGTGTTCGGAGTGCAGTACCGGCGATTGAGAGCACGATTGGGCCTGCGCAGGCGACTATAGCCACGGCGCATGCGATCGCACGGGTGGTGTACCGGATGCTGAAATACAAAGTGGAATACGAAACGATCAGTGTGGATGAGTACGAGAAGAAATACCAGGAACAGCAGTTGAAATACGTGAGCAAGAAAGCGGCGAAACTGGGATACCAACTCGTCCCGGCTTGAGCGCCGGGAACCCCAAACGAAAAGGCTTGTCCTGAGTCTGTCGAAGGGCGTCCTCGGTTTGAGAATGCCTGCTTTGCATTTTCAAGAGTGCACGATATTTGGTTATGTTGGGCAAGTTAGTTCTGAATTCGCGGGATCGCTTTGCCCGACCAGGCTTTTTCCCCTTTAGAAAATGGGCGGTTTCTGAGAACGCTTTGTTGGGCAACTTTTCTATTTACCAAAACGATGGCATATAAAAATACCGCCGCTGACAACTCCAAATTTTAGCAACTACAAATAGTAAGTGTGCCAAATTTGGTTTGAACCTAATCATTTTACCTTTTTCCAATCCCCTAATTTTTCAGCGCGCGTGATAATTTTTCCTAATGCGGCTTTGTCAGTTATATAGGTCTCGAAGTATCCGCAATCGGTGCAAATGTAACTTTGGTTGGCAATACGAGTTCCGTTTAGTGTTAATGTGTTCAACTCATATTCTTTGACAAAAACATTATCTGAGGTGCATTTAATACATTTTCCATTTTTCATATTCAGCCTCTTTTCAAATGAAAACCTACAACCTTATGATTGAAATCTTACTCGAAAAAACTTGGCTTTTGATAGAGAAATAAAAACTGAAAAAGGATTTACCTAGACTCAAAGAATGACTTTTCTTTTTGAGACAAACCATAAATAAACTTGCAATTCAAAGGTGGTTTTGCTCTTGGGTTGCCCAACGTGGCGCATCAGCGGCGGCGGAGCGAGCGGGACTCGCTTGCATTCTACCGCCATTTTTGCAAGCCAAGTGCGTACCCGCAGCGGCGTAGCCGCTGTCGCTTGGAGCCGATGTTGGGCAGCGGAAGATAAAACAAGCTCCCTTACCGCCGATCCAAGGAAATACAGCCAAATGACTAGCGCATCACAGGTCTCTCAAGATTTCTTCCCGTTTTTGTTTGTATTCTTCCGCGCTGATCAAACCATCATCGCGCAGGGATTTGAGTTCTTCGAGCCGGGATGCTGCCCCGGGATCGGACCCGTCGATATGCAAGTTCAGTACGCGCATCCGCTTCGGATTCCGTGGATCGTATCTCACGTCAGCTATGATGCCAGGTTGCACCAGTGCCGCATTGAGTCGCGAGACCACCATTTTCACCTTGACCTGGAGAGGACTCTCGCCTGGCGGTGAGATTTCCAGCAGCAGGCCGATCTGCGGGTTGTCGTTTACCGTTACGCGGGTATCCCACACCTCAAGAACTTTCGCTTGCGCTTCGATGCCATCCTTAACCTCACGGGGAAAGACAAACCGCAGGAATGGCAGGGGAGCTAGGCAAGCGATGAGCAGGATAAATAGAAATATGAGGATCGGTTCTAGCTCCCCACTTTCCACCAATTCAGGCAGTGACCTGGCGGTGATCACGATGTGGTCGGGTCCCAGGAAACTCCAATAGAAGACGGCCCCGATACCGGCAAGCATCATCAGGATTGTTAGGATGTAGATTTTCTGAACACGGTTCATTGTTTTCTCCACTGAATGGAAAAAAACTTACCTGCCACTCCGCCAGCCCAACGGCTTGGCTCAAGCGCAGCGGCGGTGTGACCGAGAATCGTTTGCAGTAAAGCGCCACTTCATGCCGAGTGCGTACCACCAGCGGCGGAGCCGCTGTCGCTTGGAGCCGATGTTAGCCGCCGATTTTCATTGGTATTCCATGGTCATCTCATCACGGTGTGGGGGGTTCAATGAAATACACGGTTCCATCACCTTCGGCTGTCCAGCCCAAGCCGCCTGGGATGGTTTTATTTTCCACTTTCCAGAATACCAATCCGTCTGCGCAGACCGGGCCTTCCAGTATTTTCACGATCGCGCCTGGGTAAATTTGATGGATGATCTCGGCTGTCGTGCTCGGCATGGAGCGGACTCGGTTGGGTGGGTCACTCGTTCCGCCGGATACGACGGCATGAGCACCAATGTACAGCCGGCTCCAACCGTAGGCACAGTGAGGGGTGGGGATGGGTACTATGGTTGAATCTGTATCGCCCATCAACCAGGTTCCGCCATAAGAACTGAATGGGAAAGAAAGCCCTGAAATAGCTCCGCTTTCTAAATCGATGAGTTGGTCTTTGAACAGGATGAATTTTCCGTTCGGCAACCAGGAATAATCGGTATCCCCATCATACCGGAAATTATTAATCGCAAGGGGAGCCACATACCGGGTGTCTGTCCCATCGGCATTCATGATGTAGAGACCGTAGGATCCGCCTCGGTCGCTCAGGAAGGCGATTTGCAGGCCATCTGGCGACCAGACCGGTACAACATCCTCGGCCTCGCTGTAAGTCAGCCTTTTTAGATCGTTCCCATCCGGGGATACAACATAGATATCAGTATCATCGGGGATAAAGCGCCAGGGATTTTCCGGATAATTGGGATTCGGCTTGGTGCCATTTGAGTCAAAAGCGATCATCGATCCATCCGGCGACCAATCGGGGTTTTGACTGTCCGGTTTATCGGTGGTGAGATACCGGGTGATATTGCGGTGAATGGCACCATCCAGGCTGTTTACGAATATATCCATCGCAATAGATTGACCCAAGGTACGCCCCAGCTCGGTGGACTGGAAGGCGATATATTTCCCGTCCGGAGACCAGTCAGGCGCTCGAAAAGCGATGCCGGGATTTACCTGGAAAGGGGTGATGCCTCCATCCAATCTCCAAATCGAGAGGCCGAAAACGTCTGTGAAGATCAGGCGGGTGCCATCCGGAGACCAGGATTCTCCAAAAAATTGATATGCATCCAGAAGAGGCGTACATATTTTTCCGGAGCCATCCCCGTACATCGCACAAGCCTGGTCGGATGCAGTGTCCCAATAAGCCACCCGCCAGGTTCTGCTCAATTCTTGAAAGAGCACTTCCGGCACAGGGGTTGCGGTTGACGTTGGTGCGACGGCAGGGGTGAAAATTGACGTGGCGTTTGGATGTCGTGGTGTGTTTGCGGGTGTAGACGTGGCTTGGTTTCCGCAGGCAGCAAGCAGGGGAGCGAATAGGATAATGCTTAGGAGTAATGACAGTGCGCGGTTCATGTTTTTTCGCCCGGTTTTAGATTCTTCATAGGACCAAGTTGCGGCTAACTCGCGTATAAGCGGATTGCATACCCCTGCGGGGTACTTCGTAACGGCTTACAGGCGATCCGTACGTGTCCCCGTAGGGGATAACGGGCGAAACGATTCGGCCTTTATACGGTGTTGGGTTAATACAGGTGAAAACCCAACTGCTGAAATCATTATAGCATCCCTGTCAATCCCCTATCCTCAAAATCTCCGCCTTCATCCGCGTTTTCCGCGATCCATTGACGAGGTTCCCCGCGCCTGCGCCTCCAGGTTTCAATCCGGCTGGAGGAAGGCCGCCGCCCGCCCGAGGTCGTCGTTCATCACCAGGTCCAGGTGGCAGCCGGGGCGGTAATCGGCCACGGCCAGCAGGCGCAGGCAGGGTTGGAGGGAGGCGTCCAGCGTGATCCACTGCTCGATCCGGTTGGGGCTTTTCTCGAAGAAATCCCGGTTGAAGATCACATCCTCGTCCTCCAGGTAGACCGCCAGGGGGAAGATGCCGGCTTCCATCAGGTCCTGGAAGAAATGCGTGCCGAAGGATGGTTCGAGGGCGTGGCCGAACCCCTCCCCCGCCAGTTCGACCAGGGCGCGGGTGTGGTAGATGTCCCCGTAGGCAATGGATACGCCCAGGTCCGGGGTGGAGGTGCCCCAGCGCCCCGGTCCGACGCAGATGAAGGCTTCCTTCTCGAGCGCCTTGTTCAAGCGGCCGATGGCGCGTTCCAGTTTGGCGCGTTCGGCGGCCGATTCCAGTGAGAAGTAGGCCTCCGGGGGGACGAAGAGCACGTAGCGGATATTGCGCGCCGCGCCGCGCGGCACCATCCGCCGGGTGGAGAAGATGATGTCCGCCTCCGCCAGGGCGGGAGGCAGGCTGACCTCGTTCAGGTCGCGCAGGTGGCTCTGTGGGCGGCATTGCAGCAGGGTGATCTCGACTTCCGGTTGACTGGCCTGCGGGTCGGGGATGCGCAAGGCGAACTCCGTGTCCACCGGGGAGCCGTAATGTTCCTCCAGCAGGCCGAGCAGGATGCGCATCCGCCCGGGGAACGGGGTGCGGCGCAGCAACTCCTGGAAGGTGACCACCATCTGTCCGCTCTCCGCCAGGTTGGAGCGCAGCGGGCTGAGGTAGCCGTCCTCCTCCACCTCCACCAGGTAGCGCAGGGGTGGGTAACCGGCCTGGAGCGCCTGCTCCACCGGCAGGGTCTTGAGGCGGTTCTCCTTGAGGTCGATCAAGTCCACCTTCTGCTGCGAGTAGCGGCGGATGGAGCGGGCGGAATCGGCCGGGTGCAGGCGCGGGTGGCTGAGCGCCACCAGGCGCGGGTAGTCGTCCCCGACCTGTTCCACGGCGCGCGTCCCCAGGCCCCACACCAGCCTGAGGAAGCCGTCCTCCTTGCGGATCTGCGGCGACCAGCGGTAGAGGTTATGGCTGAAGCCCACCCCGGCGCCGAAGGGCATGAAGTACTGGCCGAAACGCTCCCCTTCCACGAACTGCACCAGGACCGCGATCCGCTCGTCGTAGTCCACCAATCCCTTGTGGTGGCGGTAGAGCAGGGCGTTGGGGTTGAAACAGGAGGCATAGACGCGGGCGATGGCCTGCGCCAGCGCCGCCAGGTTCTCCTTCGGCGGGGCCTGGTTGGGGCAGAAGTAACTGTCGTATTTCCCGGCGAAGGAGGCGCCGAAGTTGTCCTCCAGCAGGCTCGAGGAGCGCACGATCAACGGCCGGTCGCCGGCCTCGTGCAGGATCTCGCGCAGGCGGTCGAGGATGTCGGGTGGGAACTCGCCGGCCACGAAATCGTCCACGATGGCGGGGTATTCCTGGCGCATTTGGGCTTCGGGTTTGTATTTCTGGTCCGACCAGTGCATCAGGCTGTTGGCGGACATGAAGGTATAGAACAGGTCGGAGGCCAGGAAGTAGGAATCGGGGATGTGGACGACAGCGCGCAGTTCGGGCGGGGCCACATCGCGCAGGATGCGGTAGGCCAGCATCATGCCGGCCGACTTCCCGCCGATCTTGCCGTAGCCGATCTTGCGCTGGTAGATGTGTTTCAGGTCGGCTACGGTGAACCAGCGGCGGGCGATCTTCAGGTAGGCAAGGTGGTCGCTGATCATGGTGCGGATCAGCGCCGCCTTGATCTCCTGCAAGCGCGCTTCCAGTTTCTTGCGTTTGGAAGCCGGCTGGCTTTCGATGATCTCGGCCTGTTCGAAGAGCATGTCCTGCGGGGCGAGTTCCGGGTTGAAGGTGATCAGGTCGGGCGCCGCGCCCCGTTCACCCAGGATCTCCTTGACGATGCGCTCGAAATCCTCGTTCAGCAGGTTGTAGGCGAAATAGAAATCGGTCAGGAAATCGCGCACCCGTTCCAGCCGCTTTTCCCAGACATCATAAGCCTCTTCGGCATACGGGTCGTGGAGTCCCTCTCGCGCCTGGGACTGGATGGCCTTGTCGCGCGCCTCGGCTTCGAAGGCTTCGGGGGTGATGATGCCGCGCCCGAAGAGTTCTGTCCGCATCCGGGCGCGGATGCGGCCGCGCAGGATCGGGTACTGGCGGATGGTCAGGTAGACGTTGAGGATGCGGTCGGATGGCGCGGGCAGGGTCATGGCGCTATTTTACTGCTTCTTGCCGGATTCCCGGAACTTGATGTGGCTCTCCCCGGGGACCGGCTCATCTTGCGGGCTTCCATGATATTTAACTCGCAATGGCACATAATTATTATGGCCTATGAACAACCACATGCCCCCCATGAAAACAAACAGGGGCGGCATGGCGTCGCCCCTGTGAAGGTTCGTGCCAGCCGGTCTAGCCCAGGTGCATCGGCATGATGACGTGCAGGAAATCCTCGTTGCCCACCGGGCGGATGGCGCCCGGCGCGTTCGGCGCTGAAGTCTCCAGCGCCACATTGGGGGTCTTGACCACCTCCAGCGCCTCGCGCAGGAACTTGACGTTGAAGGCGATCAGCAGGCCGATGCCTTCGATGGTGGCTGCCACCACCGTCTCGTTCGAGCCGGTCTCCTCGGAGGTGGCGGAGATCTCCACGCTGCCGGGTTCCAGTTCGCCGGTGGATTTGATATCCAGCCGCGCCACGTTGGAACCCTCGCGGGCGAAGATCTCGGCCTGTTTGCAGGCCTTGAGCAGCGCCTGGGTGGAGAGCAGGGTGCGCGATTTGTACGAACGCGGGATGATCTGCTGGTAATCGGGGAACGTCCCGTCGATCAACTGCGAGACCAGTTCCACATCCTTGACCCGGAAGATGACCTGGCCGCGCCCTTTCGGGATGACCATCTGGATCATCTGTTCCCCGTCCGCTGCCACCCGCGCCAGTTCGCTCAGGGCGCGCGCCGGGATGATGGCCGAGAACGGCTGCTGGGTCGGCGTGGAAAGGACGGCCTTGCGCACCGAGAGGCGGAAGCCGTCGGCGGCGGCCATCGTGATCTGGTCGCGCTCCACCGTCACCAGCACGCCCATCAGCACCGGGCGGGCTTCGTCCACCGAGGCGGCAAAGGCCACCTGCTGAATCATCTCCTTGAAGTCCGCCACGTTGATCTGGATCGCCCCGTCCAGGTCCGGCGTCGGTATGGGCGGGAACTCCTGGGCGTCGATGCACTTGATGTCTGTGGTCGAGGCGCTCGAACGGACATTCAGGGTCTGCGTCTGGCCGTTCAGGCTCAGGTTCACCTGCTCGGCGGGCAGGGTTGCCACCAGGTCCACGAAAGTGCGCGCCGGGACGGTGGTGGAACCCTCATCCTCGATCTTGGCCCCGATCCAACAGGTGATGCCCAGTTCGAGGTTGGTGGCCGAAAGGCGGAGGCGGCCTTCATCGCTGGCGACCAGCACGTTGGCCAACACCGGCAGGGTGCTGCGCGGCGAAACCGCCCGCGAAACAATGCTCAATCCATGAGCCAGGGTCTCTTGCAATACGGTTACTCTCATCGCGTCAATCCTCTCCTTGCAAAGTATATCCTGAGAGCGGGAAAGTGAAAAGACGGTTAATCGAACAGCGCCGTCATCAGCAGGCTGAACACGACCATGAGCGCCTGGAGGCCGAACAGCCCGCCCAGGATATACAACACGACCAGCCAGCCGGAGGAGACGCCGCGCGGCCGGCTGGCTTGTCCCTCGGCCAACTGGCGCAGGGCCAGCGCCGCCTGCTGGACATTGGCCGGCGCGCCTCCGACCAGGACCCAGTTGCCTGCGGCGCGCGGGACGACCAGCCGGAGGCCGTTAAAATCGCGCAGCCACAGCCGCAGCGCTTCGGGTGGGTCGAGCGCCAGGTCAGAAGGCAGCAGAACCGCCTTGACATTCTCGCGCGCCTCTGGAGGGATCGGCTGGCCGACCAGTTGCAGCGCCGCCGGCAGGCCGGGCGTCTGTTTCTGGATGGCGGCCAGGACGGCTGCGCCGAAGTTCCCGTCGCCGGGATCGAAGACCAGGGTCGAGAACGCGGCGTGTTTCCTGGCAAGTGACTGGGATGCGCTGCGTCCGTCCTGGCGCAGGGTCAGGCCGTGGTAAAACCCCAGCAGGGTGAAGAGCGCCAAGATCTCCAGCGATTTCAGGAAGTCCTGGGTGAAGTTCGAGAAGTCGCCGGCTAGCAGGGCATTGATCAGGGTGTAGAGCAATATCCCGGCCGAGACCATCCCGCCAATGACGCTGGCAAACAGCGCCAGGTAGAGGTAGACCTTGCGCACCAGGGAACGGCGGGCGTGGTCCCCGGCGTCGCCGGAGGTCAGCGATTCGGCCTGCATCGGGCGCCAGGAGAGGATCCACAGCGGGAAACCGGCCAGCAGGGTGGCGAGGGCGGCCGCCAGGCGCGGGCGCAGCAGGTCGGCCCACACCACCTTGCCCAGCAGGGCATCCACCACGAACGAGAACAGCATCGAGAGGCCGATGAAGGTTGCCGTCAGGCCGACCGCCGAGAGGATGTAGGAGTACAGGCGGCGCATCCCGGCGCGGCGCGGCGCATCGGGGACCTGGGTCATGGCGCGGGTCAGCCAGGCGCCGTAATAGGCCCAGACGCCCGCCAGCGGGATGCCGATGGCCAGCGACCCGCTGACCTGTCCCATGAACTCGTCCGCCGCCATGGGCTCGCCCAATGCCAGCCGCAGCAGGGCGTCGAGCACGATCCCGCCCGAGGTCAGCACGGTGACCACACCCGCCAGCGCCAGGGCGTAGAGCAGCCCCAGCCGCAGCAGGGATTCGCGCTCCGTAACTTCGGACAGGCTGTCCTGCACCGTCTTCCAGGCAAAGAACCAGACCGGGGTCCCGACGATGGTCAACGCCAGTCCGTTGACAAAGTTGGCGCGTAGCAGGAACACGATGGAACTGAACGGGACCTGGAAGATGAACTGGAGCAACTGCATCGTCCCGGCGATGGTCAACAGCAGGCCGTAGAGCGCCCACAGGTAGCGGTGGATGCGCCGCACTTCGGTGAAGGTTTCCAGGGCGGTGATCCCCGTCCAATCCCTGCGCAGGACGAAGACGAAATACGTCCCGATCAGGGCGTTCATCACCAGGGCGACCAGGTTGTCGCTCCAACTCTGCTGCCCGCCCACAAAGGCGGAGGCGCGCGAAAGGTGGGCGCTGGTCAATGCCAGGCGGTTCACGATTGCCAGTACGTTCTGGATGACCGGGATGAAGGTGGAAAGCAGGATCGCGTAAAGGAATACGGCCCGCACGCCGGAGGCGTGTTCATCCATTTCCCGGGCGGCATCGCGCTGGCAGACCCACCAGTGCAGGGCGAATACCGGGACGCCGACCAGGATCAGGGCCAGCCCCTGCGCCAGTTGCGTCACGCCGCCGCCCACGGCCTCGGAGGAAATGATGGAACGCAGCAGGCTGATCAGCCCCCACAACACCACCTCCAGGCTGACGAAGGCAACGGCGTAGAAATAGAGTCTTCTTACAGTGCGCATTTTGCCTCCGCTGGCCTAGGGTTTGACCGGTTCGATGGTTTCCTGGTACCAATCCCAGCCCCAGTAGGGATAGGGCATGTAGGTCAGTTTCCAGGCGCCGGCCTGTTGGATCAGGTTGGCGGTCTCGAACGAGTTCCAGCCTTCGGCGAAGGGACCGCTGGGGGCGTAGATCACCGTCACATCCACCAGGGCTTCGCCGCCATCCAGGTATGCCACATCCCCGACCTGGATGGCGTTGCTGGAGACATCCATGCCGTAGTTGACGAAATTCTGGCGGAAATAGGTATAGTCCGGCTTGTACTCCAGGTCGGCCAGGTAGGCGTAGGCGCGTTCGTAATCCCCGTCATAGAGCGACAGGGCATAGTTATGAACCACGCCTTCGGGGGTATCATCCGCCAGGTAGGCCTGCGTGTCCTGGCGGATGAAGAAGAGCGCCAGCGCCGCCGCCACCAGCACGACGATGAAGACCAGGATACCGATCAGGAAACGGTCTTGTTTCATGGATACCTCCATATGGGAATGTGGGAAAGGTCCCGCCGCGCCGGCTGGCGTCACTTCACGCCGAAGTGGACCGCCCGCGGCCGGATGAGCGCCATCGGCGCCTGGAGCATGCCCGTCCCGGCCAGGAAGGAGTTGCCGATCTCGACCTGGTAGAGCGACAGGAATTCGCTGTGCATGATGTCCAGGTTATTGCTGAGCGGGATGTGGCTGGAGATGCGGATCAGGCCGTGGAAGCGGAATGTCCCGACCAGCGCGGTGACGGCCTCCATCTTCCGGTTTGCTTCGTTCTCCTCGTAATCCAGGGGTTCGTTGCTGGGCGGGACGGGGTGGTAGGCGATGACCTGGGCGGCCGGCACGAAGTATTCTCGGAAAGTGGTTGTCTGGCTGCTCCCGCCGCCGAAGGTCATCACGTGGGTGTTCAGCAGGCGGATGAATTCACCCACCGCGGCCGTCCGCAGCCAGATATTGGCTCGCAGGGTGGATTTCAACACCAGGAGGCCGCGCGCCAGCCCTGCCGCTGTGTAGAGCATAACGGGAGCAGTCTTCTCGTCGGGTGATAGGGCAATTTCCGGGACGGGGGTGGTCATCCGGCAATCTCCGTGGCTGGGATGGTTGGATTGTATTGGGTTAATGCTAAAATAGCAAGCAAACCGCCTTCCCGGTGGAACCATCCATCCTTCATTCCTTCATTACTGCTTCCTGGAGAACCCCATGACCCAAACCAGCCCTCCCCGTTGGGACCTTTCCAATGTCTACCGGCGAGGCCTCGGCTGCCGACCTGGCCGCCCGTTTCGGGATCGATATCCGCCAGAAGCGTTTCTGGGAGGACAGCCTGAAAGTGATCGCCGGGAAGATCGACCGCTATTGCGAGTTGTGACCCTGTTCGCCCGTTCCAGGTGTAGGGAAAGGAGTTGCCTGCCATGAAGAAAAACGCCATCCTCCTGCTCGGCGCAACCGGCAATACCGGCGGCTACCTGGCATCGCTCCTGCTGGAATACAGCAGTGCCGCCCTGAAGGTTGCCAGCCGCTCGGAAACGAAAGCCGCCGTACTGGCCGAAGCGCTCAACCGGCGGTTCCCCGGTGGGCGGGCCAGCCCGGCGGTGGTGGACGCTGCCTCGCCCGCGAGCCTGGCCGCCGCCCTGCCCGGAACGGACCTGCTGGTGGCGGCCTCCAGCACCTCGGCCCATGTCGAGGCTGCCGCCGGCGCCTGCCTCTCCGCCGGCGTGGACTACTTCGATGTGCAGTATTCCGCCTCCAAGGTGGCGTTCCTGCAATCCCAGGCAGGCGCGATAGAAAACGCCAGGCGCTGCTTCATCACCGACGGCGGCTTCCACCCCGGCCTGCCGGCTGTCCTCGTCCGCTGGGGGGCGGCGCGCTTCGACCAACTCACCAGCGCCAATGTCGGCTCGGTCATCAAGATCGACTGGCGGCCTCTGGAGATCGGCCCGGAGACCGTGGCTGAGATGATCGGGGAATTCGGCGCGTTCCAATCCTTTTTTTATAAGGAAGGCCGTTGGAAAAAAGCCCGCATGGACATTGTGGTGGATCATATAAAAATGGATTTTGGCCCGCCATTCGGCCGCCAGGTGGCTGCACCGATGATGCTCGAGGAAATGCGCCGCCTGCCGGAGTCCATTCCTGGCTTGCGTGAAACCGGTTTCTTCGTTGGCGGGTTCAACTGGTTCACCGATTGGTTCATCATGCCGCTCGGTATGATCGTCCACAAGGTCTCCCGCCCTGCGGCGGAGAAGTTCATCGGTCCGTTGTTGTTGTGGAGCCTGAAAACTTTCTCGCACCCGCCCTATGACACCCGCCTGAAACTGGAGGCCGGCGGCCGCAAGGACGGCGAAGAACGGGCGTTGCACCTGCTCCTCTCCCATCCCGACGGCTATTTCTTTACAGCCGCGCCGGCCGCCGCCGCCATCCTGCAATGGCTGGATGGGACGATCCGCAAGCCGGGGCTGTATACCCAGGGGGAGATCGTCGAACCGGAGCGTTTGCTGAAGGACATCGAACAGATGGGTATCAGCGTGAAACAGGCCTGGTACCCCTGAAAACGACCCAAAATAGGGATAAAAATGACCCTGGAGGCTGCGCAGCCTCCAGGGTCACGATTTTACAACCGGCGCGACTTACACCCAGCCGCGCAACTGCATGGCCTTGGCCACGCTGTCGATGGCCACCATGTAGGCGGCATCGCGCATGTAGGCCTTCTGCTTGATGGACATATCGAGCACTTTGTGGAAGGCGACGGTCATCTTCTGGTCGAGTTTCTGCAGCGCCTCTTCCTTCGGCCAGTAGAAATTGGCGTCGTTCTGCACCGACTCGAAATAGGAGCAGGTCACGCCGCCGGCGTTGCACAGGAAGTCGGGGATGTCGAAGATATTGTTCTTCTTGAAGTATTCATCCGCCTCGGGCGTGCAGGGGCCGTTGGCGCCTTCGGCCACGATCTTGACGCGCTTCGAGATCTTTTTGACGGTCTCGGCATTGACGGCGCCGGAGAGGGCGCCGGGCATGAGCACGTCGGCTTCCTTTCCGATCCAGGCCTCCCCGTCCTCGACCTTGTAACCGGCCTTCTCGGCGGCTTTCCTGTCGATCGTGCCGTACTGGTCGGTGATGGTCATCAGGAAGTGCGGGTCGATGCCGCCCTCCTTGCTGTAGGTGTAGGCGCACTTGTCGGTCCGGTCCCAACAGGAGACGCAGGCAACAGTTCCGCCCAGCATCTCGATGAAACCGATGGCAGCGTACTGGGTCACATTGCCGAAACCCTGCATGGCGGCCACGGATTTCTTCGGGTCGATCTTGAGGCGTTTCATGGCCTCGCGCACGGTGTAGATGACGCCGTAGCCGGTGGCTTCGGTGCGGCCTTCCGAACCGCCGCCGCCCAGGGGCTTGCCGGTGAAGACGCCGGGGGTGTACTGCCCGACCAGTTTGGAGTACTCGTCCATCATCCAGCCCATCATCTGCGGGGTGGTGCCAACGTCCGGAGCCGGCACATCCTGGCGCGGGCCGATGTTCTTCCACATCTTTTGCACCCAGCCGCGGCACAGGCGTTCCTTCTCGCCGACCGAGAGCGTGGCGGGATCGACGACGATGCCTCCCTTGCCGCCGCCCAGCGGGATGTCGGCTACGGCGCACTTCCAAGTCATCCAGGTCGCCAGGGCGCGCACCATGTCGAAGGTCTCGGCCGGGTGGAAGCGGATGCCGCCCTTGTTCGGGCCGCGGGCGTCATTGTGCTGGACGCGGAAGCCCTGGAAGACCTTGATCGAACCGTCGTCCATGCGGACGGGAATGCGGAACGAATACTCGCGCATCGGCCAGCGCAGCACCTCGGCCACCTGCGGGTCGAGGTTGAGCAGTTTGGCCACCTGGTCGAACTGCTTTTGCGCCATTTCGAATTCGTTGAATTTTTCAACCATTCTTCATCTCCTGAAAGGATTTCTTGTTTGGAAAACATAAGCGGGTATCCCGGACGGGAACCCGCTTTATTCAACACATATGGCAGTCGGGACTTTCATGGGAGCGCTTGCCTCTTGATGCACGTTAAAGTTACACGATATTCAAAGGGACGTCAATATGACAAAAATACCCAACCGGCAGGATTTGCATCTCGATTTCCATCACAATAAAAAACATCCGGCGGGGAGCCGGATGCCGGTCTGGGAACTTCGCCATCCATCAGTCTTCTGCATTTTCGTCATCGCCCGAATCGACCTCGAACTCCACCTGCTCCCGGTCGAAGTAGAGCCACAGCAGGAGCACCTGCCCATCGGCGGTATCCACCGAGCGGGCGGCCATGATCGGGGCGCGCTCCTCCAGTCCCATGTCGTTGCGGTAATGCAAATGGACTGTGTCCCGTTTTTGCCAGGCGCGGAAACAGCGTTCGACCAGCGCCGGGCCGTTGACCGTCCGCAGGCGGGTCATGACCGTAACCGAAAGATGCGGCCCTTCGTTCAGCCCCAGCGGCCAGCCATCCGGGACGGGTTCGAACACAGGCGGAGGGCCTTCGATAATGGTGATCTTGTCATCCATGCTGGATACCTGTCGATGCGGAAATCATACCATAAAGTGGAATGGATTTGGATCGCCTGTCCGTTATCCCGGGCGCAGGGGCCAACTCCCGCCGGCCGGCCGGCTGCGGTTTGCCCTCCCGGCGGAGGGACGGGCAGTTGGTTGACGCTCGCATGTGGGCGTGATAGAATTCCGCCGCATGGGTGTGTAGCTCAATGGTAGAGCAGTGGCCTTTTAAGCCATTGGTTGAGAGTTCGAGCCTCTCCACACTCACCTGACGATCGACCCATCGGTCTGCCGCTGCGGCAGGCTGATTTTTGTTTCATACCAGCCCAGGCGCCAGGGATGGGTGCGGCAATGGGATTGGCAACGCGCCCTGTAAGTCATCCGCTTTCCCGAACGGTGAAAGAACCGTCTGCGCGGCGCGCAGCAACAACTTGCGGTATTCGGGAATGTTCACTGACCGCCGGTCGAACTCACCGGCCAGGTCCCATGCCCGGACGCCCGGCCTACCCAGGGTGTAGACCAGCCGGACAGATTGCCCCGGTCTCAGGTTCTTCCCCGTTCCCGCCAGTTGCTGCGCCGCCACAGCAGCAGGCGATGGGGAGCGGTAGCGCTCCAGTTCCCGGCTGAGAGTCTGGCGTACGATCAATTTCTCGACCGGCACGCGACCCGCTTTCAGGTCCGACAGCCGCTTGCGGACGAGCGCCCACGCTTCATCGAGCAAGGCCGGGAGACTCTCGACATCCGGGGCTGTTGCAAGCGCCTCCAGCAGCGCTTGTTGGGTCTCCCTGACGAAAGCGGGTGTATCCCGGCGGCGAAGTTCGATGCCGCGTGCCTTGATCTCCCCGCTCTGGAAGACGCCGAAGTAGCGGTTCGGCACCGGGACACGCGCATCCAGCCGGGACGGCAGGAAGGCCACCCAGCGGAAAACGCCGTCGAGCGAGATGGGCAGGCCGGTGCGCTCCAGGATCGCATCCAGCAGGGGTTGGAAATCGGGCGGGGTTTTGGAGCCTTGTTTCTTGACCCAGATCCCATCCACGTACATGTGGAGCACTTCGAATCCCAGGTCTTCGGCGGCCTCCTTGGCGCGCAGCAGCGCCTCCCGCCCGTAGGCGGTGACCGCCTCGTGGGCTTCGATCCGCCCGAAACGGGCGTTCTTGTACCCGAGATAGCCGAAGCAGGTTACCAGAAGCCATTTGTGCGCCGACGCCGCAGCCAGGAAGGGTTTGCGGCGGCTGTCCCATTTGGATAGCCCCATCAGGGCCGTTTTCAAGGCGATGCGCTTTTGCAGGAGCGGCCGGAGGGTCTGCGGGACCAGCCCCGGCTCCAGGACGGTCAATGGCAGGCCGGTTTCAGGGTCCCGCCGGCCGGGCAGGATCGTCTCCGGGGAGATGTTGAAGTGCGCCATGATGCTCGGGTACATGGAGACGAAATCGATCTCGGCCACGTCGGCGTGCAGGCCGGTGGTCGGCTGGTAGACCATCCCGCCCATGTCGGCGCGCACCAGGTCGAGCACGCTCTTGGGACTCTCGGCCTGCTGTTTGCGCCAGGGGATCATTACGCCCTGCTGGAGGGCGGTTGCCATCTGCATGGCCGAGATGCCGGTACCGGGGGAGGTGCGCGCCACCGTCTGGACCGGGAGGCCGGTGACGCGCGCCAGTTCCAGGACGCCCTCCAGGCCATAGTCGTGGTACATGATTGCGTTGTAAATATCCAGGTGCCAGCGGCCTGCCAGGTGCACTTGCGCGCCGCGATAGATCACCTGTCCATAGGCATAGTAGGTGCGCTGGCCTTTGTGCAGGATGCGCCCGTCCGGGTCCCGGTTGAGAGGCAGCGGGTGGCCGGCCCCGGCCGATAATTCCAGGAGGCGCGGCAGGAGCCAGGTGTCGCCCCAGGCGGTCAGGAGCAGGTCGGGGTCGTACTGTTTCAGGATGGCGCCGAGGTTGACCAACAAGCGCCGCGGCGGCTCGAACGGCTGGCGATAACGGCAGCCATTGTACGAGACGAAGAGACCGCGCGGTTCGGCATGGAAAGGATCGCAGTCCGGTTCCAGCATCATGACCCGCACCGGCGGGCGGACGGGCTCGAGGTCCCAGGGCGAATCGAGCGGAGCGATGTCCCGGACGAGGGTCCCCTCTGTTTTCAGGCGGCAGTGCGCCAGGGGGAAAAGGCCGAAAACGGCGGAATAACGCAAGGCGAGCGGGAGGTCCGCGTCATACCAAGCCAGGCCGGGGAAGACCTGTGCGGCGCGGCGGAACAGTTTTGGCTGGTCGGCGGGATGTTGGACTTCCACCGCCAGGGCGGTGACAGGCCCGCTGAACAGGTCGCGGCGTTCCACCCGCCCCAGGCGCGGCGCTTCCGGTTGGGAGCCGAACCAGCGCCAGGCGCGGCGCAGGTCGCCGGCCGCGCCGGTTGCATAGAACGTGACCGGGAACGGGTGGCGCAGGCAGTGACGCCCGCCGTCCTCGCCCAGGACCCAGAGGGTGGCGTCCTGTTCCCCGGCGTACACGTCCAGCAGCCAGCCGGTCAGGTCAGGCATTCGTCGACCGAAGTTCGTCGAGATGCCGGCGGAGGCGCAGGACCACTTTATGCTCTTCGAGCAGCATCGCCAGGAGGAAGATCTCGAAGGGCAGGGCGTGGCTGGCGTAGGCCGCCGGGGCCAGGTGTTGGCGGGCGGCCACGAACAGGTCATCGAGGGCGACCTGGTCGGAACGGCGCAGGGCGCGCCGGAAGCGGGAGAAGGACTCCTGCTCCTGGAGGAAAGCCTGTGTGGCGGAGGGAAGGGTGCGGCCCATGGCAGGGATTGGTGGAGGACGATCAAAACAGGGAAGGTTGAAGCGCCGGCCGGGAGGGGATCCCGGGGAGGTGGAGCCGGCCGGCGCGGGCGCTGACCTGTTCGAGGAGGTAACTTCGGGCCGGCAGGCGCGGCGAGGTGACGGTCACCAGCAGCGGGGCGCTCAACGCCAGGCGTTCCAGCTGGCGCAGGCAGGCATTGAACAGGCGCCGGGTTTCGTTTTCCGGGACCTGCTCATCGTAGAATGTTGTAAGGAAATCGAGCACGATGTGCGGCTGCGGTTGGGACGGCGTCCCTTCTAGCATGGCCAGCACCTGGTGGCAGGTAAAGGCGCGCCGGACGAAGACGCGCTGCATGGCAGGCTGCGGGTCCCCGGTCCGGCCGCGCAGCCGGCGCAGCAGGCGGTAGGCCGGGAAACAGTTCCCGCCGTCCAGGATGGTCACCGGGTTGTGGAGAGCCAGGTGGGCGATGAGTTCGACCACCGGTCCACCGGCCGCCTCCGGGCTGTTGAGAACGGTCAGGGTGCGGGGAGGGAACAAGAGAAGGTCCATGCCAGCAGCATACCCCGCCGGCCGGAGGAAAAAAATCCCCCGGCGGGGGATTTGGCGGGGGAGAAGTGCGCTACCCCTAATGGGGAGGCAGATGCAGGGGGGACAGGCTTGCAAGGCCTGCTACTGGCGACCCCAGACGGAAAAATCCAAAAAGGAGAGCGCCTGGCGAAGTTCGGAACGTCCGTGCAGGCTGTACTTGGAGAGGGCGTTGCGCAGGTGGGTCTTGACCGTTTCATCTGAAATACCCAGCCGGGCTGCGATCTGCCGGTTTGTATGGCCCAGGCAGGCCAGGGCGGAAACATCCTGCTCGCGCGGCGAGAGGGATTGCCAGCGCTGCCAGAGGGCATCGGTGGCGCGCTGCTGGGCCAGGCCGGCAACCAGGATATCGGCGACCAGTTCATCCGGGGAGCGTCCTTGTTGTTCGGCCAGGGAGAGGATGTCCGTGTAGATGGGCTCTTCGAGCAGGCAATAGTGAGCGCCGGTATTTTGCCGCAGCCTGAAGAGATCCGGAAGGCGACGCCAGAAGGACATGCGGTCATTATAATAGAACAAATATTCCATTGTCAAGAATGCGCTTATTTCACCGACCGCCAGGCTGGGATTATCCTTTTCCACTTGCGGTATACTCTGTCTGACCCCAGGTACCGGATGGATGACGAATGAAACAACTCCTGCAAAACATGAAGACCGGCAAGACCACCATCGAAGACGTTCCCGTCCCCGCGCCGCGCGCCGGGCAGGCGCTCGTGAGAGTGTCCGCCTCGCTCGTCTCGGCCGGCACCGAGCGCATGGTGGTGGAATTTGCCGAAAAGTCGCTGGTCGGCAAAGCCCGCTCCCGCCCCGACCTCGTCCGCCAGGTGGTGGACAAGATGAAACGCGAGGGCGTCGCGCCGACCATCCGGGCGGCTTTCAACCGCCTCGACCAGCCGATGGCGCTCGGCTATTCCTCGGCCGGCACGATCATTGCGCTGGGCGAGAGGATGGACGGATTCAAGGTCGGCCAGCGTGTGGCCTGCGCGGGCGGTAATTACGCCGTCCACGCCGAGTACAACCTCATCCCGCGCGCCCTGCTCACGCCGCTGCCCGATGCAGTGGATTTCGAGTCGGCGTCTTTCACCACTCTCGGCGCGATCGCCCTGCACGGTTTCCGTCTTGCCAGGCCGCAGATCGGCGAGAACGTGGCGGTCATCGGGATGGGTCTTCTGGGATTACTGGCCGGACAGATCGCCGCCTCAGCCGGGTGCCGCGTGCTGGGCATCGACACAAACCCGGACCGGATTACCCTCGCCTCATCTCTCGGACTCCAGGCCTGCTCCCGCGGCCAGGCCGCGGATTCCGCGCAGGCATTCACTTCGGGCCGCGGCTTCGACGCGGCGCTCATCTGCGCCGATACCCTATCCAACGATCCGGTGGAACTGGCGGCGGTCATCGCCCGCGACCGGGGGCGGGTCGTCGCCACCGGCGCGGTCGGGCTGACGTTCCCGCGGAAAATTTATTATGAGAAGGAATTGTCGTTTGTCAATTCGCGCTCCTACGGCCCGGGACGCTACGACCCATCTTACGAAGAAAGCGGGCGCGATTACCCCATCGGCTACGTCCGCTGGACGGAGGGTCGCAATTTCGAGGCTGTCGTTGGAATGTTGGCAAGCGGCAAGTTGCAGGTTCGGCCGTTAATCAGTCATCGCTTCCCCATCGAACGCGCGACCGAAGCATACGAAGTCATCACCGGGAAAAAGAAGCAGCCGTTCCTGGGAGTGTTGATAACTTACAGTGAAGAAAAGGAAGAAGGAAGAAGCGAGAAGGTTGTTTTTTCCACCGTCCACCGTCCATCGTCCACGGTCCGGTTGGGGGTTTTGGGCGCCGGAAATTTCGCCAACGCCACCCTGCTCCCCGCCATCCAAAAAGCGGGCGGGGTCGAACTGGCTGGCATCGCCTCCGCGGGCGGACTCCACGCCGCGCACGCGGCCAGGAAATTCGGCTTCGCATACGCGACTGCGAGCGACGATGAAATTCTGAACGACCCGGACATCAACACGGTTGCCATCCTCACCCGTCACGACATGCACGCGGATCTGGTGGTGAAGGCGCTGGCGGCTGGGAAACACGTGTTTGTGGAAAAACCTTTGGCAATTGACAGTGCTGGATTGGACAAGGTGCTGGCTGCGCTGACCATGGACGATGGACCGCAGACCATAACCCATGGTCAATCGTCTATGGTCCATGGTCTGTTGACCGTCGGCTTCAACCGCAGGTTTGCCCCCCTCGCAACGAAACTCGCCGCGCACTTCGCGCACCGCACCGAAGCACTCCACATGCACTACCGCATCAACGCCGGAACCATCCCGCTCAATCACTGGGGGCAGGACCCGGTCCAGGGCGGCGGACGGATCATCGGCGAGGGCTGCCACTTCGTGGATTTCCTGGCCTTCCTCGCCGGGTCCGCGCCCGTCGGCGTGACCGCGCATGCCCTGCCCGATGCCGGCAAATACCGCGAAGATAACGTCTCGATGACTTTCACCTTCGCGGACGGTTCGCTCGGCGTGGTGGACTATCTCGCCAACGGCGACAAGTCCTTCCCGAAGGAACGCGTCGAGGTCTTCTGCGGCGGGCGGGTGGCTGTGCTGGATGATTTCCGCGCGCTGGAGATGATCCGCGACGGGCGGCGGACGACGGTCAAGAAGGCGCAGGACAAAGGCTGGCGCGGCGAGTGGGAGGCGTTTGCCCGGTCCATCCGCGAGGGCGGCGCGCCGCCAATTCCATACGAGCAGTTGATTGGCGTGACGAAGGCCACATTTGCGGCGGTGGAATCCATCCGCAGCGGCAGGCAGGTTGGTGTATAATTACAGTGCAAACTTATAGTGCAAAAGGATGACACCATGCCTGAAATCCGCGAACGCCTGAACCTGTACCTGACCAAGCCGGTGGCCGACGAACTGCGCCGCCTCATCCCGCCCCGAGAGCGGACGCGCTTCGTGGAGGAAGTGTTGGCGCGCGAGTTGCGCCGAAAGAAGTTATTGGAAGCGCTCGACAAATCCTACGGCGCTTGGAAGGATGAAGATCATCCTGAGTTAGCGACTTTCGATGATGTCAATCGTTGGATCGAAGAAGGCCGCAAGGGATTTACGCGCGATTTTTCCGAGGAATGGGGAAAAGATGGCTGATTATTTGTTCGATTCGGGGATATTCATCCTTCACTTGCGTAGTCAACCGGGTTATTTTGAACTGACCCGCCGACTTATGAACGAGGCGGATGTAAATATCTCTGCAATGAGCCGACTTGAAATTGTGCGGGGTATGCGTGACCATGAACGCAGCAAAACACTCGCGGTGCTTGATTCGGTGATAACCATTTCTATCACTGCCCGTATCGCCGACTTGGCCGGGGAACTCATCCGTTCGTACCGGGCGCGCGGCGCGACCATCGGCGACGCGGACGCGGTTATCGCCGCATCCGCCATCCACCACAAACTGACCCTGGTCACCACCAACGCCCGCCACTTCCCCATGCCGGAACT